>Ga0065704_10070186_pt1 | contig 115952 bp, 55 predicted proteins | sample SwiRhicommuniRL2_FD_59091 | JGI IMG/M metagenome (GOLD analysis project Ga0065704, IMG submission 59091) | Switchgrass rhizosphere bacterial communities from Rose Lake, Michigan, USA - RL2 v2 (version 2) | ecosystem: Host-associated > Plants > Roots > Rhizosphere > Soil | place: East Lansing, MI | reverse complement strand
GAGCTCTTGAAATGGGTGGCTTCATAAACCATGGTTCTGGAAACGTCTTCAGCCTTCAGGATAAGACGTTCCTTAGTATCTTCAAAAAAATGGGGCATCTTGAGTACGCTTCGAATTAATAAATTCGGGAGTTCTAACTTTATTGAAGTTTATGTGTATCAATGCTTAAAGTATTGATAGACGGTTGTTTGTAATAAGTAAAAGGATATTTAGTTGGGAGTTTTGGGTGCAAAAATTTATAGTTTCGCGCAGGATCCACAAAGACAAATTTTTTGGGTGCAAATTATGGCGGAAATTGATGTTGCTGTACAAATTGACGTTGTAGATCCACAGAAGCAAATTATTATATATGGACTGAAAAATATACGACATGACAGTATATACCCGAAGTAATGGTAGGGGACGCAATTTGTATCTGAATTTCGAATCATATATTGATTTAGATAGTAAAAGTCGCTACTGATAGATTGAAGTAACTAAAGGAAGGGAACAAAGGGAGGCTTAAGATGAATTAAATGCTAGGGACTTTGTTAACGTTAATGTGATTTAGGGCCGCTCTGTAGCTGCGTATTGTCTTCGTTATATCGACAATTTAGTATCTTTCATACGATTCTACTTAAGAAGTACTAGGTGTATTCTTAACATATAAGTTGTAGTGTCGTTTAAGTATTGGCTTGCGTAGATTTGGGTGACGAATGATTGTATATAATCTTTGGTATCAATACTGATAACCGATTAACCCCCTAGTCTAATGATACCACAGGTGTATTGCTTCGATAATATTGAAGATGTAAATCCTGGAATAGACACTCAGGTTTATTAAATTACACCATTTGGTATAATTGATTCCCAGGATTCAACTATAAAGAATTCTGCGAAGTTCTTATACTCGAATCATGGGAAGTTCTTTCTCTCTGAAATGGTTGGAGATTTTTCAACCCAAAAGCCTTACAAGTGATCATTCAATCACAACTTGTAAGATATTTTGGGATATATGAGTAGCCTGAAAGAAAAGAATGAAAATGGAACTTTAAAAACCAGTTTTTCTCACAGAGAGAGCTCAAATTGTAGACGTCTTCATAATAATAACTCTAAAGCATAGAGAATAGTTCTTGGGATAAATATGTAAGCATGTAGGAAACCATTCTAAATGTTAGTATTAAGTCGTGCAATTCCAAAACTGCCTTCTTTGTCAACTATGGTTTAAACCAGTTGCAAAGTGCTATGAAGTTGAATGAAGAGATATACAAAGGAATGATATAAGTAAATATAAATGATGTATAAGGAAAACAGCGGAACAGAAAATAAGAGAGAAACTGAAAAAATCGCGGTTTCATAAATAACAACAAAGTGGCCGCCAGCTTCGTAGTGTTACAATACAGTGGCCAAACCCCGGCAGCTTGAAAACAGAACGATATTGGCTACCATGACTGAATTCCTGTATCAGAATATATTTGATTGTCTGCTCTGTTGGGCATATAATTATAATCAGCCATTGGAATAGATCGCGATCATAGATAAAATACACGTGCGCAGAGTGGCCGAAGACTCATCATTCATTTTATACTGGTACTAGTGCCCATATAGTCTCCTCAACATCTAATAGTTATTCTTGTTGTGTTCCTGGTGACTTCTCTATTCTCCGATAGTAAACTTTTAGACGATAGTGCACTTTTGTTTATCGATCTCACGCGGTCATTGTGATTGATTTCAGATTAATAAATATTTGACACTTCAGCTTCTTTCCAGAGTCTACGGAAATATCATAGATTTAAACTACTATAGTTACTGTCCAGGCTATTTCAGAACCACTTATTATTGAATTCTAGTAGTTTTCTGCAGAGATTCCAAACTAGTTGTTGCTTTCTTAGCAGTGTTTTGATCTGAGTAGTAACATCTTAGGTACTCCAAACGTGTCGTTATATTAGATATCTAGTGGTTATCGCAATCAAGAAACACTGTCTGATTAAGTTCGTTAATAACTCCACTTATCTATCATAATGGCGAAGAAATTAAGCAAATCATATTCGGCACCGGTGACGTCGTCAGACCAAACATTAGAGGAATCGATTTATTTCTCTGACGATGAAGGATACTCATCGTCATCGTCATTTACACCATCTTTGAAGCGCAGTGACTCGAACGCGTCAGTTTCATTCATTGATTTGTCAAAACTATTATTTGCCAGCGACTTTGATTTCGGACTCAACTTGGACACTAAGCAAAAGTTCATTGAAATCAAAAACAAGACCAAGCAGAAGTTTACAAAATACAACAACAAGCAACATAGAGATCAAGAAATTAGTAAGCTACAGGAGAAGTTGAATGCAAAACTTGTCAGGTTTGACCAGCGAATTCTGAGGAACTTACAGTCGTCTTCGACCGAGAAGTTGTTCTATGCAATGGCAGTGTTTTTGATAGCAATGTCCGGTTTCATAATCGGGAAATATCCAACCTACTTTCCTCATTTTCACACCTTGCTTTTATGTGTCTTGATGCCTATAAGATTTTATACATATTTCAAACAGTCCTTTCAATACTATTTGGCTGATTTGTGCTACTATGTCAACGTTTTATTGATGGCATTTATTTGGGTATTTCCAGGCTCTCCAACGTTGTTTGTATCTGTCTTTTCATTATCTTTAGGGACGCTTTCGTTTGCCGTAATAACATGGAGAAACTCGTTGGTGTTGCATTCTATCGAGAAAACTACAAGTTCATTCATCCATATTATGCCTCCAGTGACAATGTTTGTGATTGTCCACGAACTTGATCCCGAATATGTCAAGATTAGGTTCCCTGCGGTGTCTGCTATTGACAAATGGAACTTTGTTCATGGAATTTTTTGGACCTCGATTTACTACACATTATGGCAGGTTTCTTACCATTACTTTATTACTATCAAAAGAAAGGAACAAATCAAAAAGGGCAAGGTTACATCCTTCACTTATTTGAAAGAGAAGAACAGAAAGAGTACGTTGGGTAAGTTTGTCAACTCTTTGCCAAATGTTTGGATGCAAACCACAGCGTTTACTCTTATACAGTTCGGGTACCAATTATTGACGATGGTCTTTTGTCCAATATGGTTCAGATACAAATATGCTTGTGGCGCATTTGTGTCGTTCATTTTCATTTGGGCCAGTTACAACGGTGCTACCTTTTATATAGATGTTTTTGGTAAAAGGTTGGATAAAGAAGTCGAGAAGTTGAAGAGGGAAATTGCAAGTCTTCAGCAAGAAAAGGAAACATCCCAATATTCTCCAACTGATAGTCCTTTGTCGTTACCTGTTGATAGTAGGATCCTTCAAGAATCAATGGATTTGAAACCTTTGGACGAAGTTAAGCAAACATAATAGCAAGTTAACTTTATAAACGAATCGATACCTAGAAGCTAATATTAAATTTAGGTTCTGACCTCTTAAACAACTGTTGTCGACACTAATGTTCTAATTTATCGCTATTAATGGTCAGTAACTCTAAACAATTGATTTTGAAGTCTAAATATTGGTGTCACGAGACTTTGGCGTGTTTAATATACAATATTCTAATACCATTCTCTACTTCACAGTACATTGTGAACTATATATTTATAAATCTTATATTTCTTACGCTGCCAACATCTGTAAACTATCCAAGTACTTTTTCACGATTTGGCATTTATATTGTTACCAAATTCGTCTAATATTAAGAACCATTATTTGCAATAACTAAACACCTTTTGGTTATATCAATTGATATGTCGGAGTATCTGTAATTCAATTATTTCTACTACCATTAGTAGACTTTTGCAACTATATAAAAGACTAGTGTGCATAATCCGGGTAACTCTGAAATTTTTCATGGTCAAATGAAAAAACATCGTACACCAACACAGTTATTGATCCACAAGTACCATAATGTTCCAGTTGAACCCCATAAGGGCTAGACTCTCTAGTGGTAGACTCTTCTCCACTGCTAGTAGAATATACCAAAAACAAGCGGTCTCTCCCAAAGCCAATAAACATTTGGAGTTCTTATCCAAATACTATTCACCTCAAGTATTGGAGAGTATCAAGATCGCCGAATCGTTAATAGAACCTGAAACTATATTAGAAATAAAGAAAAGGGGGTTCCGTGCCAACTCCAAAGTTGCTCCATCCGACATACTCAGCGATTACTCCAATAGCGATCCTAAATGGACCGAGCCTGTTGTATATCCCAACCAAGCTGGTGACAAGACACCTTACCCAAAGATTCCACAATTACACAGTCCTGATAGAAGTGACTTGAACTTACGTTTTAAGCCTGCTGAAAAAGGTAAAGGTGGTAGAAAACAATCAGTATTGCCTTCAAAATTCGAGTTGGCTTCAGGTTTGGCCAAATTGACCGGGTTAAACAGAGACTATCTTACACGTTTGTATGTGCGTCCTATTATCATGAAGAGAGTATCGTTAAAGACATCTAAGGGTAATATCCCGAACTTTTTCGTCATGACTGTGGTGGGAGATAGAAACGGTACCGTGGGGTTAGGAATCGGTAAATCAAGAGATGGTATCAGAGTGGCTGCTGTTAAAGCCCATTGGAATGCCATCAAGAACTTGACTCCTATCCCTAGATATGAAGATAGAACCATTTTGGGTGACGTGGACTACAAATACCATGCCGTCAAGCTCTTCATCAGATCCGCACCAGCAGGTTTTGGTTTGAGAGTCAACCCCAACATTTTCGAAGTCTGCCAGGCTGCAGGAATCAGGGACTTAAGAGGTAAGATTTATAAGTCCAGAAATCCTGTTTTGGTTGTCAAGGGTTTCATTGAAGCCTTGACAAAGCAAAGATCTATTGAAGACTTGGCTGCAGGAAGAGGTAAGAAGATCGTGGATTTGAGAAAGGTTTATTATTCCAATTAGATTCATCTGTAAATAGCATTAAATAATCTATCATGTATTATTGTAAGCATAAGAATCACCTAGAGCTAAGTTAATCGAGTCAATCAAGTCATCGGCGATTTGTCACGTGACTTATCACAGACTTGCCACTGTACAAACAAATTTCTACTCCCTGTTTGTGAACACATACAACATCTTGCTATCGCTAAAATTGTACTAATGGTTGTGGATACTGCTTATTACGACTTGTTGGGGCTCTCCCCTACGGCCACCGCTTTAGAAATCAAGAAAGCGTATAGAAAGGCGGCTATTAAATTACATCCAGATAAGAATCCAAATGACCCTGGAGCAGCAGCCAAGTTCCAGGAAGTTGGAGAAGCCTATCAAGTTTTGAGTGACGAGGCATTAAGGACTAAATACGACAAATACGGGAAATTAGAATCTATACCAAAGGAAGGATTCGAAGACTCGTCTGAGTTCTTCTCTATGATATTTGGAGGAGAAATATTTAAAGACTGGATCGGTGAATTATCATTATTACAAGAGTTATCGAAGTCAGCAGAATTATCAGGATATGGCGATGATGAAAAAGATAAAGAGAAAGATAAAGAAACAAAGACATCCAAAACTGAAAAGACTCCATCAAAATCTGAAGACACCTCGGACCACAAACCAGAAGCAAGCTCAAACTCCAAACAACCATTGTATTTGGAAGGCGAAGGAGACGGGGAAGCCAAAAAGGAACTCACACAGAAAGAACGTGAAGAACTTAAACGTAAAGAAGAGTTGGAGAAGTTTGAAGAAGAATGTAGATTGAAAAAGATCGAAACTAGAAAAGAACTTGCAAAGAAGTTGGTAGAACGGTTGTCATTGTTAACTGAAACCGACATGAAAGAAGACGTCGTCGAATCCTTCAAGGAAAAGATGAAATACGAAGCCGAATCGTTAAAGATGGAAAGTTTTGGGTTGGAGATCTTGCATACCATCGGAGCAATTTATAAATCGAAATCGAAAATCTTCTTGAAGAATCAAACTTTCTTTGGTTGGGGAGGGTTCTGGTACACTGTTAAAGAAAAGGGTGGTGTGGTTAAGGATACTTTCAACACTGTTTCTTCTGCCTTGGATGCCCAAAAAACTTTACAGGAATACTCCAAGATGCAAGAAGATAATGAGTACCATGCCCAGAAAGAAGCTGAAGAGAAATTAAAGTCTGAGTCTGTCATCGATAGAATTGAGCGTGAAATTGAAAAATTAAGAAAGCAAAAGGAAGAACTTGAAAGAGGCGAAACCGTTCAAGTAGAGGTGCCTCAACCTGTAACAAATGCTGTGAAAGAAAATATTCCTGAAAAGCATACTCCTGAAGAAATTGCTGAAATGGAAAAGTATTTGATGGGTAAAGTTTTGGCTGCAGCTTGGCTGGGTTCTAAGTATGAAATTCAAGGCACTGTGCGTGCTGTTTGTGACACCATACTTGAAGATCCTGAGGTTTCTGTAGGAACTCGTGTTGCTAGAGCAAAGGCCTTAAGATGTATTGCTGATGTCTTTATCTCTGTAACCAGAAGCGAGGACGAAGCTGAGGAAGCAAGAGTCTTTGAAGAATTGGTTGCTGAAGCTAGCAAGAAGAGAGAAAAGAAGAAGAAGGTTCCTCAAGAAACGGTTTGAGTATCATGACTATTTATTAATATATTAATTAACGATTTTAGACAACTCTGCTACGATTCAGATATTGTAACACACAAACCCATGAATATTTAGATACCAATTGTTTGCCATCGAGATGATATAAGAAGTTCCTTTTCACGACAATCAACGCTCGTCAATTGGTTTAACTTCGATCATGGACAAAATAATAAAGTAATTAGCGATTTGGCTGCAAAATCTATCTGCTTATCGCCACAAATCCCGTATTTTCCATCTTCACTATGGTGATAAAATGTTGGAAACCGTTGGTATAAATACTTATTGGCTCGAATACCCTTTGTCTTATCGATCTCCTAGGTGCCTTTCCTTGTCCCATCTCTCTTCACATGTAATATATATCGGAAAAGTTGTGGCTAAAATGCTTAAATCCACACTCATAAAGATCAGCTCAGTTGTACTCTTGGATATGTAACCGTTCAACCCAATATATATGAAATGTGTGCATTATTTAGAAACGCTATAACCAATTTTGACTCTCCAAATACGGTTGTTGATAGGTGCTGGATGGGATCTAGATTAGCTACATATAAATCAATTGGCAGAATACAGATACCGAAACATCAGTAGATCACCATATATAGATTTTCTCTAATATCCTCTGCTTTCTATCTCTATATTTTCTCTGTCCAGATGCAGCCACATTTATAACTGTGCCATTTGCGATAATGAAATCCATACAGAGCACGGCTCTGTCAAAACTCAAAATATTCTTACCACTCTTTTCCTTAGCATGGAATACGTAACTAACCTTGATAAGACGGATCCTTCAGTAGCCACCACTTCCAGACATGGCCTCTCCTTCACGCATCCTGTGAAATACTACGACTTTCACGTCTACTATTATGCGCATAATTCAGCATCTACTTCGGAGTCGGATAAGTTGAGGCAGAAACTTCTAGATGATTTTCCAGATGATTGTGGTGACGGGTCTATTATTGTAAAGAAATTGCCAGATGCCAAAGTAATCGGTCCTCATCCTACGCAATTCTGGGAAGCAGATATTTGTCGGCCCGAGGTGTTTATCAAAGTGTTGAGCTGGTTTCAACTCCATCACGGGAATTTGTCGATATTGATCCATCCTCAGACCGGTGATGATGTAGAGGATCATACTAATCGAGCACTTTGGTTGGGAGAGAGGTTACCGTTGTTGTTGAATGTTTTTAAGGCTGAACTGGCCGGTACAATCCCGGAATTCGGAGTCAAGGGAGGAAAGATGATAGAACCTGAAATGTTTGATGAATACAAGACAATTATTGAGAATAGCTGAGACTTGTGAACGAAGGGTAGAAAATTACCGTAAGAAAGACAGTACAACGACTAAAATAACATTTATATCGAAACACAACACGCAAGAATATACAAACCTTCGATATCGCTATTTATACTCTACTGTACTAGAGTTTCTTGCTAACCACATCAAAATATCAGTAGCTCATGTAACTACAATTCTTCCCTATTGCTGTACTCTTATTCATTAATACTATAGGAATACTAATAATTAGAATCATATATATTATTTAGATTAGTCGTCTATTGATAATGTGCCAGTATTGTGCTATATTTTGCTTGAGAAGTTTGATTTGGTGACTTCGTTCAAACTTCTCTCACGAAACACCATGAGATCCAGTGTATTTACAAATCTGGATTTTCAGAATATACTTCCGAGATAGCATCATTATCCAGTACCGAGATTAGATAAGGGTAGCATATCAATATTAAAACTTTCCCTTCTTGAAGGCATCCAACCTCCTTTGGTGGTCTTGGATGAATTTTACCACCTTCTTTCTATTGACCTTCAAGACATCGTTGCCAACCACGTCAATGCTGTCCAACTTCATGACTTCCTTCAACAACATCTCTTCGAAATATTTGTACTTGTATTCGACATCGTCTTCGTCTTGGTAGTTTTCAATATACTCGTCGATCTGAGGAACGTAGGTGCCTTCGACGAAATCCAAGATTTGCTGGATATCTCGGTTTGCTTTCTGAGCCTTTGTAAGTCTCTTCTTCTTCTTGGTTGGTTTGGCAGGTTTGGAAGTTAAGCTCTTGGCCAAGAGAAGAATGGTTGTGAGAGAAGTGATAGTTATCGCTACAGTTATTGGCGTCACCTTCAATTGTGTGATGTCACTTATGATTTCATCTTTGGTGAGTCCTTGCACGTAGGCGACGGACTTGTTTTGAAGGCTTTGAAGCTGGGGAAGAACTGAATTTTTCAACGAGTTTCCGAAATTTTGAAAATCGTTCACAATCGTTTCCAAGTGTGGTTTTAATTGGTTGAGTTGTTCCATTATGCTGTGTTAGAACTGTTGTTGATTGACGTGTTTGGTGACGCTGAAATTTTTGTTTGGTGGTGAGTGAACGTTGCGATTGCCTATTTTGGGAGCATTGCACGTGACTTCTTTATCAGCTCCACGTAGCTAGTTTTAGGTCCAAGACGCCAGGGCCAGCGATCAATAAAGTTTAAAAAAACAGAAGATTAGCACAGGAAATATTGCTTCTAGATCAGGAAATTTATTTGCTTATCAAAAATTTCATGTACGAACTGAAATGGAGTAACGGAAAGTTTTAGCCCATGAAGTCCGTCATCGTCTTGGGAATCACTATGGCCCAGGTTTAAAATGCCAGTTGTCCCAGATATCCAGCAGCTCAGTGACTCGGTAATTCCACAACATCAATTCCACAATAATTATAGTGTGAATTCTGTTAATTAGTAACACTAATTGTGTCTAATGAATTCATTTATGATTCATTCCTGTATAGGTGTTTGTTTAACTTGATCCTCGTTATGAATTATGAAAATTTAAATGTGTCTTTATTGTTATTTTGTTCTACGTGTATCCAGAGCCTTTTGGCAGACACTCTACCCAGTATGGCTAATAAGACCTTAGAAATAGCATTGAGATATTCAAATATCCTTTAGTAAAATGCTTTCTTCGTCAACTATTATCTTCGGGAATAATTAAACAATGGTATAATTATTCACGGATGAGGTTTATTTGCTTATTTTACCGATAATGTATTCAAATCTCAAAAATCATGAGTAAAAGTTGAATAGAGTAAAATACAATAGCTCGTTTCCTGACTCAAAACAGATCAGATCACGAGCTTCCTCTATAAGTTTTGGTATTCCTTCAACAAAAGTGTTAGTAGATATTTTTCTTACTTTTAAATTCTAAGAAGTCTTACGACTCTTAGTTAACGGACCTATCAGATATTACTTTTTCGCATGATCTAGAGAGTATTGTAGATTATTCACTGCAAAATCATATTACAACATTTCAAAATCACTTTACCGTATTCCAGTATAAATACCATGTAAGTTTTCCATCCTGATTACTAGAACCATAAAGATAATATCTCTCAATCTTCAAGAAAATCCTGATTCTTGATTCATAGATTAGTTCTCGAACATTTTTTGGAGCCATTGCGCGATCTTAGAAATAACTTCATGGAACAGTAATTGAGAGTCTTACACAGACCCTATTGTTTCTTGAAGTTTGAAAAAATTGAAAGATTAAAGAATGATATATGTAATAAGGTATTCAAGGCACTATTCTACTCAATTGTCAAGTCGAGTGCCCCCATACTTAATAGCAAAAGGTGCTCAGCTGATACAGGTCAATTCTTCTACAATTAGATTTGATGTAATTATTTACTAATATCATAATTATAGGGGGAGTATTGAATGTGGCCACAATCGCAATTGTTGCTCCGATACCATCAGTGCTTTAGACCGACGCTTGCCATGAATTTTGAACAAAGAGAGGACTAATCGATCTCATTGAATTTGGTGTTGGTTAGAGATACAGAAGTGCCAGAAGATTCTGACTCAAAATCCTGTGGTGGGTTATAAAATTCATCATCTTGAGGTGAGACAACACACTCAACCTTGCAAAATATGAATTTTAATACAAAACTTATTCTCATGATAAATGCTTGCATAGTCAAAATTTCAAATCCGAATAAACGAGTACCCTGCTGCAAAATATACTTCGAATTTCTTGCACTCTAAAGTAATTATATTATATAAATTGAATATTGCAGCTTCCTCCAAATGGTTCCAAATATTGGGGTGGATCTATAAATATTAATCTTGAATCTTACGCGAATATTTAGTATTGTGATATTATACAAAGTCGTTTCTATTTCTTAAACTAACAGAGGATATGAATAAATAGCACATTTGAAACTGTTTTCTTTTCTATATTTCTTCTAGTTGCAACATTCAATCCAAATTAGGATCATGGTTCCGAAATTCCTGCATATAGTAAGAGTTCGAATCTAACTTATGGAGGTGCTCCACGATGGTTTGAAAGAGAGCACCCCATATTATAAAATGAAGGGTCACGTAACATGTATACATGGCGGTATTTAAGTGTGTGAAACTTATAGCTGTCATTTAAATTAAGTACTCTGAGATATAAGGGAACACTGGCCCAAAATTTGCGACTAATGACTTTGCAAGACTTCTTATACTTTACCTAGTGACTGTATATCGTGAGATGAACTGAGAATCGTGAGAGCGACAGAAACACTGAAACCTCTAATTCCTCTCTAAGTAGGTTTTTACTGGACAGCTTATATTGCACAGTGTGTCAGACTTCTATCTTGTACCTACCACAGAGGTTTGTACCACTTCAACTTTTTCGAAATAAAAAGGTTAGAAATATTTCTGTAGATCCAATTTTTTCTACGTTTTCTCCAGGAAAAGTTAGCTATAGCTAAACATGGTCGATGATAGCATGGCAATTATTTGATATTTTGAAAAGAGCTTGTATTGCGAAAAGACTTGACTCAATCTTGTTCAATAGCCGATTTTTGTTCAGTAAACAATTGGCGTATTGTTAAAACTTACAGGTTTTGTCGTACTTTGTGAATCAAGTACAAGCAACCTTTGAATTCAGTACATGTTCATATCTCCATACTAGCCTGCGCTATTTTAGTTTGGAAGGTGTACACAAACCTGTGTCAAAAAAGGGAAACTTTTTTCAGCTTTCCTTCTCAACCCCCAATAACGTGCCAATGATTTCATCCTCCGATTCTTCCACAACCAGGTCATCCTCGATTGGAATATTCAGCTCGTTTACTCCAGGGTTAGTACTGGAAATCATTTCGCAAACATGATTCTCCGATTGGTTCGGTGATGATGGAGGCATGCCGATTATAGGTTTCTCGGTTGCTTCGATTATAGGGGTACTCTCCCTGTGGAATGGTTCATCACCATCAATGACCGTTCCATTACGAGTCATTCCTGTTGGTGATGGGTTTTTCGAAGCAGATTCTGTGCCAGAGAGATCAATAAACAGGAACTGAGAGGGGTTTTTGGACAATTGGACATCTGAATCATCCAAATGGTAATACTCATTATCATGGTCAAAATAGATTGGAGGATATCTTGTGCTCACCATTTGTTGTAAATGTTTGACCTGTACTACGAAAACCATTCGTAAATTTGAATTATTCAACGCAACACGGGATGACGGAGTGATTGGAGGAAAGTTTTTCTTGAAGTGTGGTGATTTATGGTACCAATCTTTGAAGAAAACTAGTCGTGAGGTAACAAAGGAATCAAGAGACGACTTAGATTTCATGACCTTTCCACTAATATTGGTTGATGTTGATTTGGGAGGTTCATACTTGCCACCTAAGGCATCTGTCAATACAACTCTTCCAAACGAGCCCGAAGAAGTACTCTGAGATGAATTGGATTGTGTACTTTTTGGCCAGTAAGTTTCATATTTTGTATCTAGATGTCCCAATAAAATACAAAACAGATTATTATTTATAACAAAGCTGGAGATCAAGTTCAATAATGAATAAACATGGGATTCAAACTTTGTCACCGGGCTTACCCGCAATAAATCAGAGTTTGCCGGCAACTCAGGTAGTGCGGTTTTGGTTCCAACCAACTCAAATTGTTCTTGGTTGCTAATGATGATGGCATTACGTTCAATATGATGTTTCAAGATAGTTTCTTCATATACAGCGGAAAGCTCGAACTTGTAGAGTTCGACCATCTCGTGATAATCATTGATGAGGAGCATTGTTGACCCGCCAGCCTTGTCCTTGGGAAGAATGTTGTAGGTGAATAAAGCAAATAATTTGGCGAATGTGTTGACGGTGTATGAAATGATATTTTCATCCAACCACTTTGGTTGGAACTGAGGATGGTTCGTGATTAGGTTCCACGGGAACGGGTTTAAAGTGTCGATTACGATGACGGTATTGGACTCATTAACAACCAAATGCGATATCAACAATGATACAGACACGGTATATGCAGCGAAGCAACCAGGGCCTGATTGAAAGTCAAGAATTCGACTCTGGGGACTCAAGAGCACCTTGTCAAGAGATGGAATTCCCGTCGACAAATGACTGAAATGTCGTTGCAGCATGACAATATTGTAAAGGGACACCATTTGCCAGAGATAATGTTATTATATATCTGGCTGTTCCCCTGGGAATACCATGAACTTCTTGCAGTTGTAGGGCCTGCACTTCTGTAGAAATCTATGATTTAAGATGTCTATATGCAGGTGTATTTGGATTACAATATATGGCTCCCAGCCTTGTTAGAATAGTGGTGAGTCTAGTTACTATTAAGTCAGTAGTGGGGTTGTTTCTGTATCGTTAAAGTTGTGTTGTAGTAATATTAAGCCAATTAAAAGTTCTACTTACAGGCCACATTGAAGAATGAGATAATTACCATACATTTGGAATGAGCATTCATTTGGACCACCACCTATTCGACTCCAAAGATGAAATAATCACTATTTCAATTGTAAAATTTCACAATTATGCAGTAATTAACAATTCTAACAAATTAATATAAAAGTACAATTTAGTGGCTTAAATATTTTTGTCGTCACTTTGGCTGCAAAATTTCGATTGGAATATATTCAAAATCATTCGTGAGTAATATGGGCCGGGATTAGGATGTGAAAGAATTCAGAATTCAATAATGAAGCTCTAATATGAATCTAGATATGATGCGTTATATTGATAGGGAACCATTAGTTGAAATTCCTAGCAACTCGAAGTGTTGATAGTGACCAAATAGAAGAGAAGTCTACTAGCAAAGAAGAAGCTATTACTTCCTGAGTGAAATCGAATGAGTACCTGGCTATACGTTTGCAAAAATAGCAACTAGTTATCCCAGACGTTTGTTATATTACTTGATGAGTATTTCCCTCAAATGACTGATCTAAATATTAGCTCACAGGGGTCTTAGCTATAAAACACTCTCCATAGTCGTTGTGAGAATATTAACCATTTTCGCTAAAGTGATTATATTGTGCCCATTCACTAGCTTGACTAAGTAATGTACTGTAGTTTTGATAGTTTAAATAGTCTTAATAGTCTTACTAGTTTCAAAAGTTTAGTAGTTTTATTTCCATAGAAAGAGAGAGTTTATTTCTTCTGTATTGTAAATCCTTCCTAGAACAAACAAAATCTAGAGAAATTGGGACCATTTAATCGAGTCTAAGTATACGTTACGCACCAGATATATTTGGAATTACTGATATTTGATAGTAATTAGAGAAAAGAGATAACTGGCTAAATAAATTGGTTTACTGACTGAATCTTCTTATTGGGGGGCCATTCAATGCCAGATATTTTCCTCAGAATAATGATCTTCTAATATATTGAAAGACTAGTTAATTTAATGTGCAACTCTGACATTATTTCCTTAGAAGTAAACTGTCGAGTCTAGTGAGGCGGGTATACGATGTACGCTAATATCTCAGAGAACCATCCTCTAGATGTCGCTAATACCTTCAACCACTCAAGAATTAATGGTAATTATTTGGACAGACGTAGAACCTTTTTGTGTATCTATTCTAAGAGTCACACTATATAATTAGATGTGTGACTAGCCCAATTCTAAAACTATTCCTAGTGGAATTACGAGAATTACGAGAATTACGAGAATCACTAGAAGATGCGTAGTGACAAGTAACGACTTTTAGTGAGTATCACAGGAATCATAGTGATTATTGTAATAGTATTACTGAGATCATGACCGATTTTGGGTGTGCCGTTACTAATTACTGATGATCCTAGAACGTATTCTCCCTGTATACACCTCATAGAACGAAAAGAACCTTTATTTCTGATCCTTCGCTTCAGATGCGTCGCGCATTTCTTTTTTGAAAATTCTTATCAGTTCACTACAACTCATACCCCATCACCAACACTCATACCCCATCACCAACACTCATACCCCATCACAATAACTACCTGCTACTGGACATGACTATAATATGAATTCTCTCCTTAGCAAGCTGTTATTACTGGTAAATAACAATTTCACCGAGATCGCCATGTTAACTATGAATCAAACGGATCCCTTAACAGGTAATATGACTTCCCATGAGCTTTTAATAACGAACATATCAAAACTTTCCGGTATACTTTCGTTATCAGTATGGCTATTTGCACAATTACCACAGATCATCGAAAACCATCTTAATCAATCGGTTTCTGGAGTCTCATTGGCTTTCTTGCTATGTTGGATAGGTGGTGATACCACCAACTTGCTTGGATGTTTGTTGACCAAGGCGCTACCATTCCAGACGTCGCTCGCGGCATATTACTGCTTCATAGACTGTATTTTGAGTCTACAATACTGGTACTATACCAAGGTATATCCCAAACAAAAGGTACATCACAATATGCTTCAGAGTCCAAATATGGTTGCAACACACTCACTCTCTAAGAAGCGGAGTATGGTCAGTTTGCGTAGAAATAGATTCGATCAAGATCCCACGAGATCCCCCATGGAAATCACGAACTCCCACATAAATAGAAAACGCCAGAACCAATCGAGTTTCTTCAAGAAATTGGTGACGGGATCATTCATAAGTTCTAGTCTCACAAAGAAGGTGGAAGCAATGCCAATTCGCCACGTCTTGGCGGATCCAGATGTCATACGGACCTCAGATGCGATCCCGTTGGCCCCGCTGCCTCTTGTGGATCAAATCCACGCCAAACTTCATCAATTTGCAGTTATTTTCTCGTCATTTACGTCACATTTGGATCATGATTTTTCCTGGAATGATATTGGGAAAATCTCTGCTTGGTCTTGTTCGGTATTATACTTGTGTTCAAGATTGCCGCAGATCCTCAAAAACTACTGGGCCCAGTCGACCAAAGGGATCTCCGTCTACTTATTCCTCTTTGCAATGTTGGGTAACGTATTCTACACGATTTCCATCGTGACAGACTTATATTTGCTTTCGTTGAAGAGTTATAGTCAAGAAACTGAACCGACTGGTCTGAAGTTCCATAGAGTCCTTATGGACCAGTTACCCTTTATCGTTGGTAGTTCAGGAACTGTGTTTTTCGACTCCATTATCTTATTACAATGCTGGATCTATAAAGCCACAAGACATTCCTCAACATCTGGAATCAGCAATCATGAACTAGACAACCTGCCCTATAGTCCAAAACACGGACATAAAAGGAAAACCAAAAAGTCTAAGTCTCCAACAACCTTTCAAAAACCTGATTGGTACACCAACAACCATTCTGCGTTTACTAACGATGAAAACATTGATTACTATTTTAATCCTAGAGAAAGACAGACTCGAAGGACACCCTTGGTGGAACCCACGGAACGAAGCTCATTAATGCATTATCAAAGCTCCATCGTCAACACTCCTCCTCATTACATCTCGTCGTCTCAACAGGCTGGTACTCATATGTCGAAATCGTCAACTAACTTTGGTATCATCCACACCATAAATGCCATAGCGAAGTCAATCTCGCGATCTGACTCTTTCTTGAAGTCACCAAACTCAGTAACTTCTGCGCTGTCCAACACATACAGTACCTCGAAACTCGATGGTATTTCTGCATCACCATTGACAACTTCTTTGATTCCCTCAATCATTGGAAACTACTCGTCAGTATCAAAGAAGATGTCCAATGACTCAAAGATCCCGTTTTCTCCAATAGACTTCTTGAATGATGACTTTCATACCCATATTGAAGGTTCGTTTGGAAGTCAGAAGAAGAATCTAAGCTCTAACTATGATAATATATAGATCAATAAAGAGAAGATAAAGTATCTGTAGCTCAACTCACAGAATCTGAGGATTCACCGTATACATCTTTAGAAAAGGATCCTGGTATTCTGTATAGTATTCTACTCTCTGACGTTCTCCACTCTCTGACTTTTGAAATCTCTTTAACTATATTCTTAACTTTATATCTATGTTCTATTTACCCTCCAAGCACTGTTTGGTAAACTTTGCAAATGAACCGTCTTTCTCTTCACCCAAAACCAAATAAAAACCCCAATTATCACACAAAGGGTGTTGGTGTAATAGTATCCGTCTCTAATCATGGAAACCTTGCCTCCGATTTCCTTACAATGTTCTTTGTTTGCTTCAGAATTGATAAAGTATGGAGTATCGGTACCAATTGTACATGTAGCCTTGGAAAGTCTGTCTATAAGGAAGAAGATAATTACCCGGGGCCACGTACCACCATAATTCGATAATGTATTCAAGGTTGTCATGTATGTTCCACCGATTGCAGGGTCTGCGATCTTGGTGAAGAATGCACAGAGCGAGACAAATTGCACCGTTGACATGAATGAACTGAGCAAATGTTGAATTATAATCAAGACAAAGTAGCCCGTAGAAACCTTTCCACTTTCAGGAAAGAAAAACACAAGAATTTGGGCCAACATGGCTGCAAAAAGTCTGCCAGCAAATCCAAGGAGCCATGGTCTCAAAGGAGCCTTTCCTGTGGACCAACGACCAGAATAGTAGCCAAAGATCATTTCAAAAGGAAAGTCGATCATGACGGTGATGGACAAGTCTTCCTTGGACAAACCCTTTTCAAGCAATTTGAGATTTGTAGCAGCTTCATTGACCTGGAACCCCAATTTGGCAGTGAGCAAAATGACTATCAAGGTCTGGACATTTGGCAATTGCATAACTTCGTACATTGCCGAGTATACGGTCTTCAACTCGTTCCATCTGGAGTTCTCTTTATTATAGAAAGATTCTGTTTTAGCCTTTTCGTGTGCAAGTTTAGCCTGATTTACCTTGGCCAAATGAGGAGGATCTTCAGGGACAAAATAAAGTAACGCTGTGACTATAAGATACATCCAGCCCCAGAAATGAAGGTACAGGCCCAAACTAAAGAGCCCCACGTCAAGAGGTTCTGTCCTCAAATACTTATTAGCAAAGTCAGGCGAACTCAAAGCAAGAAAAATCGTGAACGAAGAAAAGTATCCAGCATTTATACCGATAGTCTGAGCGGTTGAAGCGTACGATAAACACTCAGGAGACAAACACGTAAGTGCCCATCCGTCAACGGCAATATCTTGAGTAGCACAGAAAAACACCAACAAGAAGAAACAGGTTGTAATCGTCACCAAATGAGTCTGGGGATCAAGGACTAGGTCATCAATAATCAGCCCCAAGTACATAAGAGTACATCCCGAGATAGTCTGGATAGGAATGATCCACGACCGTCTCCGTCCGATTTTCGGAGAATACATGGCGTCCACGATTGGAGACCACAACAACTTGAGTGAATATGGATATGCTGCGAAGGAAAAGACTCCCACTTGTGAATATGAAACTTTGGACTTGAGGATAAACGGAATCGATCCGAAAGCGAGTCCTACGGGTACACCTTGAAGAAGGTATAAAATAATAAGTACCACGAACGCCTTGCGATCTTCTTTCTTTAACCGACTGGTTTTGGGTGGACTTGACGGTGTTGGTCTGGGAGACAATGGTTTGATATCTTGTTTCGTTACTGGTAGGAGGCCGCCAGCCTGGTTGTCTTCAAAATTGCTGTAATTGAGTTCATTTTCTAGAGACGGCGGCTCCATTGAGTGGCCACGCTTGTGGATATTAGACATCCTTCAACAATATGTTTGAGCGAATGACAGGAACTGACTAAACAACAGGAAAACGAAACAATTGGAACTGACTTAACACTGAATAAACTGAACAAATACTGACTATGGATAAGAGTCTCAACAATGGCTAATTATTACTAGCCTAACCGAACAACTATAAGCGATTGGACGAGTTTGAAGTGAATTTTAAGTGAGGTAGTGACGTTTAGACTTTTCTGTGGTGAGCGCGTTTACACTACTTCGACGATCTGAGTACAGGCCAGTGCGACATAGAGAGAAGTAAAGCAGTGAGCCACTTAGTAGAGCCACTTAGTAGAGCCACTTGGTAGAGCCACTTAGTAGAGCCACTTAGTAGAGCCACTTAGTAGAGCCACTTGGTAGAGCCACTTAGTAGAGCCACCTGGTAGAGCCACTTAGTAGAGCCACTTAGTAGAGCCACCTGGTAGAGCCACTTAGTAGAGCCACTTAGAGCCACTTGGTAGAGCCACTTGGTAGACCTAGTCAGAACTAGATTAAGGAGCGAGTATGCTCACTATAATAAGTGTTGGTCAGTAGAACCTCTCACTAAAAATACTCCCAATGGAGAACTACTCCCACTAGAACTACTGCTAGTCTGTCCATGTTACAAATATTAGTTTAACGTTTTGAATATATACCAATGGATCAGTAAATAATTATAGGATCTGTTGTTCTTTAGAAGTGTGGCAACCTCTTCGCAGGGTCAGAATTTGTGAGTTCTCTCTATACGTTCATTGACTAAAAGTCAGCTGGATGGAATCCCTATCAATGGCACTCACTAATTCTAACCACTCCGGGTTACTCAATCCTCGCGAACACATGTCTACTCACCTAATTCTCACTCGCTAGTACTTATGTGGATTGATATCTATTTTATGTTCGGATCTATTATCTCTGATTACAATCCCAACACTTTTCTGGATGCTCTCAAGATAACTTCTTGATCTGGGAATGCAAAGTCTTCTAATTCCTTAGCGTATGGAGTTGGGACTTCACAACCAGTGACTCTTTCAACAGGGGAGTCCAAGTAGTCAAAGGCTTCAGATTCCATGATTTGGGCACAGATTTCAGAACCAACACCGAAGGCTGGGAAACCAGCTTCGACAGTAACCAAATGGTTGGTCTTCTTGACGGATTCAATGATAGAGTTGACATCTAAAGGCTTGATAGATCTCAAGTTAATGACTTCGGCCTTGACACCGTATTCCTTTTCCAAGACTTCAGCAGCATCCAAACAGAATTTGACTGATCTGGAGTGAGCCACCAAGGTAATGTCAGTACCTTCTCTTTCGACCTTGGCCTTACCGATTGGCAAGACAAAGTCGGCACTAAGGGCTTCTTCGGAGATTTCAAAGGATTCACCGTAAGCCATTTCGTTTTCCAAGAATACTACTGGGTTTGGATCTCTAATAGCAGCCTTGATTAAACCCTTGTAATCTTCAGCAGAGTAAGGAGAAACAACCTTAAGACCAGGGATGGAACCGTACCAGGCAGCGTAACATTGGGAATGTTGGGCACCAACACCAGCGGCGGCACCGTTAGGACCACGGAAAGTAATGTTACATGGTTGTTTACCACCAGACATATAGTAGGTCTTGGCGGCAGAGTTGACAATATGATCAATTGCTTGCATAGCAAAGTTAAAGGTCATGAATTCCAAAACTGGCTTTAAACCATGGAGAGAAGCACCAATAGCTAAACCGGTGAAACCCATTTCGGTGATTGGAGTATCAATAACTCTTCTTTCACCAAATCTATCTAATAACCCTCTGGAAACCTTGTAGGCACCGTTATATTGAGCAACTTCTTCACCCATCAAAAAGACATCGTCATCACGGTCCAATTCTTCAGCAAGACCAGCGTTTAAAGCATCTCTAACTGTGATTGTCTTGGTACCGGATGTAGAAGAAGCAAAACGTTTATCCATCATTCTAACAACTGGAAATTGTCCATTGTGCTTGAGAGTTCTGGTAGCATTAGACTTTATCGCTTGAGCGGCGAATTGTGCTGTCTTGGTGACAGTAGATAATTTAGGTACAGCCATTGATAAATTAATGATGAGAAGGAGTAGACGTTCTTGCAGTGGAAATATTTCATTGATACCATATAAACGGACTGATGAGGACCGCTTAGGTTTGGGCGCGTGCACGACCCGGCCTTTAATGTCCGGGCAGAACCTTCCCAGGGCCGGCAGAGGCTAGCAAAATGAGAACATTACACTATAGAAACAAAATAGAAGCACTGCATATGGTGATGTGTTAGGTCTTATGTGCGTCCTTTCCATAAACAAATTACCTTTGAACTTCGTTCCTTTTAGTTTGTTCAGCGTGTGTATGTTGTTTTGCGAATGGATAGTAAATTTTTATTATTGCGGCATGGATGTTTTGACCCATAGTCCTGGCATAGGAGATATGGATTGAATTTAACTCTTACAAATCATCTTTATAGTATCTCTAGAATATCTCCAGAATATCTCTCTCTCTAGAACTTCGTTCTACTCCTAAAAATCTTCTTTAGACAAACTTTTGCTCTGACTAACATCTCTGGAATATCATGAATCTTGAAACTCAACACTTTTGCTCTCATAATTTTATAGTATATATCTAAGGAAATCATTGGATATATGGAGTTAGATGGTTGGGAGGTTTTCCCGGACGTTCTCTACATTTTTGAGTGTACTTATTCTTAGACCTCGCTACGTTATACCCTCTACGATCCATATTCTCCCCTCTTTTTATTAGTATGATGAAATCTTACAGGTACTCATCAAATCTTTACTCACATTAGATCAACTATAACATCGAGTCACTCTAGTTCCTCCCTCGATCCGATACCATAGAACATAGACAGCTTCCCCTCTACGTTATTACTGCTGGAAGGGCCATCTGTCCGTATTTATCGCAGATGTGGAATTTCAGTCTACTAGCAGAATAATATAATAAATTTCTTGGGGTTGTACTCCTTGTATAAACTTCATCTAGTTGAAGATTTGCAACTTCTCTCTGTCATTTTGCATCTAAAACTATTATTATTTAAACTAGCAAATTACAATCCTGTTTGTTCCGGGAGTGATGCCCGGGCACCGTCGGAAAAATTCCAAAGTTTTGGGCCGTTATCTAAAAGTAACCCCCAATCGGCTAGGTTGGGTGAGTATAGTATTTCAGAAGAGGGGTTAGTCGCGGATTAAATTGTAGGGTTTTGTCAATGGGTTACGGTGCACGCCTTTACCTTTGAATCTAGGTTCTAAATGTGGTGGATACCCGTTTTATTGGGTGGGCGATGGCCGGAAGTTGGGTTTGGGTAGTCGGAACTACTCTGAACATACTCTGAACCTGACGCATCGCGAGCAGTTCCGGTCTTCCGGTCGCTATCTCCTCTCTGTATAAAAGGGATTCAACATCCCATCGTAACGAGCCTCCCTTCGTAATCTTCATCACAATGCTCAGGATCGGAAGATATTCTCAATTATTACGCACAACCCCTCGCTGGGCCCTAAGATACAACTCATCAGTAGCTGATAAAGTTAATTTCCACAGACATGATGATGCAGGCTCTCATACACCAGAGGACGCTGCTGACGCAACAGCAACCATCTTTGCTGACATGAAAGACATGCAAAAAATGCCCAATAAAGCTACATGGGTAGACGCGTTGAGAGAACGCAAAAAGCAATTGGCAGAAGGTAAGGTCTTGGACAGTTATAGTTATATGACTCCGAAAACAACCGCAGTTGGCGATAAGACCAGAGAAGATTCGTTTTCATTCTTGACCTTGCCGTTCAAGGAAGATAAGTGGTTATGTGATGCTTACATCAATCCCTATGGAAGATTGCGTGCGGGTCAGCTCTTTCAAGATTTGGATGCTCTTGCTGGTCGTATTGCCTACAGACATTGTTCTCCAGCTGAACCGGTCAATGTGACCGCCAGTGTCGACAGAATCTACATGGTGAAAAAGGTTGATGAAATCAGCAACTACAACTTCGTTCTTGCTGGCTGTGTCACCTGGACTGGACGTTCTTCCATGGAAATCACTGTCAGAGGTTATGCTTTTGAAGATGCTGTCCCTGAAAATATCACCCAAGACCTGTTGCCTCAAGATAATGTCTTTATGACTGCCAACTTCACATTCGTTGCCCGTAATCCTCTTACTCACAAATCATTTGCCATTAATAGACTCATCCCCATCACAGAAGCTGAGTGGATCGATTATAGACGTGCTGAGTCCCATAATGCAAAGAAGAAGTTGGCTGCCAAAAGTGAGAAACTTATTGCTCCAACTGACGAGGAAAACAGACTTATTCACGACATGTGGAAGTCTTCAAAGGCTCTTACTCAGACCGCTCCAGATGTCACAAATGTCTCGTTCATGAAAGATACAATGATCAGCTCTACCCAAATCATGCAACCCCAATATAGAAATAGACACTCGTATATGATTTTTGGGGGTTACTTGCTTAGACAGTCGTTTGAATTAGCTTACTGTGCCTCTGCTGCTTTCTCGTCTGCTGGGCCTAGGTTTGTGTCTTTGGACTCAACTACATTCAAGGCTCCAGTTCCGGTTGGATCTGTATGTTCCATGGAAGCTCTGATTGCTTATACTGAACATCTCCATGCAGGAGAGCAAGACATTGATGCTGATTCTCCGTTCAACTTCAAATTACCTGCCACCAACAAAATCTCCAGAAACGCAGAGGCTTTCTTGTCTGAACCAGGTACTTTGATCCAAGTAAAGGTCGATACTTCCATTAGAAACTTGGACAGTGGTGAATCAAAAGAATCGGGGACTTTTATCTATTCCTTTTTTGTTCCAAAGACCTCGAACGATGAAAACACTGCTAACTATTGCTCCGTGATCCCTCAAACTTACTCAGAAATGATGGACTATGTTGAAGGTAGAAGGAGAGCTTATGAAACAGCCCAATTCGTTGATACCTTACCAAAACACACTTAAACCTACGGACATTTGAAGTCAAGGTAGAAAACCCTAATACTTGTTTCAGGATGAGATTATCCATCCAGACATAAGTAATAATATAATTTAATCACAAGCATACAATACTAATCTTCTGTAGGTATTCTGTATCTACAGTTCTTGTCATAGGCACAACAAAACAGAATTGAGATATACTTTTGCAACTCTATTTTCTACACTCTATATTAAATGTACTTTTTACACTCTATTTTTGATGTACTTTTTTACATTCTTCATATTTGATTTATTTTTTAAGTTCTTCAATTTGATGTATTTTTTAAGTTCTTCATTTTTGATGTACTTTCTTACATGTCTCCATTTTATATACTCTTTACACTATTTTATATAATCTTTCTGACTTCCCATTCACCAGCTTATGTTTGTCCATTTAGTTAACGTTTGTATTAGACATGTATAAAAATTTGTATAAAAATTTGTATAAAAATTAGCTAGCTGAACACCAGTGATTGAAGTTAAAACATTACCATAAATTATTAAGAAGAGAACTAAATCGAGAATGCACTATAAAAATCAAATTATATTGTTACAACATGTGGCAGGTAGACTAGTCGCTATCATTGTCATCATGTATTTGCGCGGTTTCACCGTCATGGTATGAGTAATCTGGCTTGTAAGCAGATTCTCTCAAACTTCCTTTTCTCGTGAAATCAACGAGCTTGGCTACGGTTCTGGCGGTGTTGGGGTGATTAACGTTGTCAATACTCCTGTTGTTTTCCAACAAGAGGTTTTCTGAGTTGTTGGAACCGATTGAAAGTGCAGATAAGTTGGAGTTCTTCATTGGTGTGTTCTGTAATGTTGCTGGGGATTGTTCTTCGCCAGGACCTCGGTGCAAGAAATAATCCGAAGAGGGCGATACAAGGTCGTTGTTGTAAGATTTGAATGGGTTGTTGGAGTTGTGGTCAATGGATGTAGAAGTGGTGATGTTAGGCTTGCTGTTATTTTCTAACCACTTGAACTCTCCATTGGAAACCTGGGTGGCCTTGAATTCATCAGGGAAGTTATCGTGATGTAACTGGTAGTTTGATAAATCGCGTTCCAGGTTGGATTGTGAAGGGTTGCGCGAGTTGTCGAACTTAGCAAGTAAATTGAAACTGCTAGCATCGGTCTCGTCGCCAGGGTGGTGGGGGCTATGATAAATGGTGGAATTGTCTTCCTTCACAGTGCTGATATCACGGGCATTTTCTTCTGTTAACACGTTCAAGGTTGTTGAAGGAGGACGTGAAATCCCGGGTGTATTGTTGAAGTTGCTAGGCAACGTCTCTACAATGTTTCCGTCGCTATCCAAACGTTGGATGTTACCTGATGAGCTCGATCTGAGGAGAGCGTTTAGCGAACCATTACTGAGGAATTGGCGCGAGTTAAACGATGACGACTGGTTGGAGTTTCTGTACAGTTGATCGTCTACTAACCGCACCGAAAACAATTGTTCGGTATTGACTGTGCTGAGAGATATCTCGGATTCTCTGAATTTCTTGGTTCCCTTTGAGTTGTTGACAGCCGTATCGGCCATATCGGACTTATCATTGGCTCTCCATGACTTCACCGGTTTCTCGGAGGCATCGTAGTAGTCGGAGTTGTCGCTGTTGTAGTCAACGTGTGTTATGGAAGATGAAGTACTCCTGGCGTCGTAATTGTCAAGAGCATTACCCTTCTTATCCAATTTGAGGACATTGAGTGCAGCCAATTGTTTGGCATTTTCATCATGATCGTCCTTGTCGAAAGTTTGACCAAATCCAGGGCCATTTAATTCAGGACTGGTAGGGGCAACGGCGCCTTTTTCGTTATCCATAGCAGCAGCTTCTTCCGTTCTTCTTCTTCTTCTCTTTGCACAGCAGCAAAGAAGGAATATGGCAGCGAGAAGCAAAATGAACGCTGGAACTCCCACACCAAGACCAATAGCCAAACTTTTTTTGTTCAAATTAGATTTAGATGTAGGCAGGGCTGTAGTAGAGGCTGAAGCAGAGGATGATGCAGAGGATGACGTAGAAGATGATGTAGCAGATGATTTAGCAGAAGAACTTGACGAAGTTGGGTTTGCTGAGCCTTCAATTCCCTTAATAGAGAATGACTTTGATTCGTCATCAAAGCTCGATTTCGCAGCCACCAGAACATCAAGAGAATCGAAATTCTTTGGTGTTATTCCTGACAAAGTTTTGTTATTTTTGTTGAAAGATAGCCAGTCAGCAGAGTATGATACATCGACTGTAGTGTTGTTTCCATCAGTGAACAACGAGTCGAGCAACTGGTACTCAAAATACTCTCCTCTTGTGGCATTAACCAGAGGTAAGGAGTTGACGGTGAACACAGATCCCAATGCACTTACTGAGTAAGGTAAAACAACGGTATTCTGGAAGACATCTTGCACATAAATAGAGAAGTTGTCAAATGTATTTGAGTCTGGGAAGGTTCCTGTAAGAGTGTAATTGTCTGTATTCAACAGGACGTATTTGGGGAGATCGTCTGAGTACACCCTCGAAATGTTGGATCTGTCGATAAGTGCCCCATCCAAGTATACCTGGGAGAAGATTGGAATAGTTTCATCAATTTCACTCTTCAAAGTTCCATTCACATGAATAGTACGGTTCTGAGAAGTGCTTAATTCGTGAGCTCCAACAATAAGCTTGAAGATAGCCTCAGCACCTGCAAAGCCATAATAGTCAGAAGCAATAAAGCTAAAACCATATTCAAATGATGGAGCAATTGAAGAAGTCACGTAAGGAACAGTTCCTGAGAAAGAGAGTTTGTCAGAGTTGAATTTAATCCAGTTAGGCAAAGAGCTTCTGTCCTGAGAGCGTCCATAGTAGGCGATAATGGGACGGGACGCATTATCGTAAGATTCGAAGATTTTGGAGTCGAGCTTGATATCGAATTGGTCACCTTGTTTGACGACCAACCCTGAGTTTCCGTTTGTTCTACCGTACTGAGCTATCTGAGCAAACATGGAGTCAGGGGACGTGATGTGTAGACCAGAACTATTCGAAACAATCATTGAATAATTAATTGAAGCCTTTGAGCCTTCGCCTGGGTCTTCGCCCAGTAACGTAATTTCAAACTCTCCCAAATCACTAGTGGAAGGGACCCCAGTGAAAGTTCTGGAGCCGCCATCAAATGAGAGCCAAGATGGTAGGTTGGAGGCAGAATAGACAATTGCGGCATCACTTGTTGAACGGTAGGAGATATTGGCCAATGTAAAGGAGTAAGGTTCGTCGATACGAGCGACGTTGGGAAGCTGTTCGCTAAAGGGGAAACCAACGTAGACCGCCGCATACGCAGAAGCTATCAAGTAGAGCACTAGATATAGCATCGTAGCGTGGAGGAAGTATATCGAAAGGAATGTGTAGAGGGTTGAAAGAAGAAGAGATGAATAATTAGTGAAGGAACCTCTGTCAATTTTTGCAAACCCATTGGTCCCCTAGGTGACACCGCTCACGAATCTATTTCAAAACAATAACACTAGGCAGGAGTCAAGTGGTGAACTCAATTTATCCGTTTTCGTAGCGTGAGTGGTTTTTCAGCATGTTTATTTGTGTTTCACAATTTTTTGGCTTTGTGCGTGTTGTTGTGGAACGCGCGTAGACGTGTTTAATGTACCTTCCGAAGATAATTCTCAGTGAACATGGCCCAAGAGACTGTGTGGAAGTATCAGTGTATCAGCCTATAGTCTTCTATGATGCCATAACAAGTCCATGGCCTTTTGTCCAAAAAATGAAGTTTCTAACTTGATTATAAACCGCGTGCTTAAGGGATAGTAAATACGACAAAAATAGACGTGTTTTAGGAGAAATTGTTTTGAAACGTCATTTGCTGCATCAAGGTTTCGCATCGCCTTTCGCTATAACTGGCTCGTCTAGGGCACGCACTATCTTTATATCCTCGTCTAGTGATAGTAAATATGATAAATGAGACTATTAGAGGTGGTATCGCCAAATAAAGGATTGGTATCTCGCAATGATCAGACTCTCGATTAGTCTCTCGCGATGGTCAGACTCTCTTTAAAGCTTAACAAAATACTTGTCTCCACTAATCTCCACTGTAAATGTCCATAAATACTTGTAACAAATCAATACTTCGCTACGATCAGTATTGATCCAGCTTAAATGATGTAATTCTAGTTCTCACCGAATCCATATTTCACCGCAACCCTCCATCGTTCAGAATCATATCGTAGATGATGTATCATAATTTATTCATTTTCTAGATCAAAATTATATGCTAGAAGGGCTTGTCTATCAAAACCAGATGGTTATACCTTGTCTAATAAACTTGTCTCCTGTGATTCTCCTGGAATATACTGTGTTTTATCGAATTGCTGCAAAATGTCGCGAGTTGATGCTCAAATGACTTAGTGACGTTCTAATGAGTCTCGGAGGCGGCTCGAGACTTCTGACTAGTCAGAGAGAAGATATCAAATCTTAGAATGCTTCGGTTTGTTCAGAGCTGAGTCACCGTACAACTTTAGATATATAGTTATGATTATGTACTTTCGACCACACAACTTTAGATCATAATTGTTCTACTTTTGTTTTTATTATTAGAATATTTACTCATGTTAGTTAAAAAATTGATCGCTTACCCATATCTTTCTTAGAAGTTGTACAAATCATACTGTAGATTTATGAATCATTGATCTAATGGAAATTTCGGTACACTACTCGGAATTGGTAGCTTAACGCATTGATCGTCTTAAGTTCAGAACTAATATTACAAGCCCATGATTCAACTATTTAGATTAGCAATATATGTAGAATATGTGGTATATGTAATACCAGTTTTTGGTTACGAAGCGAGTTTAAGAAAGATCAAAAGAGTTATCTTGCTTCATAATATCTCAGATCGATAGATCAACATTACTTTTGGTTCAAAATACACAATTTGTATATGTTGATAATTTGTGGTTTTATAGTTAGGTTACGGGAGTCACCAACGGCTTGTTACCGTTACGATCTTATAACTAACTAATGTACTCTAATGTTTGTTCCTATTTGGGTGCGAATATTTTTAACATTGCGCAGCAAATAACGCGACCCTCAAAACCTCCTAGAAATGATGAACGCGTTTTAGGGTATGCGTAGGATTAGGCTAGAGGATTTTCGTTACTAGAAGGTGGAAAATGATAGTCTGGATAGCAAGAAACTTAATTGAGAATGTGTCTATAGGACGAGTATATTAGAAAGGGAATCCCTAAAAGTGAAGATGAGAAAGCCCGAGGCCACAGAATGGGATTAAGGATTTTCCCTACTAATGGAGTATACACGAATTTCTAGAGGCGTCTTTATTTTAAGTACTGTCATTTCTCTTCTCTTTGCTTGCTAGTCCTTCATCAATATAAGATAGAAGGTTGGGGTAAATACCAGCTTTAACAAAAGAGTTGGAATACTCAGTTTTTCCGCTTTGCTACACTCCCTGACGTCATATCTCCATCTAGCGGGGATTGAAGGATTATAATCATAGCTTTTCTTTGTCTGGCCACTACTGTGTATATTGGGTCATGGTTTTCTTGAACTATAAAACTTCCTTATGCGGAAGGTAAGTCCGAGATTTGAACCCCGTGAACCCCACGTTAACAGTGCTCAAGATATGCTATATAAGCCTGGACGGGGGCAATTTATCTTGAATTAAGGATCAAATTATTCGTCATGACAGAATACGTATTCAGTTTGATTAATCAAAATGAATTGGCCGACTTTTATACACTCAATGGTTCGGAATGGGCTGGAGACTTTACCCCTGAACAAGCAGGAGAAGTTGAAGCAGAGAGGCATCGCAATTGGGTGAATGAAGGTGGAAAGTTCCAAGCGTTTTGCTTAAAGGAAGCAAAGACTGGAAAAATCGTCTCCAGTGTCACAGTTAAGGAAGTCAAAGGGCTTTATAAGGATGCAGACAAATCCCATGCCATACTGTCGATGCCAGATCCCTCGCTTATTGGAGTCAAAAACGTTCGGTTCTTGCTCTTGGGATACGTATTTACCCACAAAGAGCATCGCAAGAAGGGACTCGCTGAGAGATTGATTTCTCTGGCCATTGAACACACCGAAAATAGGATCATACAGGAGAAGATTGATGGAAGTGACACATCCAAGAATGATAGCTTTAAAAATATGGTCGTCACAAATGGAATCGTGGATAGACAACTAGCCAACTACTACTTGAGTAAAAAGTACTTTTGGTACCTATACTCAGTGGTCAACACGTACTATAAGAAGTTTGGGTTCAAGGCGTATCCTATGGAATTTTACAAGGTACCTTTGCTGATTGTAACTAAAGAACAGGAAGAGATGATCCATCATTTGCTTGATCCTCAAAAAGCCCCACCAGGTGGTTTTCCCCCAGGAAAGAAATTACGTTTGCTCCATGCTGACAACAAACTGGACCAGGAATTGATTTCCTTTATATTTCAGGGCAAGGAGTTGGAGATCTTGACTGAGCTTAACAAGTTGATTTCCCACACCGAACTTCTGGGACAACAAAAATCGTCGTCGTCATTGACTAACCTCACGAATATATTGCATATGACCAAGGTTGATGGAGGCAATTCGTCCACCGGGCTTTCTGCGATTGCAGAGTCAGGAGGACCAGCACTCAGAAGAAAATCGTCCATAGTCAGCTCTACTGTTCCAAAGGTCGCAGTTAAACCAGACTACAACCTTTTCCGTTATATGGCTGCTATGGAACAAGCGGCCGCAAAGGTTCATAAAGACAATCGAGAGTCTGCCATCAAATACACAGAAATCCAGGGTGCTGTGATCTCCAATGAAGCACAAGGAAAATCTCACTACATCATTTGGGCCACGCTTATGCAATACCAGTTCTATGTGTTGAGTATGGGAGAACTAAAGTTCGAACCCATGATGCTCATGGACCCTATGGGTATGGGAGGAGGTCCAACCAGACGTCGTGGGTCCTCGTTTACTGGACTCAATGAATTGGGTGGTTACAACTTCCAGGATTTGGATATCTTGATCAACACTGCCTGTTATGTTGCCCGTAATAGACATATCAAGGGTGTTACATCCATCATTTTCGCCAATAATGATTTACCTTCCAACTACCAGCCAACGGTATTACATGACTATTTCCTTAACTATTTGCCCCACACTTATGAATCGGTTGCTGCCCATGACGACGAAAATTCTGCTCCAGAAACTAAAGTCCAGTTCATAGACGCAAACGAGTCTCATAAAGTTCTCTTACCAATGCTTAAAAAATTCGGCCAAAACTCTCCAGAATTCAACTTAGATTGGTGCTTTAATGGTATGACAACTTGGGGCTAGTTTCTGGATTCTCTGATGATTGTATCAACTTGAGTTGGCGTCTACCATGAGACTTGTGCCATCATGCTATGCGACATGTCGCTGGTCTCTCTCTCTCTCTCCAATTACACATAGTTAAACATTAGCTTCTTTACTTCTTTATAAAAGTTTGCATTTAACCTTTAACTTACCAACTTAAGGCATCATTTCATAAGTGTTTAGTACCGTCATGAAGAACCTCTACAGTCAATGAAGAGCATATAATATAATACGTCAAATCACAACCTGTATATAAATATTATGTGCAGTCTGCGCAAGGAAGAAGAGGAAAATTTGAAAAACATCATAACATATAGACACCAAAGAAGCGTAGCCAGTCAAGACTTAAATCGGCAAATCAGATTTTAGTAACATAAGCATCACAGTTATGAGTAATGGAGTGGGATCCAATTCGCTAGATAATTTGGCTCATATTGCCAATATGTCGCATGAACTTCAAGTACTTAATCAACAATTGAAAGAAGAAAATGGAAACGATTCTATGGAAAACACTCCTAACGATAGAAATTCAGATAGTAATACTCCTCCCCCTACATTAAAGTCCGGAAAACCAAGGCGTATGGCTTGTGTGGAGTGTCGTCAACAAAAAAGTCGTTGTGATGCACATGAACGCTACCCTCAACCTTGCACGAGATGTACCAAAAAAGGGCTCAGGTGTAACTTGAAGTCGGATTATAAACGAACATACAAACGGGCCAGAATTGCTCAGATTGAAAGGGAATTTTCTGAATTAAAAAAGAACTTGACGCCTTCGCAAGCAGCAGAGTTGGTAAGCAAATTGCCCACATTGACTAACAACTCCACTCCAAACACATCACCCCAAGTTCTAAACTCACAACCTATACTACATGGCCAATACGAGTCCCGTCCAGTATTTACACAATTTCAACTGTCTCTAATACAAAGCCCACAAAACAAACCATCAATCCACAATCATCATCATCAAGCGCCCCATATCCAACAAGGAAGCTCTCTTGAGCAGAGACCTTCAGCATCTCCCCTTGATGCAAGGTATTCACATAACTCATCAGAAACTAATAATTCCATCCCAAACACCCCTTCCATTTACCGACCACTCGACAGCAGTTTAGGGTTTATAACTTCTGGATTCTCCAAGCAACAAGATTTCGAATTGGACCCTAGGACTGAAGTACCTGATTATGCTCTTGTTTGTGAAGAAAAGTCATTGGACTCTGTTTCTTTATCTTCAGAAACTATCAAGGCATTATATTTGGAATACGTCGAATTCTACCATCCTATACTCCCAGTGGTTGATATTCTGAAAGGCCCAGAAAGAATTTATAAATTGTGTCCTTCTTTATTTTGGGTCATAATGTTTGTATCTTTAAGGCGATTTCATGACGATTCCCAGAAATCGTTGTTGATCCAATTGTCTCCATTAGTGAAGGGAGTTTTGGCCGAAATAATGATTTCTCCCATCACAAGATATAACCCTACTGAAGAAGATGAGCCAATACTCAATGCAAGCTCGGTTTATTCAGTGCAAGCGTTTTTGTTGTATTCATTCTGGCCCCCAATCACCTCTTCGTTGAGTGCAGACTCTTCCTATAATACAGTGGGAACAGCCATATTTCTGGCTATACGTATCGGATTACATTCTTCGATAGCAGTTACAAGTGCCGACTCACAGAAAAGTTTACAACAAATATCCATGACTCAGGAAAATGTCAAAACTTGGATAATTTGTAATATTGTATCCCAGACGATTGCTACATCATTCGGGTTTCCTGCTTTTGTTCAATTTGAATCATCTGTTTGGTCGGCATTCAAGCCAGGAAGTGGAATTCAACTCCCCAAATCAATTCAAATAATGATGGAAATCGCTCACTTTGAAGATCAAGTCGCAAAGACTTTGAATTCTAACCCTGGGGACTCGTATGGTCTTATTGATGCTTCCGAACGTCTCCCATTATTAAAGTTATTGATGAGAAGATTAGATGAGATTGAAAGCAAAGTAAACCACGAATTATCCGAAGAAGACGGATTCCGGAGATTTCAATTATTATCCGTCCGGGTGCATCTTTTGACATATTTTTTTGTGGACTCATCCAGAATAGCTCAGTTTGAATTACAAAAGGGTTTGGTACAACTTTACAATGCAGCAATCGCTTTGATAAATCTTACAAATGCCTTCCAAACCAGAAACAAAAAGTTTGTAAGATACTTACCGGGAGTACATATATTAAACATCTGGCAAGCAGCATGTATTATTGGGAAATTAACTCATTCTTCATTAAAAAAGATTGTTGATACTGGCTCAGGTAAGCAATGTTATCAAATTGCCATAATCTTGGCAGCAAAAGCTTCAATTTTGAAACATGATATGGCCTATAGATCCAGTGGGATCATGAGAAATATGTGGCAGCTTTTCAGGACTCTTGATGAAAAGAAATTAAGCAGTCTCAGTATTAATGTTCGGACGAGAATGTCAGCGTCTGTTTTCTTTGATTGTCTTCACTTATTACGTGACCAAGTGGGCATGTTAAAATTGAACAGTCGAACAGATGAAAAGAACCCCGAAGATGATCAGGACGATGAAGTTGACGAGGATGCTGCCTCTTATGATGACGAACCGTTTGATGATAATGATAACGAGGCAATAATATCTGATGATGAATATATTAAGCTGTCCGAAGGACAACCACCAAGCCTGAAATCTACTCCTGGCAGTACGACATCGTCAGGAAGAGTGAGAAAACCAAGATCATTATCCAATACTGTTAATGCAGAATCCAAGGCCCGGAAAATCATTCGTACTATTCCGTTGGATCCACAACCTATTTCGGTCGGTGGCAAACGCAGCTCTATTTTCAAGGTAGTCAATACCTCAAACGACAGCTCTCCTCAAGTTAAACTGGAGAAGGACTCGCCAGCATCCGTACTGACATCATACAAACAAAAGAACATCACTCAAGCATCGCTCGAGAGCCTCAATCAAAAGAACATTCAGCCACCAGTTTCGCTCCCATCGCAACAAAATAATATAACAACACCTTCGACTATTCAGCAAGCTTCAAATCCGATCCAACCACAAGCGCATCCTCGTCAACTTGACGAATTCATGATGGATGAATCGCCAGTACAAGCAGGCTTGGAAAACCTTGAAATGTACAATTTCGACATGAATAGCGATCTACTCTGGAAGGATGTTGATTCTGTTATGAATGACTTTGGATTCCATACATGAGAACCAAGCGAGAAAGAGAATAAACACTCTAAGATTCCCTCAAGAGTAACCAAAGACAATAAACAAATACACTAAACTTGATGTCAATCCAGTTGTCTACAAGAAATATATCCTGAATGCCCTAATCGCCTCTAGATGTAGGAAGATTGGGCCACTAAACTCATAATAATAGAACCAAACTGTACGAAATATGTAATTTAATAACTTTATATCTGTAACAAGGATTGGCCATATGACTCATCTAACTATACTGGTAGCATAAGAGCAATATGAACTAAGCTAGAAATTGTTCAATTATTAATCAGATGCTCCTGCACCTAATAAACACTGTAGATTATCAATTTGCTAAAAATGGTACAATATTTGGGATTATCAAGACAAATTGAACCATCTGAGCACGCACTTAGCATTTAGTCAGCCGTCAGTAAGAGCTTACCTTCGCTCAAGAGCCTTCTCCCAAAGACCTGGACGTAAACCTTAGAGGCACGACTCATCAAAGTCGTGTGTCTCCCGAAATGAAAAATTTATGAAAAAATTGAAACCGATCAACTGAAACCTACAACAATACAACACAATATACACAAGATGTCTTACGAAGATATTGAAAATGCAACGCCAGATATTGTAATCGGAGGAAGTTTCGAAGAACCCGAAGAAGAATATCAATATGAAAACGAAAGTGAAGGAGAACAAGAATTAGCCCAAGTCGAGGAAGAAGGCAGTAAAGAAAAAAAATCCGTAGCATTTGCAGGTTTGGACGACGAGTTTGACGAAGAAGCCGCTCAAAGAGAATTCGAAGAAGGTGGCGGATTACCAGAACAGCCCGAAAATCCTGATTTTACCCAATATTCTCCATTATCCGCAGACATCATCAATAGACAAGCAACCATCAACATCGGAACGATTGGTCATGTTGCCCATGGTAAATCCACCGTGGTCAGAGCCATTTCAGGAGTACAAACCGTTAGATTCAAGGACGAGTTGGAAAGAAATATTACCATCAAGTTGGGTTATGCCAACGCAAAGATTTATAAATGTGACGACGAAACCTGTCCAGAGCCAGGCTGTTACAAGTCATTCCTGTCCAACAAAGAAATCAGACCAAAGTGTCTTAGAGAAGGATGTACTGGTCGTTATAAGTTGTTGAGACATGTTTCGTTCGTGGATTGTCCAGGTCACGATATTTTGATGAGTACTATGTTGTCTGGTGCCGCCGTCATGGACGCCGCCTTATTGTTGGTTGCCGGTAACGAAAGTTGTCCACAACCCCAAACCTCTGAACATTTGGCTGCCATTGAAATCATGAAGTTGAAACACGTAATTATCTTGCAAAACAAGGTCGATTTGATGAGAGAAGAATCTGCCTTGGAACATCAAAAGAGTATCATCTCGTTTATCAGAGGTACCATTGCTGACGGAGCCCCTATTGTTCCAATTTCTGCACAATTGAAGTATAATATCGACGCTGTGAATCAATTCATCGTGAATACCATCCCAGTGCCAATGAGAGACTTCTCTGCTACCCCAAGATTGATTGTGATCAGATCCTTCGATGTCAACAAGCCCGGTTCCGAAATCGACGACTTGAAGGGAGGTGTGGCCGGTGGTTCGATTTTGAACGGTGTGTTCAGAATCGGTGATGAAATCGAAATCAGACCAGGTATCGTGACCAAGGACGACAACGGGAAGATCCAATGTAAACCGATCTTCTCCAACATTGTCTCTTTATTTGCTGAGAACAATGACTTGAAGTTTGCCGTTCCCGGTGGGTTGATTGGTGTTGGTACCAAGGTCGATCCAACCTTGTGTAGAGCTGATAGATTGGTTGGACAAGTTGTTGGTTCCAAGGGTAACTTACCTTCCATTTACACTGATATTGAAATCAACTACTTCTTGTTGAGAAGATTGTTGGGTGTCAAGACCGACGGACAAAAGCAAGGTGCCAAGGTCCGTAAGTTGGAAATCGGTGAGATTTTGATGGTTAACATCGGTTCTACTGCCACAGGTGCTAGAGTTGTTGCAGTCAAGGCTGATATGGCCAGATTACAATTATTTATTCCTGCTTGTACTGAGATCGACGAAAAGATTGCATTATCAAGAAGAATTGAAAAGCATTGGAGGTTGATTGGTTGGGCCACCATTAAGAAGGGTACTACCGTTGAACCAATTGCATGATCTCTATAGTAATAGTCATATTTTATATAATGTATTGTATTTATAATCCTGACGCATAGTTGTAGGTGAGATATGAAGAATATTGGTGAGTTACTGAGGATTGGTGAATATTACTGAAGTTTTGGTGATAATCTCTGAAGTTTTAGTGATAATTACTGAGGTTATTGTGATAATTACTGAGGTTATGGTAATAATTTTCACTTGTTTAATTATCGCCAGATTCACTACATTTATCCAATTTGAGATCGTGTGACTACTAGATGGACGGATGACATCACTAAATAAATTATACGTGAGAGACTTAAAGAGCTGGAGTCGAATTTTCTAATCAGAGTATTCATACAAAGACTACTTAGTTAAGTTGAGTATAAAGCTAGTCCTGTTTCTTCAAATACTTAATTTTGCCATAATCGTGCAAATAATTTTGGTTTGCTTCTGCAGATCTTTCCATATCAATACTTGTAAATACACCAATTTGAGCATAGTATTGTGCTCGTCACTATCTCCTTATCTCAATATTTGCTGTTGAACTCTTGTACAAGTCGCTGTTCAAGAACTTTGGAATAGAATCCATTTCCATCAATTTATAGATTTGATTCAGAATTTCATCAAACGTCATAGAGATTCTTGCGAGGTTTGAAAACTTTCCTGAAATTGTTTCATCAGAATTGGCCAGAGTAGTGGAGGCTATTTGGTCTGAAGTAATACCAGAACTTGAGCCAGAATTAGAACCATAATTACGGCTGTTGGTTGGTGCAAGACTTCGTGCGAGACTAGAGGTGAGACTTGGTGGTGTTGTGGTGGAATTAGACAGTGAGTTTACCATCAGATCCAGAGCCTCTGACTTTTCCTCTAGTTCTGATAAACCTTTTGATGTTGTTTGGTCACTTGCTCTCTCGTCCACTATGTCTGTCTCGAACTCTCTATCTGGAGTCTTTAAAAACACATTCTGGGTGTATTGTGAAATTGAGGTATTAGGATGCATCATGAGTTCGTTGATCTTCACCTTCAATCTATAGTCGATATTCAAGGTATATGGAGAATATGTGCTTAGGTAGGTGAAAAAGATCTGATATGCTAAAGTTAGACACGAGCTGGCCGTGTCTGTGATTTGCTTATTGAGATGATCTGTTTGAGACAAGAAATGGAACGATTGAGTATTTGGAGTCAGATATTTTGGCATGGTATCCATAGAAAGGTCTTGATGAGGAGAGAGATCGGAGGGATCTTTTACCGTTGCTTTCAACAGAGTAATAATGAACTTGATACTTGCTATGGACGAGATATTATTGCCAATAACCTGGTCTGTGCTTGGTCCTAAAAATTTTACCTTTCCTGTTGGTAGTCCATTCTCCCGTTCTCTCAATTTCTTTCTTATTATCAACAACTTCCCTAGCTTATCCTTCTTGGAACCAAAGTCCTTCAATTGTAAGTAAGCATCCAAGTTTTCACCGCAAAATTCACTTTCTAAATGCTTTTTGAACAAGTACTTTAAGCCTTGGTCTTTGAGAATAGCTTTCATGGAGATTTTCTGGTCTGAAGCAGTTGAAAGTGAACTACTTATACTTTCAACATCCTCGCCCTGGTCCAAAAGCTGCGAAGGTAAGACCTTTCTGCATTTTGAACCGTTAAATTCTTTCCAGTTACAAATCTTCTTACCCAATTGAGATAAGCAATAGAAAGAATTTCTATCCTTATAGAAAATAGTTGAATTGGTATGACTTGAGTTCTGAGTTCTCATTCTAACAGGGTACAAGAGTTTGTATTTCAAATACAACTGAGCAATTTCAAGTCCTTGTTCACAGCTGAAATCACAGCAATCTGTGAGCCATTGAATTATTGCTTTCCCACTAAAACAGAAATTCACAACTACTTCAGTTCCATCGTCAAACTCGAAGATTTTGTCTTTAAACACCCGAACTCCGCTAGTAGATACATAATACTGGATATGTGAATCGGACTCTGGGTTTGTAAAGAACCGGTGATGAAATGGGCTGGTAGTTGTTGGGGTAGTGATGTTTTTAGCACTGTGTGATGAAGTAATTTGGGTACAACTAAGGGAATCACTCAGTGACAAGAAGTTGAAGGTGTCTCTAACTTCATTTGTATTGTAGCTAGCAATTTCAACTCTCGTCTTGCTCTTGATTTCTTCTGGTTTATTATTGGGTCCCCATACATTGACCCGATCCCCCAACATCCTTATGAACAACAAGTTTATGAAATATTCCGAGTAAATGATTTTATCAGTCTGAAAATCTCTGTCCATTTGAATAAGGTCCATCGAGTTGAACGAGGAACTTAAAATTTCGGGCAAGATGGACATCCCAATCTTGCTACAGAATTCATCCACTATGGCCACTCCTTTCGGAGTTGGTTGTAGTAGAACTTTTGGAGCAGTAGAAGATCGAGTTCTGTCAGCAGGAGAGTGAAGAAGTTTGCGAGAATAAAACTTGTGTAGCAAGTCTAGCCCGAGGGTGGAGTTGATGGTGTAGGATAGGTTCGTTGTTAACCCAGAGAGATCAATGCTTATGGACAAATTAGACATGGTTGCAAGTGCGTTGTTGATGGTGAAAGAATAAGGATATGATTTAGTGAGTTTAAACTTTGTATGTTGGTTGGTTAACTTCAAACAGATTATCAACATACTAAACACATCTTTTATATCCTTTTCAAAGATATTACCATCCGGAGTATTATCAAAGTTAGTTGATACTGAAGAATAAATGAGCGACATTGTGATAAGTGTATTTATCTGAGGGAGTAGCGATAGATTACAGCGAGGAACAATTGTTGTAAAACAATTGTTGCAACTATCAGAGAGAGTAGTTTTCTAGCAGATGTGGAGGTAAATTTTGGTGATGATTATATTTCAGATAGCAGTCATAAGGGTTCAGTATTCCTACTATCGTGGGATCTTCCTCTTATAAACCCCTAGATGAAACAACTGAGACGTTTTTCGTGTATAATTATTATGACATCTCAGTATTTTGCAGTAATTGTTGGTTGCATGTTTCACTTCCCAATTGGGACTCGGACTTCACACATTTGCGAGAGCGAGTTTTCAACATACAACTCCGAGAACAGCCAGGGTTAACTGACGGAGATGTGAGTACTCATCCATAATGACTGAAACACTAATAAGGTAGTAGGTTGAAAAGAGTATCCCATTATTTAGTGACTCGTGACTTGACAAATTTATGTGAGAAGTGATGTGGTATTTATATGTGAGTAGTATATCGTCATATCCTAATATTAGTTAAGAGTTTATTCTAGGTCAGTATTTTTAGGTATGTATTTTTAGACGTATTCGTTTCTTCTTTATCTGCAATTGGATGTTCCATCAATTTGAGATATTCATATTTGTAACAATATTGAAATTGATAGGAGAAGTAGCCACCACACTACTGGTAAATTAGGCACGTATAAATATGAATTGATTATTCAGTTGATTAGTTAGACGACGTATGAGCTTTTATACAGTTCTTACTCTTATCCAATGAGCCTTTCAACATAAGTATCGAATCTCACTACAATCCAGCTTCTGATACAATTGTACTTGGTTAATGTTTGAATCAACTTGTTTCCATTTTGCATATTCTGAAACACGATCAACAATACACCAGAAGTAAAACTGCAATCATGCGGATGAGTATAGTAGAAGTTTCATGGTTTATGGCTTGGAGGGAGCCATATTATCATCCTAACCCGTATATTATGATTGAAAACTCAGCTCTTATGTGTTCGTGAGACTTAATCACCTTTCATTGCTAGCAGTAGTACTGTAACAAACATGTTCCCTATACTGAGTTAAGTATCATTCTTGAGGTATGGTGGTACTGTCTTCTAGAGTGGTATTGTATCTAGTTGGCTCCTACAAGTAAGACCTGTGCTCCAGGTTCTATTGTTGTGAGCGCATTTGAAAATTGAACTTCAGAAATTGATCCAACAAGCTTCAGCGTCCTCTATCTCTATACAGATCATATAAAGCAGACCACATTCCTTTTCATATCTACTCGATCATTCTACAATTAACTATTGTAACTTCGCCTCAATAATTTCATTCTAATAGCGAAACATCACACTGTGGCACTTCCAAGTGTAAATGTTCAAGTGTAAATAATCATAGTGTTTTAATCATTGTGTTTCTAATCACAATTCAAGGCTTTCTAATCACAATTAAGTTATAATTGATACAGTCCAGTTTAAAATCAAATCTTCCCATATCTTCAGATGACTCACCAATCAATAGATTTCACAGATGACTTTAAGGATGAATTTGGTTCTATCAAGCAATTGCCTGCAGATGAAGTTGAAAAAGATCAACTCGTACTACGCATTAAACGCAACAAGTTGTTGGATAAACTTGAGGAGATGGATAAATTTGATGAAATGACTACATCTGGTGCAGTAGACCAAGCTGGTAAATCGAGACGTGCTGCAGCAAATATCTCCAATGGCAAAGCTAATTCAGATGAGCGCTCTTCTAACAAATACAACCTACTTACTCCCTCTGAACCACCGAAGAAAAAGAAGAAAATCGAAGATTACAAGACAACATCAAGAAAATTTGATAAAATTCGAGGAATCCCTTTGATTAGAAAGGCTAAATCTTTCGTACCCGGAAATGCCGTTAGTGACAAATCAGACGAACTTATTCAAATATCTTCTGAGGATAACACTCAAGAAGGAGATGTTCTGATGCCTATTAATATTGACGATGACCCACAACCAACTGTGAATGTTGAGGAAAATCCACAAATAAAAAATTCGACACCTATTCTAACTAAGGACTTAATAATATCTGATATTGTCTTAGATGGTGTGCCTTCTCAAACTATACCAGAACCAAAACCTATTCAAGTGGAAGTGCCGTCAAATTTACCTATCCTGGGGTCTACAAAATCTCCAAGGTCAGACCCCCTCCCCACTATAGATTCCGAGTTGATTACAACAATTTCTACAAACGACTCGCCTAACACATCACCCATTAACGATTTCAGCGCCATAAAACGTCAGGTTCTTGCACAATTGACTGGCAGGTTTTCAAACTGCCTATCTTCTCCTACTCTTTTTGAAAAGTACACCGAAGTTCATAAAATGTTTGAACATACAATTCGAGACAATGAAAGTCACTCGACCTTGATAATTGGACCTAGAGCTTCAGGGAAGAGTACTATCGTTGAAAGAGCTTTACAAGATATGGAGGAGAAATACGAAGGACAGTTTATAACAGTAAGGCTTAATGCATTTTTGCATTCTGATGACAATGTTGCGTTGAGAGAAATTGCGAAGCAGTTAGATTTCAAAGGGATGGATGAAAATGAAGAAGAGGATGTGAGTGAAGATGAGCCCAAAGATCAATTATCGAAAAACAACTTTCAAGACGGTAAATTTCAACAAAGATCTATCAACGATACATTCTCCAACATTTTATCGATTTTGGATAGTAAAATCGCCGACGAAGCTTCCAAAATGTCCATAATTTTCGTGATCGACGAATTTGAAAAGTTCACTTCTAGTTCAAAGCAAACATTACTCTACAACTTATTTGATCTTTGTCAAAACTCCTCAACACCCATATGTGTTGTTGGGGTATCAACAAAAATCACTACCAGAGAATTGTTAGAGAAGAGAGTAAGAAGTAGGTTTTCACAAAGAATCATTACAATAAATAAACCTACTACAATTGAAGAGTTTTGGACAAATGCCAGGCTTGCATTGGTAGTTCAAAATGAAACCATTAATAATATCTCTCAAACTGATAATTCAAAATCTATTCAATCAATTGATGAATCATCCATCATCCTCTGGAACAACTACATCGATTTGTTATTCTCCGAGAAGTCCAACTTAAAAAAGCTAGTCTTTCAAAACTTCTATACTACCAAGAATTACAAGGAATTTAACAACTCCTGTATCTATCCTATATCAAAAATCACATCTCAAGATCCATTTCCTCAAGATATCCACTTTACAAAATACTTGTCCAACCAAGCTTCAAATAATATCCAGAGTATTATACAGTCATTATCTTCGCTAGAATTGCTCCTTGCTATAGCTGCAGCGAGATGGATTGAGAAGTTCGATTTACAAGTAATCAACTTCAACCTAGCATATATTGAATATAAAGATATGATGAAGAACTCCAACATGACGACCACTACATCTTCTTCTTCTAGTCTTGATAACAAACTCCTCACAAACTTTAGGGTGAACCAAAAAATTTGGTCCTCAAAGGTTTTGAAGAATAGTTGGGAAATTCTATATAAAGTTGGCTTATTATTGGATGCATCGGGTTTGAGTACCAATAATGAGGGCCATATCATCACCAATGTGAATTTGAATAAAAATTTGATTATCGAGGATAATAAAATGGTTCAGTTGGATGTCAGTTTAGAGGAATTGAGTTGGGTAATTGGGGAGGGAAGTGGAATCAAAGGATTGACAAAGTTATAGGTGAATTATACGTACAACTGCTATGGTATGGTATGATCTTAGACTGTTACCACTATACGTCTTAAAGATCAAGCAAGTTAAATTTCCGAGTTTGTGCTCATACATGTTTGTGGTCGAGACGAAAAATATAATGATAGATAGAGTGAAACAATCAATATTTACATTACTACCAGATTGGAAAGCATCAATATGTGATTCTAAAAGATTCTATTCGTATAACTTTGAATTGATATGCTTAAATTGTTAAGGCCAATTTTTTATGCTAACGGTTGTCACTTATGCTTAAATTTATTTTTTAAGCTACAGTTTACTATGCTTCTGTGGAATATATAAATCACCAGAAGTTTGGAAATATTCTTGTTCGCTACAAATACTCACACCTGATATCTGAATTCAAGATATCTCTAAGTCTATTAACATTAAATTATCACTAGTGAATTATGACCTCCAAATCATCAATGAGAAAGAACCAAAAAAAGTCGAAGTCGAGATCAAATAAGAAACCTCAAAAAGTTGAAACAAAACAAGATTGGGACGTAAAGGAAGAAAAGGAAGAAAAGGAAGAAAAGGAAGAAAAGGAAGAAAAGGAGAAAAAGGAAGAAAAGGAGAAAAAGGAACCCGGTTTCTTAACATCTCTTTTAGATGTTGTTGTTCCAGAATTTATTCTGGCAGAGGAATCGCCATTGGTTGAGTATTTCATGGAATTGAGCTTACCATTATTTAGTTTAGGTGACAGGATGGTCCGCAATTGTTTCAAGAAAATTGCAACTTTGAAGGTATTTAACTTGAAGTCAATTGAACCATTACAAGACTTCAACAATTTGAATCTGGAACCTACACAAATTTTGAACGGTTTGAAGCTGGAACCATTAGAAAAGTTGGAAATAGTTGAACCAGAACAAGAAATCACCAAGGAAACACCAAAGCAATTAAATCAAGAAAGTTTGCCTTGCTTAAATAGAGTTGACTCTGCAGAAACTTTGGTACCAGAAGAAGCGCAACAAATTTATGAGTCTCAAAACTTATCTGCTAAAGGAAATTGGAAAAAAGACGCTGAGGTAGAAGCTTATGCTTCAACTGATAATGATGATCTACTTTATACTGCTGGTTTAAAAGTTTATTTGGATAAACTTGATGCTGAGGAGTTGGAAGCTGAACAAGGATGGATCACTCCCATGAGTCGTAACAAAAAGAGAAAGGAGAAATTATCTTCTCTCGGACACAGGCGTCTTCCACAAATCGCTAGAATAGTTAGAGAGGAGTGTCATTCCAAGTATACTTTGAATATCAAGGCATAAGGATATGAATTCTCATATATAGATAAATCAAATAAAGATAAATAAATAAATTTATATTTTACTAATTTACCTTATAATATTGAAGATAATCCTATTATATATAAATGATAACTAGAGAGTTCAAGACTGATGGAGCAGCAGTCAAGACTGTTAGATTGAGAGACACTACGCCAGCTAAAGCTAGAGATACCAAGTGTGAAAAAAAGGTTAGCAAGACTGATAACCCTAAAGAAATCAAGACAGTCCAATCTACCGATAATGAGTGTAATCAGCTTGGGGATCTCAATGGCCAAGCAGCTTTGCTTCCTGATTTCACACCCTTTGAACATCTTGAAGATAAAGTTTTCTTCGACTTTTCAACTCTTCTGACGGAAAAAGAACTCCTGGCCAAACAAAACTTTATCTGGGCAGATGATCCTACGATCGAAGATATTCTCTAGATAGTATTTAGTAATAAATCATAATTGAAACTCGAAATGTAGGAATTAATGAATTAGTTAGCGCCAAAACAGACAACCACAGAGACGATTTTAGGGCCCGATTTCGCTAATATTACGATTTTTGCATAGTGGGTGGATTGATAGTACATGAGTTCTCTATTATATCACCCCATATGTTTAGACATAGCTAATCTCTATCTGGAGGTCCTTTGTATGATCCATAGGTAACGTCTAGTATAAATAATTATCCAACACACGACCCAATGTATATGTAATTTGAAAATCCCCATACATTACAAATTATCACCACCACCACCACCCACCATGCCATCCGAAAAGTTACCAGACTCTGTAATCCACTTGTTGAAGTCATCGAGATTTCTCCACTTAGCGACATGCTTAAATAATGTTCCGCACGTGTCGTTGATGAACTACACCTACATCCACCATGGAGACAGCGATTATATCATCATCTCTACCCCGATAAATACCACCAAATACGAGAATATGCTCTCTAATCCAAATGTATCATTACTTGCACATGACTGGATCTCGTTGAAAAGTGAGGACAAGAAACAAGACCAAGCTCCATCAAGAAGAAACTCGTTGTATGAGCTTCTTGCAAATATCAACAAGAATGAATTGAACCGTGTTTCTGTGATGTTAAACGGAAAAGCAGAGATTGTTGGTAGAGAGGATCAAAGGTTCGACTTTTTCAACGGTTTACATTTGAACAATCCAAAGATTGAAGAGTCCCAGGTCAAGAACTATATTGAATGTGAGCATAACGCGTTGGTGGTTATCAAGATTGATACTTGTAAGGTCACTGACACAGATAATAATGTGAGCCAATACGAAAGAAGCGATGAGTGATGATTGAGTGATGAGCAAAGATCAAAGAGAGAAGATCGAAGAAGACGCTGTTGATTGAGATGTTCAATATATCGTTGTAACAGCTATGTTTGAACAGTCAAGGTGGTGTACCATGATATGAGATCCGATCGTGTGGGAAAGAAAGGTGGGACGTCACAAATTTGAGTATACTTCTTTACGATTAGGTATGTGGAGATTAACACGATCAGGATAGTTCCAGACAATACCACCCTTCTGCAGAAGTTCTTATTCAATCGTGTAGCAAAACGAGTTATTGTTCCATATTTCGGGAACTTTTTAAAGCAAGTTTTCGATGTCCCAGATTGCACACATCAACGTGACGAAGACTTTATTGAAGCTTTGTTGAAGAACAATTCTTACCTAACTCTTATAAATGTCTGGCTAAGAAGCCTCTAAGACCATTTAAATTTGTATCTTTGTGTTTAGGACCATGTTAAAGTTTCAATGTACGAGTATGACAAATTTACGTCCTATCATTAGAGAAATCTATGAAATAGACTCAATACTGCAATAATTCGTCCTGCATGTATAATATTTAAAAATTTAAAAAATAACTGCCGGTCCCAGGAATCGAACTTGGGTTTCATCGGCCACAACGATGTGTACTGACCACTATACTAGACCGGCTGATTTATGGATTGACAATCCCACGAAGTCTATAGACAGTGAATATTTTGGAGATAAATATTTAAGAGAAGAGATAGATATTTTAGAGAGAAATACTCTAGTTGAATACATTTGTTGAAAGTAATTGAACATTCCTGGTGCTACATATTGTCCTCATATTCTGCCAGCTCCGCTATTTCAATCTATTGAATGTTATTTATTCATTAAGCTATTAGAGTCCAGAGGTCATGGATGTTTCTATAAGTAGTTGTAGTGGCGGCCGATGAACAGACATTGGGAAGAATGAGAGACTGGGTGGTGGATTAACAGCAGACTCAGTTTGTTAATCTTTGAAATAACAATATTACTTGACTGTCCATCTCTTTGAAATCGTGCAGCCGAGTCTGATCTTGGTGGATCATGGTGAATCATCGTAGATCATGGTTATTAACGTCAATGGACCTGCCTCAAATATTAATTATCTGCTTTGGACGAGTCCCAACCTTCCTATTGGCCATATCACCATACACACCTTTCCCATCGCCAACCCTTGACTGATAGGTCCAAAGTTATTCGAGTCCACAGAATGAAACGTATTGTCACCCTCCACCCACAAATGGTTTCTAGGAATAATGATCTCTTCTTTCGGATATGGAGGTGCTCGCGGCCGTATAACGTCTCCTTGTAACCCCGTCACTCTCTTTGTCAATATCTTCTCTGGATTCAACGGAGACCGAAATAACACTACATCACCTCTAGCAAAACTTCCCGGCTGTTTGAGATTATACTTTCGTACTAACACAATATCTTTGGTTGTGGTCTCAGTCCCGGGGTTAAATGTAGGTGTCATGGAAAACCCTGAGATCTGATATGGTTGGTACACATGGTTAGTGAATGTATAGACCACGGGGATCCATGTTAGAGTTAATAACGAGGTCTTTAATCCTCGACTAATAGCCATTGAATATTAATGATATATGGTGCGTTGTAGTTAGCGAATACCGTCAGAAACTGGTGGATCAAGAAGTGATTTATGATTATTCACTTAGGTTTAATTATTCACTTGGATTTGATTATTCACTTGGATTTGATTATGAATTATTCACAGTACTTATGTGTACGACTGTTAGATCCCTGAAAATGCACTGTCTTTAGTTGCTCGATGTTGTTAGCTCCTTAAACTTCTTCGTAAAGTCTTTATTAGGCAAATTTGAAGTTCTTTCCTTTCTTACCCTAATTCTAGTATCTTTGATACGAGTCTCAGTAACTCCGAGTTTTTCAAGATCCTTCAGGTTTGTTCCGGCACTCACGTCTCGTACTCAGAAAGAAGATCAATTCAATTGGATCACAACTCCGGCCAGGATAGTCAGGTCCTGTGTCTCTAGGTGTATTTACAATTGAGGTAGTCTGACATTTTTTCAAATAATACATCCGTACCGCAACATAATTATTCACACGACTCCAAAGAAGACCAATCATTAGATATCAACCCAAATTTGATAGAGGTTCTGAGTAAGATCCGATCTGTAAATAACTTTGCAGTGAAAATAGCTATAAATTTAGTTCCGTAATATACAATGAATGTGAAACAGTCTCAGGATCTCTCACTAAATATACACATTTCATATAAATCTCACTAATTTTTGCGACACTCTCACTATCTCTCTCTATTTTTCTACAAAACCCACCAAATTTTACAATAATATTTTATGTTCTCATAATCTCGCCGATCAGAATCAAAAGATCCAATTAATCTTCTAAACCTTCAATCCTAGGAACATGTCGAGCTCAGTACTAGACCAAATCCTTTTAGAGGATATTGCTCGTTACTGTCCCCATCAATTTCTCGCTTTCCATCAATGTATGGGGAAACGTCAGGACGATCCAAATAGTTGTGCTCTTGAACAATATAACCTCGCTGGGTGTATCAAGAAAGTAGTTCCTTCATTCCAGAAAATCCAGGGACTATGTGCTGGCAAATTACAGGCCTACGAAGCATGTTTGAAAATGGCAGGCAATGATGTCAAGAAGTGCAACCACGAGTTACAGAGCTTGAGAGAGTGTGCTTTGGGAACAGTGAGTCCTTGATCTGAACGCGAACTCTCGTGAGAAATCCTCACTAAGATATCAGCCAGCTCGTTAGTGGTCATCAGATTTACTTCCTGACTTATAGAGAGATCCTTTGGTTTAACGAGTGGCAAAATCCTCACTGTCTATTCTAGATTGCTAGTGAGCGTCGATTCACATACACATTCGCGTCTTCGCCCACCCAAGACTTGAAATCCCTTGTCTATTCGGCTAAAATTGGACTGGCTGTATTTATCTACTTTACATACCAATATAATATAAACATAGCGTTAGATAGAAAATCCACTAATTGGTGACTAAATGCTTCTAAACCTTCAATAGCGAGAGCCATAGTAGAATATAGAGATGCGGAAGAGGGTCTAAGTTGACCCACAACTGATAAATGTTGGCTCTGGTGTAGTTTCTCTTAATCTTCCATGTGTGCCACTTTTATAATATTTTGCTGGCTAGTGCTTACGATATCTATTTGGAATGTTGAATTCTCTCACCTTCGACAACCATGAGCCTGTGATATCCCTCACCCCCGACTTATCGTGGGTCTCTTCAATCTCATGTTCATGATGCAACAATTCATGCTCGATATCTTCTTTATGTTTAATCAATACGTCTGGATCGTCCTTCATATGGTACTCCTTCCAATGGTGTTCTTCATACTCACTCTCGAAATCAAGGTGGTGGCCCTGTCCATATCCAAAGTCAGGCAAGAGGCCGCCGTTTTTAGTGAAGTCTCTAAACTCTTGTATACTAATTTGTCCGTCACTGTTTGTGTCCATCATTTTCAAAATACTATCCACGACATGGTTCTTGGATTCCTTGGTGATGGTTTCTTCTCCGTGTGAGTGTTCTCCCATACCAGATCCATCTCCAACGACAGATTCTCTAAGAAGTCCATATAAGTTCAAAATGTCAGTTTTGGTCCAGAAGCCGATATCTTGTAAGTCGTGAAGCTTGAAAAACACATCGGCATCGTAACTGTCTAGACCATGTTCAGTCAACATATGCCAGCTTTGCCACGTAATAGAGTCCGGCTTTGGAGTGCTTGCATGGGCGATTCCAGGACTGACGAGTGTGAGCACAAGTGTAAGAACTGTGAGTAACTGCATCTTGTTTGGTTGGTGAATGTGTTGATTGAAGTAAATTATGAGAGTGAAATATTCTGAACAATTTTAATTAGAGCTAATAATAGTTGGGGCACAAATGAGTGGAGAGCTCGGGACTTTTACTGACGATTCTTATTGGAATGTTAGTTGGTCTTAGTTTATGACGCTGTTCGTAATGTCAGTTGGTCCAAGTTGAGGTTGTTCGTAGTGATATTTCAAATATTGATCTTGTGATTATATAAGCATAGTAATATTGATGATGTAATATGACATCATACCAGCTAATCACTATATTGAGAGCATCATTAAGAACAAGTAGAAAATAATTAACAATCAAACCATCTTGATATGAAGATAGGAACTAACTGTGTGTGGTCCTTGCACTTTTTGCGTCATCAATACCATTCTTAGTAGTGGAACCTAAACGATACGTAAACAGGCAGTATTCTTAGATTATGTTAGAGATTTCAGTAACGTTGTGGGACATACCAATTAATATGATACATATTGTCTACCAGTACTGATATGAATACCTAATCGTTTCAATATACTGCGGTGAGGATCTTCTACTATATACATTATGATCTTTAGCTGGTCTTCCATCTATTTTCTACATCACATAATCACGTGCTTTATCGGTTACTCAAAAATCTCCACGTTCCACCGACCACTGAGTCACACAGTTCTTTATGACGAATCCAAATTTACAAAATAAACCAACGGAATCTCGGGTCGGAAGGGACAATCAAAGGTACAGCGAGGCAGGCTCTCGTATGGTGGCCGGATGTATCTGTTTAAACGTTGAAAAAGACAAAGTGATTATGATTTCAAGCTCCGCCCATGTAGGCAAGTGGGTCTTGCCCAAGGGAGGTATTGAATTGGATGAGGGTGATGATTTTATAGTAACAGCAGTAAGAGAAACCTGGGAAGAAGCTGGTGTCGAAGGAAAGATTGTAAAGAAACTTCCAGTGGTGTATGACTCGAGAGGAGCAAAGGCTCCTGTGATCAAGGGAGAGTGGGATCCATTGAAGGTGACTCCTAAGTCTGAATTTCATTTCTACGAACTCATAGTCGAGAAATTGAGTATGGTGTGGCCAGAATCAGAAATGAGAGAAAGAAAATGGTGTAGTTATTCTGAGGCACGCCATGAATTGATCAAAGCAAAGAGACCGGAGTTAGCTGAAGTTTTGGCTTCCTCTGAGATCATCAAGGATACCGAAGAATTCTGATATTTTGATACTACTTCTGAAACTTAGCACTACTTTGATGCTTTAGCAATACTTCGAACACGCTCGATCCTTGTGCAAGATGTAATATGCTAAAGGAGCGTGCTTGAGAAGACGTCCTTTCCGGAGTATGCCGGAATATATACTATTCATGTTATATAACATCTCTACTGGGTCTAGTGAGTATCAATGGTACTTAAAACTACTACCTCAATTGATTTCATAACCCTGAGACTATTTAAACCGTATTATTACCAAACAGTGATTCATTTAGAGCTCTCTAACCAGAGCAGCTAATAACCCGTGAACCACATATATCAAAGAATATATTGACGTAAATGTCGTAGAACCAGTGCGTTTAGATCGTAGCTCTATTATTGATTATCTCAGCTAGAAAATCTCAGCTAGTTGATTACAGCTACAGTATAGTGACTAGAAAAAGTGTAGCGACAATGTCGATAGTTGTTATGCATAGTTAGTTACTTAAGAGAGTATATAGGAAGCAATTAAGACATTCAATTCTTTACAAGTTGGAACAGTTTAACAGAAGCTAATGCTGTTCAGTATTCTCATAGTTTCTATCAAGCTTTCCTAAGAATTCTGGTATCATTAATACTTTTGTGCTTCATTTTCTTACTCAACTGAACAAGTTTCCCATCAAGCTGGCCAAGCCTCCACCGCCATTTCCACCTCCAATCTTTAAGTCAAAATATATATCCCCCAAATATTCGACTCCTCCCAAAACTCCAGTTATCTTCAAGAGCTCCTTATACTGGTTGTACAAACTCATAAACTTCTTTCCATTTGCTGGAACATTCTCAAGTGACAACGTGATCACCAATAATTGTAAAAAGTTGAGTAATGGATGTTCTGGAAAGATATAGGTCTCGAGATCGCCTTCTTTGACAACCTCATATTGTGCCCGATCTTTAACTATAGAGAAGAAGATATCTCTTGCTTCTTTCACAAACTTGATATTCTTCAAGTAAGCATAATTGAGAATAGCTCTCCCGAGGAATAACCCATAATCAGTGGTGGTGGTGGAGAGTTCAGAACCATCGCTCTTTGGTCCCTTTACCCCAGTTGCCCACTCAGCCAAATACTCAACATATACCGGTAACGATTCATAAGTTCCTAAAATCAAATGCAACTCCGCAATTCCGAACAACTTCAATCTATCATCCTCGCTTCTTATAACTCCTTCTCCATCTCCGTTCTTAACATGGTTCAAAAACTTGACTCCAAAGAAGTGATGCAAATCATTGTCACCAAATTGGTTCTCCGCTGTCTTTGACCATCCGGTTGCTTGCTTACACAAGTCAATCAAACTGCTTTCTCCGTCAGGTAAGTGAGAAATCAACTCTACCAACTTCACCTTATAGTCCTTTTGCTGACTTGTATATCCTGCTTCTGTGTATACTTGGATCAAATATGTTATCAAGTCAGTTGCAGACGCAAATTCTCCCTTCTTAGCGAGGATCAGAGATCCCTGGTAGAGTAAATCAACCGCTTCTTCAAATTGTCCTGCTTTGACATAACGGTTGGTGATGGTTCTCAATGTCTGATGAGCTTCATAGTACGACCCGGAATCGATCTTGGCTTGAAACCGCGCAATTGTTCGTTGTAGTTTAATATCTGACATAATGTGTTTGATCAGTTGGCTAGTTGATATTGCTTGTCACTTTTGACAACTGCTGTCTAAATCATATTCGGGAAAAAACACGACTACGTTGTTTTATTATTTTGGTAAAGGGACGACCCGATATGGATTGCATGGAGTTATTACAGCATGTCACATCTCAAGAAAGCAGTAATTACTATTTATAAAGTCTTTGCACTGTCGTTGACCCATTTCATAAATATCCATTAGTATAGATTTTTCTCTATTAATTCATATTCACAATATATTGAAACCTATTCATCGCTCAAGTGAAGATACATCGAGACATATCGTACAAGCAACTTTTCCCCCAGTTACTTGCAAGCTTATATTCACTTGATATTTTCAATTTTCAGAGAAGTATGTACCATCAACCTCTCTTTCATATATCGGATAATATTAGTGCTTTCTCTAAAACATTTCCAAGTAGTTGGTACTCCAACGGGCCCGTCAGCTATGTTGGTTGCGAAGACACGCGAAGCCCAATGATCATTCATAAACAATATCATGGACGAATTCTGATTACAGGATTGCAAGTATGGTAACCACCTAAAAATTCTAAGATCAGAAGTCTTATCGAGTATTAATAGTTGTAACTTGGGAAACGACAAGTCTTTGGAGGTGTCGAAAATGAGATCTAGGTCAATGTTTTCCATCTCCACCAACTGAATAGATTCATGGCTACTACGTAAGATCTCAAAAACGACATCACCGAAATATTCTAGTTGAAATCTCCTCTCTCTTCTTAGCAACTCATAATACTTCACGATCGAATGTTGGGAGTAGCGTTGGGAAAACACCTCGAATTGAGTTCGGTCTGGTATTTCATATCTCCCCATAAAGCTCAGACACAATAAACTATTTATCTTTGTACTTGTTATGGGTTTATTGGTTGAGATGCTAAGTGTCTTTAAGTGAAAGTTTCGTTGCAGAAATTTTGCAGCCAAATCTTTAATGTTAGTTGTGGCCGTATTTATCGATGGCTTGTAAGAAACAATTAAAGAAAAGTTTTCTATTGTTTCTGGAGCAAATTCCAACACCTTTAAGGAGGAAATTGTATGTGATTTTATATTAAGTGACTTGAGGGACGTAAATTTGTAAAGGTTAGAATGTAGTTGGGTCTCAAAATTGGACACATCAACAAACAAAGTTGTTAAAATACTTGAAATGACATTAGAATGGTAAATGATATTTAGCATCTTCACTCTGCTTAACGAAGCTGATATTGTTTTACTTTTGAGATGCTGGATATTCATAATTCTTGAAGACGCTTTAGATGAAAGAAATAGTGGTTTAAGGGCATAGATCATATGAACAAATCTGTAGTAGAGATATTTGCAAGTGTAGAGGAGATAAAGGGCTTGATACGAGCCTTGGTTTAAGAATGTAAGGTAGATTATTTTGGTGACTAGCTCAGGTGGAAGACTTAGAAAGCAAACAGGCTCCAGAGAGTAGACAAAAATATCCTTGGAAACGTTTTCAACAGAACTTTCAACGTTATTTTCCTTAGTAGTTCCGAGAAGTAACTGGCCTGCTCTTAAAACACACTCTCCAATATTTACTTGGGTTCCTCTGTAGCTCGTTTCTGTGTCAGCTTTCAGTTTCTCAATTTCATCCACCACAATTTCCTCTTTTTTGGGATCCAACTTCTCCATGTTAATTTCCTTTGTTATTTCTCCAGCCTCTAATTCTATCTCGTCCTTCTCCCTCTTCATTCCTGTCATTTCTTTCTTCTTCGTCCTGTAAGTTTAGGTGCAAAAAGTACATACAGGATTTATTTTCGTTATGTACAGGATTATCGTCACCCGGGGAAATTTGGAACACTACGAAAAATTCCGACAAATTATATTGTAGTAGTTTCTAAAACGCACTAAAGATGAGACCCAGTACAAGATTATTGAAACATGTTCCACTTATAAGGTTCGTGGGAGGACCGCATGTTGTCACAAGTAAGTATGAATAAATTGGAAATGAAGGATAATAGCGAACCAGACTATAAGACCCTTAACCACATTAGAGTGAGACACAATGATCTTGCCTGAAAACCAGTAAAATGATTGACAAATTAGACGACAGAATCTAGACCGTGCAACATCATTCTTAGAAGAAACTCTCACATAGAGTTGGTAACATCTCATATGTACACGAAGTATTAAAGAATTTGACCCACGCAAATACCCCCGAGGACGGAAAGATCTACTCTGTAGATATTCGGAGCAGGGAGTTTCCACGATATCGAGAGAATTATGCTAGATCAAAATGTGCTTCTCTTACTGGAAAGTGGTGTTGAATTCATTTCCTGGTTATAGGACAGATCCGCAGCTATCCGAACATCCGCTTATCTTAACGACTAGATATCCGAATGCCCAAGCTATATAATTCTCACTTTAGACTAATACTAACCTTTAGGTAACATCAGCAACGCGCCAAAAGTCCATCCAATGGCACCAAATGGAGAATTACCAGGTTCCAGGTCTACTGTCAAATCTACATACTTCAACAGCAATCCAATTGAACCAAAGGAAGGTGAATTCTTTTCTAGAAGTCAATTAAGTGAACGTTTTAGATATAAAGCTCCAAAAGCTTCGGAGATGGACAACGTGGAAAGTGGTGGAGCTGAACTTGTATTCTAGAGCAGCTTTTAAGTAATGCTAATGATTTTGGTTTGGGAGCAAGATGCTGACGAGGCTTTCTGGCCCCTGCTCCCGTCGTATATGTTCAGCCTCTAAGGTATTTTGGATATAGAGAAAATATATAACTTATTGAGAAGCCTTGTAGTATGTGATAAGATAATTTGTTCGGGTCACGGCTAGCAGCATGATATTTATTATCATTGGATACGTGATCCTATGGTAAACTACTGATTGTGCCCATTCATATCTGTATAATCAAAAGCCTCCAAGACTAAGAGTTAAAGGTTGCATTACCGAAGCTCGATTTAAATCCTGCACATTACATATTTAGATATGACCGTCTTTGCCATGAAACTTGGGAAGAGCTCTACTTACTTCGAGGAGACAGACTCATGGTATTATAACCGTCCAATAGTGAATAATCTGTGCAGAAGGGAATTGTAGACCCTACAAACTGACTCAATTTACCCTCCGTCTTGCAAATAAGATCCACATTCCGGCCTTTGAATACATATCGGATATGGTTGCATTTCTAACGTTGGAGTCTCCAAACATTGGCGGTGACCTCTGGGATTGCTATTAGCGTAACAATGGACTTTAGCTGTTCGTTCCAGCCAAACCTAAATACAAAGAGCGTCCGTCGGGTAAAATTTATTCCAATTGGCTCCAATTGAAACCAATTCCTCGCGGCCAACACTAAATTGGCTACTAGACCATAGACAGTTTCATAATAAGCTAATAGAAACATCAAAAACCAAAAAAATGAGCGGTACGGGAATCGAACCCGTGTCACCTGCTTGGAAGGCAAATATGTTAACCACTACACCAACCGCCCTGGTTGATTATTTGACCTAAATGTGGTCATCTTGTGTGTAGTTTTGTACAAAACTTGTGATTGATACCACATTTACCAAGTGAGTTTTTGTAGGTTTTGGTTGTCAGGGAGTGTCTATAGGAAATCGCAAAAGATGCGGCTGGTATTTCTCTGCTATTATGTCCCCTTCGTCTGTTAATGAAGTAAGGTCGATGTTCAAAAAATAAACCCACGGCGAGAGTCGAACTCGCAATCTTTTGATTAGAAGTCAAACGCGTTAACCATTACGCTACGCAGGCAGATTATATAAGCAGAATAGATTGTGTATATCTAAGTCAGATCAGACTTGGATGTCCTGCACAATGGTTTTCATGTAGAGTGACTACGAAACCCCCAATACTCTAGCTAAGCTCCCCTAAGTACTTAAAAACCCAAAATTTTCTATCACAATATACCTCTACCCAATCTCCGTTACTTCTAGTCTACAACTACTTGTTCCAACAAGTTGAAGACAGGCTATTTATTATCCTGTATACAATCTCGCCACCCACTCTCACCTAAAAATCCACCATCCACTCCAATCTTATACTTATTCTCCATACTACAAAACATGAATCACGATCCATTATCCTGGGGGAGACCTAACGACGCAACCTATGGTAAGTACAACCAGCAAATTGCCCAAGCTTCATATCATGAATCTTCAAATGTGGATTCATTCCCCAAAATGAACACTCAACAACCAATCATCACTGGTACCTCCGTCATAGCGCTCAAATTCAAGGACGGAGTTATTATGGCTGCAGACACTATGGGAGCTTACGGATCTCTTATGAGATTCAACAACATCGAACGTTTGATTAAAGTTGGTAAGGAAACTACTGTTGGTATTTCAGGTGACATTTCAGACTTGCAACAGCTCGAAAGAATCTTGGAAGAATTAGAAACTACCGAAGAAGTATATGACTCCGATGGCCACAACTTAAGAGCTCCTCATGTTCACGAATATTTATCGCGTGTAATGTATAACAGAAGATCAAAAATGAATCCATTGTGGAACGCCATAATTGTTGGTGGTTTTGAAGATGATGGCAGTCCATTCTTGAGATACGTTGATTTGTTGGGTGTTACATATGGCTCTTCGACTTTGGCTACAGGATTTGGAAATCATTTGGCTATTCCATTGCTCAGACAATTGATTCCAAGTGATGGCGATTACATAAATGTTGATGAAGAACAAGCAAAGAAGGTAGTGATGGACTGTATGAGAGTATTGTTCTATAGAGATGCAAGATCATTTGATAAGTTTTCAATGGTAGTGGTGAAAAAGGGAGAAGCCGGTAAAGTGTTTGAACATACCAAGGATATCAAGGTTGACGGTCAAAGTTGGAAGTTTGCAAGAGACATAAGGGGCTACGGAAGTGCTCAACAGTAGTGGAACACTCGTATGAACGAGTACGGGCTAACTAGGAGTGGTCTTTTTAACATGTTGAGGGCCAATTAGGTTTGCTGAAATAAAGTGATGTTTCCCATCCCAAGTATAAGCTAACAGCGATTGACATGGAGTAAAAACAAACATCAACATATACAGGGACCCTCGTGTAGGTGACGGTAGTATATGAGCTCCATATCATATCACTCGACAGAGTGTGGCGTATTGTAAGAATAGAAGCTCTTTTAATCTTTTAAGTCAGTGACAGAGATATACAAAGAGCGATGCTGCGAACTCATTTAGCAGTAATGAAGTGGAAAATCTCTAACAAGACAAATTCATACTTTGGGAGATTTTGAAAGTTGTGATATTTTCATAAAGGCTTTGAATAATGAAGTCTTTGCAAAAGGATCTGGATGAATTTGCTTCCTGGACGAAGCAGTGTTACGTCCCTCTATTGGGCAAGGAAATGATTGCTGTCCAATGGACGTTGCTCTAAACTCGTTTACTTCATTGCTAGAAGTATTTTTGTACTCCTAATCAAACCTTCAATGGTGTCCGCAGATGATATTTTACAGTCATCTAGATACGCTTCACGACTGGGTATCATTTACAGTTATCAAGTTACTCCTAACATAGCACTATCATATTACTTGGTTAGTATACAAATTTGAAGAATTTTGCTGGTATCTAGCAAGTAGGTTAGCGTAGATTTCTAACGATGCAACGTGTAACAATTTTGTAAATTGAGTATTAGAAAATTCAGGGCTGCAAGATGCATATATTGATATTATAGTTGAATAGTCCATTTGCGCATCGATTGGAACGTGAATTCTGGACGTTGTAGCAGGATTCTAGTGTCCAAGAATCCAAATGTTGCCGAGCTTGGGATACAAGGCTTAGTCGATAGTATAAAGGATGGTAGTTGGAGTACGGTTGTTTATGTATCAATGAAGTGATCGGATTGAATATTGAACAAAACAGAAAAACACTCAATTAATTACTTTATTTTCTATGCAGTATAGAATACCAAACACAACGTATGATCATGCAATTCTAAAATAATAGACGATACAAGAAACACAGACTCATGCACGAGCTGGTCTGAGAGGATCAGTAGTACCACTAGTGGGGTCAACAGTGGGTGATTCGGTGGCGCCAATGATTTATATAGCTTCGAACTTAATTCCCAATGCGGTAATTCCATGGAAGCACAAATATCGATACATTCCACGCTTGACGGTCACAATTCCGATATCGGTTCGAGAACTCCGTATCCTGTTATTAGGCTCCCCTATCAATGTTGCTACGTCCATATATGGTTATCGGCCCATATGAGTATGAAATGACCCCACTAATCAAGCAGCGATGACGAAAATATGAATTAGGCTAGCAAACCCAAGGAGCCTAGCCCCCCCCTATACCCTTCTATTCCAAGGATCCCGGAGACGACGAGAGGCACGCAACCCATAGTCATGCAGAAGAATAATAATTGACATATCAGCAAACTGCCGGACGTAGCCACGCAGCCGTGGAATATCAAGCAAGGAACATGGTTAATTTACTGTTGAAATAATTATTGGTACTTAATTTTGTTTATCATAATTTCGTAGTTATCCTTTTTCGTAATTATTCTCTTAATTATCCTAATTTCTTTATCTTAATTTATTTAGTATAATTTAGTAATTGACTCTGGCTTATCAAAAGCTTCTAGAATACACTCATAACCGCGGGTACATTTTCCATCGCAAGTCAATATCCCCTCACCCGTATCCCTATACACTCTCCTCCCCACATTCCCTTATATATAAATCCATACACGCAGGCGCACGGAACACAATAGAAGTAAAGACTACTGGCCGCAGATACTCCTTCCGAAGATTGAGAGTTAACGTCCGCACCGAATATTCTTGCATATCTTAACGACGAATTCTTTTCAATTTCCTGATCGGTTGGCGAATTTGGCCGATTTTTTAAAAATTATCGAACCTTTACCAACTCTTATGAGTAAGCATATTATCTAAACGCCAATAAATAAAGTCAAGAAAAGTCCAACGAGACTTATTGAATACTAGAAAGACTAGAAGAGACCCGTGAGTTTAGCTAGAAGAAGAAGACTTCAGATTTAGCCTAGACAGATTTAGCCTAGACAGATTTAGCCTAGACAGATTTAGCCTAGACAGATTTAACCTAAGACCTAGCACAAGACCTAGCGTTAGAATTAGCGTTGCTTTGAACGATTAGTGAGAGACGTACCGACACTTACTAGAGCAACTAACAATATCCGGGAGTAATAACGAAAGAACACTACTCAGCCTGAAAAACAGATATCAGACTATTCTACTGAAAGAGTATCAGCATCATCATAAGACCTCATAGAGAATCATATCGGATCGTGGCACTCCTTTTCACTAACACTTCACATCCACTATAGCCATCTTTAATATCTTTTGTTTTCACAGATTCTACACATTAAAAGTGTGGATTTAAAACTTCAATTTAAAATACCAGACAAGCAAAATATTCACAACTTACTACGACGTCGTCAAATCTGTGCACAAGATCATTATATTCCTAACATCTGTGATTAACCACGTTTCTTATCAAGTCTGTGTTCTTCATTTTCATCAAATAAATTCCCTCTTTTAAATCATATATGATCGAGAAACTAAACTAAACTATTACAATCTTGTTATTAATATTCTCATCTACTAATATCATATATTATTATCATCCATACTAATGAGTTTTGAAATAACATTTCTAGGGTCCTCGGGAGGACCCGTTGAAGGAACAACTTGTTCAATAATGATCAAACCCCGCAAAGTATCATATCAAGATATCCTTACCAAGAAACTCTATCACCAATTGATAACAATCGATGCGGGCTCGGGCCTTGCCCAATTAACTGAAACTATCTATAACGAAATTCATACCCAGCAACCAACTTCCAAACACTTGTTATGGTACCAAGACTCGCTACCCGTGAATGAATACATAAAGTCAACCATTACCATGCCGTTCAAAGACTTCGGCACTCATATAAATCCATTCAAACTTGCTCAACAGATTATCTGCAAGATGTCTTCATATCTCATAACACATCCTCACCTCGACCACATTGCATCTTTGGTGATAAATTCTGCCGGTTTCTCGCGGTTGAATCCAAAGAACATCTACGGCTCAGAATGCACTATAGATGCTCTAGAGAGATATATATTTAACGGTATCATTTGGCCCAATATGCCTCGGTTTGGCGTGGTCAATTTGTTCAGAAAAGAGTATCGTGAAAAGTGGATAGTAGGCGAAAATGTCGACGAGAAGAAGATAAACCGGGATGTATTGACCAAGAGAAATATTGATCTATTCCTAACCGAGAATGAACGCAAGAAATCGAAATCTGAAGGTGCTAAGTCCTCCATACCTAAGGATCTACCTTCGCTAGAGGATGCACCTTTGTCAATAACATCTAAAGATCAACCAACTTCGAAAGATGCTACAGATTTAGAGACAGAGCAACCGGTATTTAGTGTGGAGATGTTTGAGTTAAGTCATGGCGAACTCATCAGAACGAGCAAATCAAAATCGAAGTCCTCTGACCTATCAAAATGTGACACTGGTCAGGATAGCTCATATGATGAGGTCATTGAGTGTTGCTCCTCAAACCAATATGAATGTCTGACCCCTTCTACTGGTTCTCTCAATAAAAATGATGAATATAATACTACCAATGGCCATACTCACGAACACTACCTTTCATCAGCATTCTTGGTCACCCAGAACCTGGACAACTCATCCTTGCTCATATTTGGCGACTTTGAAAGTGACGCCATCTCCACCCTCGACGATAACTTGAGAATATGGAAACACATAGCGCCGCTCATCACTTCTCCTGACAACCCTCTCAAGGGTATAATTTTGGAGTGTTCCAACAGCAACGACACTTCGCTGAGTGAACTTTATGGTCATCTCATACCGTTCCACCTCATACGTGAGTTGAAGGTTTTGGAAAAACTGTGTTTGGCTGTGAATCCAACCATCTCTCAGCCACTAAAGGACTTTCCTATCATCATCAACCACGTTAAAGAATCTGTCATAGGCGGAGGAGCATTGTCTAGCGAGTTTCACATGATTGAAGATGAGTTTCACTTACAAGATCCACGAAAACATGTTATGGAACAACTTGATGAGTTGAATAAGAAGGAAAACTTAGGGATCAAGTTTTCAATGGCCTTGAGTGGGGTAACTATCGAACTTTAGGCATCGCTCTAGTGAGCTGGAGACATTATTGGGCTTAGATCTTAGGTGTGAGTATATCTAGAGTTGTTGTCCTATCTTGTGCCAAATAGCGTAGGGAAATTCATCAGTTCTCTCATAGTGCTCATAGTGCTCATATTTCTCATACTCAGTTCTAATACTCAGTTCTAATACTCATAGTTCTCATACTCATAGTTCTCATACTCATAGTTCTCATACTCATAGTTCTCATAGTTCCTCTGGTCTTACATTCATCAGCCTTCAACGTTTCCAGACTCGCTGGGAGCTGAAGCTGAAACATCCTCTTCACTTCACTCTTCAATTCTCATGTACTTACCCTTTACTTCAAAGTAAGACCTTTTAGTACATCTACACATCTGACGAGTTGTCGGATCAAATCGAACTTTGTTTTGACAATATAAAATTATGAACTGCAGCCGCGGCTACTAGTTGCTTACAAGATATGCTGAGATGACAGCCACGAGTCGTCAACTTTTGCGTATATTGTAGAGATTTCCACCATGATTAGTGGTATGAACACTGAGCTTCATCAATGGCTACTGATGTTCATTCTATTGAATAGTAAGCCATGGAGAGAGGAACGCTGGTTCAGCTTAGTATTGCGGATTTCAGAGCGTAGCAGTGTAACTTTTCTATCTCCCTTTGGTACAACCAGGCTATGGCACCCCGGCTCTTTGCTCTTTTACAATTATTCTCACCGACTACTAATTCACCTGGTAACCCTCCGAAGTCAAATTCAAATGTAAATCAAACTTCAACGATTCCTCTTCTTCATTGTTGGAAACCACATCCACTACTTGGACCTTGCCCAACGAAATACTTTCCTTGACATCCTCACAAGTAACCTCGAAACTTAAAGACAATGGGAACAACGAGTCTTCGTCAACAGTAGGAATCTTGAACTCAAATGATCCTTGAGGATCGTCAAACGACACAGATCCAATAGTGAAAACAACACCATACTCGGTGACTTCAAAAGATACAGTTTCGTTTGAATCGTCCAAGTCCACTTCGGAAGTAACGATTGGAACTAAGATTTGGATGTTTTCAAGAGACGACATCGACTCCTGGTGGGAGGTTATAAACGAAGAAGTCAATTCGTATTCCAAAGTGACTTCAGCCACGCCCTGGTCGTTGATATTGACCCAGGCAGTGATAATAATTGGTACAAGACTCAAGTCGTCTTGTTTCCCAACAGCCCTCCATCTCAATACACCTAAAGCTTGATCGTTCGAAGGGAACGGTTTCGTTTTATCCTTCAAACCAATGATATTGGAGCTTGTAAACAAATTACGATCAACGTTAGGATGAGTTTTGTATTGAATTCCCAACGACTTGTCGCCGGTCTTCAATAAGATTTTGGAGTGTGCAAGGTTGACGTCGTTGATTCTCAACTGTAAGTCACCTTTAATTTCTGATGAATTGATGGAACCTTCACGTGTAAGCGACGCTGTGATTTTTTCATTGACTGTGATCAAAATTCCTTCGTTTGGAACCTTTGATGTTGGAATAGGAGATGCCGAGTTAGAGGGGGTTTGAACTTGTGATTGGTAAGTTGGCGTTTGTGCTTGTGCTTGTACTGGTGCTGGTGCTTGTGCTCCTTCAAATATAGGTCTTGCACCACCCAACAATGGTTTGTTTTCCTTCTTCTTACCCAATTGCAAGCCACCTCTGACCATTGGTTTCTTCACACTCAAGTTACCCTGGTCAATCACTGGAGGTTGATAGACAGATTGGGACTCTTGGATGGTGGAGGATTGGTAGGTGTTGTAGCTGGCAGGAGAAGAAACAGGAATTTGTTCTAAATTACGCTTAGCCAACTCCTTTCTTTGGATCTCCTTTGCTCTTCTCTTTCTTTCTTCCGTGGCTTCCATTTCCTTGTTTCTCTCGATGATTTCCTGGATCTTTTCTTCGTGAGAATCCATTTTTAAGTACGTTTCAATTTGGTTCAAGGTGATGTTCTCCTTGTAGCCCAAGTTGATGATCTCGTCAAACGCACTGATGATTTCAAATGCATTTTCAAATATTTCTCTTTCGTCAACTACCTTCAATAAGTTACTGATGGTGGATGCAAAGAGTTGCAAAGTGTCAAGATCTTGCAAGATGTTCGACGTCTTATTCGTGATCAAAACAATATAAAACTCTTCTAATGGTTGGTAGACATATCTAACATTATCGTCTTCAATTGTGGTATGTTGACTGGAAGAGTTGGAAATCAAACTGGGAAAGTTGGAAAGCAAAGCAGTAATCCGGTCCTTGGATAAATCTCGAAACTGACGGGATAAAAGTGCTTTGCCTCCACGCGTACAAATCGAAGATGATAAAACAACCATTTCAAAGGCTAGAAAGGTTAAGACGTAAGAGGTTAAGGGTATCTAGTTGTTAGTATGGGATGGGACTAGCTGGTCATGCCAGTATACAGAGGCTTTCTTGATAGCTGAAGCGATTGTCGTTCTCCTCGCCAAATCTTTAACCTTGATAATTCACAGAAATCCAGTAGACTCAATAAACACCTAGTTAGACTTCATTCATGGGTATTGTCAAATAAAAGCTGTCTGAAACTCGCTGAGCTGGCAATCCTGGATTGTTCACATCTGATTTCATGTATTCTCAGGTCCTAGACTTGTTGAGAACCACGGACTCACATTGCACTTATCGTGGCCATTCATAAGTTTATTAATAAGCCTGTCAAAATTAAGTCATAGAATTCATTCTACCTTGGTTGAGATTTCTGCTCTATCTTTGATTGATCTGAAGTTATTGATCCGTCAACCTCCTCAAGTCCTCGATAAATATTACTTACTGGTCGTGTCGTAAATGATCACTTTCTTCACTCTTTCTGTTCGTTCTTATAACTTAGATAGTTGATTAAATATCAATTTAATCAATTTCTTGAATTGTGAGTTCCTTTAGAGCAGTGGTGGTGAGTTTGTTGTCGTGGTGGTGGTGGAAATTTCGATTTCGTGTCAACAGGGTGGTCGTGCGAAGGCGTTTTTTAATGTCGAAATTGTCCTGAGTCGAAAGCTATTAAGACGCGACACTGATATTACAGGAGGACCAGGATAGTACTGCGACAGCTACTAGGTTGCTTCCCGAGAAACTTTGCTAAGAAACAGAAACATCGTAATGGTTTGGCGAAAGTTCGCTTCACTGAAAGAATTACTGCGATCTACTTTTGTTGATTAAGGAGATCTCCTATAGTTAAAATGGCTGCGATTATTAGATCAGTCAAATACCGACTCTTCAAAACTCTTTAAAGAATTTTGAAGGTCTTGACGAATGGTGGTATTTTCAGTAAAGTTAATTAGCTGCATCCAGTTAATTCCGTGCTTCCAATGGGTGCTACAAACAGGAAGGCTAAACTGGTGATTTTAACAAGTGAGTGTTAGTAGCAATTCATAAATCTCATGCAACGATCGAAGTGTTCTTGCAAAATCTAACGAATTACTGTGTTTTGATTCTAAGCTCATCTTCAACTTTCATTTTTGTTATCGATTGACTCTCAACGCTATCTCTTGAGGGAATGTTGTTCTTGTAGTATTAATATGAGCCCCATCTTGAAGAGAAAAAAAATGACACGGACAGGAATTGAACCTGCAACCTTTCGATTTGGAATCGAAAGCTCTACCATTGAGCCACCGCATCTTTTCACATGACCAAGAAAAATCCTTAATATACAGATTCTAACAATTGAGCCTAGCTTCCATTAAATACTCGTAACTGAAGCGTTCATTATTTCTCTTGCAATTCTCAAATTTCTCACTTACTACCTGAATCTTCCATCGTCCCAGTCTAGATTTCGGTAGATCCATAACATTTTAATATTCACAATGTTTGCTCTCATTTACTTCGACTCCAGAGAATGTTTCAAGAAGGAAGCTAAAAACTATTTTAACATAAAACGTAAACTTAAAACAGTCTTAAAACAAGTGTTATATCCCTATTGATAAATCCGTTACTAAATATATCCGACGTCAGAATTTTCTGTTTCATCGGTCCTCGCATTTGCTGCATGTTCCTATTATGGAGTTGCCTAATAAGTCAAATTCTATGCTCATACAAGTCCGAAATATTTAAGCAGGGCTAGTAACCTTGATGATATAGGCGAACCACTAGCTTAGTGGTGATGTTAAGAAGGAATTGGTTACGATACAGGGGGAAGTTGGAGATTGGGTCACTATTTATCTCGTACCCCGAAAGGAACTCGGAGACTCTATCCTCAAAAAAATATTGATTACCTTTTAGTCCAGAACGTCACCACCTTAGATTCTCAATAGCTTTCCTATCTACAGAGATAGTGTGGTCTGTATCATCTAGGAAAAATTACGTAGAGACAACGTGTGGGCTAATAAACTATCGGTGAAATTACTGAGAGTAGTTCAATTTGACTTTTATATAATAATTTGAAGTTTTTAGACATTCAACTGGTGCTCACTGATTCAGGGACATAATTATCGTCTAAATCATTATCTTATAAAGAGCTAGCAGCCATTTTTATGCTATTAATCTTCGAAGAATCTGCCTCTTGAACTAGCTAGACAAAAATTTGCATCCAAAACAGAATGTCGCACATTTGACGAGAGTAGTATATGCCAGATGGAACCTCAAAATGACTGATTATTGACGAGATCGTGACTAAACGGCAAGCCTAAATATTATGTACTCTATTAGTTTTGTGTCTAGTGCATTCTTCGGGATATCAAGAACCACATTTCTGATAAACTAGTATGAAAATCATTGAATAATTTGAAGTATTGAAATGAATCACTAAAGTTGAAAGATGTTAGTGGGTATGGTGAGTTCTGAGATATCTACTAGGGGGATGTTCTATTATATTGAACTGGTGTGTGTGAAGAAAAGAAACTGGATTTAATTGAGTGAACAACTCGTGTTTTAGCAACTCTTGTTTAAACTGATTCGTAGAAAGTTACTTGATGGAAAATACACTCGATTATCTGACAAATATGTAACTCTTATTATTAGCCTCTCTAAAAATGTCTAGTACTCGAAAAGTAGGATAGAATATCCTTTCTTCAATTCTTGAACTTATAAACTTGTGAATTTTAATATAAAATAGTCAAAATTTTGTCAACTTCTAGAAGAAAATATCAGAGGTTGAAAAATTATCACTACTCTAATTCATTCTATAATCAATACATATTTCTGCGACTATAGGTGCATACACACCGAACCTACAATAAGATTTCCCACATTGAACCTAGCATAGGTCATATTTTCAAACTTTTGCTGACTTGTTGGTAGATCTAGATGTCGTATTTTAAACTATTGCGGTCCTGATGTAATCGAAGTGATAAATCTGCAACTTGACGAATCTCTGTAGCAGTGGAATATACCAAAATACATCTCAATATCTATTATGTTACGCTTGGATAATTTTCAGTAGGAGATGGTCGATTTCCATAGTTGCTGTGTAACTTGAACATAAAAGTTATCTATCTCGTATTTATCTCCATTAATTATATCAACCCAATATTGAGACACTTTATCGCAAATAGTATTCCAAGCTCCTAAGCTAGTGAAGAAGGTGTTAAAAACATATTCAGTCCCACCATAGCCCCACCCCAACTAAAATATCCAAGTAAATAGAAAGGGTAGAAAGTGTTTTGTTAATTTCTAACCTTCGTATTTGCTAATTTGTATTCGATTTATTCTTCCAGTTTTTGGTAATACATATATATTAACTTTATCTGTAGAACAAGTCTTCTACCTTCGTTTTTCTATTATTAGTTTTCAATTTCTTTGTATTCTTGAACCTCTTTAACTAGGATTACTTCGGGGATAGAAATTTGCATATAATATTATATACACACCAAGATTTTGTACCTTGGTACCTGCATCAGATATCAAAACGGAGTGATGTCATTGAGGGACTGTTTATGAAAATTGACAAGATTACGCGGACTCACAAAGGTAAATGAGAGGATAACGTTGCTAATCCTGAGTTGTGAAGGCTTTTGTTAAGACTAAATGATTAGATAAACGTGTTAAATCAGTTTGCATGGGCCTGCATGAATTTGAAGCGCCGTTGCAATATGTGAATGAGTTACTTGAGTGTTAGGGGCCTGTTACTAGTTGTAATTATACTGATTTAATGTTGACTGAGATGTGGAGGACGTCCAAGTTTCCATTAGACCAGTTGCCACGGCAAATATATAAAAAATACTCTGATCAAGATGAGGCTATAACACGATAGACTAAAAGTATACATGAAGTACGTTACAGTGCAACTAAACAACCGTCCCGCAGCCTTTAAAACACTCTACAATGTTTCTAGGCAAGTCTTTTGTCAAGTGTGCTCGTCTAAGCCCATCTAGTCTCTATTCAAGGTTTGAGGTTTGAGTCGTATCTTGCGGGCATTTTGCAGACTACGGATCAGAATCCACTGCATTTTCTGTTCATTCCATAAATCACTCAAATTCATACAATTTGACATAGTCTGTCTAGCGACATCCTTTAGCCATTGCTCTGAATCAACAATAACATTGTAGCCTTGATGCTGCTCATAACCAAAACAATTTGAAACAATCGACAATGCGACATTTTCATATTTCCCCTGATGGAATGTGCTAAGCGCGCCCAAAACTCTAAACAACCTTGGTGCCTGATAAAGAATAATAGTAAACTGAACGACACCCGAGTATATAAACGGAGGTCTACCCTCGCTGTAATCTGTAAAGTATTTCTCTATAGAAAATGTCCCCACCAACCTCATTACTTTTAGATACTAGCATGACGTCTGCCCCAACTACTTCAGGCACCCCGTCCACATTTTCCCACATGGAACGAGTTACGAAAGTCATAGCACTCGGTAGCGCTGGTAGCTTGAATACCAACAACGTTGCAGAAATATCAAACAGCGGTGCATCAATAATCATGTCTTCGGCAACCAGGGAAACTGCAACACCAAGTTTCACCCAGTTATCGATGAGCTCGGCCAGCTCGTCGACAAGTCAATCTTCAGGAACTCATATCAGGCCAACAAAGGGTTGTTGGGTGGTAGCAGTGATGATTATCACCGGGTTAGTCATCACCAACTAAGTGAAGATTTCAGCGACAGTCATGATGTTATCACTGGCAAAACTCATGTCACTAAACTAAACTAAACTTCACCAAGAAAGTTGTCTGTTATGATATTAACAGCGGTATCCCTCACTAATACATTTTATTCTTACAAGGATCAGCTCAATGATAAATTATTCCATCGTTAGATCGGAAATTAGTGATAGAGGCATAAGTGTCACTAGCTGAGTATCCTGCACAAAATCCTCATTCCATCTTATAATACCACCAAGATGTCTGGACCCATTATCCCATTATACCATTCTACTTATGTTCATCTTGATCAAGAACTAAGTCATGAAATTACGAATATGCATATTTAATATACTTGAATTATAATCAAATTGTAGTGATCTTGTAGCTTATCTCAATCTGGTGACTGAACGAGTTGATATCAGATTATCAAAGTTCGCTAACATTGGCGACTATTTCTTGACCTAGGGAAATCAATGGTGACTCAGTTATATCTTGCCATCGGGTACTACTACCTGGCGATACTTCACATCAATTCCACTACGAGTTACCGCGCTGCCTAACAATAGACACGAAATATTGAACATTTCGTTATTGTTACGCAACCCATGTAAAAATGATAGTCGCGACACTTCTGACCTGTTTAGAGAGTCAAGTGACGATTAGTCGTGTATGAGTTAGTAGTATGGTCCCAGTCAACACTGTTTTGAGAAAGAGTTTTAGTAAGAGGTGAAGTTTTTGATATTTACATGATGTTTTGAGTACGTTTAAATTGCACCACTCTGATTGTGGTTTGGTTTCTCATGACGAATTATCCAAATCCTCTTCTATTCCCCGAATTGCCGCCATACGTAATTATCTCAAATAGACAACTTTTTACAATACAATTTTCAATCCATGTTTATGTTTTGAAAACTGGTTAAAGCACAATAACACCAGGAAGGAGAAGATTATTGCTTAGTTGGTGCTGTTATTGAAAATGTCGTCTCATTAAGATTTTATCTATTATGTATATTTGAAACGCGTTCATAATAGAAAGTGATAATACAATATAATGTGATAATACAATATAATTTGATAATATAATATATTGTGATAGATAGTCATGATATAATGAGATAGATAGTGTTGTGTGAAGAGGTCATAAAAGTAGGAACCGGATCATCCACTTTAAATATTCACATTAGGTACTTTTCTACCTGTGATAAGGAAGGAGATAATCTGCGCAATACGTGGAGTGAACTGAAGGTAAATCTGTTTTTTTGTAATTTGTGGTCTCTTATAACACTTAAGCAGAACCTCAGCTCGGTATAGTAGGCCCATCATTGAAGTTAAAGAATTAAGCAACACCAAGGTTCATGCTACCTTCCTGAGATCTTTGTATTTGCTCTAGCATTCCATGTGTTGTTCACTCATTGAGGTTTGGAAAACTTCTTTGAAAAACCTGACCCCCATTCCAACATCTTTGAATCCCATTGAACATCTAATCGAATGCATACTCAATATAGGCATTCCGACATCAATTATCATCTTGGCCCCGTTTATACCTCTTGGACCACTCATAATAGGACCGATGGTCCCCCCCGATCTCGAGTCATTTCTAATATGGAAATGTTGCAACTTGATGCCAGGCAATTTGTCCACGATGTTCTCCAAGTACACATAGGCAAACGAATCACTCAAAACGTGTCCATTAGAATCGAACTTAATACATGGACCAACGTTTGGTAATGGATAGTTGTTCTCCAAATAGACGTTTTTGAAATTCGGGTTCATAACATGGGTTACATCGGACGATAAGAAAATCGAATTTTGAGTAAGTAAGGCAATTTGTTCAACAGGTTGTCTATACTTTCTTGAAGAGACGATAGATTTGAAAAAATCAAGCAAAAACCCACCTTTTGCACCAGTTCTTGACTCGCTACCAATTTCTTCATGATTCGCCAAGAATACCCCAACAAAACCATCAAAATCGTCGATATCTTGGTGGATAAACCGCTGACTAAACTCCAAGAGTCCATAGATTGCATCAAATGAACATAAGCGATCATCTAAACTTGCAGAATTTATAAACTCTCTTTTTAAACCACAACGAGAACTATCTTGAAAGTCAAATAAATCAAGATCAAGTTCCTTGATGTCCAGAAGACTTGTACTAGAAAGTTCGCTGATGTAACGCAAGAGTTGTAAAGAATGCTTTGAATATAACGGTGATGCTAACTCTTCTTCGGTAGGGATCAATGGTTCGGAATTGAACGACATTATTGGAACCATCTGTGTCTGTTTGTTGTAGGGTTCATCAATACCAAAATGTGGAGCAAGGGCTGGTATGTGTGCTATTGGATAAGACGATTTTATCAATTTTCTTTTCATTTTTCCATTTTCATTCACAGTTACACTTCCTGCAAGACCCAAATCTCTATTCAACCACAATTTGTTAAGAGATCCTGAATATGGTGCTACGCCCAACAATTCAAAACCGTTAGACGATTTCTTTGATCCACAGGGATTGATTTTAACACTCAATGCGTCTGAATGGCACCCTACGAAGCAACTACCGTGTTCTGGTTTCCACTTGCCTCCGATGATAAATGTTATTAACGTTAAATCATCCTTGGTCATAAAGTACAATCCTGGTGCGGTTACTTGTGAAGATTCGTTTTCTTTAACTTCCACAAATCCATTGTTAGAGAGTAATGATTTGAAATGAGTTATTACGTGATAAGTTGTAGGAGACGAATCCATAAATCTCATGAATTGGTCCGCATAAGCCTCATAATATGACTCAAACTGAGGTGGAGATGGTATAGTTGGCAACTTCTGCGACGTATCATTCAGGGATGGGACACTTGGAATACTCGTCTCAATTGGAACTGGTTGTGTGACTGACGGTTCTTCCAGCACATCATTTGTAGCTTTTGTCTCCTTAAGAGTTTCATCCAACAGTTTATCAACTTCAATAGCGTCATAAAGGGACTTCTCGGAGATTTGTGCTGTCGTTTCTAACTCGTGCACTCTATTGCTTCCCGATCCCGACATAGACATGTCTAGTCTTGGGACTCTGTAAATATATTCCGATTCAACAATCAAACTTTCTTGGTCAGAATCTATCGCTTCCTCTTCTTCCCCCACTTCCTCGTCATCAGTGGAAACATCATTCTCTCCGTAGTCCGTCAAATCTTCGTCAGTAGACAATATCCCATCTTTGTTGAGGATAGCAAATGCTTCTCGTACTTGCTTGAGTTGTTTGTTACTTCTTAAATCCATAGTAGAAGTGATTGTTCAACTAGAATTGAATTCATCCATGCTGGCCCGTTAATCTTACCCAGGTCGTGGGAATGGTTCAACTTTGGGGCCGTTCCTGTGTAGGGCGATAAGATTAGACGTGCATTTCACAACATAATTAAGTACATTAGTCTCTGCTATGATTCATACGATTGACGGTTGTTTATAAGTAAGTAAATTGCTAGAAATACAAACAATGAAAGTGAGTTATTTGCTAACGTGAGCAAAATATGTACTGAACCACCTGACAGGATCTAAAGTTTACCCATGAGTAAATTTGCAGATTTGCTCTCTTGATAAGTTTTGTTCGTCGTATTCGTCCTATAATTATAGTTCGGAACTGGTAGACCTAAGAAATTGTTTTGAAGTTCTCAAGCTGACGATGAGTTGTTGATTGAATATCTTGACTTGATATAAAATCAGCATAGAAAGTAAAGGCTGTAAACAAACTAAAAATCCTAATATTTCTAATGCTTTGAACTCAGTAATTATTGAATATATCGGTTTCTTATTGCTGGAACCTGAAAGAACCTGTTATCCTAGTTAGAAATTCAGATTTAGTTTCTTTCATGAAAATTAAAGAAATCCACGTGACCCACGATAATTTTGATTCATATTAAATTCCGAACCTCTACTTAAAGATGAGTTTAACCACCACCGTAATATTATAATTCAACACCGAAATATTATAATTCAAACATCTCCTAGAGTTAAACATCCGATTTGCATTATATTTTAACTGTATTCAATTAATTGTGTTGTTTGGTAGTCCTATATCCGGGTAAATGTACTAAAACGCGCCTTGAAAACTAAACTTAAATCACCTTTAACAGTCTACTATTCCATGAAGTAGAGAATGAACGCATCTACCATCACAGTACATTGGCATAACGATAACCAGCCGATTTACTCTGTAGATTTCCAACCAAATCAAAAACCTAAAACTCAAAATGAACTCTCGCCGTCACAACCTTCTCTGAACCCTTCATCTCGTTTAGTTACTGGAGGAGGAGACAACAATATTCGAGTGTGGAAATTGAATGACGACGCAGGAACAATATCAATTGAATATTTAAGTACATTAAGAAAGCATACACAGGCAGTCAATGTGGTTCGATTTAATAAAACTGGGGAAATGTTAGCATCAGCTGGAGATGATGGAACGTTGATGATTTGGAAATTAGCCGATCGTATAATTAAAGATTTTGAAGATGAAGACGAAGACGACGAAGCAAAAGAAAGTTGGCAGGTTTTGACTCAATTAAGGTCATCCACTAGTGAAATCAACGATATTTCATGGTCACCAGATTCAGGATATCTTGTGAGTGGGTCTATGGATAATACATTGAGAGTATACAAGTTAGAAGTTCTAGGAGATAAATTGACTGGCAGGCTATTCACCTCATTTGACAACCATAACCATTATGTGCAAGGAGTATTTTGGGACCCTTTGAATGATTTCATAGCAAGTCAATCAGCAGACAGATCTGTAAACATTTACAAACTTTTGAAGAATGAAGATGGTACCATTGAATCGATACGACCTCTTCATAAATTCAGTAAGATCCACAATCATTTTCTATATCATTCCGAAACTTTACAATCCTTTTTCAGGCGATTATGTTTTTCTCCTGATGGGAGTTTTCTATTAACTCCAGCAGGCATTGAAAATGACAAATCTGACGAAACTATGAAGGACAGGAAGGAGACGAATGAAAACATTTCTAAACCTACTGAAACTTCCGATTTAACAGAATTCAAACCTACTGAAAAAACCTCTTTCAAAGCAGAAATCACATCTCTTGAAACACCAAAGTGTGAAAAACCCATAAAGTCACAAGAAAAATCAGACTCATGTAATACATTTTACATTTACCTGAGATCATCACTTTCACAATCACCAATTCTCAAAATTTCTGGCCTCAACAAGCCTGCTATTGCAATTTCCTTCAACCCTATAATATACCAAACTAATGCATCACCGCTCTTTAAACTTCCTTACAAAATGATATTTGCAGTGGCTACTCAGGACTCAATTATAATATATTCAACTGAAGAATTTAAGCCATTGGGATTTGTTAGCAATCTTCACTATTCTTCAATAACTGATTTGAAATGGGACTTGGATGGTAGTAGAATAATTGTTAGCTCAACTGATGGATTTTGCTCTGTGGTAAGTTTTGAAAACGGGATATTTGGTGAAGTTTACGTGAAGAAAGAAATAAAAGGCGATATTTGTAACAAAACGACGGAAGTTATTGAAAAGGAAGAAGAAAATGTACCGATTGAAGAAGTTGCCAAACCAAGTGACATCAACATGAATATTATACCGACTGAAGAGGTTATACCCAAACCCGAATCGACTGAGCGTAAGCCATCAATGGATCTAGCTATTACGAGTCTGGTTGGACAACCTATAGAACTTACCAACTCTACCACAAATGTTTCTCAAGGTTCTTCATTCACAAATAAACCTACAGTCACCGACTTTGCCAACACTTCGACAAACACGACTACATCTTCCACACAGGAGGAAAGACACCCTAAACCTCACACGACAATAGATCAACTACTTAAGAAACCCAAAACCACAAAAAAGAGAATTGCCCCTACGCTCATCAGCAATTAGATATTGATCGATATCGATTTTATTTATTTGTATCTGTATTATAACTCAAATGCAATGGACATTAAGTCAGAATCTATGAACAGGTAGCGAAAACGACGTTTAAAGAGATGAAACGACCTGGAACAAATCAGATTGGGTCACAAGATATAGAGATTACCATAGAATTTAAATATATTTTCATGAAATCAATTCAGACATAGCTTGATTGGAATTGTTCTGATTATATTCCCACGCATGTCTTGAAGGCCACTGTGAAGGCACTGCTGAATTAGTGTGGGAGAAGAAACTTCTTTCCATAGCTTATAGTCATTCTCAGAGAGATTTCGTAGATTTCCATAGATACAGCAAAATTCCTTAATTTAGCTCCAGTTATTACAGTGATCGTAAAACACACAATAACAGACGACTCTGAGTCATATATTTCGCAATAGGTTCGATGCTTGAAATTCAATCGTTTCCAAGTTCTAGTTAAATGTAGGTACTCGTTATCACTCAATTACAAGTTTAACTCATTGCCTAGCTGAGCAGCCAAACGTTTTCTTGCACCCAAAATCATTTCTTGTTTTTTCCTTTGTAAACTGACTGATGCATCACCCAGGGTGGTGTCAATCTCCTCGTTTATGTCGATATTGTATTTTTCAATCAAGTTCACAGGTTTGCCAGGCTTTGGTTTTGGTTCAGCGGTGCCAGCACTAGCAACAGTATCGCTAGAGTTATTAACACTAGTTCTCTCACTATTTAATGGGTGTGGTAAGTCTCCTAATTCCATATATCTTTCTATAGTTAATTCAACAGACCCAGTATTTGTAAGATCCATAACAATTTGATCACGAGTTAAATTAGGGGCTATGGTTTTGACGATTTCAACCATACTATCAGTAACCGGTCTTCTAGCTCTGGATCTAGAGTTAGAATTAGAGTTGGAGTTGGAGTTGGAGTTGGAGTTGGAGTTGGAGTTGGAGTTGGAGTTGGCGCTTGCGCCGGAACTAGACCCAGTTGATCTGGTGTCGGATTCACGAACTGCCTCGTTGATATTAAATTCATTTGATTGTGGAATAGGAGAAATCAACCATCTTAAGAATATAAATGCCACGGCCAAGGTAGCCACAAATAGAATTGTTGAAATATCCATTATCGTCTATACGAGTTAAGAGTGATGGTTGTCAAAGTTGGTGTGATTTTCAGATAGTCAAAGTTCGTACTGCAGATAATCTCAAGAAATCCCACAACCAACCTGATAGAATGAGGACAACCAACCTGGTAGAATGGGGACAGCCAACCTAATAGATGGGGACAAACTTACGAAGTTGTGAATCTTTAATTATTTCTAGGTAGTACCAGAGAACATTGACCTCTTTAGAATTATGTGATATCCACGTTCTTCTACCAGTATACAACGACTGTGAATCAAGGTTTGGCAATATTAGACGATTCGTAAATATTCCACTAGATTTACGTGGTTAGTTAATATAGACGTGTGATTTGTATCTGACACTTCTAAAAGCTCTGTCTCAGACTACGGTAATTACACCAATCGGAATTAAATTCTATTATTGATAGATAAATCTAAATTATAGAGAGATAATGTCATTTATTAGAGGAGCTAACTAAAGAAGTATTCAAAGTGAGTGGGACTATGAGTCCATTCTTTTGAATCCAGAGCCTGACTATTGTAATATTTAGCCTCGGATTCCTTAAATGCCAACCATAGTTGATAATCCTTATATTCTAAGGTATGGTAGTATCTGGAGAATTTTGGAGATCGTTGAATAAGTCGCTCTTCGTCTCGAATAATGATTTGGACATCCATACCTTTATAGACCTTTCCTTTATAATACTCAATATTTCTTTCAAGGACTATTGTTTCAGCTTTGGTTAGTGGTTCTTCCAGGATTTCCATGCTTGCAAACTCCACCAGTTCATTGAATATTTTTCCTTGATAAATCTTTTTAAGATAAACCAAGAAATCAGTACAGAAACGTTCACTCTTTGAAATACCGTTTTTCAAATCATTGTCCTCGATTTCATCCTGTAATCGTCCGTGCCAGTAATAGTGGTAGTGAAATCTTTGAGATTTGCACTTGATTTCTTGTTCTTGATATTCTTTATATAATCTTTGACGTTGAAATAAATAGGGCTGGTTTTTTATGTCCTTGATAGTTATATTTCTTGGTTCTACTATTGGCGGTGGTCCATATTGTCTTGTTGTATCTGGCTTGAACATTTTCTTGAGTTTGTTGAATATTTCATATTTGGATTTTTTGACATTTGGGTGCAAAATCGACAGAGACGAACTTTTCGATGTGTTTTTTGTAGATGAAGTTTCATTTGAGTTCATTGACGATACAAGTGAGAAAGAAGATGACTCGCTTGGATTTTTTGTTGAAGTTGAGTCTGATTTGTTATCACCTGGCTTTTTTTGGTCTGGCTTTTTGTCATCTGGCTTTTTATTATCTGATTGTTTATCAACTGGCGACTTTTTATCATCCGCCTTTTTGTCATCTGACTTTTTATATTTCAATGGCTCACAAATATCTGGAACATTTATAACCGACTCAAGATTTGATTCATAGCTGGCCATTTGGTGGCTTGATTCCGAACATTCTTTGTTCATAATTAGAACCTCGGAAATATCTGCTTCTGTGATTTTGGTTGAAGAGGATGCTTTATCATTTGAATTGATCATTGAATCTATAATTTGAATAAGATCATCAATAGTTATGTTGCCCGCTTCTTCATTAGTTGTATTTTCTGGTTGATCTTCTTCAAGAGTTGTGTTCTCTGCTTCTTCAATAGTTGTATTCTCTGGTTGATTTTCTACCACTAATTTCCCCTTCTCTTCTACTGATTGCTCCTTTTTGTCATATAAAGACTCCTTCTCCTGTGGCTCAGCATTCTCAAGATCCTTCAATAGTAAATCCAGTAACCAAGCGTGTGTAAACAACGACTCGCCATCATCTTGAAAATATTGGAGATTGAAGACAGATTGAATCGAAAAGTTAAGAGACCTAATAGACAAATCGTCATCGCTTCTCATGAATATCTTGTAATCCGAATAGAAATGATTCTTTGCTCTTGAAAATGCTGATTTTATAAGTTGAAGGATTCCAAATTTGCTGGTCTCCACAGAACCACACAAAGCCTCTGACGTTTCCAATTGCTTGCTTTTACTTGTATCCAGGCTATTGCTCATGTTTGTCATTTTATTGTTTGTTAAGTTGTTGTAACTATTAAGTTGTAGTATTTATTAAGTTGTTGTATCAATAAATAGTGGTTAGTCTTTTTGTAAACTTGGAGTTTTGCACCCAATTTCTCAAACGCAAGCGAATTTTGTTCTGCCAGAAATAAGAGAATTCTGCTATGCCAGAAATGAGAGGACTTGTTGAGAGATAGTGGGGGACGGGTAGGCGTAATAGTTTAATTATAGAAGTAAGGTTGTAAATAGTCTTAAACAGAGTTATTGATGTGTTTATTAAATACTAAATTTGGTTTTCTGCAAATATCCCAGATTGATATATAAGTGATTTATAGTTAGAATATATAATTTGAGAGCAAGAAGTACATATTAATGACTTTTAAAGAGGAACCTAGTAGCTAAAAGTACTAGGCTTATACTAGTGAAAGAAAACTGTGAGATATCCAACCACACTACTCTATATATATAACTACCACCTTATGGGGTTTAGACGTTTGTAGCAGATTAAATATAAGAACAATTTCTTGAAGAGAGAATCCCGAATAAGCTTGGATATCCTTAGTATTTCTGAATCATCTACTATCGCTAAAAATTGCAATATTTGTCCATTAGTAACCAAGATTAGCTTATCTGATATCTTGAATATAGGTCTTGAATTCGAGACAATATCTATAAGTAGAACCTCTGATATTTTTCGAATCGTTACTAGGAGCTTGCATTTTTATGGTGAATTTCGTAATTTCGCGACTCTTGCTGGGATAAATATCTGAAACATTTCTTATGGTACAATTGGCGTAACTGGGAGAACACCGGTCATATACGCCAGCACGATCAAAAACAAAACCCACTGATAGCGCAAACCATCTACCCCAGTACTCAAAATACTCATAATATCAAAACGGTAGAATTCAATATTTGTAGGATCTAAACCTTTTAGAGAGCGTGGCAGAGTATAAATTACTTGGTCGGTGAAGATTATCGAGCCATACTAATCAACTCAAGAACTAAAATTTAGGTTGCCGAGAACGGTGAAAGGATTTGAAGATGGTTTTGCAAAGCTGATATTGCCTTGTAAGATCGAGAAATATAAATGTCACCCAAATTTTAATAATTGGATAATAGAGCCATTCTGTATTAGAGCACCAAAAAATAGAACACAATAATTATACCATTAATATTATACCTTCAGCATATATGGTAGAAGACGAGTGTTGCCATTTAGGAGATTGCAATTGAACCACTTGAAACTGTCACTCACTGTATTCTTGAACCCTCGTCTGCAGTTTAAATAATGTACACTTAAACCTCTTGTGAAGGTTATTCAATTTCATTTTTAGTTGAAATACGTTCTCAGCATTATTTAAACGTCAACTTGAACTCATTGTCTTGATGCTTCACCTTGTACAAAAAACTTGGTATTATCTCGTTTTCCTTGCATGGCAAATTAAGGAAATGATTCTTGAGATGGTTGGCAAGTTCCGGTTTACTTATCCCGTTCTTTGATGCGTTCTTACTACGCTTTGAATACGTTTTCTTACCGATCTCGCTATTGAGGATATCACTATTGATACTTACAGGATGTGGTAGTAACAAGTTATGTTTGTTGGTGTACTTGATTAAGGTCTCATCGTCAAAAGATTCAAAGTCGAGTGGATGAACCTTTGCTTGATCTTGTGGTCCATTGGAATTGATGTGTTTCGATAAGAAAACCTGTTGAGCCTGTAAGGAAGCCTGGTTCTTTGCTTTTAGTGATGTTTTTGATTGGTTAGTAGATGAAGACACCCCACTGTGTTTGTTGGATTCAGACTCCGATGCCGACTCCTTGTGATTCCTGGCCATTGTTACTGTGTGGGATCGATTGTTCTGATTTTATGCTCATGATTTAGATACTACAAAATTGGTCACGTGAAATCATTTCTGATTAGGTTGAACAAGAACATTCGTTCGGATCTCGTAGAGGAATGAATATATATTAATGCAATGTTGCCGTAACTATCCACTAGTAATATACATATGCACCAATTCTATACTGATCGAAGAATAGAAACTGATTGTAGTATTGAAAAAAAATTAACGACAACTGCAGGACTCGAACCTGCGCGGGCATAGCCCAAAAGATTTCAAGTCTTTCTCCTTAACCGCTCGGACAAGTTGCCTTATTCTGCGGATTCAAAGAGTTTACTATTATATATCATATCCACCGTATTTAGGGAAATGGAAGCCATCTATTTATGTACTTTGAAAACATTATTCTAACTTCTTCTATGTTGAATGCCAATATCCGTCTAGATTATTTAACCAAATTTTAGCGAGCATTTTATGATGCAATTTCACTATACAAAAACATATACTACTCATAACTTACAGCGTATTTTAGGAGTCAGTTTAATAATACTTCAATTGAGAATGGAGTCCACTATTTAAATACTCAATAGATTCAAAAGTCACTTGTTATACCGTATTGAAGCATCTGTTCGTGATTCTAAGAATGCACGTGACATAATGCACGGGACTTCACCTAAAATTTTTTCTTCTAGAATTATCTGGAAATGTATAAGAGAGATCAACTTGTCATTGATAAGTTACCAGCGTTCAGAGGTCAAGAGCTGAAGATAAAAAATAAATATAACATATGAAACAGATTTATCAACCTATTATGTTTTCCTCTCGAATGATTAAGAGATCTTTGCATACCTTGACTAAATCTAACCAGAGATGTCTTAAAGGACCTCAAGAACTTAGAGGATTTAGAGGAACCAGACTCGAAACCAATAGATCATTTCATGGCTCTTGTACTTCTATGATCAACTTTGATCCTTATGACGTATTAGGGATACAGAAAGGTGCCGATCAAAAGGAAGTCAAGAAAGCATATTACCAGTTGGTGAAGAAATACCATCCTGATGTTAATAAGGAGAAGGATGCAGAAAAGAGATTCCACAAGATCCAAGAATCGTATGAGATCTTGAGTGACAAGGAGAAGAGACAACAGTATGATCAGTTTGGAGCTAATGCTTTTGATTCTAATGGTAACTCCAATCCATACGCGGGTGGGGGAAATCCATTTGGTGGAGCAGGTGGAGCAGGTGGAGGAAATCCTTTCGGAGGAGCTGCTGGTGGAAATCCTTTTGGAGGTATGGGATTTGATTTTGAGGATTTATTCAAAGAAGCATTCAACGGAGGCCGCGGAGGAAGTGGTGGAGGTCGTGGATCTTTCGTTCAAGAACATGTTGGTGATAACATTGAAGTTTTGAAGACTATAAGCTTCAAAGAAGCAATTTTTGGGAAGAAGGTAACAATCAACTACAAAGCAGTTGACTCTTGTTCTTCATGTAAAGGAAGTGGGATGAAGACCGGTAAGAAGAAGACTACTTGTCCAACCTGTCACGGATCAGGTCAAAGCACACATATTTTGGGCGGGTTCCAGATGTCTTCGACTTGTGGAACCTGTAGAGGGTCTGGTGTTACTATCCCTGATTCAGATGCATGTAATACCTGTCATGGACATGGTGTCGAAGAAGTACCTAAATCTACAACTGTGGATTTGCCATGTGGTATTAGTGACGGATCCAGATTAAGAATACCAGGAGCAGGAGACTCGCCATTTGTTGCCAAGGATCCATACAACCAGACCAGAAATGGTGATTTGATTATTCGTGTCAATGTAGCAAAGGATGATACATTCAAAAGAACAAACAACAATATTATAGTTCAACAAGATATTTTTATGACCACAGCTGCTTTGGGAGGAGAAATCGTCGTTCCTACTATAGATGGACAAAATATCAAATTGAAAATCAGACCAGGAGTTCAAAACGGCCGTAAATTAACCATTCCAGAGAAGGGTGTTCCAATTAATAGAAACATGAATAATAGAGGTGATATGGAGGTCGTTTTGAATGTAAAGACTTTGGTTCCAGAAACTCCTATGCAAACTGCGTTGCTCGAAGCTTTGGCTGATGCGTACAACGATAAAAATGCAAAGAGAACCGATGCTCATTGGAAGTTAGATTTGGAAGATGAAAAGAACGTCAATGAAACTTTTGATGAAAAGGATTTATATCCGTCTAAATTGAGACGGATTGGAAAGTTCTTGGGTAACTTTTTCAACATAGAAAAGGAAAAGAAGGACAATTCCAAGTAATATTTAATGTATATATCTGTAAATAGTTAAGATGTTGTGAGTAAAGATGCCGCTAGGCAATATTTATAACAGATCACTGATGAATGTAAGTTAGTACTAATACTCACAAACTGATAAACCAAGAGTCTAAATCGCAATAGTCGTCCGTTAGCCGTCATTTAAACACTACACAAACCTCTCAAAATCATACAGCCATAGCTATATTTAGAATCTAACTGCTATCAATTCTACTACAGATAATATATTATATAAAAGTTCAAATCACAAAAATGTTGATATTTGCAAAGTAGCTCAACCACTGACTAGATAGATTCAATGCCAAGTCGTTCCTTTACATCATTATCTCTTTCGAAGGTTTTTTCTCTTGTTTCCTTTGTCTCTTCGTGTGGGCTAAATATCTTAGCCTGTCAAATCAATGGTTCGATGATCTTAATTGCAGATTGATATATATTGTTCAGACCACGATCTATGCGCCCTTCCAGGCCACAAAGGCAGACCTTATGGACAAAGCATACAGGCAAACAACTTTCAATTTGTCCCCCTATCTTCTGGTACGTAAGTTCGCGAATCGCGGCTCCTTTCCTTTCGTTAACTCGCTTGTTGATAAACGCGCTTCAGTATATAGTTCAAAATAGTATACCCCCGCGTTTCAAAATGCCTCGATATGGACAGTGCCAGGAAGAGAGTACTACGGCACTACTACTCGCTAGAGTCGTGACAATCTTCTCCAGTAAGCAAAAGACTTTTACCATCGTGATCTGTACCTCATAAGGAGTAAAGTGTCATATAATCTAACGAGGTTTTTGTTTGTTCTACCCTTCGCTCACAACATGGTCGCGTCAATTAAACGGAGAATTTCGCGACAGAATAATTGTTCCAGGAGATCCGGCAGCTCCTGAAATTACGGAACACCTAATATGCTTATTTATTTATATAATTCACGCGTTCAGTCATAACATCGTAGTGCACATACTGCAGTAGCCACCATAGCACGTCGGCTTAGAGCCATCATTAATTCGATATACAAAAATACGATCTTGCAATCTGAAATTCGGCTAATTGGGAGTGCGCTTGGCTAATAATTTTAAACACAACAAACACTCTACTTACGAATAGAATTCACAACACTTTCTTTATAGAACCTATATTATAAAGAATTCTATTTGGTTGGTACAATAAGTATATTGTCAGGGCTGCTGCTAATGCTTACTATCACATTCGTTTAATTTAGAAATTATATCATGACTTTTGCCACCAAGGAACTACCAAAGCTTCCTAGTGTATCTGAAGATGATAATCTACAGGAAATCTGCTTGGACAGAGGTGAATCCTCTATAAATTCATCGTCACATATATCTGTACCTCGTAAATCCTTTCCCACATCGTCTCCACAGTCATTTCCATCAAATATTGTATCACCGTCAAATTTAAGTTCACACTCATTACATTCGACCACAACCCCCTCGCCTTTGAAGAACCAAGTACCAGTATCAAGAACCTCGTCAGTGACGTCAACATCATCTTCAAGATCCAAAAAGTCAACAAACATGTTTGCACCAGCTATTCAGCCATCACATTCATATTCCTCTCCCGAATTCATGGTGCAGATGGAAAAGACCCCAGCCAATCTTACTCCCAGTCAACGTTTAAAGATGCGCAAGTCTCAACTCAGTACTAGCATTGCTAAATTCAAGGAGCCAACTCACGTACCGAAGAAACCTATAATATTTAACGACGACGAAGAACTCGACGATGACGATATTATATTCAATGTACCCCTTTCACAATCTCTTGCATCCATTAATCACAGGGAAAAGTTCACTTTTGGGAATAACGATCGAAAACTTTCTCTCAATACGGAATCTACCCGTTCATCTTCTATCTTGAGCCACGCTAGCTTCAATGACTCAGACTCAACATCAAGCAGTGAATCGAAGGAAAATTTCAACAAATCATCTGTAAGCGTCAATGATCTCCATCTTTCGAAAGATGCACATGAACTCTCCTTACTCTTCAATCAGGATGACTATATTCAAATATTTGAAGAGAGCAGACAACGAAAACTACTCCTTTCCAACTTCACCAAGATTAGTGCTTCTACCCCAACATCTCCAGCTGAGGAATACTTCAGCCACAGAGACACTTCCCGATCCAAAGTTTCCTTGGGATTGCATAGCGCTTCTTCACCTGCTGTAAACTACCCAAAATACGCAAGTCAAGAGAATATATCCACAACACGCGGCAAGATTGTTATGGAATCACGTTCTGTATCGAACCCCTCGCTTCCTTTGCCACTTCCTCATAAGCACAATACTCCACTGTCAACTGCTAGTGTTTCGAAATATTATTCCTTTACTAGGCCAACTTGGCTTCCACCAAAATCAACTCTTGACAAGAAGAAGCATCAATCAGAATCTCAAGAAATTATACAACTAGCCCTCTATCGAGAATCTCAACAACAAATCAAGAAGCTTCAACGGTTGGACAAGCTCCGCATATTGAAAGAACGCGATTTACAATCATGGTACTCCATCTTGGATATAATCGACCCCAAAGAATACAAGAGTCTGATAACCAAAGTTGATGGTATTTGGTGGAGGGGGATCCCCCAGGAAGTGCGATCCCGTATATGGTGGAATAATTTTCGTTTTACAGACAATTTAAAGTTTGACTTTGGTGATTATTATTTCGATATGTTTGATAATTGCATTGACTCCCGTATAAACGAACTAAACGAATTATACATTGGGAATAACAAGTTGAAATCTTCTGTTGAAAGATATAAGCGAACCAGTGGGTGCAACCTTGACAAGGATACTCCCATGTATGCGGAGCTTGTCGAGCTGAACTTGAAGATTAAACGATCTCTTGCAACTAAAGTTGGCATTTTAGATTTGACCATGTCATCAATCAAACCTCTTTATGACCTCATAACAAATGACTTGCTCGACGTTTACCCCGATCTCAACTACTTTCAGAATTACGAAGTCGTTCACAGCCTCACACGCATCGTCATATGTCTCATATTGTATCTCTACAAAAATTCCAATCAGATAGATCTCAGTAACTACTATTTCCCTGGTTTGAATCATCTAGTGGCTGTATTTTATTTCAACTACAGGAACCCTTTCAAGACCTTCATAAGCATGGTTCAAGTGTACCAGCACCAATTGCAAAACCTTTTGCTTAGCTTCAAGTTCTCCACAAGTACCTCCATAGAACACAAGATATTGGCCAACTCTATCGACGACTATTTCATTAAAGAGTTTGACCTCAAGTTCGCAAAGAACTTGAACCAACTCTACACCCACTTCAGGATCGTAGACTTGAAAACATTGGATTTCTTGCCTACACTAGCCCTTGGTTTATTTTGCAATAGCGTCAACTTTCTGATTTCCAGTTGTCTAGTTGACATTTTCATATTTGAAAAGAACGACGACTTTTTTGTCAAGTTGATCTTGGGATTCTTCAAGACTATACAACACAAATTGTTTGGTACTAAGGACGAAATTCTTGCTCGTTTGGGAGCAAAATCGGCCTCTCAATCACACACAAATGATGAGATTTATAGATACCTAAATGTCGGTAACGAGTACGACTTTTTGGAAACGGTGGCCAACATTGAATTATAATGATTAACGAATATAATTAAGAATGTATTTTTATATACATAATATATTTATTAGTACACTTTACAACTTAGTTATTGTATCGTTCTAATTTTCAGTATCACATTTACTGTTTTGTATTTTTCAAAGATTTTTACTTTGCATCGTTCACAGCCTTCAATAATTCTTCACCGTCGGCAGGAGTCTTGACCTTAAGTACAAAGGTCTCTATTTTCTTGTCGGCATTGACGGTCGGTATTCTTACCATGGACCCATTGCCGATTGAAGAGTATGTCATATCCTTGGAGATGAGAGTGTTGAGCAAGATACGTAAGCCTCCGTCAGCTCTGATGACGATTCTTGACTTACCAGAGTCCTTGTTCTTGAGAACTTTCAAGTCTCCAAGACCTTTATTGACATATGGCAGTTCTTTGTCCTCTGGGTTGAACAACATAAGCTTTGTACGTTTGGTGTAGAGTAATTCCTCGTTTTCTTCTCCGGTACTGGCGGATTCGATTTTATCGCCAGACATACGGGCGATAGGCTTGAAGTCGCCTTGAACTTCTTCCTCTTCGACTTTATCGTCATCGCCTGCTGGTGGATTAGAAGATGCGGCTGATCCAAATCCTGTAGCTCCAGAAGTTGCGGAAGATCCAAATGAAAACGAAGGTTTGGCTTCACTGGTAGAGTCGTTTGCTTTCTGTGAGTTGAATGCAAACTGAAATGTAGGTTTGGGGGCATCTGTGTTGTCCTTGTTGGTCTGGCCAAAAGTGAACGGTATAGCTGGTGCAGCGTCCTCTTTGGAGCCAAATGAAAATGTTGGTTTAGAATCATCAGATTTAGTACCGAAAGCAAAAGCTGGTTTAGAATCATCAGGCTTCGACCCAAACGCAAATGTTGGTTTGGAGTTGTCTGGCTTGGAACCAAATGGCATTGATTGTTTGGAATCGCTAGATCCAAATGAAAAGGGTTTCGGTGGAGTATCTTCCTTTGGTTGGTTGAATTGGAATGGCTTGGAAGCGTCCTTGGTGTCTCCGGCGGGTTTAGAATTGAAATTGAAAGACGTTGTAGTTTTGTTCTCGGTTAGCTTTGGAGCGAAGTTGAAAGATGATGCTGGGTTGCTTTCCGTTGTTGGTTTCGTGCCAAAGTTGAAGGAAGGTTTAGGCTGTTCTTCTGTCTTTTTTGTGTCGAATGAAAATGGTTGCGATGATGAGGTTGATGATCCAAATGAGAATGCAGGTTTGTTGGTAGAAGTAGTGGAACCAAAAGAAAATGCGGGTTTATCAGATGGTACAGAAGCTTCATTCGAATTGAATGAAAAAGGCTTCTTTTCTTCTTGAGGTTTGGAGAATGAGACTGGTTTGTTTTCAGTTGGGGTTGTCTCTGGTTTACTGAAGGAGAATGGCTGCTTTTCTTCAGGTTTTTGTACAGCATTGTCTCCTGTACTGGTAGCAGATGCAAATTTAAAAACGTTGTCCTTAATGGTTTTATTGAATTGGAAGGAAGGACCCTTGATTTCGATTTCTGATTCCGAGTCACTACTATCCTTTTTCTTTACTGGTTTAGGTCCAAATGAGAATGGAGATTTCTTGACGGTAGGTTTGGTTGTGAGGGTGAATTTTGGACCCTCGATTTTGATGTCATCGTCGGAATCCGGATCTGAGTCTGAATTGGAAGGCTGAACTTCTTTTGTAACTTTAGGTTCCGGTTTAGCTGCAGAGCCATTGGTTTGTGGTTTAAATGAAAAACCTGTAGATGGTAGTGCTGGCACTGTTGCCGGTACTGGTGCCTTTGCTGGGATTTGCAGCACTTCTTTCTCGATTTTGTCAAAGTATTCAATGTACTTCTTGGCTATAATGGAGAAGTTAGCAATTGAATTAGGAACATGTGCAGCAGTTATTGCTTCTACAAACTTGTCATTCAAAGCCTTGATTTTGTCATTCTTATCGGTGCTGGATGGTGTGGATGCACTGTTTGACGGAGTTGGGATTTTGAATCCGTTAGAAACTGCTTTGAATCCATTAGAGAATCCTCCGCTAGTATCAGTGTCATTGGTTTTACCTGAAACTGTAGAAGATGCGCCGAATCCTCCGAATGAACCGCTCACATTCCCGTTGATCTTACTCATCCCTCTCGGTTTCAATATCTTTCTGCCGGCCATCGTTGCAGACGACGCCTTGTTGATGTCTACATCTCTTTCCCCATCATTATCACCAAAAGGATCTCTATCAGATATCTGATATTCGGCTGTTCTCTTTGACATGTTGGATGTATTGCTATGATGTTTGTCAAACCATAACAATTGTTTCAAAGTTCTTGATGAGAAAAATGGTCTAGGGCAACAGCCCCAAATGTGTGGATTTATTCACGTGCGGAAATAGTCACCTTCAACACATGATGCGATTTGGAGATTTGGAATCTTGTGTGTTTCTGGCTTCACGTGACATTTCTTCTGCATATAGGCTTAAAAAACTTCAGTCGTGCCTTTCTGACGAAAAACTTCGCAAGATTCTGCCTAATACAAAAAAGCTGCCATACATTTTTTAAAAGTTTTAACTCTTCCTTTTTGCTTAATAGTTAGAATCGTCAATAAAGTATGTAATGATTAACGAAATGATATAAAGTGAAAATAATACAATACCTGGGATGATACTGGACTATATTTCCTCGTGATTTTTGAAATTGTTGGAGTTAAATTTTACAATGTTAAGAGTACAATTAATTCCACAATGTTAAGAGTACAATTAATTCCACAATGTATCATAAATTTTTCACTCTGCAAGACTTGATTTGAATCCCAAGAATCAAGATCTATATTGTAGTCAAGACTACAATATTTTCCAGCATTTTTACTAACATATTAGAATGGCTCCAAAGGTTCAACAAACTAAAGCTGCTAAGGCCGCTGCCGCCATGGCCGGTGGTAAGAAAGGTAAGAAAAAGTGGAACAAAGGTAAGGTTAAGGATAAGGCTCAACACGTTATCACCTTGGACCAAGATAAATACGACAGAATCTTGAAGGATGTCCCAACCTACAAGTACGTTTCCGTTTCCGTCTTGGTTGATAGATTGAAGATTGGTGGTTCTCTTGCCAGAGTCGCTTTAAGACAATTGGAAGAAGATGGAATCATCACCCCAATCTTGAAGCACTCCAAGCAATCCATCTACGTCCGTGCTTAATTTCATACTTCACAAATTGAATCACATTATACATAAATGTTAGTTATGAATGTATAACCCTTACGTTAATACACCAGTAGTCGATTGTAGAGTGTTCAAAACGAATCATGTCAATTTTATATGGTGTTTTTTCTAGAAAATGCTCTGATCCAAGTGTCTTTACAGTGGTGAGTTCGTATTTTGATACAAGTTATTTCGGTAACGTTCAAGTTAACTTAATACAATTTGCGGTTATTGCAAAGAAAACGTGCATTATATGTACCACACTTGTTGCATTGGTATGTTCCTACTTACTACGAGGAGTAAGTAATTCCTGATAGTGCTTTCCAGCATGCATGGGAGAGTAGGCTCGGGTATACAGTAATGAAGCGTGTTAAGATATGAACTCCACTACTGTGCAAGCACTAATTCTTGATATCTAGGAGTACCATCATTCCACGGTCCTTAAATACTGCTAGTACGCGTCGATATCCCCTTCGATATGCCCGTTAATAAATCTCTTCGTTATCCCTGTTCGTTATCTCTCTTGGTTGGTCCATTACGCGGTCAAATTTATCATCTCGCACAAGTGAAATTGATCTTCTTTTCACACTACAAATCAACTATCCATGTACATACCTACTTTGAAAGTGTCACTCAAGGCACAACTAAAGGTTGTACCGCGTAGAACGTTCTTTAACTTGGCTGGTAAGAATGAGGTTCAAACATTTACCGTTTCGAAGACCATGTTCTGTAAACCACAGCTCATGTTTGATGTTGTCTCAAATGTCGACGAGTATGGAAAGTTCATTCCTTTCGTTGAGACGTCATACATAACTAGTCGAGACCCGTCAGGAAACCCTTCTAACGCCGGGATTCAGATTGGCTGGAAGAACGTTGATGAAAAATTCGACTGCAAGCTCCATTGTGTACCACATTCCAAAGTTATTGCTGAGTCCTTGACCCACACACTTTTCGACAAATTGCATACCGAATGGAACATCGCTCCATCTAAGAACGAAAACCGCTGTGAGGTTGACTTGACTCTCCAGTATAAATTCAAGAATCCAATGTACAATGCCATAAGTTCGATGTTTTCGGATCAAGTCACAGCGATCATGATCGATGCGTTTGAAAAGAGGGTCCAACAACTTCAGAAACGCTGATCATACGTCATGTCATTCTCATGTATATAAACTGTTAATCTAATAGACATTATTATGAACTATAATAATAAAATACAGATGTTCTGTATGATAGTTCGTATGAAATTGCTTTGATATTAGTTCAGGCTTTGTACTATTGTTTATCCAGATCTCACACCAAGCAATACATATCCATCTCGGATTTAAGCATCTATAGATTACCTGTGTAGTCTTTATTCAATATACAGTTACATATAGAACAAGGAAGAGATGCAAAAACCAAATGAAACCTGATTGAAAATAAAAAATGAACAAAAGAACGATGTTGTTACTTCTAGAATGTCATCGACAACGTGAAATTTATAGAATGTTCTTGCAGTCTGAATGCAAAATTTTGACGCCCTTGAGCTTCTTTTAATGAGTGAAGCCTTGAGTTGGGAAAAGTGATATGTCCAATACCTGATATTTGTGAGAACATATGATATGTCTTGTACTAGTGATATTTGGCCTTATGAAATTTACTGCAAGTCGTTTGAGATCATCACTCAAGAGGCCATATCATGACATACCTTGATTGTGTACTAGCACATTTGAATTTAAACCTCCTTTGGAATCAACCCATGAGAACCCACAAAGTATTCTTTAAGAAAATGGTTTGGCACTTTGCTTAAAGCAGAATCTGGTAATACAAATCCCGTGGAATCCTTGAATGAGAAAGCCTTCTGTTTACGACTTCCTAGGGGAGCCAATGTTATAGTTCCGTTAGACGATGCTACGGAATTGATGCTCACAAGTGACGCGGTGCTGCTGGAATGTGAGAAAAACGACCCAAGGCTGCTGGTGGTATTGAAGTTATTGTTTGTGTTGTACTTCACGTTGCGCAAGTAGGCAAAGTTTAGTGGTGATAACGTTGTAGGCTTTACTACTGACTTTCCAATCCACGAATCTTGGAGGTTTAACGGCTTGATACATCTCAAACAGTTACGGTAAAACTTTCGCTTGCTTGGGAAGCGATTACTTCCCGCATACCACTTATCCTCATCGATTTCATCTTCGATGTCACCATCGTCCTCGACAGTACATAAAGCAGTAGGTTCTTGAGTTTCCAGAACTTGGGGGTTAAGTTCCAACGAGTGTTGAATTACAGTGCCATCTCCGGTTATATCATGTCCTTCTTCTTCTTCGCCTACAACAACCACTTCATCGTCTTCGTCGTCGGCATCATCGTCGTCAGAACGATGTAAATCACTCATGTTCTGTATGTCCTCTTCGTCGTAGTCGTTCGTGTTGCTCCGGTTCCTGACCGATGGCGACAGCGGAACTGTAGATGCAGATGAGACGGGAGCAGACATCGAGATACCACTGCCTGAGTGGTTCATGTTCTCTAAAATAGGGACAATCAGTGCAATGGTTTTCTTAGGAACGGGAGACGAAATTGGGTTGGAAGTAGCAACTGATGCATGGCGAGCGGATCTTATTCTTTCGGGAATTATCTCATAATTGTCCTCTTCATAATAGTAGTCATCATCGTCGTCATCCAAGTAATAATTTGAGTTGGCTGCATCTTCTGCCTGGGTCTCGAGAGTCATGTCCGCGAAAATCAGGAAATTTGGTACAGAGTTTGAACGGGTGATTTCTAAGTTTGGAAGTCGAACACTTCCTATGCGATTAGTAGTGATTGTTGCCGTATTACTTCTCGCCCTAGTAGAAGATTTAGCTTTGGTATCCGCTCGCGAGCTAGATGAGAGCTTAGATTTCAACTTTTGCAACTTTCCTTTGAAGCGAGACAGCTCGGATCCTGAACGTTGCCGAGACGAATCAGCCATAAGCAACAGTGTAAAGCTTCCTGTTGTTGCAATGGGATTAGGAAGAAATCTGTCTGATGAAGAAGCTGCTTGCCTTCTTCTACGTCTAGGAACAGTACGGTAACGAGGTAGTTCTCTCTCGTTCAAGTCAAGAGCAATATCCTTACCGATCCCAATGGACATGTTCCATGAAATCAAGGCCCTTGTAGTAGGGAAATGGATCAAAATTTGTTCACTCTCTATGCGCAAACGAAGTACATTTGGCTTTTTCTTGTAATCCGTTGCCAATCCGATACGAGCATGCTGAAGTGAGTACGAACGAACTAAGCGCTTAGAATTTAATTTCTTTTGTATTCTTTCCAAATCCTCATCCATTATATTAACCAGCAGAGGTTCACTAAGAAGATTTAAGCGTTGACAGTACTTGTAAAACTGAAGGTCTCCATCCGAGGTCAACTTAGATTTAATGTCCTTTATGTCTTTTTCTTCTGATTCACTATATGTGCGATCCACTGAAGGAAGTGTTGGCTTGAAAGCTTGTAAGTGGGATTCCAAAGTGTTTGGTATTTGATAAAAGTTTAGTTGAGTGGAATTTAATTCCATGATTACAGACCGCCATGCTCTTGACGGTGAAGGTTCATAAGGAGTCAACCATTCGAGTTTACGGGATACCATTCCGATTCTATAAATTGCCGGGGCATACGCCGGAGGATCCGCTGGCGAATCATGCATATCGGCTATAGGATATCGGGGACAACCACCAGGCGGAAGACTTTCATAACGAGGAGTACTCACGGGATTTGGTTCAATAAGACTAAGATATTCGTCTTGATGAGTCTGATAGAAACGAACCTTACGTTGTGGATCAGTTGAAATATTAGCATCAGACGAAAAATCAGGAATCGAGGCTGGTGTTCCAGGAGTACTTGCCTGATCCTTTATAGGACTTTGAGCTCGAGATGAAGCGGCTGAAGAATTAGATGATCTCACACTTGACAGATATCCTGAAAATACCTCTTGCGATGATGTTGAGGAAGCCTTGTTTGGCGTACCCAAAGCTTCTGACATAGGAGCCGCATTCTTCAATGCTAAAGGTACATTCAAAGACAACTCCTTTTCGGACATGGCTTCCGGAGGAGTGATTACACTTGTAATCATAAGAGAACTATCAGCAAATTAGTAACAATATTGGTCTATAAGTCACAAGATCCTTTCAACGTCAACACCAGATAAAGAATAGTTGCGAGTTTAGCGCTTAAGAAAAATCCAAATTTTTCTACAAACCCAAGGAGTGTGTGAGAGCCGACTTGGTTACTATGCCTATACCACCTCTAGTGGGGGTAATGGTATCAGATGAGATTGTGGTACATTTCTAGTTGTATAGGTCCACGATACTCCACTTTGAGGCTTTCGATACATAGAGATATACATAGAGATATACATAGAGATATACATAGAGATTTACATAGAGATTTACATCTAGATATGCTGATACGAAGACGCCGATAACGTTTGAGAAGCTGTGTAAGGTTTGCTAGTCCACATGTGTACAAATAAAAGTCTACATTTGGTGGGTACCTTTGCTCCCAAATGGTACAGCACTAATTTGTCATTTTTCTGTTTTCATTACCCCAAGGCCTTTCAAAGGTTTTTCCTCCCGAAAACCTCAAGGCATATAGGGGCTCGGTCACAAGGGTAGAATCCGAAATGCTCCACAGTAGCTGCACACAATCATACGCCACAACAAAACTGACCGATAGGGTCGGGGAGGTATGTCTTAGTATTCTGAGTAGTCAAGTTCTATTCGTATATGACTCCTTTTTGATAGAGATCTTTAACATTCAAAATCCTCAATAATAACCCCTTATCTCTAACCCACACATTCTGAATACAAGTGCGACCTTAAAATCCAGAGAAGAAGGGGACTATATGTCGCGAAAATGTCTTATTATTTGAGATTGTGCAATATGCACCTCATCTGCACTGTAGCTGACTTGAATTAAGTAACAGGAGAAAGCGACAATTTCGTGCGATAACACTCCTCCTGACGACATTGCAAAAATATATAAATAACCCCGACACATGCTGCATGCTCTTACATCACCATGTTTCCTCTTACAACACCTAATGAATATTAATACTAAATATTCTAGTCAATTTTTTTGTAAGTAGGAGTCAAACACGGGTACTAGGGTTGAATGAGATTTGAGTATTTCACTTGGAACACGCAAAAGCAATGTCGTTTGTTCGTCGTACCCTAAGCTTGCCATCATAGACAATATTTTTCTGTAAATATGAGCTCAGACCCCTCTATGTTTTGAAAGTATGTATAATCGTGCAATTATTTTATGTGTTATTTGAATTTTTCTTCACTGGAGTTGGTATTTTATGGTCGGGCTCCCGGTGTAGCCATTCTGCTACAGAAGAAGAAATTCATGCTGCTTTTTTCGATTAATATGTAGGTCCATTTTTTAAATACTTATTTTTTAGGTAATCCCGTCGGTGGTTCTTTTCAGCGAGTATTTTTCTTTATTTACGAACGATTGAGTTGGCAGTCTAAGCGCAGAAGACGGCAGATAAAATATCGCTGATGAAATTTTGCAGGAATTGATTTAATAAAGGCGCGTAAGGAGATGCAAATTTGTATTCAACATTCTCTTAAAGTTTCAATTGTATCGCTTCAAAAACTCCAATAGCCGGTGAGGGATATTTATACATTCTTTAGATCTGTTGTGCAATCTAGAGGTATTAGCGAGCTTTCCTCCGAAAAGTGCTGCTTTCCATATTCCTAAAGAGGAGTGATCACGTATGACAACGACAAAAATGAAAATACGAGTTTCAAAATCGGGACATCTTAATATCAAAACTCTTCAACATTTTGTGCTCTTATTCTGTCGGAAACCATGAAGGTGCCTCCGACTAGTCATCTAATCTATTTCAAAATAAAATTCTCATTATTCAACTACAGCAAGTTCTTGCACCAGAGTTTCGCATCAAATCAATTTTCGGACTAATAAGTCATCGCAAAATTTAAAGGTGAGGGAGATAGTGATATGAATGCACATGAAGAACTAAGAAAAATCCAAGAATATCTCAATCATCCCGAGAATCTTAATGATGGGAATTTTCAACACAGTCTTGACTTTTTGGGCTCCCTCGTCAATCAAACTATAGAAGACCAAGAGGCGAGAAGCCAGTATAGTGAAAATACTTCAGTATGGACAACATTGCTAGATACTATTGAAAGTCTGATCGAATGGACAAATGAAGAAGGAGAAATCCTAATAAAATGCAGCCGTTTATATCGCGGTTTATTATTATTGATTCGAAACCTTATTGTTGAAAGGAGCCAAAACACTTCAACGGTTATTCAAATCATTTTGAGTTTACAAAAGTTTGGTACCAAATTTCCGAAGCACGACCAATTGTACGAGAAAACCATTGTTGTTTATCTTCAGATCCTTGCAAACTGTCAATATCACAAAATTGAGCTGGAATCGGAAATCCTAGTTGTAGAGTTGGATCGAGCACTTACAGGGTTGACAAATCCAGATTATTCTCAACCTATGATATTTCTATTGCACAAGTTCTTCAAAAGTGAAGAAGAAGAGACTAACCATAATATCAATTTGTACAACCTTCTCCGAATTCAAGAAGACTCAAGCATAGTGAAGTTTATTTTTCACACTTTTCAACAAATTGACTTTGAAGCTGAATTGCCAAATCCACACCAAATCTTGCTCAGCTTGATCTTCGATATAATCACCCATGAAAGCTTTGAGAACTGGTTGTTAAAATTGGATGAGCCCACCTTGCTAGGGTGGCTACAATTAGGACAACTCTTAATTACATCGCGTCTGGACTGGAACAACTATCAGCTCATTGCATTGATGTCATGGAGCCATTCTATATTCAAGATATACAGTAGCAAGGCAATTAAAGAACTCCGTCTGGCTATCCAGGATACAGAAGCAAAAACAGAAGATGCGCTAATCGTTGTTTTGGACATAATTACCGATATGTGTCAATACAACCAAGTTATACAGTTCTTGATTCACTACAACGTTATCGAACCATTAATTAGTCTCCTTGGTGTTATTCACCAAAATATCAAACCTTTGACCATTAAGGACCGTGAAAAACTGAGTACTCCTATTCAACAACGATATCCCCAGACAAAGTCCCTCATCATCGAAATCATCTCATATATGACGCATGATTCATTTGATATTCAGGAAAAGGTTCGTCTATTACATGGATTGGAATTGATCTTATCCAATTGTATCATTGACGAAAATAATCCCTTTGTCAAGGAGCGGAGTATTATGTGTCTCAAGTTTCTACTAAAGAGCAACCCAGAGAACCAAAAATTCGTAGCTGAGTTGGAGGCACGAAGAACTCACGATGATAGTGCCCTTCGTGAAGCGGGTTACGAGGTGGAAATTACGGATGGTAATATCAAAGTCAAACAATCATCTACGAATAAGTGAGGTGCCTCACAACGGTCAAAACAAGAAGAATTTAGATATTTGTTGACTGAAATAGATATAGTCACTTCTAAAATGAATAGCTGCTCTAAATATGTGAAATACTACTTCTAAACATAATTGAAGCATGGCAAATAAAGGTGCGAATCATAATCATAGCGACCTTGAAGGTTCCGAGTGGCCACATGTGATTCCTATATTGTTTTGGTTCTTTGTCCGAACCATCACGTATTTGAGGCTATTTCCATATTAATGATAAAAAATCCTGCACCCCGAATAATACAACCAAACCCTAATATTCACTTTTGAAGAAAAGGATTACACGTAACGAAATCATTTACAGAGAGGACATGTTCGATATTAAGTGTCCTTTGCCTGCGTTCTCTTTCAGCTGGAAACAATGCTACCTAGTTTGCTAATATGAAAGAACCAGCATTTAAAGGACCGCAAAAAAATGGTTTTAAAAGTGATGAAATTGGAAGCATTAGCATGTTTTGGGGAGCTAAAGCAGCAGTTTGATTGTATTACATACAAAAAGGCTGGCTTACAGGTAACATTGGAAGTTGTCTTATTCTAGAGTAATCGTTTTAATTGAAGACTTGCGAAACATTTCTAGGATTCAAGTCTTCCTTGGAAGTTTGAACTCTCCTACACGAAAGATATATCCTTATAATCATAATCGTTGTAGAGATATATTTATAAATGTTTTATGGCAACAGGGATTCTTTCTTACAAGATTTCTAGGTCATATGAAATATTTCTAGTAGTACTTCAGCGCTTATGATGTATCCCAGATTCCGCTATGCTGCGAATTCTTTTTAGCTGCATGGAAGTATCCATCGTGTGAAGGTATTATTCGCTTATTCTTACTTAGTTAGACCTCTCGCTTAAAGATTCACTGAAACCAACTACCGAAATTCCCATATTACACACTATATACAATTTGCCTAGAGTAACAGAAAATCGTAAACATAGATTAATTTGAATAGACTTAGAAACGTACTTTTATCAGTCCAAAAACTTTTACGCCAATGCTGGTCATATAGAGTACTCGTTCTTACTTTCCTGAAAAGGGTTAAGTTGTTTGCTTCGTCTTTTTCTTTCAAAGAGGAGCTTGAATGAACAAAAATATTTTTTGCAGCCTAATATGTATCAGAAAATACGAACGGACCTTAATCTTCGTTTACAGAATATATTAAAAAAAGACTTGAAACTCAAATACGTAGTTCTCTACGTCAGTATACAAAGAACCTGTTTATATAGTCAATGATGTCCTTATTGAAATTTGAAATGTTGGGGAGAAAAATATATGGCTTTTATTATGTAGATACTTTGAATTAAATGTTCAATTCGTCAATGATGGCTTTCTTTACCTTTTCCAAAGAGCATTCATCAATTAACTTGATTCTCTTTTCTTTTGTGCTTAATTGCTTCAACTCTTCAGGTAAAACGTCCTTTTCAAAAGAATAGCCGTCAAATGAATCCAATGCCTTGTTAACAACCTCGGAGAATTTAGCAGGATGGGCAGTAGACAAGGAAATGTACTTGAAATTGTCAGCAGCCGTATCCTTAGCAATGAAACGGTAAGAAGCTGCGACACCAACAGCTGTATGAGGGTCCAAGACGTACTTTTGAGGGTTTGAGGAGTATGTTTGCTTAATTGTCTTGATGGTATCTTCGTTGTCGACCCTTTCAGAATCAAAGAGAATTCTGGCTGCGTTTACAACAGAAGCTGGAGCAACGACAGATCCGGTTTCCTTTAATTGTGTCATCCAAGAGTTCAACATCTTACCTGCGTCTTGGTCGTTTCCTTCGGTGGCATTGTCTCTGATAAGGTACCACAACAATCTTTCAAAATTAGATGAAATCAAGATATCCATGGCAGGTGAGTAAGTGGCTTTGACAGATCCATCCCCGGCTGTATTTTTTTCGTAACGGCCAGTCTTCATGAATCTGTCCAAGATATCATTTTCGTTAGTTGCGATGATCAACTTGTCAACTGGCAAACCCATTTTATGGGCATAGTAGCCAGCTAAGATATCACCAAAGTTACCTGATGGTACGACAAATCTTACCTTGGCACCAGTTGATGCCAATTGTTTTTGTAATTGGAAGTACGAGTAGAAGTAGTAAGTTTGTTGAGCCAAGATACGTGCCCAGTTGATGGAGTTAACAGCACCAACGTGGTATTTGTCGTTGAATTCTTTATCACCAAATATCTGTTTAACAATGTCTTGACAATCATCAAAGGTACCCTTGACGGACAAAGTGTGGACATTCGCATCTTCAACTGTTGTCATTTGTTCCTCTTGAATAGGAGAAATTCTACCCGTGGGATACAAGATAAAGACTGATACATCTTTTTTCCCTCTTAAACCATAAATGGCAGCAGATCCAGTGTCACCAGAAGTAGCACCAACAACAGTAATGACATCGCGTTCTTCTCCTTCAGCCTTCTTAGAATTACGTCTAGTTAAGAAGTATTCAAATAAATTACCAACAAATTGAAGAGCGACATCTTTAAACGCATAAGTAGGTCCATGGAATAACTCCAACAAGTACAAGGAATCATCAAGTTGTCTCAAAGGAGTCACTTCATCAGATCTAAAAGTTGAGTAAGATTTTTCTATCAAGGATTTTAAGTCTTGACTAGGAATCTCCGATTCACTGATGTATAATCTCAAAATGTTGAATGCCAACTCAATAAAGGATAAATCCTTCCATTCTTCTAAGAATGATGAAGGTAACTTAGGAATTTCAGAGGGTAAAAATAATCCACCATCTTTAGCCAAACCCATCATCACGACATCTTCAAAAGATAAAGCTTCTTCAGCCCCTGAACGAGTAGATCTGTATACTTGTGACATCTCGTCCCTTTTCTAGTAGTAGTTTTAATAACTTGTTAATGTCGTTATTTGAAAAAATCTTTGTACGTTTCTGACTCAGAACAAGAAAAGAAAAATTCCGGGACTTGTGTGTAAAAATCGGGCCGGCCACACTGAAGGCAACCAACGTACCAATAGCAATATTTTTAAAGACTGTCTACGTTTTGACTACTATGATAAGTTAACATCTATTCTCTCTTCGTTCTTATAAAACTCTGCTACAATGAGTATAAGTTAATAAAAAGCTCTTTTGTTTAAGGTGCTCTTGCCGCCCGCGTTTTTAGCAACATGGCCAAACATAGCCCAATGGGGCCGTAGTGATAAATTGAACAAGTTTCTTGGAGTCAGAACCACGGCATCATAATGTCTTCTTTATAACCGCAATATTTTAATTTGAGTTCGAAACATCATTATGGAGCAATTTTCAACAAGGTACTACTAGACGCTTTTGTGGTCTTAGTGACCAAGAACACGGAGAACGACGAATCACAATCATGAAAGCGTAAGAAAATTAATTAAAATGTAAAGAATGTAAGCTACCCTCATCCGCATGTAATACTTTGCACAATGCCTTTCCCATAGTATTTTGTACGAAACAAGCCCCTGTCCGATATAACACTACTTGAAATAAAGTTAATGACTCAGATTTCGTTTTGGCGGCATAATGGCATATAAGTATTACTTCAAAGAACAGGACGGACTTTAACTATATAATAATTTGATTGCTTTCTTCTCCACGAGTACCAAGTATTTATTTCCCTGTTGTTGTCCCTGAAATGACAAACTCTTAGATCGTTCTAGATCAGGAACCTACTATCTTACTTTGTTTATCTATCACGTGATTTGCGAATTTTTTCAATTCACACGAAAACACTGTTGACCTCTGGTTGTTAAACCTTCACCACTTACGAAAAGCTATGATAAGAAGATGGATACAGCGATGTCAATATAGGTTTAATAGTAGAGCTGTACGAGTTGGAGAAGACTTGGTTCAACTAGAAGATGTCGCGCGAAGGAGAGTGACTACACCTTATTCAGATAAATATTACCAACCAATAATTAGACAAGGGTTTCAAGGATTTGATAGATTGATATTGCCCAAGGATTTTTACGCAGGAAATCAAGAGATAGACATAGAAGACGAAAGCTCCCATTTACAGCAGAAAGAATTAGAAGAGATTGTAAAGTCGTTCGACGCTGACGTTAAAGTATCGATTGGTTATGGTTCAGGAGTTTTCCCGCAAATTGGATATGAAAATGATGTTGAACAGACTCAAATTGACTTCATAAACATTGTTGACAATGTCGACAAATTTCACAAAGCCAATCTTTTTCAGCATCCTCAACATTACTCTGTTCGTATACCGCTGCTAATTCGAATTATTCAAGGAAAGAATGGTATTTACTTTAACCCATTTATAAGAATACGGGAAAAATTAATCAAATATGGCATTATTCTGACCCGAGCGAGTTTGGTGGATTTAAGTGAGTGGTCGTCGTTGTATTTTGCTGGTCGTATGCAAAAACCCGTCAACTTTATTAAAGATGATGAACCAATGGTGAAATTTTTAAATCAGTACAATTTAAAGAACGCAATGACATTACTGATTTTGTTGATTGAATCAGCGGAATTCTCCGAGAGAGAATTATATGAGCAAATTACCCGAATATCATATTTGGGAGACTTTCGCATGTACATTGGTGGAGAAAACCCCAACAAAGTTCGCAATATAGTGGAGAAACAGTTCCCAAGGTTCAAAAAATTGTATGATCCCATATTGCATTATTTCATTCAGCGAAATTGCCTCGTAATAGTTTCTAACAATAATAATGACAAAACATTTCGCAAAAATCTTACGATTAGTAACAAGATCAAACTTATCAGCACACTACCACTCCAATTCAGAAGTAAGCTTTACCGGATGTATCAAGAAAAATCTATAAAAGAAATTGTTAATGACAAGAATTTGTCACGGAACCTAACAACAATAGTTAGCCGCACTATTCAGATCTCATCCATCATGCAGACAGTAAGAGGAATCTTCAGCGCAGGCATATTTAAGTCCATTAAGTACGCCTTTGCCAAGCAATTAAAATTTTGGAAAGGAAAGCGCTACAGTACATAAATCCACTTTTAATTTTGGCAGAAATCTTATAGTTTGGGGACATCTTAGCGAGAGTCCTTGTAATTGTTCCGAAAAATAAGGAACGCATATAAGTTCTTTCACACATAATTATTCACACACATAAATCTTAATTGAGCAAATATGCAAGAAAAAGAAATATCCTCGCTGTAGACTTTTTCCTATCTGGATTCTTCGAAACACGTCACCCAAAGGTCGTAAATTCCTAACGGGTATATCGCCAACTCATAACTACTTCCCCGGCTATTGAGTGAGCAATCTGCTGTAATAATACCGCCCACGACACAAAATCAATAATTGTAAAATTCTTTTTATTAACTTCTCCTTGGCCATGGCATAGGGGCTCGAAAGGGATTTTTGAATCTATTTTAACTTTTTATTTTAAAGCTGTTGTTTTGGGACTCTTTTCTTTTACCTGACCACTTATTTACTTCCTGGGCTATGTATTGCTCCAGTTTGTCTCTTCTTCCGACTCAAGGTCAGAGGATATTGTTTATATTACACCTTCTGGACCTAGTGAACTTGTGATCTGACCGATTTGGCCGGTTTCGCTGTTTGTAAAGATCGATTATTACAAAAACCTTATATACAGTTCTTGTTTTAGAATCTTGCATGTATATTGAATCTAGCAAGCTACTAGTGTCGAAACCAGCGATTTTACTGCACTCCTTACCAATAGCAGTTAAGTTATCAGCGTCGAGAACAATGAATTAATTAGCCATTAGTCAAGATCGTTGTGACAATAAATCTATGTAGTGAACTCGGTATCATTTTGATTAGAGAGCAATCGTTAATTGTGCATAGCTAGTGTCCTTTACTTCGCTGATGAGAATCCTTTATCAAGTACGTCGAGAGTATGTGTATCGCTGTAGTTATAAATGGAACGATGGACAAATGGATGAGAGGGAGGCTGTGGAAGTTGAGGAGCATTTCTTGAGGGTATGTGTACGAAGTTTAGTGGTTTATTATGTTGGGAACCCTGAAGCGGCAATTCTTGAGGAGCACTAAAGTATGGATATGGTACATGAGCGAGTGGAGTTATGTTCTGTGTTGGGGTTGGATGGTTTGACCCGTTCGGTCCTGTCGATTCACTGGACCTATTAGAATCCATTGATCCATGAATTCTTCTTGAAGTAAGCTCCTCTAGTTGATTTTCTTGTTTTGGCTCTACGTAATGTAAAGAAGGAAGAGAACCATAATGATTATTTGAAAATGAAGGAGTTAATGATTCTTGTTGGTTCTGAAAGTACAATGGTATGTTGGGGGCTTCATTCTGAACCTGTTCGTAATGTACAAGGGGTGCTGGAATCTCAATATGTCTTGGAATGGAATATGGTGAAGATAGGTATGGATTTGCAGTATTAAGAGGGAGTTGAGTAAGATTATTAGAATTGCTATTATTGGTAGTAGGTTGAGATTGGTGGTTAATGGCACTTTCTTGGCTCTCTTGTGGCGTATAGAGGGTTTGATGTCTATCTTGAATATGAGGTTGGTTTTGATTGTTCTTTTGGGGTTGGGGCTGATGAATTTGATGTTGAGGTCGGACAGAGTGAGGTTGGGGTTGGCCATTAACTGGAGGAGGTTTTGGTTGATTGTGTGGACGATTATGATCCTTGGGTAGTAAATTCTCTGGGTAATCATCGCTTAGTCTTATTTCCTTTAATCTATGATCTTTGCTTGGTACATTCACATTTATAAATTCATGGTCCAAGAAATCTGGGTCTCTCTTTCTTCTTTTGGTTTCTTTGAGCTTGTTATACTGGTAGTAACAAATAAGATGAAGTTTCTGGTTTGATTTTGTAGTTAAAGAAAAACTCTGTTTAACCAAAAGTTCCTCTCCTCCGTCTTTAGCTAGTTGCTTATATATTAAGAATTGCCCATAGTGAACCTTCGAAGGAGACCAGACCTTTCCGTCAGTCCAACGCTTCATCCCACATTTTGTTTCGTTCCAAATAAAAACTGTATTTGGACGTATGTACTTTTTCTTCTCTGTAGACAGTAAGCGACGATTGATAGTTGGTATTAAGTCAAGTTTGGTAGCTTCGAATAATAAAAGTGCATCATAGACAGTACAAACCCTTCCTCGATATGAGATAACAGATGAAGAAGAAGATATGAACGTCGGTGTTGTTGTTACAGATCCTGATGAACCAGGCATGCCAGACGTTCCAGATGAACTAGTCGCTATTCCAGTATTCGCTATCCCACCTACAATAATTCCATTAGTTCCAGTTTGTGATTTCCAATCCAGTTCCTCCTCATCTGAATCAATTAATTGGGGATTATACTCCGGTATTATCAACATCCTATTCACCATAACATCTATTTTCCAGAAAAAGATTTAACACCAATATATATAAACCTTCGTGCCGCTTACAATTTATAAACCCGGTAAAAGTTGTCGATGTAGTTTTACACACATTTAAATAATTTTTTATGCATATTTAATGTTATATTTTTTTAGACACTTTGGGATTGAGCTTCCCTATTGACCTTAGTGGAAATTGGTTTCTATCATGAGCCTTGAAAATATTAATATACTCCAAACAAGAAGGATTGTTGATCGTTCGACCACGCAAAATACAAAAAAAAATTCTGATTATAATTATCGGAGTTATTATTTATACATTTACAAAAAAAAAAAGAAAAGTATGGAAAAATCTTCGGCGTTAAGCGCGGCTTTCCCGTTGACATCAACTGGAAGAGCGATGAGTGCATATCAATATAAAAGCAGATTATTGGCAAAATAATCCGTATTTGTATGTACTCGGGGCATAGCGGGTCTACACTAGTTTTTTTGGTATTTGTTGATCCTTCAAACCCTATTTTTAGCCCTATTATATGCATACTTATTTTTTTTCTAGATGCCTTCCAAGCAGACTTAGAAATTACATCTTCCCATACTTCCTTAACCCGACAATCAGCCACTTGTGACAGAACTCAGTGATGTTACTTCTAGGTAGGAATAGATCTCTCATTCGCTTCGACACTATTCTTGTCTATATATGTCATACAGTATTTGCCAGGTAAATGTCGCACCTCTAGTATCCGAAAGTCGAACCTGTTGCAAATATAATTCGTAGCATACTGAATAATGGGAGCCTTTGAAAGCTCACAAACGTGGCAACATTTCCAATTAAAGACACCTTTGCATAAAATTAGAGATACGCCCCGAAGGTGTCTTAGTTTGTAGCTCATTTTTTAGCTTAGCGCGATAACTCAATAATTCTGACATGTTCCTAAGAGAATGTTGGCGCCTTCTTCTAATGAGTTTACTTAAATGATTAATTAATTCATGAGCTTTTATAAATTCTGACTTCGATCTATGAAAACTATTACACTGTTCAATAGTGCAGTTTACAATATCGCAAGATCGCAAGATTTCCAATTTCTCTTCAAATTATATAGTAATTTGAGGTTGACTGGTAGAATTAGAGCCTAGTATATGGGCTAATTGCATCAAGCTCAATCGAGCTTGAGTACATGCATGGACGAACAAGAATCGTTTGATCTTCACATTTCAACAGTTGGTACTGGGCACTTTATATGTTTTTAAAGAGGGTACCATTGAAATAACTAGTTGTCACATATTTTCGCACTATTACGAGGTAGTTATCTTTGACAAAGGTGTGACTTTATTGAGATATCTCTACGTGTGAGAAGAAATGTCTAATATAGAAGTCTACTAGTTAATTTTTAAGACTGTAAATATTAATTCTTGTAGGCGACTAGTATAAGACCGAAATGCGTAGATTTATTTTACAATCAGGGAACTTCGGATACTGGAGGTGCGATATTTACTTTAGAAATACTGTATCCATCTCGCGTCAAATTGTCGCTTCTCTGCAGCTTTTTTTGGTCCGAGATTTCTAAGTGCATAATCCACCTTGACAAGGATATTGTGTGTCATTGGTTAGTTTATTGGACTTCTAGAATAAAACGATCTAGAAAAAAATATACACAATACTTAGCTGATATTACCAGCGGTTCGTGATTTGACCGCTCTAGAATTACGGCTTCCAAAATTTATGATTTCTTTGTCGTGACAAGTTCTAAAATGTTGTAGGTGTTGATGCAATAAACAAATTGGTCGTATCCTAATTCTTATATATACATAATAGATATTTGATTTGCTTGCTTGGAAGACATCGTAGCTGAAACCAATGAAATACAAAAAGTGGAACAGAAATTATCGAAGCAATATGAAATCGTTTTTCAATGAATATTGTTTGGAATTTACCCGATATTCCACTTTTTCTCGTTAGAAAATATATATCTTCTTATACCGAAGATTACTGTGCGGGGCTCAGTCCTTTTTGGTAAACAGCGTAGAGTTGCCACTTTCGATAAGACCGATCCAGCAATAGCAATCGTCCGAAGCATCTGAAATCTATCAATATATCTTCAGCTCTTCATTGAATGAAAAATAACGCCATTGTCTATTGAGTTTGAACTTATATTCGTCAGTAACTCTGATTGGTCTCAATTGTCGTAATATCATAATCATAATAAGCTTTGTATAATCGCTAGATTCATCTTCCGAAGGAATTATAAGAAGCTATTATGAGAAAGTCACTAGTGTTCTGGGAGTCTAGTTTGACGTTCTTTGCTGTCCTTGGCTTCTGGTATGTTCATTTCTATACATTTTGGAACTCAAGCAATATTTTTTGTTTCGGAATGGGCACTGCATTTCGTACACCGGCAGTTCTTTCAAATGTATGACTTATACTGTATATCTGTAATCATGGGCTAATATTATACAAAGCTGAACCGAGGGTGGCTTTGAATCTAACGCAGAGACTATAATGGTACTTTCTGGTTAAGAAATTTATTCGATATAAGACATTTGTCTAATTCCGCTAAACCTATGAGGACTCCCTATTAATCCGGTAACCTTTTACTACATTTTCGGATCCATGTTGCTTATTTTCTAGAAGATTCACCTTTTAGTGACAAAAAACTCATTACAGTATTCCAGTTTGAGTACTGAATTTGAAATTATAGTCGACATGTATATGGGACTATTAACGGAGATGTATATTGAATTTATTATGTGATATGACATTAGAACTTTTTGTCCCAGGAGTCCAATTTCATGGTGCCATTTTCCTGGAAGTTCATGTGCATCTTGAAGGCATCCTTCAAGATATGAGGTTCGTGCAATGACTTGGCCTTAGTGGCGTAGAAAGTGGCTCTTTCGACATATTCCTGAAGTTGATCACGGTAATCGGGGTGAGAGCACTTATCTATAATTTGTTTGGAGCGCTCACTAGGAGAGAGACCTCTTAAGTCAGCCAACCCTTGATCCGTGACAATAATATCTAAGTCATGCTCCGTTTGGTCAACATGAGTTGCCATTGGAACTATACATGAGACCCCTGTAGGGTCGATCTTGGATGGTCTAGCTGAAGGTGTGTGCATGATGGAAAGTTTGGCATTTCTAAGGAAATCACCACTTCCACCCAATCCATTTAACATTCTCGAACCCATAACGTTGGTTGAATTTGCGTGAGCATAAATGTCAACTTCTACCGGTGTATTCATAGCAATCACCCCTAATCTACGAATAATTTCAGGGGAGTTTGACACAACTTGCGATCTCAAACATAATTTCTTTGTGTACTTGTCCCAGTTTTCGTAGAAACGTTCAAACCCTTCTTCAGTTAATCTAATAGAAGTAGCGGTTGCATAGTCCAATGATCCAGATTCAAAAAAGTCAAGGAATGAATCTTGCAAGACTTCAGTCCATACAGTTAAATTTTTGAAGTTGGAAGAAGCCAAACCTTCAACGACCGCATTGGCGATATTTCCAATTCCGGACTGTAATGGATGCAAGTTTTCAGGCAATCTTCCCAATTTGACTTCATGTTCTAAGAATTCTATGAGATGATTCGCGATATTCTGCGAAACAAGATCAGATGGAGTATTTGGGGGTACAATGTCACCGGTGGTAGATTCAACGATGGCAACAACTTTTGAAGGGTCCACAGGAATAGCTGTAAGACCGGTCTTATAATCAACTCTGGTGTGTGGGTATGGTTGTCTAAATGGAGGGTTCACGGGCATGTCGATGTCATGAATACCTTCAAAAGAAGGTGTCTTGGTATTAACTTCAATGATAATCTTATCAGAGACAGATATCATTTCTGGAGATGCTCCAACAGCTGGACCAGGGATAATTGAACCATCTTCTGTAATGGCAGTAGCTTCAATAATTGTATAATCTAAATTATTATTATCTTTCTTCTCCTTTGTATAAAAGCCATAAGTTAAGTCCTGAGGAAACATGGACAAATGCTTATCAAAAAACTGAGTTCTTCCTTCATTGATAGCTTGAGCAATTGGCTTTCCAACTTGATGTGGAGATCTCTTCAAGATCATATTGTTTGCAGCCCATCTACTTTCTTCTGGGCCAGCAGAAGCACCAACAAACAAATTGAATTGCAATTGACCTTGCAAGTTGTTTTTTTCAACATGGTCTACCAATGCCGTTGGGATTACTTTAGGAGCACCGACCCCGGTAAATCCTGACCAACCTAAATACTGTCCGTTCTTGAATAATTCTACACATTGTTCACCAGTTCTCAATTTCTGTAAGTATGGAGCGTACCTTACTCTCTGCTTCAAAATAGCTGACATTTTGCACTTAAATCCTTTTGCGCTTGAACAATCCCGTAAAGAAAATTAAAGGAGATCCCTACCCTTTTATACTACTGGAGTTTGTTCGCGGTACGAGGTTAATTTCATTTCGTGCGGTCTCAACAAAATTTCTTTTTCTTGTTTTGTTTCTTCGTTTTTTTGCCCCATATAAAGTTTTGGGCACCATGATTTGTTGAATGAGGAGAGTAAAATTCGAGGGGAAATTTTACATGGACAGGTACAATGTTGTTTATAATGCAGGGACCGTTGAATAATGAGTTTTGAAGTATTCCTTCCAGCTATCATGAAGATCGAGAAGACAAACCAAAAAAATAAAAAATAAATCACCCGGAAAGTTATGTTCCGGACATAGCGAATTTATGTATGGGGAATGGACATCTTCGGCTATTACTAAAAGTCTACTGGTCTTTATCTTGAGTTAAGAAGTCCGAATACTCGGATTTCCTATAGAGCAAGTAGGCTATCTGAGAGGAAACCACTCTACAATACAAAATAATGTAGTCAATTAAGTCAACCCTTGTAAATATGTTTTCTAGATTAATTTATAATTCAACTGGAGTTAAGAACTTGTCCCGGCGATTCCTTTGGATTATCACCCACTGTTGTGCGGGTCTCGTCGGAGAACATCCTAGTGGTGCTTGAAAAATATGCGCCTATTCCGCTTTGGGTTAAAATCTGGGGGTGGGGCATTCAACGTCCTTTTGTTTTTGTGCTAAATAACTTGTAATCGTTACCAATAATATTACGTATGATTCATTCTTGCGGCCTTAAACCTGCTCATTCGTATCGAGTTCCCACATTCATCGAGTGGTTCAAACTCCATTTCTTCATCTGTCATTTTAAATCCCAGTTCATTGCTTTCGAAGATGATTTTTTGTCTCAACTTGTGATAACTAGTAGTTAATTCTTGATTGAAAATGTGGTCTTCAATATCTACAGCATCTTCATCGTCGGAAATGTCATTCTCGACTATATTTGTAGCTAATAATGGGCCCTCGTCGCTGTCATCGTCATCGTCTTCATCTTCATTACATGCTATTTCGTCCATTTCGGGATCAAATTCATCTGATTTTTTAGGGAACTTAGACTTCGTATTTAAGCTCGCTCCTGTGTCTTTTCTTTGTGACATTGACTCCACAATCTTATTCAATCTCTCAAAATCCGATATTTCGTCAACAACCGGTCCTTCAGTCATTATATCATCGTCATACATTCCTAGAATGTACGCTTTAGCCATCGTATCCATATCGTTCTGGATTGACTGATAGTCCAAAGTTGTTTCCCTCACATCCTTTCCTTTGTCCTCATCGTGTTCGCATGTGGATATCTCCTGTTCTTTTCCACTAGCACCAAAATCGACTTTCAGGCCAATATCTGTATCTGCGGAGACTATAATACTTTTCTCAGAATCCCTTTTGGAGTCAATACGTTTAGCACCCTTGATGAGGCTTGACTTGAAACGGGAAACTGGCTTCTTTGTTGATGAACAAAAAGCAATGTTAGCATCATCTTCATCACGCTTGACTTCGGTTATCTGACTAGTAGTGTGACCGAGATATTGTTTATCCAATTCTGTGATATTCTCGTTGTCGTTGTGACCATATTTTTCAATTATATCACCGTGAACTGCAGAATCGCTTCCTGAATTAACTGCAATACTATTCTCTGCTTCTAAAATTGAAACAACATCCTTTTCGATAACGTCCCCGTGAATTTCTTGGTCGTCGTTCTCAACTACATTTCCATGTACTCTATCAAAATTGTCTGATGTAGTTCTCAATTCATTAATAAACGGGCCAAACTCATTATCTTTCGATTTTTGTTTACCAGATTCAAGTATTTTTTGTTTGAATCTTGAAGTCTTTGCGATGATCTCCTTATTAATGCTATCTTCGTGTTTTAATATTGAATCACTCATCAACTTTTGTCTATCCAACAACACAATTTCTCTAGTTTTTGCTTGTTCCTTTAAGTCAATCCTCTTTCCTTTACTGAAGGAAGTGCCTTTGGTTAGTTGGTCTGCATGATTCTCCAAATTTTGCTGAAAATCTGAATTTTCCAGGTGCTTTATGGGAGCAATCTCGTTTTCTGGAGTTTGAGACCGATTACTGACAAGTAATTCTTGTTTAAAACGAGATATTTTTGACGGAGTCTTCGCGTTCTTTAAGATTTCACTGATATTTTCGATCTCCTTTATCTCCAAAGTATCAGAAAATCTCACGGATTTAGAATTAGCTCTCTTGTTTGGATTTTCCTTTGATGTAAGTTTGGAATTTTCGTTGGTTTTCTTTTTCTTGTCCAATCTCAAGTTCATTACTTGTTCCCATAACATCTTACTTGCGCTCTCGTTCCCTCTTGATCCCAAAAATGCCTCGTAGTTCCCGTACAATAATTGATCTGAAATATCATCCTCATCATTGTCGTTATCTTCCTCGTTGTCCGAAAAGTCAAAGTCCCATTCCTCGTCATCCGCATAATCGATTCCCAACGTCTCAGAGTCGACAAATTCATCAGCAAGTAATTCCAATTCCAATATATCATCCCTACCAATAATCTGTGAATCTTTCTTTGGGGTACTTGTAGATGCAATTTCCTTGCCATCAAATAGGTTATTGTCCTTTATAATATCAGCTACTACTTTTCGTCTTTGTCTTCCAGTAACTTCATCCAAGGAATTCTCTGATATTTCATTCGTAATAGCATTATTTCCAGTGGTCTTGGATATCGGGAAAGTTTTGCTGTCCTCACCGATCTCTTCCTTAAGTTTGTTGAACTCCTCTACGCACATCTGTTTGAGCTTGAATTTATCACCAGGACTCACTTTCAATTCATCTATCTTCTCCAACAATTGATCTTCGTTAAATGGTTCAATTAAGCGCTTTTCTGTGCTTAAAATTTCCATATCTTGAAGTAATTCGGTAAATTGGTCGTCATCCTCAATACTCTCATTTCCGGGTATTATTTTATCGGTTTCTAAACTCTCCTTTATAAATTCATAATCTGTAGTAGTAGGCTCCCCTATTTTTCTAGAGGGGGTTATTCTAGCAGCTTTAGGGATATCGGGACCCAAATCAGGTGAATATATCTGATTATTCACTTTTATCTTTATTATGTGATCAGCCTCATCTAATTCTTCTTCAATTTCCATAAAAGGGAGACCTTCCTCATTATTCGTTACTTCACCTTCAGAATTTGAAATATCATTGTCAAGATTATGAAAGTTTGCAAGCTGATCTCGTGTGCTATAAGCCTCATTGATTTTGGAATTAAACTCGGTAACGGATTTATTTATTCTTTCAATTTTTCTGTCTATAAGTTCAGTCGCATCAGTAGGAGATTTCTCAACGAAATAGCCGTCTCCAAGATATACCATAACCTTTTCTTCATCTTTTTTATGTATCAATTCAGCTTGAACATGTTGATTCTCCTCGATCTGGGCAACCAATGAATTCTTTTTCAAGCTTAATTGTGAAACTGTGGTTTCAATCTGCTCTCTCAATAATATAGCATACTCTTTGTCGAACATGTCTACGCTTTGGGAAATCTTAACCTAGCGATTCAACTATTGTCTTCCTTTTTTGCATTTATAAGGTGCATCGTCTTAAAAACAAAATACAAAAAAGTTCCTACACGACCTCGAACATTTACAGTAAGTGGGTTGATAATTCTACAATATGATTATGTTATTGCATCTACTTACCTTTGGAGAGTTCCTTTTCCCCCTCTATTTTCTTCCCAGTCTCGCAACGCCAGTTCCCACTCTTCATCCTCTGTCTGTTCCTTGGTGTCCTCAGCGGCGTGGTTTTGATCTTCATTTTCTTTGAGCTCTTTAGCATCGAATTCATCTTTGAACTCGATCCACCTTTCGTGTATATCAATTTCTTGATGCCCATTTAGCCCTCCTTGCCTTGTGGCCTCACTCCAGACAGAGTCTCCCCCAATTTCACTTCCGAAACTATACCCATTTGCCTTGTCTATTACACTCAATAAATTGATCATACTTTGCTTATTTTCCACAGATAATACTTCGAATGATACAAGGTTAAAATCCTCAACTAGCTCACCAATCATCTCAGTCAACCTAACGTAATTCTTACCTAAAATTGTATTTGATTCTTTTTCTAGATGAGGTGTAAGATACCTAAGGTCTTGTACTTCAGTGTAATAATCTAGCCTGAATGGCAAGTCCCCGTAGTTTCGTAGCATATCTATTTTTGATATGACATTGATATGAGGTAAATCTAATTGTAACATCGCTCTTAAGCTGAGCAATAAGATCGATATATATTGTGACGGACTGGTAAGAAAAATCGAATCTACTAAAGAAATCACACATAAGCGAAGACTCTTATATTTAACCAATTTCTTAAAAATCTTGAATAATGAATTATGATGGGTAAATAGTTCAACTTGGCCAGGACAATCAAAGATCAAATAGTTTTGTTCCTTTACTAAGGTATCGACTTTCTCCACAAACTGGTCAATGCCATTTTCATCAAGACTTTCCAATGCATACATCAAACCTCCATTAGGTCCCAAATTTAACTCTTCCATAATTTCTTCTAAGGTTATAAAATCTCTTATATCTAATGCACAAGGATATGGCAAACGATCATTCGCGGGGTCAAGATTAATTATACACAGCTTTCTTCCTATAGCGGACATGAACTGGTACATTCCATGACAGTATGTAGATTTCCCGGACCCAGGTGGTCCTATTACAATCTGGCCAAACATCTATACTCGTTTCTCTGATTACATTGCCATCACTATAATTTGAAAAAGGAACCAGAAAACTTTTTGAACAAGGTACACGATATATTTTGTCAAAGGTCTCAACATCAAAAAGACAACGGATTTACCACGAACACCTTTATTACATCTTAATAGATCAAATAAGTTCCAACTGTTGATTGAGACAATTCTAAAACATTTTGTATTTCTTGAAGCTTACAAACGTGTGCATATTTCTGTCTTCTATTGAATTTCTTATCAAATTAGCGAAGTTTGCCACTTAATCTGAACATACATAATGGCAACAGTTGTATCGAATGAAACAACTTTTTTGAGTAAAACAGTGACTGTATCACCATTGGTATTATTGTCAGTGGTTGATCATTATAATAGAGTTGCAAAGGACTCTAAGAAAAGAGTGGTCGGTGTTATATTAGGAGAATATTCATCTGATATTATTAAAGTTACCAATTCGTATGCTATTCCATTCGAAGAAGATGAAAAGAACACCAACGTTTGGTTTTTAGATCATAACTTTATAGATTCAATGGGTGAAATGTTCAAAAAGATCAATGCAAAGGAAAAGTTGATCGGTTGGTATCACTCTGGTCCAAAATTGAGACCTTCCGATTTGAAAATTAATGAAGTCTTCAAGAAATACAACTCCAATCCATTATTGTTAATTGTTGACGTTCAGCCTAGAAAAGTTGGAATACCAACTGATGCATATTTTGCAGTTGATGATATTAAGAACGATGGCTCTGCCGCTGAAAAGACTTTTGTACATGTACCTTCTTTGATTGAAGCTGAAGAAGCTGAAGAAATTGGGGTTGAACATTTATTAAGAGATATCCGGGATCAAGCTGCTGGAAATTTGTCTTTAAGGGTGACTCAAACCTATCAATCATTGTTGGGGTTACATCAAAAACTCAGAGATATTGCTAACTACTTGGATAAAGTGTATCAGAAGAAGTTGCCAATCAATCACACTATTTTGGGTAAGTTACAGAATGTTTTCAACTTATTGCCAAACTTGGCGAATTCTCTGGTGGCTAACGAAGGTGTGGTTGACTTGAATGCTTCTTCAAACACATTGTCTACTGCATTTACTATTAAGACGAATGATGAATTGATGGTAGTTTATATCAGTACTCTCGTAAGAGCTATAATTGCTTTCCATGATTTAATCGAAAACAAATTGCAAAATAAAAAGCTCAACGAAAGCAAGTCTGATTCTAAAACTGAAGCTGACGAAATCTCAGACAGTGCTGAGAAAAAGTCTGAAATTTTTGCTCAGGATACATAGAGTAAGTACGAAATAGTCCTTTAAGGATTAGATTTTTTGAATTCTTGTCTTTGTAGTCCTTCATGGTCGTGTGTGTTTCAATTAATGTGTACCAATATCAAACCAAAGAAAAAACTAGAAAAAGGTGAATGTGGATGGTTAGCTGATCTATCTCTCAAGGATACCAATACAAGTGCTGGAGAACCATTAATTTAGTTATAATACCTGTTTCATCGCAATATAATTACAATGTCACAGAGACTTGTGACTCTACCCCGTCTCAATACTGTTTCTAATTTCAACTTTTTCTTCAAGAACACCAAAAAGAACTTCACAGTACAGCAAAATTTCATCAGCAACCAATACTTGGCTTTTAGTTCTCGGAAGATAAATTCATCCTCAAACAAAGGTCCTAACTCGACAGTTTCTTCCTCAGTGCCTTCTAACAAGGCCTCTATATTGGAAGATGTTGCCTCAAACCTTCTAAATTGTCAGGATAAAGATGCTATACTGTCACAACATACGACCCAAAATATTCATATACCATTTAAAGTTGTTCCCAAGCGGGCCAGTCCCATCGTAAATACCATTGGGCTCAATAGCATACCTAAATCAAAAACTGAGTTACAGAACTTGGTGAACCCATATCTTAAATTGACCAAACCAAATTTGACCATTTTAGTGACACTTAGTTGTGTTTGCTCCTATGCGATATCTCCTTTGACAGTTTCCTTGCAGGAGTTGATATTTCTCACCTTGGGTACAGCATTATCCTCAGGTGCCGCCAACGCCATCAATCAGGGTAGAGAACCAGAGTTTGATAGGAAGATGCCCAGAACCGTTGGTAGACCTGTTGTAAGAGGTTTAATAACTGCGAAACAGGCTTACAAATTTGCTGCATTTAGTGGTAGTTTGGGCTGTACTATGTTATGGTTTGGTGTTAATCCAACTGTTGCATTCTTGGGGTTTTTGAATATAGTATTGTATTCATGGATATATACGTCATTGAAAAGAAAGTCCATTATTAATACATGGGTAGGTGCAGTGGTAGGTGCAATCCCTCCCTTGATGGGCTGGGCTGCATCTTCGTCATTGAGTCATCCGGCGGCATGGTGTTTGGCGGGCTTATTGTATGCTTGGCAATTTCCACATTTCAACGCATTATCTCATAACATTGCAGACCAGTACAAACAAGCCGGTTATATTATGACTGCTGCAGAGAATCCAAAACTTAATGCGAGGGTTGCCTTGCGTTACTCGCTTTTGATGTTCCCTCTTTGCTTTGGCTTAACATATTATGGAATTACCGACTGGGTGTTCCCAATAGATTCAGCAATAGCCAACGGCTGGTTGACTTACTTGGCATATAAATTTTGGAAGCAACAGAAAGAGAATTACAGAACCGGTTCAAAACCAACAAGCGAGGGTCTAGCAATTGCTGGTGTCCATGCGAAGAAACTTTTCTGGTGTTCCGTATGGCACTTACCTGCTGTTTTAATTTTGGCGATGTTACATAAGAAAGGTCAATGGGATCGCCTTTTTACATATATGGGTCTCGAGTCCTCATCAACCAAGAAATCGTTGGCTGCTTCATAAGTTAAACCTTGTACATAAATTAATATTCCCTCTTTGGCATACAAAATGTATGTTAAGAAGACATAACTTGAAGACGCTTTTCAAAGATATCCGTGTTTGTAGAGATCTTTTGCAAGTCTTGTATTTTGTAGTGCCTTAGAAACTATCAGTTCGCTTGTACGAACTGGTATTTCATTTGGAGTTCAAGTACCATACACACATCACTTTTAGCTAGTATTTTACCAATACAAGCGTGTATGTGTCTTCTACTCCAGTGTAATTTAAGTCAACAGACTTTAGAACTCTTGGGGAAATCAGAAATAACTATTATAATTTCATCTGGTCATGAACATGAAAATGGAAAAGATTTAAGAACCGTACGAAGCTATATGCCAGCTTGCTTACAATATTGAATTTTCAAAGAGACAATACTAGATTTGGAATTAAGTAGTCGCTAGAACAAAATTAGATCTTCGTCGAAAACGTATATGAAACTATATAATACTTTATTTAAATTAATTTCTGAATTCAAGTTTGGGAGTCATCTGTCACCAAGAGACTTGCGAGCTCTCGATTTCTAGTTTTCTGATCCACTCTTCCTCATACGTTTAGACGCTTTGCCTATGAAGTCTTCTTACAATGAAATTTAGAATTCAGGTCAAACAAAAAACTAACTTCTACTGAGCTCTATTTGATGTTGTATTTATCAAGTAATTGTAAATGTGATTTTGGTAAAACTTTATGTAAATTCTAAAAAAGCTGCGAATAACAATTGGCTGCAAAAAATTTACTTTAACAAGTACTCTTTTCTATAAATTTGTCTAACCACAAGAGTGTATACTGTATAAAACGCTGACTCTTTTTATCTGGATGATTGTAGGTACTATTTCTCCGGGACCATCCCTAATCGGGACTTTTGAATATAGGCTCGGAAAGTATTCTGGAAAGATCTACCATAGTAATCTTCGATTTACAAGACTTACAATCTTCATTTTCAGTCGAGCACTAGAAATTAAATTAAATCCATTGAGCTTATTTAGGGCTTACACTTAAATCTCTATTTTTTTTTTTTGGGGG
>Ga0065704_10070185_pt1 | contig 118643 bp, 70 predicted proteins | sample SwiRhicommuniRL2_FD_59091 | JGI IMG/M metagenome (GOLD analysis project Ga0065704, IMG submission 59091) | Switchgrass rhizosphere bacterial communities from Rose Lake, Michigan, USA - RL2 v2 (version 2) | ecosystem: Host-associated > Plants > Roots > Rhizosphere > Soil | place: East Lansing, MI | reverse complement strand
ATCTAAGCCAATGTGTGTTGAAGCCTTCACTGAATACCCACCTTTAGGTAGATTCGCCGTCAGAGACATGAGACAAACTGTCGCCGTCGGTGTTATCAAGTCTGTTGACAAGTCCGACAAGGTTGGTAAGGTCACCAAGGCTGCTGTCAAGGCCGCTAAGAAATAAGCACTTTAATAGTATTTAGATCTTGTTTGAATGTGTTCTTTGTTTAGTTTTAATTAAATCAGAGAAATAACCTTAGAGTAATTGCTGTAGAAGATTATCATGGAGAAAAAAATGTTTCCATGTGAATCTACTTATTCTTCAAAGATCCCTATAGACCGAAATGCTTCCAGAGAATTCAACACTACAAAGTAATCTTATTACTTTGTAACTTCTCCAAATATAGTACTGGGGTAAGTTTATCGACCAGGATGGTGGAACGTGTTCTTATCACAAGAACCGTTGATCGGATCATGGCCCGTTCACAATTTAATCCTCAGGGCCAGAAAGATAACAACTGAATCACAAGATGAAATTCACTTGGTTCTAAAGCCGCCTCTCAAGCCGCTTCACTGATAATTAACACAACTTATGTGGGAGTGCCAAAATCATGGTCAAATTTGAATCAGGCTGTTTTTCGGCGCATGACCTGTAGTGGAACAGCCAGTTTTATATATATAACTCCGAGGTAAGCACATATTTCGTATAATCAACAAATCTAATTGCGAATAATCGTCTTAACATATTCATTATTATAGTTGGATGAAATTACCGGCTTATAAGGAGCCTCCGGTTCCTAGAAAAGAAAAATCTTCCACGGAATTCACGTTCATGGAGATCCTCGATGGCTGCAAAAACGAAGATTTCACCTCTTTCAAGTACTGCGATCCGCTATTACAACTGAAGGAAGGTGCACATTCTCCCAACGCTGTTGATGTGATTGCACATATGAAATTGTTACGAGCTTTCAAAGTGCTCAAGTCCAAGATCGTGGAGGACGACAAAAGTGATTATTCCATCCAGAACTGGCAGGTATTTGTGACAAACGCAGTCAGGAGGTTTATAGTATATGTCACGGCGTGTCAGGCACAACTAAACGGGCATTCAACCAAACTTATGGAAGAACAAGTACTCTACGACCAAGCTCGGGATCCTCGTTGTGTCGACTTTTTTGCAGGAATCATGCCTCCTCTCGACGTGGTTTTGGTGTGGCACAGTTTTTTGCTCAACCCCAAGGCATGCTACGATACATTTATGAGGAACCAGTTTTTAGAGTTTGCGTTCTACGCGTTACCTTTGTATAGTCTCAACCAGGCCATAGACAACTATCTGTTCGAATATGTGCCAGAAGAAAAGGCCAAGATGGCCTACTTGGAAGTTATCAAGCCGTATTCGAAAGACTTGACATACGACTTTGTAGCATTCTCCGTGTGGGAACAATTGACAGATATATACTGTCCAATCTGTCAAGAGATGCTTTTACAAAGTGTGCCTTTGACTACTACTGAAGAAACTGGATTCGCAGACCCGAACTTCAAAATGGCTGCAAATTGTTTCGATTGTGAGTGCAAATTTAGTTTGGACATCACCCACCAAGAGCTCAGCAAACGACAGTTGTATGCTGACGTCAAGGGCTTCAAGTTACTTCCTGGCACATATAAATACTTATCCGGAGTGATTGGCGAGTACAGGTTTCGTGAGAGCAAGGCCAGCTATGTAAAGTCTAAGATCAAAGATCTAGTGTACAAGGAATTGTTAAAGATCGACAAAATGAATCTGTTGGAATCTATTGTGGAAGCATCTACCAAAATCGAGATTGACCAACTTACAAGGAAGACGATTCTCCCCGACATTATCTCAAAATGAACTTGGTCCATCTACTGGTGGTTCAAGGATTTGAGATCCATGAGGATTTGGTGGGTTGTGTCATCAGACAAGAACGTTTTGTCGTGAAAATGAACGAGGTGGACTGGCTCCATTCTCCAACCATTAAGGAAAGTTTAGTCGAGTCTCGGCTAAGATATTCTCGGTTTTTTATTCTAGCAAGCGATCTTTTGGGTGGGATGCTCGTCCCAACGATGGACATTGATTTGATTTGGCACACCCATCAACTTTCCATGGCATATTACTTCCAAGACTATTTGGACTCGCCTAGAAATTGTGTAGTAGACCATGACGATAAGGTAGACCTGGTTCGTCTCAATAACAGTTTTGAAAGCACCTCGAAAGTTTACCGAGACAAGTTTGGTGAAGAATACTCGATTTGTTATTGTCCCTACTGTGTCCAGGTACGTAGCAATAGTCGTAACAAGTTGAGGTCATTGTTCTCCAACCACGTTCCGTCAAAATGGAAGCTAAATCCGTTGTTCTCTCAATCCTTGACTCATATTAGTGTCCATAATGCAGTTTCAAAACCAACTCTTAAGGCAGAGACGGGCCGTCAAATGATTGAGAAAAGCGTGGGCTCTTCTAAGGATATCCCCTGGAACGAATTCAACTATGCTGCGTTCCCGTGGCTTTTTGTCGTTCCCCCGTTGGCTCCAGTAGGCCATTCTCAGTATACTTACTACACCAACGAGCTTTGTATGAGTGTACAGGATTATCGTTCAGCTTGCTCTGGTTGGGGAGAAACTCCCAAAGGAGATTACTTATGTGCCGTTGTTTCACAATTTTCTGGCATAGTCCGTAACATCCAGTCAATTTAGATATACTTTTATTAGTAAATTTCTAGTAATCTAGAGAACTCAATATTCTTCTAATAAATTAGTATTAATTTTGAAACATCTACTCTAATTTATAAAAAAACAACTAAAACAAATTCTTGATCTACTGGCTCCAGAAGTCAGTGATGTTGGCGCCGGCACCATTGTAAGCCAAGATGTTAGGAGAGGCTGCGTCCAATCCTTGGAGAAGACCCTTTGTACCGTACTTGATGAACTTTTGCTTCATGGCCAAAGGAGAGATGATACTGCCTGAAGAGTATTCAGACCCGGTATCTGGTTGCAATGACAAGTAGTATGCCAATAACCCAGCAATATGTGGAGAAGCCATGGAAGTTCCCGACATTGATGTGGTTTCACTCCATGTAAAGGTGGAAAGGATGTCTTCACCTGGGGCAAAGATATCAACACATCTACCCCAGTTGGAGAAACTAGCCTTGAAATCTTCAACATTGGAAGCTCCAACAGAGATTGGACCCACGGCTCTTGCAGGTGAATAGTTACAGGCATCTTCATTATCATTACCAGCAGCAACGGCAATATGTAATCCTGCTTGGGTTCCTGCATTGACAGCCAAATCCAATGCTTCGGAAATACCTCCACCAATGGACATGTTGACTACCGATCCCTTGAATCCTTTCTTGTTGGCTCTAACGTTGTTTTGATGTTCATTCACAACAAACTCAACACCTTTGATGATATCAGAAGTAGAACCTGAACCAAGCAAGTTCATTACACCAACGGCAACAAGATCAACTTTTTTGGCAATTCCGTAATGCTTAGAACCAATTATTCCTGCACAGTGTGTACCATGACCATGGCCATCAACCTTCAATTTAGGGAAGGCAATGGCTTCACCCCACACGGCTCTTCCTTCAAAATCTGGATGTTCAACCTTGATACCAGTATCAATGACATAAGCAGTAACACCCAGACCAGCTTCATTGTCAAACAAGTAACTAGCATCTGGAGCAGAGTTTGCACGATGACTAACTCTGGCTAAACCCCAAGGAGCATCCTTTTGAATGTCAAATTCATTAACATGCATGACTGCATCACGCTCAATAAACTTCACTCTTGCATCACGTTGAAGAAGATTGATAGCTTCCTGAGTAAAATATCCAGTGTATCCAGATAAGGAGTGGATGTTGAAGAAGTTCAACTCGTCTCCCAAATCCGTCAACCAAGTTTTGTGGCTGGCCAACTCTTCCACAGAAATGCCTGGTTCAAGAACAACAATGTACTTATTTGGAATAAAGTTGGAAACCTTTTCATTCATGATAGGCGCGATCTTGTCATGTAAGATATGTTGTCCCTTTTGTAAAGAGTGCTGACCTGTGTGTAAAACATGTTGAATAGACAGCTCCACAACTTGGCCAACTTTGGTCAACTCTTCAAAATTCAAAAGAGTCTCGAGGTTAGGAATCAACAATCCGTTGATTGTAGTAATGTAAACGGCCAAGATAGTTAATAACTTCATGGCGTATAAGGAATAATGCTGGATATATTTGAGAATTCGGGGGTGGCAACTCGTTTTTATACATTTGTGAATATGCAGGATAGATAAGCTAGCACACGACTAGTGGGGTTTGTTGAGCAATCTGCTGCAGCAGATAGGGCCACAACAGACGGGGCCTGCCACAACGGTTTTAAAGTGGGGCGATAGAGATTAAATATTTGATTAATCTAAAATGTATAAAATAGAGCTTCTAACATTTTGTCCAACTTGGCTGCTGCCAGTTTTAGTGATTTTGGCCCTACTTTTGAGAGAAGATATATTCAAATGCTGTAGGGATTTGGATGTGACTAGTAACCAGCAAGGCGTTCAAATGAGTTGGTTAAGCTTAAGCGATATTATACTAACCGAATGAAGCGAACAATCACCTCGGTCTGGATAGGAATATACAGTACTAGACTATGTTACCTGGTCGATTTAATGACCATAGGGAAATACAAGTCCGGGCTGTGAAGATAAACTCAGATTTCTCAGTCATATTCTATACTCTACACTCTTTATTATTTGCCTCTGTAATCTGTAAATTCCAAGTCATGGCTACGAGATTACGAAATGGCCCCCATTACAATGTATCGAAGATTGCGATACGGCTGAAATCTGGGCTGGGTTTCGGTCCAGATTTTAACTCCAGCCCGAATTTTACGGCTCATCTAATCATTGGTCCATGGTTGCTTTTGTCTTCTGTAATACTGTCAACTATATGAAGTCCCAAATATTAGTCAGAATATGATTGTGATAAACCATAACGCTAACCAACTCACACAGATGTAAATCCTCTATATCGTAGTAACTTTTTGGTGACACTAGCATCTGCTCATAACTTCACTATCATCTGTTCATACCTTCACTAGCATATATTCATATCTCGTAGTAGTACCTGGTATCTTCTTCAATTTCTCCAAATATTGACCGATATTCCAAGAACTCGTGTCTTAACTGCTGTTACTTATGTTCTAAATTAGTACTATTTGTACAAGTCACTATCCTTTGTAAACCTTTAGTAGAAGTGACAAGTATGTAAATTAGTACCTCTAAGGGATATTAGCTGTGTTAGACGGACCAATTTCGGGACGTGTCTTTTCCAAATTGATGATAAGCATCGACCTACAAATAATAATCTACAACTTCAAACCTCACCAGGATAACTAATCATAATACAATGTCACAATCCTCAAGAAAGAAGCTTCTCTTAATGGGCCGTTCGGGCTCAGGTAAATCTTCAATGAGATCCATAATCTTTTCAAATTATTCAGCATTCGATACAAGGCGACTTGGAGCTACAATAGATGTTGAACATAGTCATTTGAGATTCATGGGTAACATGACACTTAATCTTTGGGATTGTGGTGGACAGGATGTTTTCATGGATAACTATTTCACCAATCAAAAGGATCATATCTTCAAAATGGTTCAAGTATTGATCCACGTATTTGATGTTGAGTCGAAATCCATCAATAAAGATATTGAAATATTTGTAAAGTCATTAACAAACTTACAAAAGTTCAGTCCTGGAGCTAAAATCTTCGTTTTGTTGCATAAGATGGATTTGGTCCAAATTGATAAACGTGAAGAGTTGTTTACCATCATGATGGAGAAGTTACAAAAGATCTCGAATCCATATCAATTTAAGTTGGTTGGGTTTCCGACTTCCATTTGGGATGAAAGTTTATATAAGGCTTGGAGTTCTATTGTATGTTCGATTATTCCAAATATGAACTTGTTCAATAACAATTTGGTAAAGTTTAATAAGATTTTGGATGCTGAAGAAATTATTTTGTTTGAAAAGACAACGTTTTTGGTGATAAGTTCGACAAGTGGATTGACTAACCAAGAACACAATACGCACAACCAAACTATACAGCTGCTGGAATCACAACTTTCTCAGGGCCAGGTATCTGATCTTGATCCTAAACGTTTTGAGAAAATCTCAAATATCATTAAAACTTATAAACAATCGATTTCCAAGTTAAGGACGAATTTTACAAATCTTATCATTAGAGGAAGCAACGGAAATCATTTCTACATTGATTATCTTACGGACAACATGTTCATCATGATCATTTTGAAAGACAAGGACTATCAGTTGAATAACACTGTTCAACATGAGGAGTTGTTGATTTTGGAGAATATAAAGGCAGCAAGAAAATGGTTCGATAAAATTGAACAGGCTTAGTTTTGATACCGAATCGAGCTTTGATAGCTGTGATGATTCATGCGACGGGCTACTGTTATCGAGTAGTTAAATAAGAGGGATCCAAACACAAGAAAATAAAATATCTTCTGCTGTGATTTTCAGGATTAATAAGACTAAGCAACTGTGATGATCTAGGTGAGATTGCTGTTATAATTTTGAGTAGCAAGACTTCTTTGAATATTTAAACTACAATTTGTCACTCTTGACAGATTATATTAAGTTTATAGACAAAATAGATCGAGAATATAGCGACGGGTGTTGTTCGAAAAGAATATATATAACCGATAGCCAGATATGATATGCGAATACACCAGGTACAAACATGAACTGAATTGGTGAATATCTGTACCTGGTGTCGAAGTTGTATGTTCCTATTAATATTTCTTAAATTTGGAGTTGTTTTAGTACCTAGAATTACATCTCGTGAAGAATGACTCTAGCTACAAAACCTGTTAGTTGAAACCAAAACGTATAACTTGCAGTGTCTAAACACGTGCAACGTTCTTCACTAGATATCTACAATATCAATCGCGTAGTTCAAGATTAGTACGAGGACATTACTCGTATTTCTGATTTCATAAATATCTCAGACACGAAATATAATTACATTATAAATGTTAGTATCAATCTCCTTATCATGTCGCGAAACAGATTGCACAGAATATCTCTTAAAGTATACACTCAAAAAATGCCAAGTAGGATGAATACCGTGGCAGGAACAGCTGGTAGTAGTAATTAGACGGTTGGCCCGGTATATGGCATTATCATTGGCCACCACCCCATCAGCTGACCTGTCTAATTTCGAGAAATATCATTATATGCACGCGCGTCGTTTATGCCCAAAATCACATCGCTTATGCTCAAAATCACGTCGTTTAAGCAAAACAAAACAAATTTCACTACTTGTACATCCCAAACACTTATCGAACACCATGGGTAAATTCATGCAGTTGCTCACTCATCCTGAGGAAATCAAACATGTGATCCAACTACTTTATTTCCGTCAACCAGTATATCCACAAGACCTTCAAACCTCAGCTGCGACCTTACAGAGATGTTACTACTTATTGAAGCAAACCTCGAGATCTTTTGCAGCAGTGATTCAAGAATTACATCCTGAGCTTCGTAATGCTGTCATGGTCTTCTACTTGGTCTTAAGAGCATTGGATACTGTTGAAGACGACATGACACTCGACCCTAGTGTTAAGATCCCAATGTTGAGAGAATTTGATCAAAAATTAAACACCAAAGACTGGACATTTAACGGGAGCGGACCTAACGAAGCGGACCGTATTGTGCTTGTGGAGTTTGACAACATCTTAAGTGAATATCATAAACTTAAACCACAATACCAAGATATTGTGAAGGAGATAACCTTCAAAATGGGTAACGGTATGGCCGACTACATATTGGACGACAACTTCAACACAAATGGTGTGGAAACGATAAAGGATTACGATTTGTACTGCCACTATGTTGCAGGGTTGGTCGGTGAAGGGTTAACTAAGCTCATGGTTTTAGCTAAATTTTCAGACAACTCACTTGCGGACGATGGATTCAAAAAATCTGACTCTATGGGTTTGTTCTTACAAAAGACAAATATCATAAGAGATTATCATGAAGATTTGGAGGACGGCAGATCTTTCTGGCCAAAGGAAATCTGGAGCAAATACACTGAAAGCTTACCATCGTTCCATGAAGATAAATCACCAAAATCCCAAGAATTGGGTTTAAATTGTATAAATGAACTTGTTCTCAATTCCATGAGTCATGTAAAGGATGTCTTGGAATACTTGTCTTTGGTTAAGGATCCCTCGTCGTTTAACTTTTGTGCTATTCCGCAAGTTATGGCTATTGCAACATTAGCAACCGTCTATAACAACCCAAAGGTTTTACATCAAAACGTAAAGCTTAGAAAAGGTACTACTTGTGGCTTAATTCTTCAGAGTAGAACTTTCCCTGGGGTTGTAAGTATCTTTAGACATTATGCTCAAGTTATCAATCATAAATCTTCAGTTCAAGATCCAAACTATTTGAAGATTGGTATCAAATGTGCTGAAATTGAAAAATTCTGTGAATTGATGTATCCTACACCTGGTGCTATTCCAAAGGGAGTTAACAGAAATCAACATGCAATTAATGAAGTTATTGGTTCTAGAGAAAAAATTGATCAAAGTGTGCAAAGAAGAATCGACCAGGAGAACTTTAACACAAATGTTGTGTTTGGAGGTGTTTTCTTGGTTTTGATCGGGATGGTGCTTGCAATTTTTAGTACCTAAAGGGTAATTACTCGATAAAGCTAAATGAAACTCAGAATGACAAGTGCTTAGAAAGATTACTGCATAGCCTCAACGATGATTGTGAAGCCTTGGTATCTCTAGTTGTTGCTTCACTTATCATAGAGAATTATTTTCTAGAGTCTTCATTTGTTTTATGTTGTAGCATGTACACTGGTTTGAATTGACTATTCCAATGACTTGGCTAACATATGACACTATCACGACGTTATTTAGGGGCCGTGTGTTGGTACATTTGAGATTTATATATATATCAAAATATTCAACGACATTGACGTAAGAGCCTCAATATAACCTATCCCAGGGCTTCGACGTATAGAACAGGACAAGAGGCTCAGTAGAATTAATGAAATTATCGGGCAATGACATTCAGAGAATCTCTTGAAACTCCTCGGCTAAGTACCTGACACCAGAAATAGATAGAAACAACTGACATATAACCATTGATCTCTGCATAGCTCTGATGAACAAATGTAAAATGCATGAACCTCACTAATTACACTCAAATTTTCTGGAGAGACATGGACAGTAGTCATTCTTACACTGTTAAGATACGCCGCTATACACCTTGATTGTAGTGGCCCAGACCTTACACCTTACATAACTCCTTGTATAATATTCTTCAATGGCATTGCCACTGTAACTGAATCCTCGTGACTTATTCCGGAAACTAACTCGTATTTCAAATTCAGCCTCAGCCTGCGCTAGACGAGAAACGACTAGTGGTAACATAATTTAGCACCTACTGGACAAGGCATTGACGACATTTACTGTTGAAGCTTAACATAAGAGTTGCTAACAAACAACAATTTACAAAACCCCAATAGTGAACAAGGCTCCTAACGCTGACCTACTTAGACGATAACATTCCGTTTTTGAAGCAGCCAGACTACAATAAAATCACGACAACATTATACTCGGGACAGTTTCCAGTACAACAAAACACTGCTACAATCACTGATTATCAATTGATTATATTGTGAATATCAATTGCAATAAATTTCTATCCTGCTGCTAGTTTCACCACTCAACAGCTTATCCTTATTGCCAACCCTGTCGATGTTATCAAACAGCGAAGATCCAAGTTTAATTGAGTTCCAAATCCGATCCATCAGTTGGTCGTTGGATTATATTTCAGGAAACGATGAAAAGTTAGTGACACCAATCTTGTTGCAAGACAAGAACGGCCCCTGTCCGTTGATAGCCTTGGTAAATACGTTGCTATTGAATTACGAGCTTCGCCTAAGAAACATCGTTCAAAGCATGAACCTGGAGATATATCTCGATGAAGTGATGGAGAAGAAGTTTAATGCTTTGAACGATTTGAAGTCGTTGTTGTTCAAACATGAAGCTAGAACTGGAACTATCAATTTGACACTAGTTTTGTCACAATTGGGCGACTTGTTATTGGTGTATCTGGAAAGTAAGGGAAATGCCAATCCTGCCAGCGAGGAACCCAACTCCAACACATTTCAGAAGTCAAGAAAATCCATGTCGAACTTTTCGTCTACGACTTCACTTCATTCGAAATCTTCATACGATGTTGATAAGTTACTCTCCAGCTTACCCTTATTACATACGGGACTTTCGGTAAATCCAATTCTTACCAACGGTAATTTTCCTCCTGGCGAGTTGGCTTCTATTTTATTTAAATTGTTTGAGTTGAAATTTAAACATGGCTGGATCATAAATCAAATCGACAGCGAAGACGTGGAATGGAATAACTTGGACTCACAAGGCGACAATTACGGAAATTTGATTGAAGTAGTCAATGAGCTCCAAAGTTTCGACAAGATCCAAGATTATTTGTTAGATGACGCTGTAGTAACAGCAGCGTCGGGCGAAGGAAAATCTAGTGACTTGAAGCTTGATGAATTACAACCCAAACTTGAGGAACCAAAATCAAGTGTGTTGGGTATATCTAATGCGGTAAAGAGGGATGATTTGGGAATTGAGGCTGGACTTCGGTTAAACGAATCTCTACCTGATGTTTCCCAACCTAGACCATCTCTCTCTCCATATAGAACGAATTTCTCACTTTCAACCGGTTCTCAGTCAAGCCTCTCACATTACAACTCACAAACGAACCTCTCACAGAGTCCTATCCCTAAACCAGTGTCTCCGTCTCTTACCCCTACACAACAGTTACATCAGAACCAAACGTTGCTCAAGAAATGGTTAGATTTAAATCGGACCCAATTGACCAAAATCGGTTTGAAGAAGTTAAACATCGAATTATCAAACGAAGAATTCATCATCTTCTTCAGAAACAACCACTTCAACACAATGTTCAAGCGTGGAGATCAAGAATTCTATCTTTTGATCACTGATGAATTTTTAAACAACCCTTCTTCGAAAATCGTTTGGCAGTCTTTGAATTCTGTCAGTGGTAAGGACGACTTGTTTTTCAGTGGTGAGTTCTTACCCATTCTAGACATCGATCAAGACGTTGATACCCGTGGTGATGACTATATGTTAACGAAGCAGTTACAGGAGCAAGAAGATGTGGAATTGGCAAAAGAAATGCAACAAAGGTATGATAAACGCGAGCAGCCCAAGCAAAAGGTTGAAGAATCTGACAAAAGATCGTTTTCAAAGCAAAAGAAGAAGGACAAGAAGGATAAGAAGTCAAACTGTGTGATAACTTAGAGTATTGAGTTGTTCGCCTAATAGTGCTCCTCGTGGCTGACGACTAGTAAGATATAGTTCTCATGCTTATGTGTGGTAGTCTTTTCTTCCTCAGACGTTTTTCACAATTTACGTCATATTATTTATCACGGAATGTTTAGTAATCTACGACATTTTACATGGATAACGTAAGAGAGACTTGTTGTGACTACTATGTGGAAACTGATCATACTTTGGAATCCCTCGTTAGTATCCCATATGTTTCACTCAGCTCAGAAACTTTCAAACCCATGACAAATTTTGATGGTAAGTTTCCAGCGGAAAGACACTTCGAAGACCAAAGCTTCTACTATTCCTAATAGTTGATATTGTAAGCATAATTACAGATTTTACAAGTGGTTTCAGGCAAAGTATAACATTAACTAAGTACTTGTGCTTTCTCCAGAATGCAGATTTCTCAGCTTAATTCTTGCTCTCTATGACTCTATCTCTGTACAGACATTCACCTTTATTAATACAAAATTGTGACGGTTGAAATATCTATAATCCTTAGATGTTGATTCATCGCCAGAAATGTTAGATTTTTTATTCTAAAGTTATAATTCAGAGGTCCTATCAGCGCCTAGTCTTCTCTAGCTATCTTCCTTTGATGCTTCGTTGAACTCGTCAGCAACATCACGTTCCTCGTCGTCTTCTTCATCTTCCTCCTCTTCACCTTCGTATTCCATAGGATCAAATTCGTTTCTGATAGAATCCATTTTCTTGATCTCGGTTGTAGATGGTTCTCTGAGCTTGAAATTGATTGCATCCACGGTGCTTTCCTTCAAGAACCTGTTGATTTCGGAGTTCGTTGAAGCTCTATACTTTTTCAAATCGATTTTTCCGGTAACAGGGTAGTAGTATGCAGCCTTTCTCTTTTTAGATTCGGGTGCTTCTGGGATAAACTTTATACACAACTCTTCGTTTTGCTTCATAAATCGGTGGAAGTTCATTTCATAATTCTTCACATGTTTGAATTTGTATTCTTCGACGGTGTCGTCTTCGTCCAAAAGATTAACTGGTTGTTCTCTCTTTGTAGAATGGAGATTTTGGTTGAGTTCGTCCACCTTCTTTGGGTCTTTGACTTGGTACATCGAGATCCATTCTCCGTCAGCAGAAGTTATTGGTTTCAAGATGGTGGATTCCAACAAGTCCTTGTGGTATTTTTCGTTGTAATTCTTTGCTTTCTTTGCCAAAGCCAACTCTCTATTGATCGAGGCTGATCCTACAAACTTGACAGCCAAGTATTTTGTGTCCATCATGGAAGTATCTGGTAACAACGGCCAAGTATTGACTGCTTTCAAATGCTTCCTTCTAGGATGCAAGAGTTTTGAAAAGTTCACCATACTTTCCTGAGCCTGGTCAAAGGTATTTTCGACGGATTTCAATTGTGATGATGGATCCAACTTTATAGATGATGTTTTGGTGACATTTTCGGTTCTTTCCGATGATTTTGGAATATTTCTTTCTGCAATATATTCAGTTCTTCTCAAGAAACTTACTCCAGGCTCGGACTTTGAGATGGTTCCGATTCCCACGTCTCTCAATAAAGATCTATCCTTAGGATGAAGCGAGACAGGCTTATCGTTTTTTTTCATATTGTAAATTACATGGTCCTTGGATTCATCAAGGAATCCTGAGTTGTTTATGAGGTTTAAGTTCATTCCAAACTCTTCGTCGACATTTTCAATCAAGCTTGTGAAGTTTTCTTTTCTAAATAACGACGAGATAAGTTGTTCGCCTTCTGTTTTCGATGAATTTGGTTCGGTAATGTAGTTGAGGAATTTGGGGTTGAGTGGTGGTGGTGGAAGACTATTGGAATATCTGATTTTAGCAATATATTCTTGCCTTATAGGCTTGTTTGGTTTCGACATGGTGGTGGTGGTTGAGTTTGTAGAGGGTGTTGATTTTTCATTTTTATTGAGAAGGTAGTGTGGGGGACAATAAAGGAAATAGAGACTATAATTGACCATGCTAAATGGGTGGGAAGATTGGGAGGCCCAAGCTACCAGTGGACTAATTATGAGACGGAGTGGGAGATAAAGTTTTCCACAATGTTGGCATAAATACAAGAAAGACCTCTTAGGCGATTGACGCTAGCAAGGCCCAATAGTGGATAGTCACTAACAAAACATTGAATTATAGTATGAGACACTAACTAGAAGAGGAAATTTAAATAGATCTTATAACCAATGAGGTATCAATTAGAAATGTCTTATTAGTTATGTTTAATAAGTTCTGTTTAACTAGTCTGTCTATTAGTTCTGTTTAATTAGTTCTATCTAATATGGTTGCAAATGTAATAAATTCTGCGACATATTTCACGTCACAGAATGCGACATATTTCACGTCACAGAATGCGACACCCTTCGTAGTTGCAAAATAGTCTCCTTATTTGACCTTTGTGATTTTGACACATGATGATAGTGGGGAATTGTATTATGTTAAATTTACCTTCGTTTACTAACTACAGATAAAAAGGTCAGGTCTATCATAATTATGGTTACCTACGTTTCCTAAGAACAGGTCGTAATATATTTCAAATATCTAAGTGTCCCTGATTACTTGAACTTAGAAGCAATCTTGATAAACTCTTCTCCTTGAGTCTTTGCAATGGATAATTCCAAGTCTGTGACTTTTCTACTTCCATCTGCACCCGCAAAGGTTCCTGCTCCCCATGGGGATCCACCATGGACTTCAGTCAAATTGGCTTGTTCTGGATGGGCATAACCTAACGGAACAAAGACGATCCCGTGATGGGCCAAAGTAGACAACGAATTCATAACAGTTGCTTCTTGACCACCACCTGGAGTACCAGTAGAAACAAACACACCTGCGTATTTACCTCTCAATGCACCACTGGCCCATAAACCTCCAGTAGTGTCCCAGAAAGTTTTCCATTGCGCAGGAAAGTTACCATAACGGGTAGGGATTCCAAACAAGAACGCATCATACTCTTTCAACGTTTCAGCAGTAGCAATTGGCAAGTCTGGTTTGGCAGGAGCGTGCATCTTTGTTAAAATTTCAGGAGACAAGGTCTCTGGGATCTGGAAAACATCAGCTGTGGCACCCGCAGCCTCAACCCCAAGTTTCACTGCCTTACTCAAGGTGTAGACGTGGTTGTATAAGGAGTATATGATAATTGCAGTTTTTGGTGGAGCCATTGTTTGATGAGAGGAGTATTGGCAATTGGGGAGCAATTGGCCAGCTCTTATATAGTACGATGTATGTGGGAGATTGCGGTCATCAGAAGCGCAGGTTATCCTCTAATTAGTAATTCTGACTAAAGGGGTAATCGCACCTCGATCGGATCTAGTCTATTAGGCGGTAAGAAATAGGTCGTGATACCTATGCAGGCAGATGTGGTAAAACCCCTAAATGATTGCAGATACCTCATTGTTTGGGTCAGACACGAAGTGGAACTTTAGTTATTTTTACTAAAGTATAACTAAGCTAGTGCTGTCAGCGCAAGGTGCATGATGATTGATGCAGATAGCGAGGTTTGTAAATTTGACTAATAAAGAGCATACAGTCTCAGTTGGATATTGGTTACGAGGTTATAAACGAACGATTCTTCGCAATTCCATGATACAAAGATGGGGCTTTGGAGCTCATATTCTATCTTCTTACAACATGGTATGTTCCACAGTTGGCGTATATTATACTACTGTGATAAGTCGTCTATAAATAGCTCAAGAAGTGTGGATCTGTGAGATAAGAGTGAAGTGAACACTTTGAGCATGAATTAACACTAGGCTCAATGAACTACAACAAAGTTAAATCTCTTCCTCCCCATGTCAAAATTTCAACCGAGTCTGGCTTATCGAATACTTGCAATACATCAGGATCCAAGTCCAATTTTCCATGATCATTTTCATCATCTCCATCTGGTAAAACATCCAAGTTCTGTTTGATTCTGTCAGGATGTGCTGTCTTTGCAAGCACAATAAACCCTTGCAAGAAGGACCATGTTAACAAAAGTTTTATCTTTGAAATACCTGTCTTCTTTTCCAAGGCACATAATTCAGGATCATTAAGTTTGACACCTTGGGTCAAAGGAGAATATGCTTCAACAGCAATGTCATTTGCAATCAAGAAATTACGCAATTCCACACGTGGCAACCATGGGTGCAATTCCAATTGATTTATGACTGGCTTCACAATAAAACCTTCCCATTGCAAAATCTCATTAATGGCATTAACCCCATAGTTGGAGACTCCAATGGACTTGACTGAAAGAACAGGATGCGTTGGATCAATCACATGTTCTTGAAGTGCCTTCCACGTGCCAAGACGACTCTCCTTGTCAGCCAAAGGAGAGTGAATAAGGATTAAATCAACATAATCTACGTATTGCTTCACCTCATTGGCAATTTTTTCCACAGCTTTCTTTGTCGTTTCATAGCCATGGTTCTTGTCGGAGATCTTAGTGGTGAACCATATGTCCCGTCTTGAAACTTCGGGATGATCCTTTAAGAAATCTGCTATAGCACTGGCTGCTTCGCCTTGGTTGCCATATCCCTCGGCAGTATCAACATGTCTGTAACCATCTTTCAATGCCCTGTAGACCAAAGCCTTGGTCTCTTTGCGGGGAATATCGTACACCCCATATCCAGCAATTGGAATCTGTTGGCCATTGTTCAACTTGTATTTGGTGTGTTTGGTAACTTGAATTGATGTGGTTAGAAGTGTCATTTTGTATTTAATCGAGAGCAAAAGAAGAAATCGACGGATTCTTCGGTTTATATACTCCACACTTCCTACACTTTCGAGACTAGGTGCACGCACCCTCGGATTAGGTTGCTCAAAGCAATGTTGGATTTTCGGGCGAACAAACTCAAAGAGTGAATCAAAAGCCACCATTAGATTACGATCAATTGATACTCTTGATCACTTGTAGTGTAGGAGAAGTGACTGGGAAAGATTAGTTACCCCGATTTGTATTGCTTCCAAGGTACTTTAGTATAAATACACGTGACTTGTGTTGTATGAATGGGTCGGAATTCGAGTCCCCTCTCGGAATTGCACTCCTTGCTTTAATTGAAGGAATACGTGTATTGCGCTGGTATGGAATGCTAACTCCAAAGTAAGACTTTTCTAGAACCGTTTATCAAAATGTTTGAAATGTTCGCAAAGCCGCAGTGACATTTGTTAACGGTGTAGCGAGATTCTCGGCGAGGTGGCAACAACGAAATTAATTATACTTTTGAATTATTTCACATTAATGGAGGTACGAGTCGTCAATTATCGAAGCTACTAATTTACAATTGAATTCATTGTTAAGTAAGATCATTTATCTTAGGAATGTATTGGCTGGAGGAAATTATGCAAAACTAAATGTTCAAAAACTCGTCATTATATTCTACACTTTCCCTTCTCTTCTTTTCTATCTAGTCCTTTTCGTTCTACATAATCTCTCCTCAAATCGATTTCAAGAACTTTCCAAGAATTAGAAAATGGAGTATTCTGTGCGTCACTAGCCAACTTCAGGTACTTTATCTCGGAGTAGTTCTGGTCGGAGCAGTTCGGAGTTTCAAATTGGAGGTACACGCAGTATGGAAAAGAAGTTTCTGGATTGAAACAGCTAAGTTTCTAGCAAAATCTAGTATAGAAAGTATTATTCCAGGTTGGAATATTAGATCATGGCTCTAGATATGTGCTCACATATTACTATTCATTTTTTTTTATAACAAAATCAAAATCTAACTTCGAGTTTGGTTCTCTCAGGAGATTTAGTTCAACACTCACATAGAAGACTACAACTAATACAATAAATATAGTATGTAGATTGTATTTCATATCTGATTTAATTTTCCATATTGAAAGAAACGTAAAGATATAATATATTCTTCAGAAGATAGGAATAAAATCAGAGTTTTGCATCTTTTTCAATCATTTTGGTATAATATTTACCAAAATACAAACTTCTACGTGTTCTGGTAATTTTCATAGAATATGCTTATATTTCTTAATTTCAATACTTCAATAGTTAGTGACGATATTTTTCTACTCTATCAATCATTCCAAAGTCCACATATTTAGTTATTCCTATATGTACTAGTATATTGCGGTGTTGATGTAAATTTTGATCCGAGCCGCGTTGATAAACCTTTCGCACTCATAAAAACAAACCCATCATCAAAATCTAATCTATTAGCCACACCTTCAGCAATCAACAATGTCAGGAAGAAAAAAGACACTTTTAAAAGTAATCATCCTCGGAGATTCTGGAGTCGGTAAGACTTCTTTAATGCAGCAATTTGTCAACAACAAATTCTCCCATCAATACAAGGCAACTATTGGGGCCGACTTCTTAACTAAGGAGATAACCGTTGACTCCAACAAGCAAGTCACACTTCAAATTTGGGACACTGCGGGTCAAGAGAGATTTCAAAGTTTGGGTGTAGCCTTCTACAGAGGAGCCGACTGCTGCGTATTGTGTTACGATGTCACAAACGAAAAGTCGTTGAATAATTTGACTTCCTGGAAGGACGAATTCTTGGTTCAATCAAATGTCAGCAACCCCCAAGACTTTCCGTTCATTATAATAGGTAACAAGATTGACGTTGACGAGGGTAAGAAGATTCCTAGCTTGCAAAAGAAGTTGAACAATATAACTAACAATTCGTTGGGTGGGTTGAACTATCCAGTGTTTGAAACCAGTGCTAAGGATTGTGTCAACGTAGATGCTGCTTTTGAAGTGATTGCAAAGATGGCATTACAACAAGAAGAATTGGATGGTGGAGACGGTGTTAGTGATGATTATAATGATGCTATTAATATTCATTTAGAAGGTGGTGGTGGATGTGCTTGTTGAGTGAGCTACCGAAATACTGGGATTGGGCAATATCGAGAGTCCGGGCGAGTTTAACTAAATATAATTAATGTATTTTATTAAGGGACTAAGAAAGACGCAGACACGATAAAGTGAGTATCCATGGAGGTTTGATGTCTCCATCAACTAAACAAGTCTATTATGGGATGGTAGCTTCTTGTTGAACATTTACTAGTACTATTAAAATTCTCCTTTTCTGGTATTTTGCCTTATTAAGAGTTTTCAGTCTCATCCATGTTACTCCTCCACTAAACTTTGCCTAATTCTTCAATTTCCCTCACTCTTCAATTATCAATAGGAGGCCAACTGGATTCGTCAGAATGTCTCCATATCGTATAGATTACTCTTCATTTTCCTTATCTGCTCTATTTAGATACTTCTTTAATATCTTATATCTTGATTAAGTACTGTAACGTCTGAAGTAGAGAAGATTATGAAAGTTTATGATAAGTATCGATCAATGACCTGCATATAAATCACTATTGTAAACGCGATTTGTCTTTACATAAACTCGTTGCAACCACATCTGGTGATAGAGAATAAAGGAGAAATTCTGGAGATGGTTCTATTATCTAAGCGTGAGAATAAATTCCACGGAGCTGTGTGTGAGAGATAGAATATTGAGCTTTTTAATGTACTTAAGTTATGTCTATTGAATCGTAACGACAATTTTCGATCATAGTGGATTTATTGGTAGAACTCAAGATTGGATTCATCAAGCTCACCACTTTTAATTAATACATATCTTATAATTCTAAAGAGTAAGAAAATCTCTAGTTTATCTTGGATGTACAGTAATATTCTGTAGATTCGCATGATTGTATACGGTAGGTGGAGCTAAGCAAATCGGAGTTATAATTAACCTGATGGTTATAGTTCAAGTTAAAAGCTAATTCAATACTGCTTGAACAATGCATTGCTAAAAATGATATGATCATCGGTAGTATGAAAGATGTTCGAAATATTTGGGTGATAATTTTCCACGCTGTTATCATAAACCCATCTATGTGTTGAACCCCGAGCCTACTATAAAAAATTTCATCATAAGTTGAAGACCTTTCAATTTGCTGGAAAAGTAGTTGATTGACTGCTTCCATGCTATATAAAAAGTCCTCAGCCAAAGACTGGAAATCTCAATAGTGAGTCTACTTGCTTTTCAAACACATGCACAATCCCTTAATTAACAAATCAACAAGTTGGTTACCAGTATGAATATTGCCAGTACCACCAGAATGATTTTGCTGTTGCTGTTGTTGATATCCACCTTGGTACCCACCTTGTTGACCTTGTTGATATTGAGGACCAGAAGAACCGTGATATGCTTGTTGAGGTTGTGTAATCGAAGAGTTTCCCCAGTGATTTGGAATTTGTGATGATTGCGTATTGGTCAAGTCAATTTCCAACACCCCAGAGTTTTTTGGATCTATTCTATGTCTTAAACCACTCTCGTCACATAACTGATCTACGGCTGGTTTCAATTTGGCGATACCATTAGCAGAATGCAACCCTTTGCCGACGATAACTCTCAAGTGTGATTGGTTGGTTCTTATAGCTGCTGCTATTCTATTCTTCAAGATATATTCGGCCTCCTTGACATATAATCCGTGCAAGTCAATTTCATCTGCGGCACTATCCGAGTTATTCTCCCTAAAGACATATTCAGCAGCCTTACGATTCACATCTTCGGCTTGTTCCAAAATTTGTTTAGCTTGTTGAGATAAATCATGGGCACGTTGTTTATCACCGCTTTTGAAGGCTTGTTGGGATTGTTGACTCAATTGGTTACGTTTTTTGTACATGTCATCGGCTTGATTACGAAGTCTTTTATATTCGGAATCAGTAGCGTGATTGATGTCACGAGTGTTTTCATGGTCATCGTCGAACAACCTAGCTCCTCTTTCAAGATAATCCATTCTGAGAGAAATGCAATGAACGGTGATGAGGTGGGTTTGAAGTTAACTAGTTTTTAAGTGAACTAGCTGCAAAGTGAAATTTTATCAAGTGATCTAGTTGTATGATATGACAACTGAAACGTCTAGTTGATGGTTACTACTATGGAACCTCTGAACTACTTGATTTTTGAACTTATTCTTGTTCGTGTTGACCTTTTTTGGTTCACGTTTTGGTGCTCGTTTCATCTTCGAGGTATTTTCCTATCGTAGTAATTGCCTATTGGAGCGAGTTACCCGGAATTGGAGGAACGGCTGCAAATATGTGACGAAATCAAACAACATACTAGCGAAAAGATTCATCTTTAATGAATCTCAATCAAAGTGGTTACGTTTCACTCATAATTAGAGACAGGAAAACTGTTAGCTTTGTCTGATCTAACTAGTTGTGAAAGGTTGAGATTAACTTTCTTTCTTTTAAATGTCTATTACTATATTACATGTATTACGCGAGGTGTTGGTATCTAGAACGAACATCACTAACCTTCGATCTTAGCTCTGATTTTCTTTCCTCATGACACCAAGAGCCATTGATTCCGTTTATGGAAATCTTGCACCATTGGTCGATTGAAAAACCGAACCTAGTGTGAACAGCAATATAATTGTCTAAAATGTATCCACCAAAGTAAGCTGGATCATCAGAGTTTAAAGAAAATGGAATGTTGTTCTCTAAGAACAAAGCGATTGGCAATTCACCGACATCCTTTACGACTTGCAATTTGACGTTGGACAACGGACACATTGATAACATGGTCTGGTTGGAAGCTAACTTACTCATCAACTCAGCACTCTGTTTCAAATTTACCCCATGATCAATTCTGCTAACATTCAAAATTTCTATGGCATCATTGATATATGTGTGGTCTCCTTCTTCACCAGCATGGGCAGTGAAACCAACAGATGGATGGTGTTCGGCTACCAACTTGTAACATTCTTCGAAAAGAGCTGGGGGGAACGGTTTCTCACTCGAGTCAAGACCTAATCCATGGATTGTGCCCGACTTAAAGTGCTTGTGGGCTTGTTCAATGGTATCCAATCCAGATTGTGCAGGCAAGTGTCTCAACAAACACATAATCAATTTATTGGTAGTTCCAAATTGGGTATTGGCCTCCTTACATGCTCTGTCAAAACCACTTACAACGGTATCAAGATGGATACCACGTTCCACGTGTCCTTGTGGGTCAAAGAATACCTCAGAATGCAAACATCCATCGGCGTGGGCCTTCGTAAAGTATTCAAATGCTAAATCATAGAAATCTTGCTCGTTGATCAAAACACCCATTCCAATATAGTAGTGATCCAAAAAGTCTTGCAAATCAGCGAAATTGTCATATCTCTCATTGCAGGCTTCCACACTGGTTGGAAATGATTCTGGTAAGGTGATTTCGTTTCTCTTTGCAAGTTGAAAGAGCAAATTTGGTTCAAGGGTTCCTTCTAAGTGAACGTGATGTTCACATTTAGGTAACTCCCTTAAGAAGTCAGACATATGTTCATTGCATTCGAATTTAGCCATCTTGGAAGATAATCGTGTGAATTTTGAGGTTAATTTCTCAGCACACAGTGGGGAATTCGTGATACTTATACCCTGTCAACTCCATCGCTGTTAATTAATAAAATAAAAATTTGGAACCGCGGAAACTCCGAAAAATTTCTTTTTTTAGCCGCACGTCAAAATTATGTCAATAGGCTTAAACAGTACAAGCTGCAAATTTTACTGAAGTAAAGGCCGATTTTTTGTCACCGAAGTGATTGGAATACGATTGTACTCTCAAAGGTAGAATAGTGCGATACAAAGCTACTTTCAAACTACAAGGTAATATCTCACTTGATATGAATAGATACAAAAGAGTCTAGCTATCTAGACCTTACGTTTATCAGACCTCTTGAAACTTCTTCCAAATCTCTGTATCAAGTACAAGAAACAACCGATGAATCTAAAGAGGGCCATAAAAGCCACCATCCATAAGATCACCGTCAAAAACACCTTGGCTCTATTGGTCTTCACTTGTGCTAAGCCTTCTGCACTTTCAAATTGATTGAACCCACCGGTTACCAAAACCAAAGCAACGACGACGAAGTTGGAAAACATCCATGACAATACTGTCATCGATCTGATAAAAGCATAATAATCTTCATTGCTTGTAACTTCCTTCTTTCCTGAAGTATCAATTGGTTTTTTAATCTTTTCCAATTGATTCAAGTACGATTGATTAATTTCTTCTCGCAAGATCGGAATATTCACATCAAATTTACCATCTTTTCCTACCACAGCAGCACCCAAATCTTTGGCACCAGTATCACCTTTGGTACCCCATGAAATATCATCAATATTACAGAATGCATAGATGTTCAAAACATTGATGTATGAAGGGGATAACAAGATGTACTGAATGAATGAAGTGAACATATGCCATGGCTCAAAGTAAAGGAAGGAAGCAAGGAAATATAAGATATAGGTAGACGAGGTCGCAACAACCAAGTCTCTAAATTCCGCATTTTGAAAGAACAATGCCACCGTGATTTCAGTATGGCTATGGTAAATCTGTTGAATGGAATTTACAGCCATAAAAATGGCTGCGAAAATCATGTAAGCCATCAAAATTGCAAAGAAAATGACAATTACCACATAGAATTTTTCGGTACCTTGTGGTTTATTACCAAAACTCAATACAAATGTTGTAACAATGGATGCAAGATAAAGCCAAAGGAAGATCACAGATAAGATTTTGCCGGGAGCAAAATTCAAATCAGCGTCACCAAGCGAAGTTGTTAAAATTCTGAAGACCAAAAAGTAGGAACCGATTGAGAACCATGAAACAACCAAATTCAAAAATTGATAAATAAATTCGATATGCAAGAAAAACTTTCTACCAAATGAATGAGACGAACCCCATATTTTTGGGAAATGAACTAACGAATATGTTGCGGCAAAGAATGAACCGTTTAACCATCTTCTTCTTTGCAAAACGAATTCTGCCAATTTTTCAGGTACATCGGTTTCAGCACTTGCACTTTTGCAGTATCTCAATAACCAAGAACAGCCTTTCTTTGCAACCAATTCGTAACACAAAATTCTGTCTTCAGCAAGATACATATTTGACGTGAAAATCCCAGCCTCGTCTTTCATTTGGTCCTTTTTCAATTGATATTCATCATCATTAGGATCAAGTTCACCACTGCCATGAAGGAATTCACCCTTGAAATACTTCTCCAAGGGCCCTTTTCCATTGATGTCGTTTTGCAATGCCACGTATCTGTAGGCAGAAAAGGCACCGGGCAAAACAGAGATAAATCCAAAGACAGACTCCGTAGGTTTGTCTAAAATGTTTGAGATTTTATATTCAAAGTTTTGTCCGTAAACGATTGGATTTGTCAAGATTTGAGTCTTTTTCAAGGAAGCTTTAATCTCACCACAGGCACCAGCGACTTGTCCATCTTGATCGAATTCTTTCCATAAATGATAAAGAGATTTACCTGAAGGTTGGGTACCAGCATCAAGCAAAACAACAATACTTGGTTGTAAGAGATCACTTAAAGCTTGGAAACACCATCTATGAGAATTGATTTTCTTTGCATTTGTTTCTTTCAACAAGAACAACAACTGAACTGGGACGATTTTTTCAGTAGTTAACTTTACGGTATCCTCGACACTTGAAATCCCGACTCTTGTGGTGTATTCGTAGATATGAGCTTGCACCTTTTTATCATCAACTCTCGATTTTGCCAAACCTTCTTGGTAAACACCAAGTCCAGCCAAAAGAGCTTGCGAACGTTCATTAATTTTTGATCTTCCATCACTTACAATACAAACAACGACTTTTTTCCAAGAATCTTTACCCCAAGTTGACGATCTTGTTCTCGATTCTAAATGTTTGATATTTTTGAAAACACCCTTCAAGGTTCTGGCCAATAAAATGTCGTCTTCATTGTACATTGTGATGACAATCATCAATTCAGTCAGTCTAGGGATTGGATAATGCACTGGTCTCAAAACATAATCGTCTTTTTTGAAATTGGATGGTCCACATGTGACAGCAGTATATCTCATATACGCAAATTCTCTCGAGAGTCCACCATCTTTTTGATCAGATCTGTAATCGGGAAACTTAGCCAAGAGCTCAGTGGCTACAGGACAATCCAAAACCAAATGTCCACTCAATGCTTTAATCTGTGGTCTCTCCCTGATTGGTTCTACTTCAGGTGGTTTGATATACTCCTCGTCTCCAAATGGTGACTGTGGAACAGGCTGGCTTGGTAGCTCGGCGACAACAGATTCTGGGACGTGTATCGTTTGCAAATCGTAGTGTTCACCTTCGAAGTTGTCGTATTGAATTCTGCGGTCATAATCTTTTTCCTCATCATCGTCTCCATAAACGTTTGGCACAAAGGCTTGATTGTAAGTAGGATTGTATCCACCGCCCATGTTGTTCAATTCATAGGTGTTTTCGGGGTTGTATGGTTCATTGAATGGATCTTGAGTATGAATAGGCGATAATTCTGGAGGCTGGATATGGCTAGTGTTGAAGATATTTGCCGGTCTCTCCAAGCTGGGTTCGTTATAATAACTCGATACGTTTTCATAGTCATCGTGCCTTTGGTGGTAGGCTGCTGGTTCAGGCTGTTGAAAATTTATTGACGACGACGAATTGTTGTGATTGTACATGTTTGTATATCGTTGGTTGGGGTTCAAATACTCCTCATCTTGAGAATTTCCTCTGTAAGGATGATTATACCCGCTCATGCTTGGATGGTCGATGGGTGGAAAGAAGGAAGTGACTTAGTTTTAAATTTGTCGCCAGTGAAAAGTGCGACAGGACGTGACGTAAAGGGGAGTGTGGTGGAATTAGGCTAACGCAGTGTGGTAATAATGACCAGGAAAAGGTGTCAAATAATTGGCTGGATCTCAGTATCTATACGTCTTGTTCTACAAGTTCGTGATAAGAATAGAAAAAAATTAGAGTCACTTATTGTGAAGGGCCCTACGCGTAAATCGATGCAAAAACCTTTCTACATAGCCCTAATGTCGCAATATATCTTCGCCGGTCGGGTTTGTACTACTTGATGGACGTTCGATAATTCTGGATCATAAGGGTACGATCACAAGCCGTACTGCGGTCAAGGCCACTCTAATGACGTTGTGTTTACATCTGAAATTTGATCCGACTATTTTTAGCGGTGGAAAAATAAACGGCCCTGATTCCTGTGATGGCTACGAAATATGATAAGGTATTATACAACTCAAGAGAAGTTTTCATAAAACGCCCGATAATTCACTATACAACTCATGATATCGCCAAAGAATGGGCTGGTGAGTTGGTATCTACTCTCATGACAATTTAAGCTTCGTGAGGAGTTGGCCACCAGTGGATGATGTGCCTCAAACCGTCCTGATCCCGTTTCCTGTATGCTGTAGCAAGGTACACATATTATATACAGGACACGCATAAAACATCTCGTAGTGGAGTCTTTGAAATGCCTGGAAATCAGTGGGAGACATGTTAGGCGACAGACAGGTGTAACAAAATCAACAAAGGTCTGGCTAAAGTATGGGAACTAAAAAGGTATAGTTTATTCGAAGTCTGTGGGGTGAATTTCCATTCAAAACCCTCCGTATATTGGGGCTAGAAGAAACGAAACCGTAAATCGAAAGGTTCACACGAAGAACAAATTACGTAATATAGCGAAGTTAAAGAAGTAATACGGAATAATAAGAGAGTTGTGAGAATCTTGAAGAATCTTGAGAGATGAACCTCTATAAAATTCTACAGACAATTTTTAGAAATGAATCTCTATATGAATATCTCCATAATTCTGGGAATGAAAATCTATAAATGATCTATAAATGATCTATAAATGATCTATAAATGATCTCTATAAGTATCTCTATTATTACGAGAAATAATTACAAGAGTCATCAGAACAAATATTATTTTATAAATATATGTAATATAATAAATTCAGTTAAAGCCAATATAATTCAAAGATGGTGGGGATATCTTTACATTATAGTATATTAAAGACATTTTAGAGGTATGTTATATATTCTCGAGGATAATATAAATAAATATTGATTATAATATCAATAAATACTGAATATCATGGAAGATACGAATCTCATAGACTATACCCACACATATTAATTACATAAGTTCATTTATACTCTAAATAATATAAAACATATTATAAAATAAAATATACACCCACATTCATTATACTGCTTAGCTATCGTTTTACGTGAAATTCATATTCATTTTATTATATTCCATGAGATTTAATACTTGCTAAGTTGTAAGTAGTACAAATACTTCAAATGCTAGGTGATTTAGAGGTGATATATAATCTTAGATGATATCCCCCTGTTAACACAGGTCAAATTCCGGTCATTTTAAGTGTCCTATATCCACCATTTCATCATAACCGCTTTTATGTATATTATAGAGTCATATTATCTTCAATGAGGAGGGGAAGATATTCGACAATATATAATGTAATATCATATAATTTACCTCTAATATATCTTTAAAACTATGGATCTCGCACACACAAAATGTAGGTTCTAATCCTATAAAACCTATTTATATCTAAATGTATATATCCAAGTGGCAATAGGCTAATTGGTAAATCTTGGAACTTCCAATGCCATTTTGCGTGTTCGACTCACGATTGTCATAAAGATCGTTGGCTATCTACGGTCAGATATAACTAATTTCGCTGCCATACTGCAAAAAGAGACTCTTTGTCAGTTTCAAATGTGGGTTCAAATTTTGTGTCTGCTGGCTACACATAAGTGAAAACTACACCCATTTCACCCATTCCATTTTCCTCTACTGTATAATTACATGCTATAAGCCGTCAAAAACCCAATATTTAGTTCATGAGCGTATTTGCAATATATTTTATCACTTCTTTTTTCAAAAGAACTTTAATTTCAGTTATATTTATTTCAAACTTTTTCGAGATTGATATTTCTTTCATATAGGGCACTGATTAGATCAATATAAAGATCATTTAAATCACGACTTTTCAATAATCTTAAAAGGTATTGAACTCTCTGTCTCGCCCGATGTCCAAGTAATTTTTTTGGTTTAATTCATCATCTTTTAGATTATTAGCGCAAATAAGTAGGCAACACCCAATTTTTCAGAGATATTATACACCCTTCAGAAAAACCATGTCAAGTGTGACATATCTGTAACTGTTTATTAGTCGAAACCTTGAAATGTCATGGTTCTGAAATGTGACAAGGTTCTGATTTTGCGACATCAGATGATATTCTTCTAGATTGAAGTTATAAGTGTTTGGGTAGATAATTTTTGAAGACTTCGGTCAAATTAACAATAAGTGGCAAGAGATTATACGTTGCACTGGTACTCCCATAATATCACATAATATTGCTGGAATACTAGATATAGCTGCTCCGGGTTTTCGATAGATTCGAATATACCAAAAGGCGATTGCTTTTGTTCTTCAAAGGGTAATTTCTGGCACAAAGGTAATTTCTGGCACATCACTATTTCGTTGTTTACGGGTTTACGCAACTTCTGTCACCCAACAACCCATACCCATAAGCCCACATAAACGGGGAATTTGATCCCCTAAGGCCCTAGGAAATAAGTATATTTCCTGTATGTCGACTATCTTCTTCTTCTGGCTAATCTCCTTTAAGTGAGTTGCTCTGGGTCGTGCCCTTGGAGTCTCAAACTTTCCCGGTGACGCGTGTAATAAGATGTTCGCCTTACTAAAGGCATTTAAACTACCGAGCGCAGTACCCCAGATCGATATACCTGCGCGAGTTGAAAACAGCCGTACACATCACTAAAATCAGACCATCTAGTTGTTGGAAAACTCTTCCAAACCGTCTGGTGAGTGTCATACCTCCTAGTATTTACACGTTGAATACATATACCCAGTGGTATTATGGATGTATGGTTGTTGTCAAAGCCCTGGTATGGACCCTAACTCCTTCACACAACAATGTGTGCCTCATCTCACGAAATTACCGTTCTTAATTCATCTCGGACTTTTTTTCCCCACACCGGTGTTTGCACCCACTAAAACCCGACGGCATTAAAAGGTGCAAATGTTGTTTTAGAACACCAGCCCCAGAGTGGACTGATCACAACCCCTCCTATATATATACCTTCCAAAGGACGTGATGGATTAAAAAAGATAAACCAAAATGAGCAGCTCTAGTTCAATGACAGAAAAAAAACCAACAGTATCTCACGACAGCATAATCGAGAATGTGAATGGAGACGAAGGTGTTTCTCGCGTCCAGTACGATGGTGAAGGTGACGAGTTTGTTATAATAAACAGGAAGAAGTATCATCGCCATGAGTTGATGCAAGCTCTTGGTGGTTACTTGAACCCAGGTTTAGCTCCGTACCCCGAGTTTCCTGCAGGAAACGCAGCCGCTGTGGGGCTACTTTCGTACTCAGTGTGTACCCTAGTCTTGGGGTTATACTATAGTGGAGCTATGGGTATATCCATCCCAAACGTTATTGTAGCGTTGGCTATATTTAATGGAGGGATTATACAGACGTTGGCAGGGTTCTGGGAATTGGCCATGGGTAATGTTTTTGCAGGAGTGGCCTTTGCAAGTTACGGACCATTTTGGTTTAGTTTCGGAGTCATTTTCGTGGACGCCTTTGGAATCCTTGGTGCTTATAAAGATGCTCCAGAACAAGTGGGTAACGCTATCGGATTTTTTTTGGTGGGTTGGGCAGTATTCACATTTTTGTTGTTAATGTGCACTTTGAAATCAACCGTCATGTTTTTAGGTTTGTTTGCAACCTTGGAACTTACATTTATCCTCTTGGCCGCTGCAAACTTTACTGGAAATCCTGATTTGACAAAGGCTGGAGGAATCATGGTATTGTTAAGTTCAGCCTGTGGATTCTATAATGGTTTAGCCGGTATCTTGTCGGCCCAGAACTCGTACTTCTTATTACCAGAACTCGGATTGCCTGTGTTTGGGAAACAAGTCATTTAAAAAGAATATTGACAAGTAATGTTCTTTATTTAATTTTCACCACAACCTCGGATCACTGTCCGTATAAAAGTCTGCTAAGACTGGGATTCTTGTCTGGAACAAGAAATTTCCAACCCAATCTCATGTTTCTATTCAGTTAGTAAATTATTAAATAAATTATTAAGTATGAAAGCAATTGAGTGTATTTTTGTATAGCCTTCATTCAAGTCAGTGAATATCATCTAATGGATGCTTCTGTTCTCAGTGTTGCAAAATTTCATATTTGGTTGCGAATTTTGAAATTTATAGTTTCATTAAGAGTTTTTGCTGCATCAAATCTGTGGTATTTCTCCAACATTATGAAATCTTGAGTGTTCAGTTAGTGGAGTTTTCACGAGTGATTTTGTCTTTGCTTAAAACAACATATAGATAATTGCCACATAAATTAGTACGACATCCACTATCCGACAAAGGTTAAGAAGCTCTCTGAAATACGAATATGACCTCTTAACGATTTCAGATCAAGCTGAATCTCGCCAACTTACCACTGAAAACAAAATTCACACAAATGTCCACCTAGAGGCAAGATTGGTTTGGTGAGTAATTCTCCAGGGACGTTCACCCAGCTTCCCATGCTGGAAGATGGTACAATAAAAGTTGAAGAGGGCTCAAGGGCCACTGCATTCACACTTCACCAATGTAAGGGGCCAACTAAACTCCTTTAGTGACAACGACACTCGTGTCATCATCCCTGGTACAAGAATATTGGTTTGAGAACTCACTCAATATATTTCTTCAAATCCAAACACTCGTGTTTCAAGCTTTAATCACCTGCATCAGAGTCAATGGTGTCACGCTAAACTCTTTCGATAAGGAAAAATCATTTTCGACTTGAACGTTGGCATGGTGGTTCTAGAATGAGTAGATAAAAACCCTAAATGAGTCGATAAAAACGTCAAATGAGTGGATAAAAACCTTAAATGATTGGATAAAAACGTTAAATGAGCGTTGATCTGGAAGAAGACTTTTCTAGCCTTTGGAATGCGGGCTGGCAACTTTGTTGAATCTATCTTGGTCCATGTCATTGGAGTATGAAGATTCCTGCTCTCTATTTTTTGCGACATATGGGGAAGCTTGACGACACTACGACATTAAAGCCAGGCATCATGCCTGGCCTATGGCGTGACATGTTGCAATACGGCTAAAAACCAAATATCAACCAAGTTTCACTACTTTCAATTGACTACCGGGCAATTTCCCCTAGTTGAGACAGTAAAAGTGGGGATATGTTTAGTATCACTTCTATTCTAGAAGGGTTTCGAATTTGCGACTAATTTACGACAACTTACGAACTTCGTAGAATATACGACACCAATCAAAACCCCAAAAACCGCCAAGAAGGCACATAATAGATCCTATAATATCACTCAGACCACTTACGACAAACAAAACACAGGATATGCAGATGACGAGTCTGATATGCCCTATATCGCCTCTTATAGGTCACTCTACGATCTGCGTATCTGCAGCGATTGGTAGTTTAACCAGGTTCTTGCTTTCAATCTGCATATCCACGATTTTATCCTGAATTTCGACTTTACAACTTTGATCATTTGAAGTAGACTTCTTAGCAGGACAAGTTGTAGCAGATACGGAAGTAGCCAAGACGTTAGCTGTAAGATCGCATCCGGTCTACCTGCTGTGAGGAAATATGGCCAGCAAATTGTGAACGTAGTTTGGTATAAATTGAAGCCGATATCTCTCAGAACAAGACAAAGACAGTATTCAAAATGGGAGCTCTTGACGATAAAGCAGCTAACCTTAAATATGCCCAACCGGCACCGAGTCCTGGACAACCACCTACCAAGAAACAGATTTATAGGTGCAGACAAAACTATGGGACAAACATTGGTTCATGTTTTGTTATAGAAAGGTTCATGTTTCATGATATATTTCCTGGTGGAACAAACAATGAGTTGGAAGCGGTTTCTCAATGGACCAGAGAGATAGGACCAGATCGTACAAGGGAGAAGTTTGAACAGCACTGGAACAACTTCATGATTGAGGATGATTGGAGGTGGTCGGAGAGCCACGAAGTGACGTCGGTTCGTATTCCTATTGGATATTGGAATGTTGGTGGTGGTAGATTCGTGGGAGGCACTCGCTTTCAAAATTATGGCAGCAATTATGTCAACTCTTGGAATATTTTCAAAAGAATGTTTGTAGAAGCTGCAGGGCGCCATAATATCGGAGTGGTTGTAGATATGCATGCTATACCCTACGGTGGGAATGGCGAATCGCATAGTGGTGAGAAAAATGGAGGAAAGGGTGAGATTTGGGATAACGAGAATGCTCAGTTATTGATGATGGAATTGCTTGCATTTATTGCAGAAGATTTGAGAGGCTATGACAACATCTCCGGGATTCAAGTAGTTAATGAAGCTGATGATAACGGAAGAGACCGTCCTGAGGAAAATTTCGCCAAACAAGCAAGATATTATGCGGCTGCCATTAACCTGATTCGTGAAAAGGATGGTTCTGTGCCAGTGATTCTTTCGGACGCATGGTGGCCGCCTAGATTGCTTAATTGGATCAAGAATCATCAGAACGATGAAAATTCTATTGGCGTGGTTTTGGATCATCATTGTTATCGTTGTTTCCTGTGGGATGATAAGCAAAAGGACCCCCAGAAAATTATCAATGACTTGAACAATGATTTGCTTCAGATGCCTGCAGATGGAGTTGATATTATGGTTGGTGAATATTCCTGTGTACTTGATGAAGAATCATGGAGACGGGGCGATTTCATGTCCAAAAGAGACGAGTATGCCAGGGCATTTGGAAATCGTCAAATTGATCTTATGCTACAAAGAGCCAATGTCGGGTATTACTTCTGGTCATATAAGTTCCAATCTGGAAATGGAGGAGAATTTGATTTCAGACAGATGTCCGATAAAGGTTCAGTGCATCCTCCTCCCTCTATCAAAGGTAAGAAAATACCAGACCAAGGCAAATTAAACGACAGGTTGAACTCTGCCTACAAGTCACATGTCGAGTTTTGGAATAGGACCAGTCCAAACGAAAATTTTGAACATGAACGATACCGTGAAGGATTCATCACGGCTTGGAACGACGCTTCTCGTTTTGCCGAGTTCAATGGATCAATCATTGCGAAGAGGAGTTGGAAGACAGCAAGATTCCAAGAGCACACCAAAGCTAGGGGAAAAGGACAGTGGGCTTGGGAATGGCAGCATGGATTTGACGCTGGGATCCAGAATTTTAGGGATTCATTTTAGGGGTCATTTTCATTGAGGATTTGCAACCACATATTTGTTTCCATAAATTTGCGGTAGTGATGTGTTTTTGAAGCACAAAAAAGAAAGCCCAATGCGGGGGTCGAACCCGCAACCTTTTGATATCCTTTTTAAGAGTCAAACGCTCTACCGATTGAGCTAACCAGGCTACTTTATAATTACTGAAACGTGCCAGTTAATATACTATATCCACTACACTGAGATGGTTGTAACATCTCTGGATTACTAAATTCCAGTATTATTTAATTCTATTCGTATCAGTGCTGGCAAGCAACCACTCTGAATGCAAAGCAATATTAAGAATTATTTTAAATTATCAAACATTATGACTGATTTGGCTAAGTTTGCTCAAATATGTTACATATTTGTCAGAATTGATGCCACCAGTGAAATTGTCAAGTAGGTATTCTGGTAGTGTATTGAACATTCCTAAGATGAACCTGTATTAAGAATCTGTAGATATTCTAGATTCCAAATTTATCATAGCTCGAGTCCTCTATGAAGCTAAAAATTTGGTCTTAGTGGTCTTCCTGTGATAAATATATCTTACTGTAGATGCTCGATCAGATAAGATAAGAGGGTCGTAATATTAGGGGTTGCCGTGCCCTTGAGAAATGCTATCTACAGATTTCCATACTACACTTACAGACCCAAGACCTCGCTCGTTCACGAAAAGGACTATCCCAACTAGATCGGGGTAAGACTAAAGGTGACCCTAAAGACTTATAGAGTCTAAACTATAAAAGAAGCCAGAGATCGCCCTACTTGAGAGAAGGAGGATTTTCAGACAACTCAGACACTTCCACAGTTAACTTTCTTTCCAATACCTTATAGGTATTAAAACCGATCACTTTTCTAAATAATTACATAAGCCTAATATTAGCTGAGAATCTGCGACATTTTCTCAGATTAAGGCAACTTGTCCGAGCGGTTAAGGAGAAAGACTTGAAATCTTTTGGGCTATGCCCGCGCAGGTTCGAGTCCTGCAGTTGTCGTTATTTTTTTTTATTATTCATACATAGTATGTTCCATTCGATATAACTTCATGAAATGATCATAATATCAGCTTAAGGAAATTTCTAGGCATAGAATATTTTTATTGACTTATTTAGAAGTTCTGAGTTCAGAATACTTTTTCTGTAGATCTACTCATAACTAAGTGAGATCAGTACTAAAGAAAAGCAACTTAGTAATAAAGAGAAACAATTCTCTATCAAGTATTTTATTAAACATTTCTTAGAGAATCTTCAAGGGTTGATTTGAAGTATTTCTTCAGACTTATAATTAAAGATTTTTTTTATTTCCAGACTTTACATCAGATTTTTCAGACTTTTTTGACTTCGGTACGTTCTTCTTAGACTTGTGTTTGCTAGTTTCTACTTTAGTCTCGGTTTCTGTCAAGCCACCCTCGAAAATCCCCCATACCGCCCAAAGTACTGCAAATTCAACGTACTTCATCGACGTAGTAACGATATCGTTATGCTTCGATAACATTGACACAACATCCAATAACCTGTTGAAATCGAAATATCCGAAGAACGCCATCTTTTGGATGAGAATATAGCCCAAAACCTGTTTTAAGACAACTTTGAAGAGGAAAAAATGGATAAGTATCGAGTATCTAAATGTTTTCAAGAAAGATTTGTAGTTGACACTAGAGTCCTTTGCGTTCTTGTCGAGTTTCTTGAGCTCAAAGTTGATCATCACAGATCTGTAGAGAGAAAACACAAATAGTAAGATAGTGGCTATCATATGAAGACTCGACAACGATTTGATAAAGTCGACATTTCCCATAAGATATCCATTCAAAACTTCCACTTGATAACCCACTGGGAACACCATTGAACCATCAAAGACTTCGAATTCTTTTGAGTTCAAAGTGGCGGTCTGAAAATTCATATTATCTTGAGTCACCAAGAAGTGGTTCAACGATATTGATCCCAAGTAGACGAGTGCCAAACTGAAAGTCACCAATTTGGTTGCAAGAGGCATAGGATTATTCTTGGAGCTGAAGGTAAATATGGTTCCGTAGCCAACGTAAATCATGAATAAGAAAGCGTCTTGAATGTGATAGATGGTATCGCCTTCTAACAGACTAACGAACTGGTTCACAGAGTTGACAAATACTTGAATGGAACCCCTTGGAAGAGTTACAACAAGAAGTTCAGTAAACAACAAGAATGCGTAATACACCCCAGAAAGTGCCAACACTTTAATAATGGATTTGGCGATAATTGGAATATCAGTGAACGATTTTCCACTGAAAGTATGATATGAGACCATAAATCCAACGAGGGAGGCCAAACCAACCACCAATTTCGTATGGAGAGCGATTGTGTGATCAATATTGTCGGGCAACGTCTCACCGTTGATGGTGACCTCAACCTGGAAGGGATGAGGATATATCACAGGATCATGGCCAATAGTCTTCACAGCATATCTAGGCAAGTAAACACAGTAAGTGTCGTTGTTATTGATCTTGTATGTTACGACATTCTGAGCCCTATCATCTTCGTCTTCGTCCTCAACGTCCCCAAAGACTTTCGCAACTGTAGACAATAAAGATGAAGGCAATCTATTGGACCCTTCGCCAGGGAAGAAGAAAAAATCAGGAGAACCAGCTTCTGCTTGAATAAAGCCATTGTTATCGATATTGGTATATGAAGAGTCGGTGAAGTTGATGAAATTTGGCAAGTTTCCAACACCAAGAAGATCTTTATATCTGAAAATTACCACTGGTATCTCGTTCACATAGTATCTATCAGTTTCTGGTTGTGGGAACTCTAATTTAAGAGTCGTTTCTGGAGAAAACTGTTCAACTTTCAAACAAACAGCATTGTGGGTGTTTGTAAGTCTAAAGCTACGGGAGAAGGAGAGGACCGGCGAAAGATGTGTAAGGAATGTAAGGAGGACCCAAAGAGACCACTTAGAACTGGAGAACATCATTGAGGCACCGAAGCTAAAGGTGAACTGTGGAACTAATGATGAAGAATTGAGTATTTATGATGAGGTGTTCAAAAGTGAGAATAATGGAATGTTAAGGGTCCAGCGCGGAGACAAAAACGCGCTTGTGAGAAGAGAGTTGGAAAGAGTAAGTGAGGTTGAAGGGGTTTGGAGACAGTTATTGAGTGTTCGTGAGTGTTAGTGAGAGTTATTGAGAGTTAGTGAGTGTTCGTGAGAGGTAGTGAGAGTTATTGAGAGTTATTGAGAGGTGAGGGCTTATGAAGGTATAGTGAGTTTCCGATTATTTTCAATATGTGACGAAATGATACTTCAACCACGACAACTAAGCCCGATGATGTAACGACATCCTTACCCTAACATCTAGAAATAAACAATCAGAATTTAGAATGTTTTGGTGAAGATGTACTGATTATTAGGGTGTTTTAACTTGTTTCTCATAGGAAAAGACTCGTTTTGAGAGAAAATATAATAAAGAACCACTTAATACGAATATCGAGCGCTCTAGACTCATCTAACATAAACTTCAATTCTGGCCATTTCGGCCAGGAACTCGTTGTAGATGCAGACCTGGGGTGGCATTATATAGTAATTATTGGTGCGATTTGTAGACTAAAAGACCGTAAAAGTTGGTAAATTCTCGTAAATACTCGTAAATTGATATAGAGTTCAGTAAAATAACTTGAATTGAACTGTATAGAATTGCTATATAATAATAAGAGTCAGTCTATGCAAAATCGTGATGTGATTCGTTATATCTGTAACCTTTGATAGGATATTCTTTGCAGATTTTGTCAATCAGATCCAAATCTTCCTTTGTCAAATCAACCAATTGCCCCAAGTTCTTTTCAATCTTGTCCTTTGTAGATCCACTAGGAATTGGTAAGATTTTGGTGACTGAAGGAATTCCGTGGAAGTCGTTTCTTTGAGATACTGCCAAGATCCACGATATCGCCAACGATTCGAGAGAGCATTTCTTGATGTCATGGGCAAATTCGTACAATTTCCTGGCGAACAAACTGTTTTGCTTGAAATTTTCTGGTTGGAAACGATCGAAATGTGTTCTAACATCTCCAGGCTTCATTGACGTGATGAATTTGTCTCCACTTTCTACTGCAGAATCAGTCAAGAGACCACGACAAAGCGGCGAGTAGGCAATAATGGGAATACCATTCTTAGACAATTCTTGCAAGACTCCATTGTGAAGTATATCCTGAGTGGCCAATGAGAATTCAACTTCCACACAAGAAATTGGAGCAGCACTCACTGCCTTTTGAATGGACTTGACACCAACTTCCGAAAGAGAAATCCCGTCCAACTTTCCTTCCTTAACAAACTCGTTAATGTAAGACACTGTATCTTCATAGGGAACCTTGGGGTCTACTCTTGCTATCTCAAACATCAATTTAGGACGTTTGGTGGGGTCCAGGGGAAAATATGAGATGATATTCTCCACAGACTTTCTAATACCTTCTTTGCTTCCATCTGGAGTTAAGGTCAGTGTGTCTATACCACCTTTAATGGAAACAATCAACTCACGGTTGAATTCGTCAGTGTTGGAGTCCACAAAAGCTTTCAAGTACTTTAAGTTGAGATCGTCGGCCCCATAGAATTCTCCTCCGTTGAGCATCTTGATACCAAACTCAGGATGGCTCGTGATATATTTCATGGTTTCAATTGCCCCTTCAACGGGTAATGGTGTTGGAGTCCAAGTTAACGACATAGTTCCGAAACCAAAATTGCCAGGAATGTTTATAGTCATATTGTGTTTTAGCGTGTTTAGATTGTACGGGTCAAGATAGAGTTGATCTTGCTGGAGATAGATTTTAACACGGGATTTTGCTGCTATTTATACAGACCCTGAGATGATGATTAGTAATTGGGATTTATGTCGGAGGCGGAGTTGTTAGTAACCAAGAATCCTACTCTAGTTATCTTGCCTGCTGCAAATTGAGATGAAACGATTATTCGGCCGAAGATCGATTTATTGAGATCTCGTAAATACCAATGACAAAAATGTCGCAAATAATGCCAAAACATAGACGGATCCAATTTAATGTCGCAAAAAAAATATCTCTGTCAAAGAATTGTCGCAAATTGCAGAGTTAAGAGACCAATTTCTCTAGAGCTACAGTATCTCCACAATGGATATCTAGAATTAGAAAACAAAGTCCTGACACTCAAAGAATGTAGACTGGTACAATGTGTAGGAAATTTGATTACTAGCTCACTGAATATTAGGCTCATTGGTTCACTAAATAATGTGCTGGACTTATTTACACTATTGGGCTCATGACACCAGTAATTTTAGTTTGTATTAATATATATATATAATTGATTTTAATGTAGTAAATATCACTGGAGCCTATGTTAAGATATGGTGGCTCTAGCGAGTACTAATTTACTAATTTGAGACCTGAAATGGCCCGAGACACTCGCTCTTCATAATAATGGAAGTGAATCGATAGAATTGATAGAATTGATATCAAAGGTTAAACTTTCTATAATCATGCTGGCCTGGAGGAGACTAACAAATTCACAAAACCCGATAATTATACTTAGTTAACTTCTTTTTCACTAAACCTAGACACCACTAATTTATCCAAGTCGATACTAATTGCTAGTGGTCAAAGGTTTAATTAATTTTAACATGAGTTAAAGTCCATAACAGACTATAGCAGAGCCACTGGATTTTCAGCATATTCAGTTCTCTCAATAGAGAGTTTATCAGATACCACTCTAAATTATAGTCAGCTAGTCTTTAAACTTTAGGTCTATTGTTCTCGAGACTCGATCTGGTTAGGCTTCTAGAAACAAAATACCTTCTCCTTGTTCCAACCGATTTCGGAACTCAAGGCTACCACCAATTTTTTCATTTCAGGAGGACCACAGACAAGCAATTGGTTGTCACTAGTAGCTGCTGGTAAGTACTTTTCCATCATCTCCTTACTAACATATCCGACACTTCCAGTCCAACTGTCAGAAGGTTTGGTCAACACATAGTGGACGGAAAAGGCCGGATACTTTGCGGCGATTTCGTCGATCTCGTTTTTCAACAAAATGTCCTTCTCAGTATCGTTGGCGAAAAGTAACGAGATCTCGGTGATATCGTTTGGATTAACAATTATATCTGTTATAACCTGCAAGATAGGGGTAATACCAGTCCCACCAGCAACCAAACCAATATGCTTGGCCATGTTTGGAAAATAGTTTAACTTTCCAACCGGACCTCTGAATTTCACGGTTTGGCCCTCTCTGAGAGAAGCCATTTTTCTGGAAACCAATCCGTTTTCATAATGTTTCACCAAAATGTCAAAAAATCCAGCATCAAATTGATTAGAAATAGGCGAGTAGTATCTGATTTCGTCCTTGCCATCAATCAGAAAGCAACATGCCACGTGGTGGCCCGTTGGAATATCCAAGACTTCGTCTTCACGGTTCAATTTGAATCTGAAAATTGAGGTATTACGACTAATGAGTGTCTTATCAATAAGTTCAAGTGGTTGCCATTTAGTCTTGTGCAATGATGATCTACGAGAAAGCGAATCCCAAACCTTGTACGAACTCACAACAACTATGAACGAGATGGTGTATGGTAAGTATTCCTTTCCAAAGATCAACGTCCCAAATATGATAAGGCCGATTGGGATATATACCGAATGCAACGGATTCTTAAAAAGCTCCCTCTTATCTTCCATATTGTTGATAACTGAAAATTGGGTAGAATTAGTGGTTACTGAGAAGTAGTTTGATTGATTACGTTATGGATGTGATTTGAAAAATTATTTGATGTATACACGACTTTATGAACTTAGGTACTACGGGCTATGATGCTTCACAGTGCCCCGTCTGGTTGTTACGATACAATGGGTTGTAGCGGAGTACCTATACATCAATGAAATATTTCAGCCAACTCCTAAGGATACTAGGTTAGCTCAGTGGAACTGTAGTTTTGAGCTGTGAATATTCTGGACCTCCGGAATTTTGCGGCAATTATTAGTCGTCTGTCGGAGTTTCATATAACCAAGAATGTAGAGAGAGAAAGTCAACAGCTGTACGCTCATCTCAAGATAATCAGATATAAATGAGATGGTCTAAGTCCGACTATGATATTTTGGCTAGAATTGTCTTATTTTGGATAGGATCGTCTCAATTTGGCTAGATTTTCTCGGAGACTCTGGATGTAAATGAAGATTATTTCACACTGCACGCCAAATCCAGTTTCACAAAGTCACAAAGGCCTACAATTATTAGAGCTAGCAATATATATTAACCATAGGGAAGTAACCACAACTTGTATAGAATAAAGGGTATTAAAAATAGAAGTATAAAAGAGAAAGGGAAGAAACAAGGGTATACGTGAAAACTGGGTGAGAAAACGATCACTGAGTACTGATGTGAGGGAGTAGTGAGTGAGAAGAGTCTGCGAATCATTTAGTGGCGAGTACTAAACACTTAGAGAAACAATGCTGATTACTTGTTCTTCAAAAATGTGTTTATAGAGCTCCACTAAATGATCACAATAGCCCGGACAGCTTAGAGGTCATAAATCTGGGTCATATTGGAGGCTACCGTCACAATATTCTCACCGCATTTGAGCAAGCAATCGGCGATCGCTTAATTCACTTCGTTAATGCACTAATATTCTTCTTCTTCTTCTGGGAAAGAATCAGTACCTACTTCAATGTAATCTCTTTCTAAGGCAGCCAAATCTTCCCTTGCTTCAGTGAATTCACCTTCTTCCATACCTTCACCTACGTACCAATGAACGAAAGCTCTCTTGGAGTACATCAAGTCGAATTTTCTGTCAATTCTTCTCCAAGCTTCGGCAATGGCAGTAGTGTTGGACAACATACAAACAGCCCTTTGGGCAGAGGCTAATTCAGAACCAGTAATGGCGGTTGGAGGTTGGTAACAAATACCAATCTTGAATCCAGTAGGACACCAATCAACCAATTGAACGGTCTTCTTTGCCTTAGCTTGCGCAACAGCGTTTTGAACATCTCTAGTGACAACGTCACCACGGTATAACAAACAGGTGGCCATGTACTTTCCAGTTCTTGGGTCACATTTGACCATTTGGTTACCTGGTTCGAAACAAGAGGCAGTGATTTCAGAAACAGAGTTGGCTTCATGGTTGGCTCTGGCCTTGGAGAAGACTGGAGCGTAAGAAACCAATGGGAAATGAATTCTTGGATAAGGAACCAAGTTGGTTTGGAATTCATTCAAATCCACGTTCAAAGAACCATCGAATCTTAAAGAAGCTGTGACCGACGAAACAACTTGTGCGATCAAGCTGTTCAAGGAGTCAAAGTTTGGTCTGGCGATGTCCAAGTTACGGCGACACATATCGTAAATGGCTTCGTTGTCAACCATAAAGGTACAGTCGGCATGTTCTAAAGTAGTGTGGGTGGTCAAAACAGTATTGTAAGGTTCAACAACAGAAGTAGACACTTGTGGAGCTGGGTAGACGGCGAATTCCAACTTGGTCTTCTTACCGTAATCAATAGATAATTGTTCCAATAATAAAGAACCCAAACCGGAACCGGTACCACCACCTAAGGAGTGAGTGAAGAGGAAGCCTTGTAAACCATCACATTGGTCAGACATTCTTCTAACACGGTCCAACACATCATCCAAGATTTCTCTACCTACAGTGTAGTGACCTCTGGCGTAATTGTTGGCGGCATCTTCCTTACCGGCAATCAATTGTTCTGGATGGAACAAGTCCTTGTAGGCACCGGTACGGACTTCATCGATAACATTTGGTTCTAAATCAACGTATAAAGCACGAGGAACGTACTTTCCTGATCCAGTTTCGGAGAAAAAGGTGGAAAACCCTTCTTCACCACCCTTTGGACGGTCCAAACCTTCTTGTAAGTAACCATCTGGTCTAATTCCGTGTTCTTGAGAGTATAACTCCCAACAGGCGTTCCCGATTTGACAACCGGCTTGACCAACTAGAGATTGTTAGTAGACGTGTTTGTAGACGAAATCAATCGGAGAAAAAGAAAAAACATACCGTTAATACTGATAACTTCTCTCATAATACCTTTAACTAGTGATTGTAATTGATTTGTATACTTTGAAAGTTACTATAACCAATGTGTTGTTACGTTTGAGTTGTTTACAGCGATTTTTACCTGAGATTCGCATTGGAGGAATGTTTTTTTTGGGATAATTTCAAAACAAATAATTAACGAGAGTCTAGACTTCCGTATTGGGAAATATACGTGGGAAAGTAGTGGAAGTACTAAATCAGACAACGCTAACGAACATAATACTGTAAAGGAAGACCTCTTCTTGAGATTTAGAGTGATATGTGATAATATTCAGATAAATAAGATCATCCATTTTAATTATATAATCTACGGAGATTAAGAGTTAGTCGGATTTGGACACTCTCGTTTAGGTTTGATCAAGAGGCTGGATGATTTGTCTGACGGCTCTAGATTCAATCAATAACGACCATATCGTGTATTCCTTTCCCAAGCCACATATTATGAACACTTTGGCACATATTATGAATACTTTGAGCTCTTTACTTTGTCCCTGAGTCTACTATATTTCTCAATACTGCGAAATACTAGCATGACTGGCTAAGCAATTGTCCTGAGTCTGAGTCCCAAGTCTTTTAACAATAAAATTTCACCCACACTTCCTCAACCACTTGTGAGTATTTGTGATGATACTTTAAAGCAGAAATCAGAGATTTGAGATCTATGGTCTGCAGACAATTCTACTCTGTATCCAAAACACTTTTCGCAGCCATTTTGAGTACGCCTTCTGTATTTAGTTAACTATACCCAGCTATCTGCTATTTTGCTACTATCCTACACACATTGTACTGTTACAAGAATTTTATTACCTATAAAATTAACTTAAAAGATAGACTTGATTTTGTCCCAGACGGTTGGCTCTTGTTTTCTGAAAGGTCTTTGAAGATTTTCAGGAATATCCTTCAAGACGTCCAAAATCGATTTATCCCACTTAGTTTTGGAATCACCGTAAAAGAGACTCGATTGGGCATCTGCAAGTTTAAGCAATTGACGTCTGTTCAATTCAGACAAGGTCTGATAGTCAAATCCGTATGATTGAAGATACGACTTTAAATCTGCGTTGGACCAGGCAGAAAGTAGGTAGTTCCAGGAGTTGGACACAGCCTCTCCAACGACGGGTTTACCTGCTTGGTAGGTTTCGTGAAGGGATGAAGCAGCATCAGTGGCAGCATCAGTGGCAGCATCGTACGCGTTGGAAGCAACATCAGCAGCAACATCGGTGGCAGAATCATACGCGCTAGAAGCAACATTTGCGGCAGCATCATATGCTTCACCTGCCTTTTTGTCAACAACGGGTTTGTATTCATGATAAGCGTTTTCAGCAGCCGAGACCTTACTTTCAACAACTGGCTTATAGCTCTTGTATCCATCACTGGCCATACTAACAGCACTTTTGCCTACCTCCTCAGCATAAGACGAGCTTCTTGAGTAGATATCACTAGCGGTCTTTTCAACAATTGGTTTATGGTGGTAAAACAAACTCAAGAGTTTCTGGAAGAATTGGTGGATATATACCTGGGTCTTCACTAATAAAGTATTGACAAGTGTTGAAGACTCATGGTAGTTTTTAGTAAACGAGTCGCCGACGGATTTTGAGAAATCGTTGGCTGCAATTCTTGCGCTTTCTAAGTGTTCTTGAACTCTGCCCTTGTTCAGTTCGTATTCCTTTAAAAAGCCTAAAGAGTATTCATACGAGGCATCTTGAACATCTCCAATTACATCATCAACCGAATATTTCACGTCTTTATACTTGTCACCAAGAGATTTGGTAGCAGAATCGAAATACTCATTCGCGATAGAATAAGTCTGTAAGATTGCATCCTCACCCAAAGCATCAATTTCCTTTTTGCTCTTTCCCAAATGTTTTTGCAAGTACTTCTTGTAGGCTTTCAAGTCAGGCTTGTAGTTTTTGATTTGATCTTCATACGTGAAAGTTGGAGTGCTGGTGCTTAAATAAGTTCCAACTGCACTTAACAAATCTTGTCTGGAACCTTCAATATTTTGGCCCTGCTTATGTAACCAGTTTCTAATGGATTCAGTAGATGATGTATCAAATAACCACGAAGGAGTAGAAGTTGCTGTCACAGGTTTGTCTTTGTATTGCTTGACCCTATTGATTAATTGATGTCTAGTGTTGAATTGTGAATAGACAATGTCTCTGGCTTTTAAAAAGTCTCTTAATCTATCTTTTGACCATTTATCGATACCCACCAAGAAAGTTTCATTGGTTACGTCAGCAGCATTCTTGCCCGATTTTGAAAGGTAAGGATCAGCTTTTTTACTGGTTTCTTCTAACCACGATTTCAAGTCCAGTTCGAGATACTTTCCATTGTTGATGGCGATTTTCTTCAAATGGTCAAAATCCAAGTCGTCAGAATATTCACCAGGCTTGGTATCAATTAAACTATTGACATAAAGCCATTCTCTCAACTGCGAGTATGACCAAGAGTCAAAAAAGTTTTCCTTGATTTTTCCTGATTTATCGAAAAAGTTATTGAAAACGTCACTAACATAGCCGGAAATATCATTGATTTTCTTGGTCACTTCATTAGATTCTTCACTAATTTTCTCGCCAGCCTCATTAATTTTCTCGCCAGCCTCATTAACTTTCTCACCCGCCTCGTTAATTCTCTCTTTTCCCTCTTCAATATCACTAGACTTCCAGAACTTTAACGATTCAAATAATGAACTTCTGGAGTCAGCAGCAGCCAATGAGGCTACATAGTTATTTTCCTTGACTTTAGCTAATAATTCTTCTCTCGATTCAGTCTTTTCAAAAGGCAAATCATAATCGTTCAACCATTTCTTAATATCATCAAGACTCCAACTATTATACAACCAATCACCAGGATACAAGCCCGAAACAGAATTGGAGCTGGTGATATCGTCAAACTTCTCCTTCACCAAATCAACCAATTGTTTCTGACTAGAATCCTTCTTGAATTTGATCTTGTTGGTTCTGAGAAATCTCTTCAAGCCATCGGTGGACCATGAATCAAACACCCATTCATGTATTGGTTTTCCTTTGTCTTTGAGCAAGTAGTCCCAGTTGTGGTATGGTAACACGTCGTTCAAGTTCGAATGTGGATCGATTGCCAAATTCAAAAGGTGTTGTTGTTCCTTGTCGTTGATGTCGATGGTGACCTTATTGGAATTTTTCAACTTTTCATATTCCGCCGAAGCCAAAGTCATCAAGCTGTCGTCGTCCAATTTGGAATCGACTTCCACCTTGCGGTCTTTTAGAAATTGTTTGACATCATTCAAGTTCCATGACGAAATTGAATTTGCAGCCAATGTCCCATTGACGAGAAGCAACGTAGTCGCTAGATACTTTAACGTGGAGAATTTCATCGTATTCGTATATGACGTTGAAATGTTTAGTGAAAAACTTTCGATTCTTTATATACTTACATACTAAAATCTCGTAGCAAGCAACCTTGTTTGGACATGACTGGGGTGTGAAAAGGGTTGTGAAAAATTCGCACGTGATCCGGCCACAACTTGCTATAGCAACCAACCCATAAGATGAATAGGGAAAGGTATGGCGATCAAATGTGACTCGTAGATACTTGAAAATGCTACTATTTGAAAATGCTACTAATTGTGGTTCAGTAAATGTTGACCGAGCTACCAGAGCTAACAAGCCAGAGATCACCAGAGCTGGTTTTCTGTGATGAATCTACACCTATAGAATCAGAGGCGTCCTAAAATTACTATTCCTCGAGTAAGGGCCTCGGATCAATATGCCTCTAACTTTGCTCATCATTCCACGGTGCGCCACACACCCTGACTGGATGGTATTTATGGGGACGAATATGGGGAGCAAGCACCTATATATATTATATGCAGGTTCAACTAGATTGCTAGACAAGTAATGTCCGGAATTCACGAGTTCACATGGCTGCACAGAAGATTTGAGGTCTACCAACAGGGCTACTAGACAGGGCTCGTATAGGTTTATATTATTGCTTTAGTAAATAAACCTAGAATAACTTCCAAGAGTAATTGTAGCCAAATTGTCGCCAACGCTTGTAATTAGTGAGATTTTGCAGCCAACTCCGAAGAAGTATGGGGAAGAATGATATGAAAGCGACATTTATCACTCTAGGAAACTCATTAGAATAGTGACGATACTGTAGAGCTCCAATTTATCTAACATAATGCATTAAAATTATCATTTCCTTAGAATAGTCTCTTAAACACAAGAAATACTAGTCACTATCGCCGTCAAGTTGTGCTTGTTGGAACTTTGAATCTTTGAAATATTTGGAACCTTCGAATATTACGGTCCTACCAACCCTTTGACTAAACATATCCATCTATAACCCTGTCCAAGTATATATATAAAGCTACATTGTCGTAGGTGACACTACATCTAGGTAAATACCACTTTATCTATTAAGTTATACTATTAATTCTTCACCTCGTACTTTCTTCTGTAACGGTCATCGATTTCCACCAAATAGTAAGTACCCTTTTCTAACAAATCAATTGAACCCTTTGGAGTGAAAGATTTTTGTAAGTGAGCACCCTCTCTTAAGGCAATAGCCTCAATGTATTTCTCAGGAGTTTGAATAGTTCTTCCTTCACCTAACTTGTGGTCGAAGTCTAAGTTCTTGGTGATGGCAGAGATGTCACCCTTGACGACGACAGATAATAAGGTTGATGCTAAACCAGAACCGTAGGAGAAAACACCGATTCTCTTGTTTTGAAGTTCTTCACTTCCAACGTAGTATAACAACGAGGATAAAGAAGCCCAGGCAGAAGCAGTATACATGTTACCAGTGTTAGTGGGTACTTTCAAAGCTGGAGAGACTCTCTTGGCAGATTCCTTCTTGGCCAAGTTGACAAATACCTTTTCGACGGTCTTGTCTGTGAGGGTGGCATCGTAACTGAGGGAAGCGATGTGCTTGGCAGTTTCTTCGTCAACAAGGTCTTTGAAGGATTCTGGGGACGATTTGAAATCGTTATATAATAATCTTGCGTAGGACTTTGTTACTAATTTACAAGTTGGGACATGGAATGCGTTGTAGTCGAAATGGTTGATGCCAACGGTTTTGCCTTCGGCAGCCTTGTTGATCTTCTTTGAGTAGGTTTCGTAACACTTATCAATTGCTTTGACGTAACAAGCTAATGAGAAATGTCCATCAACAACAGGATATTCAGAGGTGAAATCTGGCTTGTAGAAATCGTAGGCGTGTTCCATGAAAGAACCTCTAACTGAGTCAAATACTATTGGAGCATCTGGACCAATAAGAAGGGCAACGGCACCAGCACCACCAGTTGGTCTAGCTGCACCTTTGTCGTAGATGGCGATATCACCACAGACTACGATGGCATCTCTACCGTCCCAAGCAGAAGATTCTACCCAGTTGACAGAGTTGAGGATGGCGGAAGTACCACCGTAACAGGCATTTAAGGTGTCAATACCTTCAATATCGTTGTTGTCGCCAAACAATTGCATCAAAACAGACTTGACGGATTTGGATTTGTCCAACAAAGTTTCAGTACCAACTTCCAAACGACCAATATTGTTGGTGTCAATGTTGAAGTTTTTGATTAATTTGGAGGTGGCGGTTAAGGCCAAGGAATAGATATCTTCACGATCATTGACAAACGACATGTTAGTTTGTCCTAACCCGATGGTGTATTTACCGGCAGGAATGTTGTCGAAAACTTCCAACTCAGATTGGTTGACAGCTTGGGAAGGGATGTACACTTCTATAGCTTTGATTCCGATATTTTGTGGTGACATGTTAAGGGAGAGGTTCAGGTCAGAGAAGAAAAGTTACTGATATTTTGGGGTCGTAGATTTAATTTATAGGTGAAAAATTATACGACGTGGTACGAGCGTCGAACGGCGAGACGCGAGGTAGTGCGTGGGAAAATCGACCCAGTCTGTCTGACGAGTTAAGCGAGAAGAGAAGTTCCTACATACCCAGACTAGACTCTTAGTGCTGCATCCAACAGTACTAGATCGCTACAACATCCAAACTTTGTTGGTGTCTAGTATGAAGTTGTGGTTATCGAGACGAACATGCAGGAAATCGGTTTTCGTCAACACGACGCGAGGAAACGAGAGTTGGTGATTTGATCCACTCTGGGGATGAGTAGTTCAATTACGACAATAAGTCAACAAATCGCTGATATCCTCATCGCTGCACTTATTAACTTGCTCGTATCAGTCCATTTTGCAAAATAATCAATAATGACGTAGTTAGCGATGTCTTATTTTGGGCTATATCTTGATGAGGATGAGAATTCGCATCACCTGTTCTTTTGTTGGAAATTCTTATCGGCACTAGAATTGTGGGAGAATTTCAATTAGTGTTTGTAATAAGCAGTGTCTGAATTCCGTAGTGTCTGATTTTAAGTAGTGTCTGATTATTAAGTAGACGTAGTATCTAATTAACAAATAAGTCTCAAGTAACGTCAGTCTTTGGGAATATTCTCAAATAATATCTATGTAATATCAGTCTTACGTAATGTCTGAATGTCACAATATTGATTTGAGACCCACCGAAAGAAAAAGGTTTATAGCCCAACTTTCCCTTCTCTACAACCCAAGATCTTCAATTTTGTGTCTATATACAGTTCACCGACAATAATTGAAAAACTTAGATAAGATTAGGAGCAAATGGTTATGAAGCTAAGAGGAGCTAGTGGTTATTAAGTAAGAAGGAGTGAGTTATTTCTGAGAATCTGACGCTTAGATAGGAGCCATTTATATCCGGGTCCGTCTAGTATGGAGACCAGTTATATCTGAGTAAAGATGCGTAGAATCTTAATAAGATTCCTCACCTTATTGTGGCCAACAAATTACATCCCTTAATGTAAGAAGAATCGAGAGCCCTATCCTAGTAGTATAAACTTGACTTTTCGCTGTTCATCGAACTTTAAATGTAGTTAGATCTAAACATTTACATCAATGCTGCAATAATTTACGATTTACACGTCGATCGGTTTTATGATCAGGTTAAAATCCTAATTGGTATTAAGAGCGTTAGTATTTTTAGAGATTAATACCACAAATTAGCACTACAGTAGATAAATTTCAATACTGTGTTTTGTAAGGACCTTGTATTACAATTCACATTCTAAAGAGATAAATGCAAAACTACATTAGACTGTTCTGGAGGAATAACCGCTTCAAAAATTTGATTACGTAACACATATTAAATATGTTGACATGAAAAGAGTCCTACAGAATAATTAAAGAGTCCGAGTATAATTCCTGGATTGAAACTCTGACTACTAAACTTCTGGAAATTAATGATTATCTGGGGATTGAAGTACGTAAGTAGAGTCATGGCTATGTTATGTTTTCTCAATGACCACAAGCGTAAAATTCCTTTATTAATTATAGATCTGGATTAAATAGTTATCTCAAAACATCATTACCGCAACGTAGGTCCGTAGTTACGACAATCAATAGTGTTGAAATAAAAATACTTTTCACTTCATGAGTTCTATAATATTCAGATCTGATGCTGGGGAATCTAAATTTATTATTTATGTATTCATACAAGAACTGAGGCATAAGTTACGAGGCCCTATGGAAGTGAGGTCCTGTGGAAGTGAGGAGCCGTGACAGAAAAACCTTACTCTAAATTTATAAAACTCTTCAGATAGTATAATAACCTCAGTGATAAGCAATTTCACTCAGTATAGGAATAGTTGAATGTTGACAAATATAAAGTATTTCGAAATTTCATTCGTTTTTTGGCTGCAAAAAGTCGTCCTGATCGTTATATTGGGAATCAAAACAAATTCAATGAGCAGTAATGAGTGTAAACAAAATAAACCCGTCGAGAAGCCTGAATTTTTCATGACAGAAGTGAGCCTGAATTAAGTCAGTGGTACTGTCAACTATCAATTTTTATCCTTCCAGAATCTCTCATATCAGTATGGAAAATAATGCAGTTCAAGTACCACAGTTAGGAATTCTTTAATTAGATCCACGCTATGAACCGAGATTTAATACATGCTAGTACGTACTCCAGTAATTGATCTAGGAATAATAAATCATAGAAGTCCGAGACACCATTGCACGGGCTACGAACAAATATGAGTATTTAAAGAATAATTCAACACTTAATCTCTGCAATATACTCCATTAGAATACTAGGAATTCTCACTTGGTGTGAGTTTAAACAGTATTTATGAAGTTGGTGAATGAATCCTGGATATTTCCAGATCTACAAATATTGGATCCCTCGTTCGCAGGACTCAAGACTGAAGCTGACCGGCTGCAATCACCTCGTCGGGGTTTGTAAACTTCTCATGGTACTTAAATTTCCTCATATTTCCGTTCCATACATAGCTAGCACCATGGAAATAACGGTGGAAGGGACATTAATAGAATCGGACCCCGTATCCCAATGTATCGTTGTGTTCTTCTCTGGTTGGTTCAGGTTGCAGCCGTGCTGGAATTTAATATTATTAGTTCGCTTCCACGATGAAACAGTATTCCAGCCCAACATATAATAATGAACAATTCTTTGCCTTAAAATCTTATGCTCCTTTATTGATAGAGATATCGTGCCACACGTTACAACAGGCTTTAAATATCGTACTGGCTTAGTCAGAGTAATAATCAAATTACATAAGCAGAATGAAATTTAAACTTGCGAGGATGGCGAATTGGCTCTAAAGACAGAGTCACCATAAATGTCAATTCCAGAATCACTTCAGCCATTTGTAACAAATCGGTTCTTCCATGAAACATGGGCAGGAACGTTTCACTGTAAACCACAGGCAATATTTCAGCCCAGAACTTTGGATGAGATCAAACTTTTGATCCACGAAGCCAGAAAGCAGGGCAAGACAATCATGACTGTAGGGTCAGGACATTCTCCTAGTGATATCACAATGACCAGGGAATGGTTATGTAACTTGGACAAGTTCAACAAGGTTCTTAAGAAAGAAGAGTTTAGAGGACCTGTTTCTGACGCTTCCTCTGACGCCAAAACTGAGGTCAAGTTTGTGGATCTTACGGTCGAAGCTGGTTGTCGTGTGTTTGAGCTTAATGAGTATGTCAAGAAACATTCGCTTGCAGTTCAGAACCTCGGCTCCATCAGTGACCAGTCCATCGCTGGTCTTATCTCTACTGGTACTCATGGATCCACTCAATATCACGGGTTAGTCAGTCAACAAGTGGTGTCGATTACATTTCTTAATTCTGATGCAAAGGAGGTCACATGTTCTTCCATCGAGAGTCCTGAAATCTTTAGAGCTGCTCTTTTATCTTTGGGTAAGATTGGTATAATCACCCAGGTGACACTCAGAACGTGTCCTTCTTACACCATCAAATCCAAACAAGAGATGATCAAATTCGACACGCTCTTGTCCAATTGGGATAATCTCTGGTTGGACTCGGAATTCATCAGAATCTGGTGGTTCCCATATTCTGGTAACTGTATCTGTTGGAGAGCTTCCAAATCAGACGATCCATTGAGTGATCCTAGACCTAGTTGGTACGGAACCAAATTCGGCCGTTTCTTTTACGAGTCTCTTCTCTGGGTGTCTGTACATATCATGCCTTCGTTAACACCTGCCATTGAGAGATTTGTCTTCAACCAACAATACGGAAACGTGGAAACCTTGGGAACCGGAGATGTTGCAGTTCAGCACTCTGTCGATGGGTTGAATATGGATTGTTTGTTCTCACAGTTTGTGAATGAATGGTCTGCTCCATTAAGCAAGGGTCAAGAAGTCTTGTTGCAATTGCGTTCTGTAATCCACGAAGCTGCTTCCAAGGGCGATTTCTATGTCCATGCTCCTATCGAAGTCAGATGTTCCAACGTTACCAATTCCGACACTCCATTTACTGACGAATCCGGCGAGCCTTCATTATATCCTCCACAAGCTTGGTTGGCCAAGAGAGATCGTTTGAGTGCTGGTCCTATTCCGGGCAACAACTTCCGTCCATACTTGGATAACTCGCCGTTTTTACCCTTTGCCGGTGAAGGTGCTCCAGTGACCAATGACCAACTTACACTCTTCGTAAATGCCACTATGTATAGACCATTCAGAACCAACGTCAAGACCCACCAATGGTTCCAAGCCTTTGAGGATATCTTGTCCAAAGCTGGCGGAAAACCACACTGGGCCAAAAACTTTATTGGAGTCGATGGAGAACAAAAGACCAAGGAAGACTTGAAGGCACAGTTGGACTTTGGTGGAAAGGAATTTTACTCCATGATTGGATTCAACCCCGTCATGAAGGATTGGTTTGGTGAGAATTTAGTCAAATATAACCAAGTCAGAAGAGAGACCGATCCCCACGGAGTCTTTTTGAGTGGTAAGATTTGGGCCGATAGAAACGGGATTCTTTTGGATTAGATTAATGAATGCTTTAGACAACAATTCCATGATTTATTCATACACAAGCGTAAAAGCATGTGTATTTACTAGAAGTGAGACCTCTACTATATATCTTATAATAAATCACATTATCTAGTCCAGAAGGGCTATTCTTTCACAGAGCTTATAGTAATTCTCTGGTATGGGTGTATCGGAAGATCTTAAATTCGGATTTATACTCGGATTTAGACTCGGATAATTTAAGGTCGGATAATCCGAGACTCGACAATTCTTGTCTCAAAGAGCCACGACACTTCTCGCCCAACCTAGACAAACCTCTACTAACAAAGTCTCAACAACTTTAGTTTAATATTTCTATATTTACATTAGTCTCACCATCTACTTAAAAGGTGCCTTCAATGGATCGATAACTGTACCTTGCTTGGCAATAATACGAGGCATGGTCATTCTTTGATGTGTGTCTCTCGAGGTCCATTCTTGTCCTACTGGCATTCTTAAAGATCTTTCATATTGTTCACGTGATTCGAACGGATACGGCACACCACTTGACTGGTACTTCAAGTTCTTTTTGTTAACCTTTTCGTTGATTATGACGTCCTTCAAGTTTTTATCCTTTCTTCTGTCCATCTGGACCACCCCATCGATTTTCCGTACCACCTTCTTTTTCTTGGTAGGTCTGAGGTCGTCTCCTGCCCAACCACCCCATCCTGGCATGGTCAAGTCTTCTTCGTGGTCGTCTTCGTCTTGGGCAACTTGACGTTTTTCATCCTTGAACTCGCTCACAACGTCGTCTCCAGCAAATGCTTGTTGGATGAGATCACGTTGCTGGAACATCTTTCCACCATCTTCTTCAACTTCTCCTTCGTCTTCACTTCCATGGACATCGACGAATTTCAATGTTTCTTCGACGTTGATCATGTTGTCGTCCTCATCTCTTGTTGAAGAGGAACGTTTCTTTGATTTGGAGATTTTTGCGGCAGATTTCGATAATTTGGACGACGATTTCTCGAGTGTAATGATCTTCTTTGGTTTTGGTGCTTCGGTAGTTCCTGATAACCATGGGTTAGATTCTTCATCTTCAGAAGCTTCGTTTTTAGAAGTTTCTTTAGAATGTTTATTGATTATTCCTTCACCTCTTGATTTGGTTGCTCTTTCTTTCGGTTCACCATCTTCTTCAGATATAACCTTATACTTATTCTTTAATTTGTTGTCCAAACTCTTGAGCCCATCATCTTCCACCTCTTCTTCGATTCTCCTCCTCATATCTTCGACTCCTTCACTGACTTTTGGAGCATAGACTCTTCTTCCCTGGTTCAAGTTGATGTTGACGGAGTTCTCAGCGTCGTCTTCAAATGCTCCATCGGCCTCTAACTTTCTCATCAACTCGATTTCCTTCAAATTTTCTTCTCTCTTCTGTTTCTCGGCCTTTTTCATGAAGTCCATACCCAAAACACCCTTACCCAACTTGGACCTGCTGGCGTCTTCGCCATCCAAATCGTCCTTTTCGTAATCTTGTTCGATATCGGATATTTGCCCGTCACTTTGGTCTCCCTCTTCATAGCCCAATTGTTTGGTTCTTAACTTTTCACCTTGTCTCAACATTTCTTCCAACTCACCTCTGTTAGCAGCGTCCTTGGACAACCCACTCTTAATCATGGACTTTGCCCATGAAGATTGAGTCTTGTGTTTTAAGGTCATTCTTTCCTTGGCTCTCTTGAGGTCATGGTCTTCAACATCACTTTCAATGTCTGAACCTTCGACTTGTTCTTGGTTTCGTAAGGTCTCTCTCTTCTTGATCTTGTGGTATTGTTTCGACTTGATCTTCTTGATTCTTTTGGATCTCTTTTCGTCTCTGAACATCAACTCTCTCATCAACCTTAACTCATTGGTTCTACGCTTCATTTCCTCCACACTGAGCTTGGCCATGGCTATTTCTTCAAATGTGGCTTCTTTCTTATCATCGAGAAGCGACGAGTTCGTGAGAACAGTATGTATTTTCTTCTCCAATTCCGTGGAAGGCGCAGAGTCTCCTCTGAACGAGAGGGCTGTGTCATTATGCGATTTCACCGGGTTCATTGGGAATTTTAATACTTCCGCATCTCGGTTCTGTTTGACGGTATCGTTCCATCTACTAACTTCTTCTTTGGTGATGTCATATGCAACTTTTCTATCGTGACGTTCTTGAATACGTTTGGGTAATGGTGTAGCAAGTGCCTTGGAGCTCTGAGAGTCGATCAAAATCGCATCTTTGGAGATCGACGAGTCGACCACTGAAAGCATATCTTGGAGTGAAAGTTTGTTATTTCCGGTAGGAACATTGAACTCGTTTTCAAGCGTGGTTTCGGTAACAAGACGCTTCTTGTCGGCTTGACGGGGGTTGAGTGATTTTAAATGTGAAAAGGTGTTGGAGAGAGTAATGTCTTCCTCGCCAGAGTTGTTGTTGAAGATATCGGAATCAGACTCAGAATCAGAATCGGCATCAGAACCAGACTCTTCTTCTTCACTACCTTCCTCACTAGCTTCGCTTTCAGATTCTTCACTCTCCCAAGCATCGTCCAAGACTATATCTCCACTCTTCTCCTTGTCTACCCTCTGGTCCTTGTCGTCCATGTCCCAGGCTTCCGATAAACTGACCAACTTGGACTCATCAATACTGTGATATCCTTCGTCTTCTTCACTGTCTTCGTCGTCACTCACTTGTTCACCTCTTCTCTTCTTTCTTTCCAACTCCTTGGCTTTCTTTTTCTTGTCTCTTATACTCTGGGAGAACTTTGAGTTCAAAATATCGAAGTCGTCGTCCGATCCAAGAGCCTCGTCGGAATCCAATTCTTCGTCTATAAATTTGTCACTTGCACTTCCGTCTTTTACGAGTTTTCTGGCGTCCATAACACCGTCAAGGATTTCCATGTCTCCATCTCCTCCGTCTTCAGATCCAGACCCGTTTTCAGCCCTTTCTGCGATTTGAAAAGCATCCAAGATTTTACGGGAACTCCTCTTCCTCGTAGTTTTGGTCTTGCCGCCTACATTCTTATTGTTAGACTTCTTTCCTGCCATTTTAGTTAGGAGTTGTGATGGTTGTAAATGAGATGGAGATGGCTCTGAAAAAATGAGTATGAAAAGATTATATAATGAATTATGTAATAAGATGAGTGAAATGGTCACGTGATATATATATGATTAAGAGAAGCTATATCGTCGAAGTTCTGAAAACATAACATACTTGGATCTGATGGAATGGTGTTAAAGAGAGAATCTTTACCATACGATAGTTTAGGTGTATTTAATTGTTTGCAGTTTTTCTTTCAATTTTGTTTCTAATTTTGCACTCAATTTAGCTACAATACTAAAGAACTACAGGGCCCAGACGTCTCAAGACTTTGTCATGATTCATATATGTAGCACGTTGTTTCTCTAATACTACTGTTAGTTCAGATTTCCTATCAAACCTTGCCCTAACCTCCTCCCATCATTTCTTAAAATATTCATTAGTACTTGTGGATAATCTAGATAAACCACCTACAACGCATCTAACCTATCATTTATCTCCTCAGCAGACAATTTCTTGAATCTTGGGCCTTCAACGCTGGTCCCCTTAAAACCCAATGCATTTTCTTGAGCTTCACTTACGATTGCAATGTCCAAGTTCTTACCAGTCAATTCACCGTCAACAGATTCTTTCAACGCCAACAACGCGACATGAATGGCATCTTCCAACTCCAAGTTTTCGTTCCATCTCTTCTCTAAAAATGTCTTTGCAGAATTCGAAGTCTTACCAATGGCGGTGGCTTTCCAAGGGAAGTAACTTCCAGAAGGATCAACTTGATAGAGTTGGAAAGTTGAAGAGTGTTCGTCATACCCACCTACAAGAAGAGAAACTCCAAACGGTCTGATACCCCCAGATTGTGTTGATTCTTGCATAACTTTGGCAATTTCTTGTACGAGAATCTTCACTGGTGGATACTCGTTGTAAATTCTCTTATAATTTGTGTGTGCTAATTTACGAGCCTTATCCACGAGGACTCGGAAGTCAGGTCCCATTCCAGAGTATGACATACCAATGTTAGGAGTGATGAGTTCAATTTTGGAGTTGGAATCATCTTTGACGAGAGTGGAGTTGCTCTTACGTTCGGTAGCGAGCACTATACCATTGGCGGATTTGATTCCGATGGTGGTGACACCCTGTTTGACAGCATTAAGAGCATATTCAATTTGAACAAGTTTACCACTGGTTAGTTAGTATGAATTTAGAGGATAAAGAAAGATTCAAGAAAAGTTTTCTAGGACTTCTAGGATATGTTTTGGAGACACAGTAGTACTGGTCAACAGGAAACACAACTATTGATAATATTCCAGAAAGATATGCAAACTCCTCTGAATGATATGCCACTAGCAGAGAATTATAATCAGTAACAGAAGGATATCATAAAACAGGCTGTCACAGTATTCCAACACCTCTTTGCCGGTCAACAATTGTCTCGAATTATTGTTTCATCAGCATGGCATACTGCAAAGAAATACCTCGTGGAATTGAATCTAGAGGCTAAATATCGTATCACTACTTTGTTGTCCAATCTCTCTTCTTGTTCTGGAAACTGGTTGACCCCAGATCCAGTATCCCACAGGGCAACTGCTCCATCCATGCTACTATCCTTAGGCCAGAATTATTTATACATACCTTGGAGAAAATGTCGTTAACGAAAATGAATATCTATCAGCCATTGCTCTATGTAGTTTTGTTTAGTTGATGCTGATGGTTGGTGTTCCTTTTGCCTTCGAATTGGCTCTCGAAAAATCAACAAATGTCGTGGACATTGTCACGTGCGAGGTCTCAGTTTATGTCGCAGAAATTTGGCTGCGAAATCTAGACACCTTATTAGCTATTGTAACTAATGAGTAGTTGCCGAGGCATACCCTCAGAGAGCTGCAAAGCACCACCTTATCACTAATATCTACTACGTTGTCACTATTATCTACTTAATATCTTTCAATAAATGTATATCTAATGGCTGCAAAATTCTATAAATGAAATAAATTAAGGACTGGATGTGATTCTAGTCGTGGGTGTAGCACAAGCTACTATAGAGAAACTAACCAAGTAGTTTGATGAATTGGAATTTGACTCCCTCGAAATTAGTGGCAATACCCACAAAATAAATAAACCACGCTAGATGGACTTGATTAATAAATGAAACTACTAGTGAGCTACCCAAGGGCAGCCCTGCTAGCATTGAACTATGAGTACAACATCTACCATAGGTAGATATCACGAGAGACTCGCTTAATCCTCTTCATCATCGGTATCAATTGGCTTTGGAGTTCCCTTAGGACTACTCAACCAGTCGATGTATCTCAATCTTCTTCTTTCAGCTTGTAACTTCTTGTCATTTCTAGTCATCTTCTTTTTTCTAATTCTGATCTTGATGTTAGCCGGAGAGTCATTGTCGTCGGCTCTTGGTCCCTTGCCAGCAGGAGGAGCTGGAGCTGGGGAAGATTCCTTCGATTCGTCATCTTCACCACCTTCGAATCTACTGTTGTCCACAGCAGCATTTCCTCTTTGCACAACTTCACCATTTTCAACGTGCCATTGTTCAGGACATAAGGCACCCACGAATTCATTATTATGCGAAATCATGACTACACCACCGGTCCAGTTTCTAATAGCAATGGCCAATCCTCCTAAAGAGTCTCTGTCCAAATAATTAGTAGGTTCATCCAAGACCAACAAATGAGGATTGTTCCACATGGCACCAGCAATGACAACCTTGACCAATTGTCCACCAGACAACGAGCCCATAGGAGTATGATCAGCAATGTCACCATCTAAACCAACACCTTCGAAATGCTTTCTAATGACTGATGGAGTAAGTTCTCTGTAACCCAAACCTTCTCTCGAAGCTTCGTGATCGTCGAATTTTTGGAGCAATTTGTCAAAACCGTGTTCCAACAAGACTTCCTTTGGAACCCAAGTGTTGTATCTTGGTAACCAGTTCTTCCATTTAACTTCATATTGGAAGGATTTCTTCAACTTTTGTCTACCAACGATGGCTTCGATACATCTCTTTCCTCTACCGTCACCAACATCGATTTCTTTGTCCATTTGTTCCTTTTCTTCAGCAGAAACCTTTCTACTTTCCTTCAACAAAACTTCACGATCGTCACCGAATCTATATCTCCATTGTAAATATTGATTGGCGGTCTTTTCTTTATGTTGTTCGACGTGTTGAAGAGCATGTTGAGCAATGTAACCAATTCTAAGGTTAGGATGCTTTTCAACCTTACCTTCGTTTGGCATCAATTCAGCAGTTAAAAGCTTGATAAGAGTAGACTTACCAGCACCATTTGGTCCCAAGATAGCGACACGGGACGAAAGAGACAACGAACATGAAACATCAACCAAAGATGGCTTAGCAGCACCTGGGTATTTGAAAGTAACATTGGCCATACGTGCAACAGCTCTAGTGTTAGACTTGACCCCAGTCAAAATACCTGGAGGTGGGAAAGCCATCTTGACATTGGAATCAGTCAAAGTGTAGTAGGACTTACCTTCTGGCTTGACCTTGACGAACTCAGACAAGTTACCCTTGTAGTAGGCCAACTTCTTGTTTTCGTAATGAATGATATCAGTACAGACTTTATCCAAGAATCCGGAGTCATGTGAAACAATCAAAGAGGTAATTTCGGTGTTTTCAACAAGGTAGTCTTCCAACCACTTAACGTTTGCGACATCCAAGTGATTAGTAGGTTCATCCAATAAGAGAACATCAGCCTTCATCAACATGGCTCTAGCAAGTTCCAACTTCATCTTCCAACCACCAGATAAGGAACCAACGTTTTGTTCCAATCTTTCTTGAGGGAATCCAACGGTCAATAAGGCGTTGGAGATCTCAGATCTTTCGACATGGACCAATTCTTCATCAGACGCGATGAAACTAACCAAGTCCATATCACCTTCGGAACCTTGCAATTTATGTTCAACGAAACAAGTCTTCAATTGGTCAGCAGTAGGGAAACCTTCCAATTGACCCTTGGAAATGGCTCTCATTAAAGTCGATTTACCAGCACCGTTTCTACCACACAAACCATATCTGTGACCCTTTAACAATCTCAAACAGGTCTTGTTTAACAACATACGGGAACCGTAGGCAAGAGAGAAATCAGCGTTGACGATTTCAATTCCATCGTCACTGTTAGCCTTTTCAACATCTGGGTTGAATAACTTTCTAAGGTTGAAGACAACCAAATCGGCGTAAGCAGTGAGAAGTTCTGCGGAGACACCGATTTCCAAAGACATCAAGAATTCTCTCAATCTCTTCCAATCGTTGACGTTAGAGTCAACCATTAAAGTGGATGATAAATAGGTGCAGACAGTTTCGTCAGAGAGGTTTAATTTCTCAACGACTTCGCTGAATTCTTCAGGAACATCGACGTAGAATCTGGTAGCTTCATCAAAAGTGATTCTACCGTGGAATTTTCCATCAGCATGTTCGCTTTCGGCGTCCTTCAAGACATCCAAAGCCTTACCGGCCAATTCTCTGACTTCTGGCAACGAAGCGTTGTTGAATACTTTTTCAACACCTGGCAACAAAATTGGAATGTAGGTTTCGATTTCTCTCTTGTTGTTGACCAATCTAGTCAAATTTTCGGTAACAGTGACAGTTTGTCTCAATTGGTCGTTGGTGGAGGACGACATCTTTAAGGATTTGTCCAAAATAGGAACCAACAACGACAAAGCAGGTTCGGTGACTTCAGCAACAAAAGTGACAGAAGACAAGTTCTTGATACACTCAGTAACCTTGTTTGGGTCAGCCAAAGTTTCAACAATTATATCGTACTTCAATTGTAAATCCAAGTTATCTAAAACCTTGACAAATTTTTTCAAAACAACCAAACCTTGTTTGGCCAATTCTGGCTTGAAATCAGTGGACAAATCAGTCAATGCTGGAACGACAGTTACGAATTTCAATTCCAACAAATCGGCTGGAGAGTCTGAGATCAATTGGTCCAAAACATTCAAACCGGCGATCTTGGAGTTCCATTTGGCCGAAGAGTTTAAGTATTTGACCAAATCGTCAAGGAAAACGGTAGCCAAAATTTCAATTGGAAAGATTCCGTAGACCACGTCCAAGGTAGTTTTAGCAGACTTGACAACGTTCTTATCCTTATCAGCAAATAAATCAAAAATTAACGAGAAAAATTGAAGTAAATATGATTCGTAAGGAGATTGACCAGCAAGAGTGGCAGCCAAGTTTTGGAGTATCAACAAAACAGATTCTCTAACAAGAGGAGAGTTTTTTGGTTTGGACATGGATTTCAAGATTTCCAACAATCTCCATTCGTTGATCATGGAAATGTCTTCGTTAGAAATGATTTGAACAATAGCTTCAACTTCAGCCTTAACTTCACTGATTTTGCTAGCACCTTCGATGTTAGACAAGTTTTCTTGGAATGGAGTGTTGCCAACATTCAACTTGCTGAGAGCGGTATTCAAAGAAGTCAACGAGGTGGTGGAAGAGCTTGCAGTCATTGGAGTACTAGCTCCACTGGTTGGCATGGATTCAACCGGAGTTTGGATTTGCGAGTTTCTACCTCTACCTGGGACTAAATTCGACAGGTTTGCATTGAATGCACCACGAGGAAAGCCCTTTGGTTTACTGGTTAACGCCTGTTGCTTCAAGAAGTCATCAAATGATTGTTTGGACATCTTGGTCTTCAGGGTGTGTAGGCTTTAGAAGAAGAGAGTGGTGATAAGAAACGTTTTTGAAAATTTTCGATGCGAAGAGGGTAGGAAAACTGAGCCGCACGAAGATCAAGATGTCACCACGAGCCGGGAAGCACAGCTACGTTTTAACTTATGTAGAGACTAGAACTAATGGTACTCTTATAGTGGAGGATCCTTATGCTATACTAGAATATCTTAGACATTCAAAATAACCTTTGGAATTAGACCGGGTATAAATATCGACCTGCATATGGACAATCTATACTCATCGCAAGTGATCCAAAGACGAGTTATACCATAAAAGTTGTATTAGAAGCATTGAAGATGTTGCAATAACAGTTTTAGCGTGGCAGTCTGGAAACCGGATTCTTTAGTAAGTTATTAGTTACAGGATGTCTATTTTGTAAATAATTATGGGTTTTCTCAGAGGGAAGAGGGAGCTAGATTAGATTATATTGTGATATATAAGGGCAACGCGAAGTTGCAACGGTCTTTTAATCTTGGGCAGACAACATATGGTGTTTTAGCCGGTAAATGAATATTATTGGCCCAAAATAGAGTGATTGTCTGCCGTTCCACATGAGTAGCTCTGACAATTCACTAGACAAGACCTGAATAGAAGCGATTGAGGTTGTCGTATCGTCATAAGTTAGCATTATTGGAATTATCAGCACGATTATCGTGATTATGATTATCGTGATCACCATGCCATCACTACCTGAGAGATACTGCAATCAATTTCTTGTTGTATACGGTCGAAGCAATTCATTTTGGAAATACCAGACGATTATTTCTATTTTCACTACAGAAGTGTAGAACACGAAGCACCCAATTCATCAACAGAAGGTATACGTGGACAATAGCTACGTTTATTGGATGAAGTTTTCCTCAACGCATTTCAGTGTTAGGTAAACGTTTCGTTCACTTTTATCTCATTTGGTCAAACTTTCTGTTCACCTCTACCTCACATGCAACAACTTCACGTGCTCCAATTGTATTAATAATCTGATGAAATCCAAGTCAAGCCAGCAACCACGTTAATTGGCCACTAAAAATATAGCTAGGTACCACCTTTCTTAGCAAATGCCATTATTCCATAAATTGTAGGAAAAGTCGGAGCACTCACTATAACGTTAGCAATTGTTGATTTCATTGATTCATTTACATCCAACAATAGTAAAACATCATATCAATTGGATTTTTATGAACTTAATTCAACGGCTTCACTTGAATATCTAGGTGTAGAGAAATCCATTAAAAACTCATCAATAACGTCAGATAGAATCTTATCTTTTTCAGTCTGAAGTTTTACTTATCATTAACCGCATGCAGCACCATATTCACCCCAAATCTACCCTTGTCTCCGTTGCTCTTCACACCCTCAAAAACAAGTTCATATCTTGCCAATTTTGGATCGCAAGTTTTCTTACTTCTTTTGCTTTGTCTAGGTGACTGGAGAGAATCTCCAATGTTCACATCGCTGTCCACCACCTGCCAGGTAATGAACTCCGACTTGATGAAATCAGAAATCTTTGACAAAAACGTCTCAGTGAAACGATCAATTTCTTCAAGTGTTATGTGTTTCTCGTTGTCACCAACAGTTAGCTGGAAAACTTTCAGCACATATGCGCCAGGCTTGTTCACAGAGTTATAGACGAGACCATATGATTTGGATGAAGCTGTGGACTTTTCTTTAAACTCTATGACACCTGTTGATTTGAAAAGTGTAGTAGTTTCGCGTAGATCGCATAGAGTAAGTTCTTGAACCAGGTCTGGAGATGGTCCGGACTCTTCAAGCAGTTTCTGGCTTACACGCAACTCTTGTATTAACCCGGATCTTTCCACAATCAAAAATATCCACTTTTCCTTTATATGAATTGGATAGATATCTACAATATCTTCGGCCTTGATGAGAGTGAGATGACAGTTGTGGTTGAAAATTTCAGTCCCATCCTCAGTTACTTTGAGATGGACGGTGTGAGGTATGGTGGTACTTGAAGTTGAAGTTTCGCTGACTGAGTTTTGTCCCATCCCTTCACTCTCGCTATCGTATGATATTTCAGTTTTGTAGCTTCCATCTTCATAAAGCTGAGTCGTCCTACCAATCAAGTCGTCAAAAATTTCCGTTTCTGCTTCACTTTCATAGAGAAATTTATCGTTTGATGGATCAATAATTTGAGATCCAATCAAGTCTTCAATATTATAGTGAGCGCTGGTGTTTTCTGACTCTATCTCCTTTGAATAATCTTTAGATTGCTTCTCAGGGGAATAGGAGGTGGATTTAGTACCAAACTCTTTAGATGCATCATTAGAACCATTGGAATCCACTCCAGCTACATTAATATTTTTTCTTTCTCCTGATGTGTCCCTCATTGGAAAGTCTTCAAGATCTGACACATCGTCACCAAAATATTGAGATGTGATTGATTTTCTAGACCTTGTCAGCACCAAATTTTCGTGGCCGTTCCCATTTTCATGATCTAACAATACATCAAGATCATTTTCATGGTCATTTGGTAGATTGAGATAATTTGTGCTTTTGGCAGACGGAACTTTGAGTAAGTGGACTATTTCTCTCATTGATTTCGTTAGTTGTTCGCGAGATTTTTTTATGATCTGTAGGTCGAGTTCGGGAATAGTATTTGGTATGGACGATGGTATTGTGTGAGATGGAGATTCGGTTGCTGGAATAGCTCCGGGAGAATGTCCATATTGTCTAGAATCTATCATTGAAGGTCCGTCCGAGTTGATTGATAAGTTCGCAGTATCTTCCGAGATTTTGGAGATGTTTTCCGTTCCTGGGATCTTGTTGTTTTCTTCATTTCTATCGATACCACGCCCTTCAACGAGTGTATTCCTTTCTTCTCCAGTTGAAAAGGCAGTCTTTTTATTCAACTCCTTTTCTAATTCTTTAATCCTTGTCAATTGCTTATTATTCACAAACTTCAACGAGTTGACCTCACCCTGGAGCTCAAGAATCTGATACTTCATTTCCGATCGTTCCAAATTGGAAACAATTTTGAATCTTTCAAGGTTTGTGAATTCTGAAGTCAAGTAGTTAATTACGCCTGGTAAATTGTATTTGGCAGGTTGTTGCAGCTGCTGTTGTTGCTGTGGCTGTCCCGGCGTCTGCTGAGTATTCCATCGTACCAGTTGTCCATTCAGACCTTTTGATGTTGTAGATAGCCTAGGATTATTCATTGGGATGTATTTGCTATTACCTCACGTCTTTTTTCATTAAATTTAGCGGTACAGCTGGATGAGTTGATGGTTCGAGTGTAGTTGATCCACCGTCAACAGTTGAGAATATGACGTGGTCACGTGACCAAAATAAAAAGTTGTTGATCGATTTCAAGGTTTTCCGAAAGTCTGAAGTAGTTGAACAGACAAATGTGACACGACGGAGAAAACCTCTGACTCTTTGTAGAAACGAACCCATTACATGTAGTATCATAATGTTATAATACTGATTTTGCTCAGTGGGTTACCCGGAAATGGATGCGAAAACACCTTACTGTAATTTCTATGAGTCTTCTAGCAAATGGTGATTCATAGAGTAACAGGGATATCTTTACGCGTAGACAGAATGGGTGCATTTAGCTGAGCTAGGTGTAGTGTTTTATCACTGCTCTATTCGCTAATTTGGGTGCGAAATCAGTCAAATCAGAAGATTTAGGACCTTATAGTATGATTACTATTACCTTTCTTTACGCTGTTTTTTATTGTTTCATTCTTTTATAGTCTGAGTTCTTCTATTGCTTCATATCTTCAACTATTTCACTTCTTCTATTCTATACCAATAGCTAATAAATCTGCTATGTCTTCTTCCTTTTTTCAATTCTAGACTTATGACTTGCTCAGTGCCGCAATATCTAAAATAATGTGGACTACTACAAATTTCTCTACATAATAATAAGAATGTGTAGTTAAGTACATTTCATACATATAGATACACATAATAATTAATTACTCACGGCTAAACTCTAGTGTCAGTAGATATGCTTTCTGTGAAGGTGGAGTAAGTGGATCGTAATCTAAAGCCACCTAGCTTTAATTCGTTTAATTTCGTTAATTTCGAGTCCCCACAATTGTTCTCATCCTCATAGAGATACTGACTATCTTAAAACGTCATTGACATGCCTATCATACACACAGCTGTTAAGTTACAGCTCGTGCTTCACCTTGCTTGGTCCCGTCTCCCGATAGCTTATTTCTTTATCCAGTCATTCAATCCATATCTATTTCTAGCAATTTCGATTGCATAAAACTGGATTCTCACCACAAAAATAGTACCGTCTTGGGTATATTCCTCAGAAGCCTTTGTCCTCAACAAGGTTCCGAAGTTGTAATCATCAACTTGTGAAAACTTTTCACAGAAAGCTCTCCATTTTTCCTTTCCAGCAAGGGATTTCATCTCATCTTCGTTAATCTCCGCTACTCTAGCTGGTTCTTTGTACTCTGGAAAGTCTTCCAAGAACTGTTCGAAAATATCGTCATCGTGGTTGCTCAACTTCAACTTTGAACCAGGAATCTTCTCCAACAAGTTGAAGTAAATTTCTGCTTGCATGACAGCCTTCACGGCAAACTGTCTTTCGATGTCTTCCAAGTTTTCTGATGTTTCAGCGTCAAATTTTGTAGCCATTGTGTGTTGGTTGGGGAAGAAATGTGTGGTTAAAATGAAGAGTTCAAATTTTTACTAATACTTGGTATTTCGGTGGGCACACGACTATAGAGTCTTCGAGAAGTTCATGGTTAAAGAGACCAAATATTCAGAAGAAAGAGTTTAATTAGGCTAAAACGGATGATTGCAATAAAAGGTAGCATATATCTTTCTGGGATCACTGTCTTTCGAGTTGAGAGTCACCTTTTGTATGATGGAAGTTTCTAGATGTTTCAAGATTTGGTGCGAAATTGATGGGTGCAAAAAGAAGCTTCTACGAGATTGAGAGAACTTTAATACTCATTTAGACATATTGTAGTATTAGAGAGAAATAAAGGCGATAAAAATCTATTTGAAACAATGCAATAGGTAGTGATGAGTGAATGAGAGTAGTGGGTGAGAGTGGTGAATCAACGAACTAACGAATGAACAAATGAACAAAATACAAGACAATACAATTGTAGCTGACAACCTCCATAACGGTTAAATATCAAGTTCATAAAACCTTCAATTTGAGTTCGGGATACTTAAAGATCAACATATATGAAGGAGTCCAGACGCTTTCTTTGTCGTTCTTCAAATATGTGAAGCATATGAGGGTATTTTAGGCAGCTAAAGAGATAGGCAGAACTACTTCATTCTCTGCCTTTCTAGACCATATTATCCTAAAACGGACAAGTAGGATTCTCATCAGAACAGGTATCTATAATCCTAGCGATTCTCTCACAAACCTCCTTACCCTATTGTCGTACTCTTCCCTGTGATCTCTCCACAATTTGCAAGCGTCGATATTAGCACCACTCTCCGGGTTTGGCTCCGCCAACATCGAAACCACACTTAAGAGTATCTTCTCAATACTCTGGACAGGAGACCATCTCTCTTCGGGTCTTTCATATTGATTCGGATCTTCTCCTGGCGCGTGTAGTATAGAAATACATACGTTTCCATCTGCATAAATATTCGGATGTAACAATGGCGGATCAAATTTTAACGTTGGTGGACTCAACGGATAGTCCTTTGGAAACAGTAACAATGCGGGAAATACACCATTTTCATAAGGAGTTTCTGATGGTCCTTCTAACAAGCATTCCCAGTGGTAGAGGTCGTCTTCTCTGATTGGGCCAGCAATGATTCCTGGTGGAGGGTCTCTTGTAAGTTGTTGATACTCCTTAAGGAGACGTTTTTGTGCAGTAGAACGAGCCATGAAATGCGTTTGAAAGTGAAACTTGGTGAGTTAGTTCAGGGATCTTTTGATCTGTGTCTGAATGTAAGATGTCTGGTGATGTCTGGTAATGTCGTTCCGCTTAAGAATTTGTAATGTGAATTCTTCTTTGCTTATTGTGTAGGGTATTTGTGTCGTCCTAGGTACCTTCTATTTCTTCTTCTAAATAAGTGATCGTATACAATACTATTTAATTCTTTGTCATGTTATCTTGTCGCTGACGTTTCGTTTAGGTCCCCAGTTTGTCCTGCATATATCACGATATATAATATGCAGTACTCGAAATGCCACTTGAAATGCCAACGTCACAACCTATACACTAATTTTTCACTTATATGATCACATCTACTCATCTTAAATTCAACCATCCAACATTTAACCTTCTTAGATCACTCTAACAGTTTTTCAAGCAAACTGAAAATATCAAAATATCAAAATATAATCCTGCATATATACACCTCCGATTGGACGAACATTTTCTAATAGGTGTCTCCAGATTTACAACCAAAAGCCCAATTCAACCACCACTCCACCAAACCCAACATGTCACAATTCTTTGTCGCTAAAGTCAAAAACGTTATTAGTGGAGACACGCTTATTCTTGTGCCCTCCAAAACCACTCAATTGCCGGCACCAGAGAGACTTTTGACACTTTCTTACGTCAGATCAGACGATTATGAAACGAAGGAATACTTGAGAAACTTATTGATCGGTAAGGAGATAAAGTTCAAAGTGGAATACAAAAACCAAGGTGGACGCGAGTTTGGTGATGTCCAAGCTCCTATTTTCAAATCGTTAATCATTCACTTATTATCCAAAGGCTTGGTTAAGTTGAAGGACAATGTGTCTGAGAACGACGGAGATGTTTACTATGAGCTTCAAGAGGCCGAGAACTCCGCAAAATTGAATAGTTTAGGAGTTTGGGGAAAACAAAACCATGTAGAAGTAGTAGCTCTTGACGAAGAAATCATCACGAAGTCTCAAAAGACCCCATTGAAAGTTGTCGTTGAAAAAGTTATTAGTGGTGATAGAGTTATGGCGAGGATTATTATGAAGAATAGTCACGTAACTACGCCATTATTATTGGCTGGTATAAAAACTCCAAGAACGGATGATACCAACCAAGCAGCACAAATGACCAAAGTGGCTCAACAAGCAAAAGCTTTTGTTGAAGAAAAGTTGTTAACTACTAAAGCAGAATTAACTGTTAGTATCATAGGCCACAGTCAGAATGATGTTCCTGTGGGTATTATTAACCATGAATCTGGGAACGATATTCATTTAAAGTTGTTGGAATTAGGTTACGCTGAAATTGTTGACTGGCAGTCGACTTTAGTAGGATCTAAAATCATGGGAGGTTACAGAAAGGCCGAACAAACTGCTAGAGCTTTAGGAAAGGGATTATTTGCCAGCACTACTGGTAGTACACCCAAGACAGCAAAGATCGTCGGTTCGTCGTTAAAGCCTGGTGCAACCATTGAAAACGTACAAATCGCAAGAGTTGTTGGTGCTGACACTTTGGTGATAAGATTACCATCGGATGAAGAACTTACAGTTCAATTGGCATCCGTCAGAGCTCCTAGACCTGGTGACTCTACCGTCACCTCATCGCACGCTCACCAACAAGCCCTTGTTGCAACTGCTCGTGAGTTTGTCAGACATCTAGTTATTGGAAAGACTGGAACTCTCTACATTGATGGATATAGAAATGAGAACAAAGAACTCAATTTCGATGCCAGATTCCTTGTAAGTTTCAAGTATAATAATACTGACTTGTCTGAAGTGATTGTAAGTAACGGGTTTGGTACTGTCATTAAACACAATAAAGCAACAGCTCATGAAAGATCATCTAACTGGGATAGATTAGTTGAAATAGAAGAGGAACAAAAGAAGCTTGGTAAGAAGGGTGTTTATTTCAGTGGAGATATAAACAAGATCTTAACTGTCGGTACTAGAGTCGTCGATGCGTCTGAAAATGCCGTCAAGGCTAGAACTTTCTTGAATGGATTCAAACAAAAAGGAAGAATCTCTGGAGGATATCATGTTGAGTTTATCCCATCTATGAACAGAGTCAAGTTGTTCAACCCTAAAGAAGGCTTGAAATTGACATTGATTTTGGGTGGATTGACTAATGACAAGTCTGAATCACTTTCTGAACAAGGTTTGAAGTTCATGAACAAGAAGTTCTTGCAGAGGAACGTTGAATTTGAGGTTTATGATGCAGACAAAATTGGTGGGTTTGTAGGTAATTTGTATGCTACTTCCAAGTCGTTGATTCCAGTCCAAGTCATGTTATTGGAACAAGGGCTCTGTAAAGTTCACGACTCGGTGCATTCTAATCAATTTGCAGGAGATTTCATCAAGGCTGAAGAGTTGGCTAAATCTGGCAAAAAGGGAGTTTGGTCAAATTATGATGAAGGAAAAGTGCAAGCAGAATTGGCACAAACTGAAGGCAAGCTTCGTGCAATGACATTGGAAGCAGCTAAGCCTAAATTTTTTGATGTTGAAGTTGTTGATATCGACAATTCTGGTGTTATTAGCTTCCATATGTTGGATGCAGCAACCTTGCAGAAATTTGCCAGTTTCAAATCCCAATTTGCAACCTTCCACTCGCAAGCTCCAAGTGCTAGTACCACCTCGGTGGATTTACCATACAACTTGGTTAAGCCTCCAAAGAAAGGGGAATTGGTTTCAGCAAAATTCTCTGAAAATTCCAAGTATTACCGTGGAAGAGTCATTTCTTATGATAAGAGCACTGGTAAGTATCAAGTCCTTCATTTAGATTTCGGTAACATCGATAAGGTTCCTTTAAGTTCGTTACGTTCGTTGCCCGCGAAATTCAACTTGACCTCATATCCAAGTTTTGCACACACTTCCACCCTTCAAAACGTAAAGCTTCCACCTTCCTCCCCAACCGACTACTTAACCGAAGCATTGGAAGTCTTGGACGAGTTGACCTTTGAAAAGAAATTGGTTATAAGTGCCCTCCCATCTTCAGGAAATGTTGAATATGAAGGTGTATTTTATGATGCAAAGAACTCATTAACTGACCCAACTTACACTATCAACAAACAATTGGTAGTCGAAGGTTTTGGAGTCGTTGATCCAGCCACTACAAACCCAGCATTGAAATCTTATGTTGGAGAACTTGTTGCTGCTCAAGCAAAGGCGAAATCTCAACATTTAGGATGTTGGGAATTCGGTGATGTCTCATTCGAAGATGAGCCATTATATTAGTTGATAAAGAGAGTTAGAGTTAATTCTGCTCTTTCAGTGCTCTTCTTTTGTTGAAGATACGATATCCAAACATATTTTCAGCACGATTAAAAGCAAAACATTGTCATTTTGACATTGTCCACGTAGTTTATAAATAAGTCAAACAAAATCATCACAAAAGCATTACAAAAGTACATATTGATTTCACGAAAATAGTAAAAAGAGTATTAAGTTCAGACTCAATGTAGATGAAATTTATCTCACAGATCGCACAATTATCAAAATTTAGGATTATACTTTTTCCGGTTATTCTTGTTGAAATAGGCACATAATCATCAAGCAGGCTTATAGCCGTCAAGTAGCCTCTATATATTAGTGAGCTCATGATATGACTCCGCAGTAGTGGAGTAATGGCTGCAAATTATATCGGAGAGTCGCAGTTTATCCTCCGGTATTGTGACAGATTTTAATTTTTTCAGATTTTCAGATTTTCAGATTTGAGATATTTTACGAAGGGCCACGACAGAAATGTTCTAGTTATGATCTGCCCACTATTTTAAGAACTTATGAGCTGATACGAGCTTCATATGGCCTATTAGAAGAATCTTTTTACGTAGAATTATATGGCCCATCTCCACTAATCAGAAAATTTAGACTCGATAATGAGAGCTAGAAGTCGTGATGATTTATCTCAGATGTCGCGTGAAGTTTTTGATTAGCGATAACGGCCAAATATCGTTCAACATTTTTCACAGCCATATAAATGTCGCGTATGTCTTAACTATACGATGGTTCATGTCGCTAGAAATAGACCAATCTTAGTCTGTAGTAGCCCTAAATTTGTAGAGTGATCTTATATAATATGCCGCTGAAAGTTTTTAGAATTACTTCTAGAATTACTTCTATCATAATTACTTCTACAACTGCTCTATCAAATTACTCACTATCAGAATTAATCCTCAGAACTCCTCTCTCACATAACCGTGAGAGACCATCTAGCAAAAATCAATAATTCCAACGAATATCGACTCGGTTGTATTGTTGAGTCTCAATATGTCTTGACCAGTCTCATTCAGTCTCAATCAGTCTCAGTTAGTCAATCTCATTCTCAATAATCCTACCCTCGATTAATTCCACGACATTCTATTGCGCGCTCGCGGTGTTGATGTTTCTTCTCATAAGGACAACTCAAAAAGTTAATTTTCAAACGATTTTCTTCTTAGTCAACGCCACCTATTCAGTTCACAACACCAGCCATCCAAGATGAATCCTGCTGTTACTAATATCGTCGTCATGCTTGTCATGATGCAAGTCTCGCGTCGTTTAGACTTGGAAGACCCAACCATTTTATTCTACGTCAGAGTTGCTTATATCACCTGTCAAGTATTGGCCTTGGGTGTTTACTTGTTTGTTAGATACAAGATCAACGCTAAGAACGATTTGACTACCTTGAAGTACGTCGAACCTGCTAACGCGATGTCCGGTGAATCTTCTCCAAAGGCTGTTGTCACCACTGTCAAGCAGTACGATTTACAACAAGTCGACTCGTTGGTCAAGTCCGTCTTCACCTCGTTGGCCATGATGGGTTTCATGCACATTTACATGAAATACACCAACCCATTGGTTATGCAATCTGTTTCATCTGTCAAGTCTGCTTTAGAAGCCAACATTGTCAAGATCCATTTGTTTGGCACTCCTGCCAGCGGTGAATTGAAGAGACCTTTCAAGGCTGCTCCAGGTTTCATGCAAGCTATGATGGGTGGTGCTCAAGACATCAAGACTGACGAAAAGTCTATTGAACAAGCCGAAAGAGCTGGTACCGGTGGTATCAAGGAAGAGTAGATAATTTGTAAGTACTGAGGGAGCGAAGTACTTGATGGGACTTGCCAAAAGATTTTAAAAGATTTTGGTTCATCTCCGCTCGGTACTTAAGAGACCTACTAAAAGATTTAGGATCTCCTCCTATCTGTACTAAACAGTGAGACCCACTATAATTTGTGGATCATCTTTTAGTGACCATAGAACTTCAATTCCAGTATTTATTAATGTCGTTTGACTTGTCAAAATGTACGATATTGAGGTCGCTTGATCCATTTAGTGTTGCAATTATGATTATGTTAGCATCTAACCAAATTTCATTTTTAATTATGTAATCGCAATACTGTAAATGTCAAAAACACTTAGCTCCACTTAGTATTTAGCGGTGAGACCGACTATGAAAATTTGGTAGCCTTTGATGATCAGATAAGTCCGGTGATTGTTATAGAGTGCCTTCACTTTTAATACTGTCCTTTCATAGTTTATTTATGAGGTCTGCTTGTCAAAATTAACGACTCGCTTGATTTGGTATAATGGTTGCAATTGTGATTATATAAGCAACGAATCAAACTAAATGTATGCTTACGTAATCGTGTTTGACTGCAAAAGCTTCAATCACAACTAACCCGCTAGGTACTAAGCGGAGATGACCCAAGAACCCCTAGTTGACGCAGTCTGGTCATAATTTATTATTTACATTTGACGTAATCTTTCGTTTAACGTAGCATAACTCGCTGGCCTATAGAGCCCTTTAGCAGGCTTATATAGCACTTTAGCTGACATATATAGCCAGGCTTTGGATTTTCAACATTTCACCAGCTTAAAGAAACAGATTATGGAAGGTACACTACTCATTGAACACTTGTTACTTGACGTACCTCCCCAACTACACCTATGAAGTAGTACATATATTTACAAGACTGTATACAGAACAGGGTGTTCTAGCAATAATAAAGACGGTAAACCTACTCAGTATTAACTAAAATACTCTCCTGATCCTTGCCTCTAACAAAACTTATCAACTCCAATAACTTCCCACTCAAGATCATCTCTTTTACACCCCATCTCCCACGATTATAGATCTCTGGTACTGCCTTTGCAAGTTCCGGAACCAAGCCTAAATACAAATCCTTATATTGAACGATTTCTGCTGGCGCAACCTCCGTTTCATTCTCCAACTTCAAGAATTTGTCCTTGATCCATTTTGGAAGATAATTCTCCTCGTCACCGTCGTCGTCGATATCGCTTGTTAAATATTCGTCTCTATTCAAACATCTCATCAAGTACAATAACCAACATTGGTCCTGGAACTCGGACTCAAGAATAGATTCGAATGAAGTCACTCCTAGTGACACTAACAACGACTGTTGGAACTTCAAATCCTTCTTGTATACATTCTTCAATGTTATGAATCGTCTTTTGTACTCGGAGTTTGTCAACATATCCTTTTCGGTCCTTTTCAACGACTTGAGAGCTGCCTGAAGAATCTTTTTTTGGCCCCTGCAATAGATCGTGATGTTGGAGCTGTTAGGACCTTGAATTTTATCAAGAGATGAGATATCGATCATATTACTCTTGGACTCGATAGCTTGACGTAATTGGTTAATACCAGCCAATTCCGCTCTAAGAGTTACATGATCTTCCCATTTATTTTTGACTAGGAATTGAAAGGTTTGAATGAGGTTGGTTGGAACGTGATCCTTAGTCAAGAAGAAAAGCAAGCCGTCGCTAGCTTTTTTAAGAGAAGGAAGTGGTTCAGCAAGAGCTTTTACATCAAGTAGATCTTCAGAGTCGTTTGGTTTGTCTTGAGAATCCGAGGAATCAGATTTCTCGTGATTACGGATTACTGACGTAGTGTAATCCTCCATCTTTGGTAATTTCACTCCGCTCTGCTCCAATTCCTTGACCATTTCTTCGGGCAACTTGATCTTCACCGCAGCAGAATCCGCCTGGTTGTCTTCCAAACAGAATCCATATGCCAACAACAACTCTTCGTTCCCCTTCATACCATAATTATTATACAATTGGCCGCAGGCCACATCCTCGGCCTTGAACTGGAAAAAACCATCTTTGCTCACCGACCAATCAACTTTTGCTTTCAGATCGTGATTCAAAAGATCTACTAACGGAAGTAGCATGGCTTCATCTTGTTTCACTTGATGGTTAAGAAAATCCTTGACTAAGTATGATGGAAACGATCTAGACTTAAGAATTAGTGATGACCATAAGTAATTGGTGAAACAAGTCCAGTTCTCGGGATCGTCTTGGCTAAAGTATTGGTACAAATCTTCGTCATTATAAAATTTGTGTTCGTAGTAGAATTTCATGTTAACAAAGTGGTTAGTGGGAAACGTCAAATCTTTAGGCAACAAGTTGACGATCTCCCACCATTCTTCAATCAACTGTGTCAAATTCTCTCTAAGCGAGCCGCCTAGATTGGTTCCCTTTAAGTATAATTTATCTGCCGCCGACCACGTATAGGGAGATTTTATTTCTAATAATGTTGGCAAGTGCGATAAGTATGGTTCGAAATATGATGCGCTAGATCTCTCTCTAGCGAGGTACATTTTGAGTAGCGAGTTGATGTTAGAGGTTTGAAGAGAGATTTTCGAATAGTCGCCACTGGACCCTTCGCTAAATGATTTTATAGCATCTTCTAAAGTTATGATGATTTTCAATGGGATCTTTATGGAAGCATCATTTGTCTCGGTACAATAGGCACCAATGCTACCATTTTCAGATTTGAATTGGATATTTGGCAGGTACTCGGCACCTTCGACCTTTGCCCATTGTAATAGAGCATCTATCTTTGATGTGGACATGATCAATAATGTTGAAGAAGAGATGAGAAAATAGCAGTAGTGGGTTTGAAAATCTCCAGAGATGAGTGGCAATTTAGGACAAAAAAATGTGAATAGCGATAGAATTAGGAGCAAAATTGACAATGCTCACTAAAATTGGGATCTGCCAGTTGAAATAAGGAGAAAATGAGAATTTAGTGACGTCTTGAGAAGTTTAGCGACGTTCGTAAGTAGTTTAGTGAGAATATCTCATATTAATGACAGCGAGAGACACATACTAGGATTAGAAAGCATCTAGCAAGAGTTTAAGTATCTTTAAATCTCAAAGTAGTTAATATACTTACCATTGACATTAATTCTCGTAAACGTTTCGAGTCACCAGTCGAGAGAAAAAATACCAATAGAATACCAATAGAATACCAATAGAATACCAGTGTTCCACCAAAAAGCTCTATACTAAAAAAACACAAACTTTAATAGAGGCTTTATATCAGAATATGTCAGTCTAGACACTCTGAGCTTATAATTAACAGCAGTTTTCATGGTAAGAACATAATACTTCCAGGCTGACAGTGACTCAATTTACTGTGGTGTATATTCTATACCTATCCTGCATAACGCTCACCTGATTTCGATGCTTTCAAATCTACAGCAATTACATCTACACCCCTAAACCGTCTAGCCATAATGATTAGGGGATATTTAAACGCAACAAATCTCGCAAGGAGGTCTATTTCCAGAATCCCTAGTAAACCGGGGTGTTTTTTTACTACATCCAGTATCTCTAGGGCTGAAGACAAATCCAACCAAACCCCGGAGACCGGCGCTGATTCTTCAGGCACCAAATCCAAGACACGTCCGCTCAGTCGTGTATCAATTGGTGGGAACAAATACTCCAACAGCAAATATGCCTCCAGCAACTCTATAGAGTTTGCGTCTTGGAAGGCAGTGTGTGTCTTGCTTGTAGCAGGTGGTGGGTTCACATACTGGTTCACTAAAGAGAAGGAACGGTTGAGAATACAAAAAGAAGTGGAAGCAAAGAGAAGTTATGGGAAACCTTTGATAGGGGGACCTTTCAGCTTGGTAGATACCGAGGGACAAACTTTCACCCATGAAAACTTGATTGGTGACAAATTCTCGATTTTATACTTTGGCTTCTCCCACTGTCCCGACGTGTGTCCAGACGAATTGGATAAGTTGGGAGAAATGTTGGATGAGCTTAAGAAGAGCAAAATCGAGTTGCAATCGATCTTTATAACCTGTGACCCTGCAAGAGATTCGCCAGAGATTTTGAAGCTGTACTTGTCGGACTTTTACCCTGGAATCGTGGGTTTGACAGGAACTTACGAAGGTGTGAAGAAAGCTTGTAAGCAATTTAGAGTTTACTTTTCCACTCCTCCAGATGTGAAACCGGGCCAGGATTATTTGGTCGACCATTCCATCTTCTTTTACTTAATGGACAAGGAGGGTAACTTTGTAGATGTTATTGGAAGAGAAGTAACAGCAAAGGAAGGTGTGGAGAAGATCAAGGGCCATGTGGATGCATTTGTTCCGGAGGGTGAGAGAGAAAAGAGGAAAGAGGGATGGTTAGGATTCTTGTACAAGTAGAAGGCCTATGAATTCAAGATAAGCAAATGAGATTATTTCGATCCAAGTAAAATGACGGAGTATCTGATCCAAGTAAAATGTCAATGTTTCTGGATCCAAATTTCATTGGAATCATATTCTTTAATGAAGAGCTATGATCTGTTTATGTTGGAGTTTCAGTGTTAGACTTGAAGAAATGTTGCCTGAAGCTTAAAGGTGAACAAAATTATACGAACCATCAGAACTCACGACTCAAATCCAAATATATGTAAATATTAGTATCTAGGTAGATGGCAGATCATATTCTGTAATTGTATATATAACCTACAATTTTACCAGACCGTGGTGAACTATCTCTATGGAATCGCTAGCCCTTTTATGGCAGTCCTGTCCCATACTAAAATATCACTGAAATATGAATTTATACCCATTTTGTCCGTTCAACTCTAACATTTTTTGGGTGCAAATACTCTTAGACAAATAGCCAAATACAAATACTTAAGTTACAAGAATTATTGCTGGTTAGTTGGTAAGTCTTTTATGAAAATATCTACTTATAAAATCCTAATGGAAGTCGTAGGTAGCTTTACTGATAATTCGATAATAAAAAAAGTAGCCAGGGAGCCCATAAACCAGTGGGTCAAGAACCAGTCTAAAAAAGAACAAATTTCAGATAGTCTAAGCTTCAGGAACAGAGAAAGTTTGCAATTATGAAAGAGCTAATCTTTACATTTATGCAAGAACTAATCTCTTACATCCACCACAAGATCTGCACTCTTCTTGATGATGCAACATCAATTCTTGAGCAGCAATTGGATCCTTGGTTTCTTCAGGTTCTTCCCAACTCAAATATTCGTTAGAATAGTTGGATTGGTAGTCTGGAGGCAAGATTTCCAATCTCTTACCATAAGCAGTAACCTTTCTCCAATCACGGTGAACGTTGTATAACGAGTCAGAGAAGTAAGCGAAACATCTTTCAAACATTTTACGGTTCAAAGTGGATTCCATTTGAGACTTGAAGTGACAGTACTCCTTCCAAGCTTCATTTGGTTCGGAAAGAACGTAATCGGTGGCTCTCTTAACAGCTTTCAAGAATTTTCTAACCTTTTCAGGGTTCTCCTTCAAGAACTCGTCGTTACAAATGTACAAGATGGTACAGAAACAACAACATCCTAATTCAGCAAGTTTGTCAATTCTCAACATTTTGGCGTCGGTGATTGGTCTGCCTTGGGCTTTCAAGTATTCTTCCAACTCGACTTGTTGGATACATTCGATACCAATACCGGCATCAATGGATCCTTCGATGATGTACTTGGCGACATTCATACCACATCTGACAGCAGTATAATCGTCCGGAGTCATACCGTAATGCTTGGTCAATTCGTCGATTTGAATCTTTCCGAATTCTCCAACATATCCGATTCTCTTTCCCTTAAGGGAGGTGAAGTCAGGAGTGATTCCAGATCCTTCCAAGTACAAAACTCCAGTGAATGGTTCATCTAATAAGGAACCAATGGATGTTACTGGGAATCCTCTGGCTTTAGCGGCCAAAGTATGGACCATAGCCTTTAAACCCATATCGATTTTTCCACTTCCAATCAATTCAGTGACATCAGAAGGGTTGGATGGTTCCAAGATTGAGATGTCTACACCCTCATCTTTGAAGTATCCCTTAGTCTGAGCAATGTAGATTGGGATATGGTAAGGAGTTGGTTGCCAGTTGAGGCAGAATGAGATCTTTTCAGTGGTCATTGTGTTACTGATGGAAATCAAAAACAATCATAATTCAGGATCAATTGCCTCTTTATATAGGGAGGCATTACCCAAAAATTGTAGTTACTCCTGGTGTCTACAAGTAAATGTCTCATTGGGCTTCCTTGTAAAAGCATAAAGTGGCTGCAAAATTCACAACCATTTTCCTTATAAGCGCATAAAGCAGAGGATTTCTTGGAGTTCAGGGGTCTTCATAGTGGCCCGGGCAAAAGTCAACAATGGACGAATCTCTGGCATATAATTGAAATTATACTTGGAATCCAGAGATGAAGTACTGAGTTTTGTACTCGTTATCCCTAGTTCTATAGAGTCACCAGAAAACATTCTACGCTAAGTGCTTTCTATAAGGAGTGGAAAGTTTCAATTAAGAATTCAATTGAGAATCCAACAGTGTAAAATAAGTTATTAGCCCAAAACTACTCTCTACTTCTCACTATAAGTGCATACATATGCAGATCTTGAATTTTTAGAGAGTTGTTAGAGAGCTGTTAGAGAGTTGTTAGAGAATTGTTGAGTAAATATCAGTTGATGGAGACTCTAGGTGATATTAACAAACCGGACCGGAGAAACTTTTCTTACTTCAGAAATAGGCCTAGAGGCTTGTAACCTTTCAGTGTCGGAAATTAAGGCAAGCGTCTAAAGTTCTAGCGATGATCGCACCAAGAACTGCTTCTTGTATTTATGAGCTCCTCGTTATTCTACTGGCCCCTCGTTATTCTACTGGCCCCTCGTTAGTCTACTGGCCCCTCGTTATTCTAATTTGTTCATAGAGTGGATGCAAAATCCTCTAAGCGCATAACTTGTGAGTGTATACAAGCCCGAGGGGAATTATGGGACCTTGTAATAAAGGAGATCACCGCTCCGAGAATGATTTGAATGACTACTTGGTAAGGTAATAATTGCGAAGCCGAATAGTCAAGAATTCTGGAGCTCAGCCTGCTAATGAAACTGAATACTTAAAAGATATTTCCAAAAGCTTAATATGAGCTTTTCTCAGTTTAAAATCAAAATATCACAAAGTACGATTACACCAATTAACTAACGACACCAATTAACCAAGTCTAGATATCAAAAACTAAAAATACCAAATGTCACTACAACTTCTCGGGTTTATGAGATACGGATTATTCTGATAATAATCGAGATAAAAAGTAAATTTCGCAACCTAGTTCCATTTAAGCGCATATCTTTCTGCAGGAAAAAATATAGTAGAACATCCGTTCCTGGCCACAGAAGATGGTACGATAATTGGTTTAAGCATATGATTCTAGTAGTGTGATACTATTCCGATCGTCTAATAATATTATCAGGTGTTAATCTAGTTTTGGTTGCAGTCTGGTAGGTAGATTTAAATTAGCGAGGGCCGGTGGTCATAACCGAAATTTGCAGCCAATGCGAAATACGATTACGATTATGAGAATTATTAGGAGAATTTTAGGACAGTGACGAAACTACCGATCAGTAATAGTTTGAAGGTTAGAATTCGATCTTACCGCTACAAAGTTGGAATAGATAAAATATCATTACGTATTAACTAATTTGATCAATGAAGTAATGTAATTGAGTTAGTGTTGATTACGGAACTACTGTAAATACAGAACTAATGTAGATTAATGTTGAATAATGAACTACGTAATTACAAAACTAATTTTATCTACTTTCTAAGATCAAGTTTTCAGTTCTTAATTCTTTAATAATCATAACATGCATCAAAAAACTCAATTTCTCTCTCGATAGCCTCGATGAAAATCCCATCGCAAAGCGTCAAGTCTTCCTCGGTCTTCACACTCCTATTGACCTCGTCTTTCAAGAATTGGGTCCACTTCTCAAAAGCTTCTCCGCTATGTAAATTAATCCACTCTTGGTGTTTATAGGTCAAATTTTCAGCAATTCCACGCTCAATATTATACTCTGCCCATCCAAGATACACCTGCTCCATGACGTAGACAAAGGTAATGAGTTCTACGTACGAAGTTGATTCGAACGCTAAATATTTCATCAAATCAATGTACTTTTGTACGGCTGGTAGAGTTGCTGGACTGTCTGCCAACATGTCAGTGTCTTCAAGGTTTCCAGACTCCCTTAATTCTTTCAAGCTGATTGTAAAGTAGTCGTTTTCATCATTGGCCACAAATCCGATTTGTTTGGCTAATACTATAGCAGATTTGGCATCATCACAATATGCTAAAGCCTTACCAAACAAGTTCATCCCTACTTGAAAGAACTTCAAGTCTTGTACTAAGTATGTAAAGAGTCTTCGGTCAGAAAGGGTGCCTGCACACAACTCATTGGTGAGAGGGTGTGACACTGATTTCTGATAAGCAGCTTGATACTTTTGCAAAATTTGGTCGACTGCTGACATTTTCTGACTAGGTTCTTGAATTAAAGTAATTAATTTGATTCTTGTATGATGTCGTCGGTGTCCGGACTTCTTATATCCATTTTTTGTTTCTGGGATGGGTCAATTTTCTTATGCGCTTAGGAGTCCATGGGGCGAGACATTTAACAAATTCAAAAGTATATATGAACGGCTGAAGCGACCGTTAATAAGATGCAATGTAGAGCCCATAGAATGTCGATCAACGGTCTGATCTATAAAGAGTCGGATCCTGAAACCACCATACCGGTGGAAGAAATAGAAACCAAGGGAGTCCCTAAGTACCTTGCCTGGGCATATAAGCTAGACTCTTTTGGCGTGGAAACGAGAGGTATTGAGAGAGTATCTCCTCAAGAACGTAGGGAACTCTGTAAGTCAAAGAGATCTCAGTTCATTTATGTCCTTGGACTATGGTTTGCTGCCTGTGGAGGGCTTACGTCCATGTCTTCATTTTTTTTACCAACTTTGTTATTTGGATTGAATCTCAAGAATTCTTTAGTTAGTGGGTTGATATCGATGATTATTGGATGCTTGGTGCCCGCATATTGTTCTACTATGGGACCTAAGTCGGGTTGCAGACAAATGGTGGGTGCTAGATTCTTATTTGGCCAGTGGGGAGTTAAATTTGTCGCTTTGGTTTGTATCGTCGGAGGAATTGGATGGTCTGTTGTGAACTGTGTATTAGGGGGACAATTGTTATCAGCTCTAGGATCAAGCGTACCGCTTTCGGCAGGAATTATTATTGTTGCGGTGGTAAGTTTGGTGGTGGCCGTTTTTGGAATCAAAGTGCTTTTGAAATTTCAAACCATCACTGCGATTCCTGTCACCGTCGCAGCTCTCTTATTCTACATTGTGGTATTTAAAAAGATCGATTACGTTCATGTGGCCAACCAGTTGATCCTTGAACAGAATTATTCAAAGAGAACTGTCCAGGGAAATTGGCTTTCCTTCTTCACTATGGGATATTCCGTGACCGCGTCTTGGGGTGGAGGTGCTTCCGACTATTATATTTTATTTCCTGAAGAAACTTCTTCGTGGCAAGTGTTCTTGATAACCTTCTTGGGGATTGCTGTTCCAACCACCTTCGTCGCTATCATAGGTACTATTTGTGGTACAATTGCGTATGCTTATGACCCATGGAACGCAGCATACATGGAAAATGGGGTTGGTGGCCTTATCGCAGAAGCTTTCAGTCCGTGGGGACACTTCGGTAAGTTTGTCGTCGTTATCCTTTTTATTTCCCTTGTGTGTAACAACATCATGAACACATACTCTGTTGCGTTTGAGTTCCAGGTGATTGACGAACGTTTAGCCATGCTTCCTCGTTGGTGTTGGGCCATTCTTGTCACTATAATATACTTTGTATTATCCATTGCTGGCCGTGAACACTTCTCTACCATCCTCGGTAACTTCTTGCCCATGTTGTCATATTGGATCACCATCTACATTACCCTCTTACTCCAGGAAAACTACTTGTTCAGACGGAGAAAAAACGTGAGAATTTTGCACCCAAACGAATTCAATGGAGTGGACGACCAAGATGCTAGCGATATCGTCGATGCTCCAGTAGGATCGTGGCTCTATACCTATAATTGGAACAATTGGAACCAGCCCCACTTGATTACTATGGGAATTGCTGCCGCTGTAGCTTTTGCTTGTGGTGCAGTTGGGGCTGCCATGGGAATGAACCAGGTATACTACAAAGGACCTTTGGCAAAGAAAATCGGAGATTACGGAGGAGAAATTGGAATGTGGTTAGCTGGAGGGTTTGCGGCCATAGTATATCCAATTGTGAGGTATTATGAATTAAAGAAATTTGGAAGATAAGGTGTTAGAGAATTTCATCTGAGACTCATTAAACATTTGATCTTCGAGATTAGAATGTCGCGACGAATAATCCAGAAAACTAGACTTTGTGAATGTATAGAATTAAACAGTTACTGGTGGATGATATAACAGGAGCGATGCGACTGTTATGAAATGCTTGAATAGACTCTGTAGTTCAGTACTTTAACTTACTACCGGTGAACTTGGCACACCCTCAGTATACGAATGAGTCAACGAAGCTAACGAGTTAGAAAGTTGACGAAGTTGTAAAGGAACGAAGTATCGAGAGTTACCCATCTAATGGATTAGTGAGTAGCAATTGTTACAACCAAGATGTTCATTGATGAAAATAATATAATACGACAGACTGGTTGTAAGTAGCTAGTCATGATCAATGAAGTGGCGGTGTTTCTATTTGGAAGGTATTGATAGTTGAGTAAAGTGGGGAAGCCTGCTCGCTAGAAGCAAAGTTAGTGGGTCTGTGGTTAACTTAAACTAACAAAACTATAGCGAACTAAAAGAAAAGTAGACCATACAATAGCGAGTTAACTCGTTGGCCACCTAACTAACCTTAATAGCTGGATCGTTGGCTTGTGGGGTCTCACCTTTCAGCTCTAAACCTTTTTCTAAGCGCGGAATCTGGAGATTACGATTTTGTAAATCCCCAGGCAAAAAACCAGGAACGAAGTAACTGCCACTACTTATTAGATTAACAATAAAGAAATCACTTATAGTAATCCACAAGTATTTATCGAACAAGTTCTTTACCAACTGGTTCTTATCCACAAATTGTCATCCACAATTACTTCACTCATACAAATCAATTTACGCTTTGATTGTGAGCTCTAAACATCATCAAAATCTTATCGGTATACTGAACATTTCTAGTTATGATCGGATTATCCCATTCACAAATTGAAACCTTCGATCAAGAAGGTTTGCTCTGCATCCCCAACTTCCTCACTCCGGATGAAGTCTCGTCGATGTTGGCACGGTCACACCAGCTCCTTGATGACTTTGACGTTACCAACCATCCTCGCACAAGTTTCAAGACCGGAGAGAACGATCAGATGGGAGACAATTATTTCTTTGACTCTGCCGATAATATCTCGTACTTCTTTGACGTGGATGCGTTCGACGAGAAAGGCGACCTTAGGTACCCCAAATCACAGGCCATTAACAAGATCGGCCATGGATTACATATGAAGGATGAGTTGTTCCGGAAAATCACATTTGATGACAAGGTCAAGGCAGTGGCAAGATCTTTGGACTACCATGATCCCAGGGTGATTCAAAGTATGTGTATTTTCAAGCAGCCGGTTAGTGCAAAGGAGTCGGAAAGGGCCAATGCAGTACCTCCACACATGGACGGTGTATTCCTATACACCGAACCACAATCGGCATTGGGGTTCTGGTTTGCTCTTGAAGATTGTACCAAAGAAAATGGCTGTTTATTATACAACCCAGGCTCCCATAAAGTGTTTCCTATAACAAAGAGGTTCGCTAAGGTTGACCACGGGAAGAAAGGGTGTAATTTTGTGGATGTTAAGTATGACAAAACAAACATACCCGAAGATAAGCCGGAGGACTACTTGCTTGTGGAATGCAAGGCCGGCTCGTTGGTTTTGATAAACAACTCCGTTTTGCATAAGTCCGAGAATAATGTTTCTGACAAGTCCAGATTTGTGTATGCTTTCCATATCATTGAAGGTGAGGCAAAGTATGATGAGTTGAATTGGTTACAAGTTCCTCCGTGTGAAGCAGGAGGAACTGAGTTTAGCAAGTTATATGAAGAGAATTAGACATTTTCTACGAAGCAAGACCAATTATAGCTAGGAATAGAGAGCAAGGTGGCAAGGTGGAATTTTAAAGACAATTCATGCTGATTCTATTTCCAGCACCTCAATTGACTAATGGGTAGACGTACATGCGGTATTCAAGTAGTATTATTACTACGAATCACAGGCCAGATGGACTCTAGATTTGTATTTCTAACGGGATCAGTTGATCTGACCTTGAGAATACTTATATTATGTGTATTCTAACATCATTTAACTGTGAGGCTACTAAGAGCTTAACTACTGATCATGGGTGCTTATACTTGTCAGTTCAAAGGACGCTGTTTTGGAAATATGAAATATTGGCTGCAAATTATAGCCTAGGTAAAGGTTAAATCAGCCCTAGATGGTTAATATAAAAGTCACTCTAGTGATACCATCTGCAAAGTCTCAATAACGTTCATGACCTATTGGTTTTATAACCCACCTATAAGTATTTTTTAACCAGGTTTGGTGAAATATTACCAGAATTGTTGATAAATTTTCGTTTACTCGTGAATAAGAGTCCCACAAATGACCTTGAAGGTCAAAAATTACGTTGGAAAATGAGACCCTCTCACAAATTCTTTAATTCTCTAGTGAGTTGAAAGTTGTTAGTTACAATATGGTCGTAGCTGATTTGTACTTTAATACAATTACTACAATGTTTTCATTGCAGATTTCTCTACTACAATTACTACAATAATTTATAATAACTCATGAATGTATTGATCTATAAATCGGTCTAGTGACTAGCATGTCGAACCACCCTTTGGATTGACCAATTCCCCTTGCCAACTGTAATATTTAGACATATCGACGTGATGTTTCTTTCCGTTACCTACTTCATACATGGAACAACCAAACATCGAAGCATATGGGGGGGTGTATAAATGTAAAGAGTATGAAACTTCATCTAACGGATTGGAAATCTTGTGCAATCCAATGTTGTCAGCAATATATCCAACTTGATCACGGTAGAGAGAAGTGTGTTTACGGGAAACAAGTTCATGGCCCTCTTGTTCTGGAACATCGTAGAGCGATTCTACGAGTTCTCCACCTAGTATTTTCATACAACAATGGGCATTAGCATGATCGTGGATCGCCAGAGATTTTCCTGGAGACCATGCAAGTATAAGAAGATTGGCGTTTCCGTTGATATTTATGATTCCATTACGTGTATAGTTCCGTGTTGGTTCGTGAAGTGCAAGGTGGGCCCAGTCCATTTCATTTGAATCATAGTTTTCCATGAGTGTCTTGACTTGTTCGATGTCAATATCGTCCGAGGTGAGTCCTTCGGTTCCGAGAATAGATTTCAAATCGGAGATGAGTTTGTAGAACGAAGAAGATTTAGGGATGCAAGAGATTGTGGTAGAGTTCACGTCAATTGGCGACCGTGCGATGGGCGTTGCGACCTTTGATGTGAATGAAGTAGGCGTACTCGACCTTTCAAGTGAAGTAACAGTTAACATATTAGAATAGTGAATGAAGGTAACCTGTTGGCGTTAGAATTTATTGGTAAGTTGACGAGTTTATATTAACTAGCTTTTATTAGACTAGCCTTTAGTTAATTAGCTTTTATAAGGATGGATCTTGTAGAAAATCGTGTTGATGATTTCCTCCAAAAATACAGGATTCAACCGCTACTTATATACTTCAAATTTAGGGTGAGTATTTCCAGGGTGTAATTTTGCATGCTAAAAATTATGCGGATTGCGTGAATTAATTACTCTATTAGGAATGTGCCGGTCGGTTGTTTTGTGCCCGCTGTTGTTATGTAACATTTATTAGAAGACATGACACAGCGGGGTTTGGTGGCCCAACCCTAGAGATCCATAAGGCTCAGTACACACTAACTAGTTCTTGTTACAATAGTACATAATAAAAAGCTCTTGTTACTTCGATACATACTAACTAGCTCTTTCATTTTACTCTCTCTTTAATCTGCGTCCTCCTAATAGATGACGTGGCGGCTCGTTCTGGGCGGCGCGTTCTAGGCGGCGCAAAACCAATAATGGTGGTTATGGTTGGTACACGCTCTAAATTTGCGTATCTACTAGGGCCCCTAGTGGTTAGGTTAGGAATTGATGTTGCGGCTCAAAAGTGGCCTGCTACGGATCGAGCGGACTCATCAATAACTATTTCTGCATTTACGGGCTTATTTTTGTATACGTTTCCAAAGATAAGCTCATATTTACAATGAGCCCGCTGTAGGATGTGGAAGATTCTAATAATACTCGACAGTGGCGGTGCATAACCTAAAGAGGAGTTTGGAAGTGCATAGTTATTATGTCATTATTTTGTTTATTGCTTGGTGATGGGAAGGAGAGGGGGAAGAGACGAGATGAATCATTCCAATTAATAGGCCCCTTCTTGTCCAACATAAGTGGCTTAAATGGCTCCGAATAGTTATTTGTGATATTTGTGTCTTGTTTATGGACACTCCTATCCCAAATGTGAAGTTATTAGTGAAGGGAATGTGAGTTGCATTGATAAGGATTAATTATGCCTTATCATCGCAAAGGTAAATCCGGTTTTTGGTTTGGACACTTTGCGGGCTTTGAAAAAGTAACGGAGTTTGCGTGGTAATTGAAATATTGAAATAGTTAACGAGAAGTGTCAACTAAAAAATAGGAGGAACAAGAATTTTTACTAGATAACGCGGTTTCTGACTCACGATGCTTGAGGTGATAAGAATTTTATATGAATTGGACCATGAACAGTTTTTAGTTTTAGAAAATCGATTCTTATTACCCTAAGCCTAGACTCTTACAACCTCTTTGAAATTTATATCAGTCCTATTATAATCATATTTCACTCTATCAATCAACTCTATTAGAGGTGTAGGCTATAGGCTGGAGCCGCTATAGAATGGAGCGGCTACAGAAACGGCTCCAATCGCGGTTTTGAATATGTGTCACGGCACTTACCTAAAATGGTAATTCCCGCTCTTTTCGGGCTTTGAGTGCAGCAATGGAATACAATTTCTTATCAGCAATTCCCATAGCTAGTATGCTGTAATACTCATGTAATTCGATTCTAATACTCCTATATGAAAAATGATTCTAGTACCTAGTGAGTCTATATCTTGTAAGTGTATATCTAGTAAGTATGTATCTAATAGGTATATATCTAAAAAGTATAACCTACGATTAGTGTACATAAACATAAAACCCATTCAACAATATACCATTATACCAATAAGAAGCGAGTGGAAGTCCGTTTGAAGTCATGAATCCCATGAATCCCATGAATCCCATGAATTCTATCAAGCCATTCTATTTATATACGGCCCTGTCATTGTGTCTGCATTTCCCGCTCTACTTACCTTAATATATTGCCATCTCTATAAACTTTTAGTTCCATCCTGTATACCCGATTTGGTAATTCCCGCTCCGACGCGGGGTTTGAACAACCTACATAAACCTCACCAAATCCACAGTTTTTCTCAACATCCTCATCTCAATGAATTATAAAATAAGTGACGACACTATGGTTGTACAACAATCTTCAAATGAGACAATAGAAGAATCGAAGTTGCACAAGGTTGGGACCTTGATAGAAACATCTTTCATAAAGGAGTTCACACCAGTCTACTTTGTCTCTATTATGGGGACAGGTATCTGTTCAAATATACTCTATAACTACTCATACCCTGCAGACTGGCTCCGTATCTGCTCCTATATTGCATTTGCATTGGCTTTACTATTTTTTGCATCCACCACGGTCTTCTTCTGCATAGCATGTTATAAATATCCAGCCAAGATCCAACAATACCACTTCAACAGCTCCATCTCTGTGTTTATGGGATGTTATTGTATGGGGTTCACCACTATCATAAACTTCTTATCAAACTTGGTGGTGGAGTTGCCCGGTGGTCCTATAGGGATCTGGGTACTTTGGTGGATCAACAACTTCATGTCGTTGTACTGTGCCTGCGTTATTGTGTATTGTTCATTCTTTTCAAAGGTTATGAACGAACATAGAAAGGAAATCGATCCCAGTGAGCTTCATGCTACTTTGCTCTTACCAATTGTTACATTGATGGTGTCTTCATCGTCTGGTAATTTATTGGTACCTCATTTAACCAGTAAGACCCTCCAAGTCATAACTCTTGTGTTTTGTTTTGTGCTTTGGTCGAATGCTGTCGTTATTTCCTTCATCTTAACTACCATCTACTTCTGGAAACTTGTGGTCTATAAGATTCCTCCTACAAATTTAGTGTTTACAAGTTTCTTACCTATTGGGTTTTTGGGACAAGGTGGCTATGGAATCTTGCTTTTTGGGAAAAATTGCTATGACTTACTAGGCAAGGATGAACTCACTCCACATTACTTGAAATATATCGATTTCGAAAAAGTAGATTCCGACCAGCTCAGATTGGTTTTAGGAAACATTTTCTTATTGACTTCTTCGATGGCATCATTCATTTTGGTTTCTTTTGGTTACTTCATGACATTTATTGCCGTGGTGAGTTGTTTGGCAAAGATTAAACCATTTGCAAAAACTACCAATCCGAAATTTGCATATTCCGGTTACATTAAGTTTAACAAGGCATTTTGGGCAATGACTTTCCCTTTGGGTACTATGGCCCTTGCAAACACAGAAATCGAGAGGATTTTCGGTGAAGGTTTTGTTTTCTTTAGAGTGGTGGGATGTATTTATCTGATTGCTTTGATTATCATTACGATGATTTGTGTTTTGGGAGCGATAGTGAAGGGAGTGTCAAGAGTGAGAGCAGTTTTGAAAGTTGAGACAATCGAAAACAAGGTATAGGAAAGCAATAATGATGTATGGTGAATTAATGTCCAAACAAGTACAAAATCACTTTAATTAACCATTTCATGAGTTATTTCACTTTAACTTCTTATAACAACTTTTCCATCGTGTGACGTTTTAATTTCTAGTTGCTTCATTATAATGACCCCATCTAAGTGAGATGACTATACGTCCTCCGCTTACATCAAGACTTCGACATCGCCTATATCAGGACTTCAACGTCCATCTATATATTCATCTGGACTCATGTCCATAACTATTTATTGGTCATATTATGACTTCATATTGCATTATACATCTAATTTAATCATATCTGTAGAAGCAACAACAAGTGCTACTTAGCTCAAATGGGAGTGTATATGCATCGTAGTTGTACCTGTTACTTAAAGCTATTTGCACCCAAAATAACGACATTACAGCGACATTTTCCTTTCACTTACCCGGACAACAAATGGTGTTGATGTTTTCGGTTTATATGTTCTTAACTTCCAAGTAACCAGGTAAGCTCCATAGCGCTCATATTAGAAAAGATCCAAAGCGTGATAAATAATCTCGGTCAATAGTTACCTCCGGCAATTGTCCTTTCGCTAAATTCTTTTCAGACCTTCTCCCCGTTCATTTCAGTGAGGAACGCATTTGACAAACTCGCTAGTTCACGTCAAGAGACCGTAAGCTACTGATAATTGATTCCCTTAGACGCTGCCTGTGCATAAATATTGAATACCTTAATTCTCTCCTCATAATTGACTCAATATTACATAAAAAGATCCACTCTTTGGCTCAATATTCCAAGATCACCACTCTAACTAAATCATAATATGATCTACAAACCGGGTAAATTCCGTCCTTATACACCCTCGGACCCTTCCCCCACGGTCATCAGCCTAACCCACCGCACCAAATTCGACCATTTCTTAATCACCCTCCTACTCTCCCTCAGCATTCTCATCAGATTATACAAACTCTACTCACCATCACGAATAATTTTTGATGAAGTACATTTTGGACGGTTTGCGAGAGAATATTTCCATGGACAATTCTTTGTGGATGTTCATCCACCGTTAGGGAAATTAATCTACTACTGGATTTCCTTGTTATTTAGCTGGGATGGAGAATTCCAGTTCGATAGAATCGCGGATGCCTACCCTTCTACTGTTCCATATGTTGCAATGAGAATGTTTCCTGCTTTAAGTGGAGTAGGAACGGTTATGTTGACATTTGGGATTTTAAGAAGTTCTGGATGCAGATCTATCGTTGCGTTCTTTGGTGCTATTCTTGTTCTTGTGGAGAATTCCTTGGTTACTCAATCCAGAGCCATCTTGTTGGATAGTCCAATGATTTTTGGAATGGCACTTACGATATATTCCATGAAAAGGTTCCAATTGGAGAAACCGTTTGGAAGAAAATGGTATAAATATTTGGCTCTCGTCGGGTTCTCGTTGGGTATTACAACTTCTATCAAATTGACGGGGTTATATACAGCTTTCTGGGTCGGTATAATAACAGTGTGCCAATTATGGAAGATACTAGGAGACTTGGAGGTTAGTGATGGAACGTGGTTCAAACACGTAGGAGTCCGTTTGTTTTCTATGGTGGTGATTCCATTATCTTTCTACTTGTCAATATTTGCAGTCCATTTCATCAGCTTGCCATTCCATGGTTCTGGTTCCGGGATGATCTCGTCGACATTCAAGTCAACTTTCGTGGATTCAGAATTGTCCAACCAACCAGTTGATGTTTCTTACGGAAGTACTGTCACTATAAAACATAACCAATTAGAAGGATACCTCCATTCCCATGATCATGAATACCTAAGTGGATCTCACGAACAACAAATAACTATGTATGGATTTGATCAGGATGAAGGAAACGAATGGATCATCGAAACAAAACATAAAACTCGTGAAGGGGAGTTACAGAAAAAGTTTAAACCTGTTAAAGACGGTGATATCATCAGACTCTATCATAAATCTACTGGCAAATTTCTTCGCGTGAATGATGTGAGACCTCCAGTTTCTGAGCATGATTATTGTAACGAAGTCTCGTGCCATAGTTCAAGAGAGGAGTTATTGGCAGATGCCAACTACGAGTTCAAGGTGAAAATCTTGTCTTCGAAACCTCATTCAACCTCTCAGTTACCGCTACGCAAATTAAGAGCCACAGAATCCATTTTTCAACTCAGCCATCGTGGAACAAAGTGTGAGTTAATAAGTCATACTGATAAGCTTCCGGACTGGGGTTTTAATCAAAACGAGGTTTTATGTGTAAACGAACCAACAATTTCAAATACTTTATGGTACATTGAGGAAAATTCCCATCCGGTATTCGATGATGATGAAAGTTATCCAAGGGTCGTGTTTGGCAACGTAAGTTTCTGGAAAAAGTTGGTAGAATATCACCAAACAATGATACGGTTCAACAATGGACTCACAGAAAATCATGACTATCAATCATCGCCAGGATCATGGCCATTTTTATTGAGAGGTGTAAACTACTATAGTAACGAAGGGTCAGTAAAAGAGTTGGGAGAGGACCCCAGTCACATTTATTACTTGGGAAATGTATTCATATATTATGCTGGTTGGGTGCTAATCATGCTTGGAGGTGTATATTCCTTGGGTCGCATTATCAGATTTTTAAACCCGTTCTCGCTTCTTCAAGAACCAGTTATTGATACTCTTTACTATCAAAATACTATCGAATACTTGTTGGGATGGTTTTTACATTACTATCCAGCATTCCACATGTCTAGACAATTGTTTTTGCACCACTACTTGCCAGCATTATACTTTTCCATCCTCTTGGTTTCTCAGTATATTGAGTACCAAATAAGCAAACGCAAGTACGCTGGATACTTGATGATGATTGTAATGCTTGGTGGGTCGATATATTGCTTTGTCGAGTTTATCCCGTTAATTTATGGAACAAACTGGACCACGGCCGCATGTAATAGAGCAAAGTGGTTTGGTAGTTGGGATTTCAATTGTATGACCTATAGTGAGTGATGGAAAGTCAAAAGCGTCTAGAACCAATCAGTATGGATAATCTTTCTATTTGTCCAGCTGCATCCTTCTTCAGGATCCTCTGTTCAGACTAGATATAGAACTCACTAGCTATTGTGGAGTATTTCTAGCTCTATGTGAAGAAAACTTGATTGTACTACGCAAATGAACGTTCAATATATCCCCCTTGTAGTAGATATCTCGAAATTATGAGAAAGCTTCAAAATATAGAAATTTAAGCGAAATTTCGTTGATTGGGTAATCGTAGCTTCTGATTATGGGATAGTTTTATGGTCGGCCACTTTCAATCCTTAAAATCATGAAGCAAACCAAAGAAATGATTTTCTGTCTGAAAGTTTCTATCTTTTCCAATTTTACAATTAAGTTGACTACTCGGTGAGCAGATTTTCTAACCAATCATGTACTTCTCGACTCTGCTATGCCACCTGCCACCTCTATAATTAAAGACTCGCACCATTTAAGCATCATGTCTTTCTCTTCGATCTTCTTCGATCTTTCTTTATCCACTACCTTCAATTCCTCCGTCAAATCCTCGATGATTTTTAGTTGACTCTCTGGAGAAACACCTATTCCTGGGAGCGAGTCTATGAGCATGCTAATTTGACGAGACTTGAGAATAATGTCGGTTGATAGTTCGCTGATTGTGTTGTTGAAGTTTGATGTTGTGGAAGCTGATGAATTGAGACCTGGAGATGCTTGATCTGGAGATTGGGGTGACTGGTGGGCAGGTGACTGTTGCTTTGCTGATTGTGGAGATTGCTGTGTGGTGCTCTGTGCTGGAGATTGAGTAGCTGCTGGTACCAGATTAGCAGCTGGCGCTGTTGGTACTGCTTGTCCCGGTACTGGAGCGTTCGCCGCTATATTAATTACCGAAGCTTCATCCTCGTCCAACATCCCTGGATCGCTATTATTATTCACATAGTTAACAGTCGCATTGAACTGCTCCACCAACTGGTCTAAGCAGATTTGTAGTTGTGTAAGTCTGTCTGCCATTTTTTGTACTTTCCCGTTATGTGGTTTTGTTTATGTGAATTCCATTTTCATTTTGTCTGGATTTTTCATATTGGGTCGTGTACTTTGGATAGTATAGTTCTTAAAATAACACTATACAGTTAGTACAATAATAAAGAAATGAGTACTATCAAACAAGAATGAGTAGTCAAACAAGAAATTATCACTCTCAAATATTCATAGCTAATTAGTTTATTAATTTATCATGGCTGGGGTATATCTGAGTGGTTAATTAGATGATATTGTTTAATAAACCTACACTTTCTTATGAGTTATGATGATGTTTACTTTTAGTGTCTCAACCAACAACTTCAACAATATATCAGCTTGTTTCAAAATAATTACATATCTGTCTGTTTCAAAAAGCTTATATATACCAGGCTATATATCTAGCTGGATTATCTGTGGATAATTGTTTAACTTATTTATTTCTAGTATGCAGGACGATCTTATTTTTATCAGTTGTCGTGTGCTTTTCCCAAAACGCCTCCACAGAAAAAGCCAGGGATCAGTTATCAGTTATCATTACTAGCTACACCACAACCGACCAACAACTGATAATGGCGGATCTGATAGACGGTCCTGTATGGCAGGAAGACGATGAGGTGATGTCGTGTTTTGCATGTAACAACAAATACAGCTTTTTCAAACGGAGACATCACTGTAGAAAGTGTGGTCGAGTTGTCTGTGGTCAGTGTTCCGATCACAAGACCAAGTATTTTCCAAATACCATTGTGGTTAATGAGTATGGCATGAAGAAGACAGCATCTCCCTACGAAACGTATAGGACTTGCGATGAATGTTTTGAGGAGGTGAAGATGATTAGGAGGGCATTGTTCGGAATAGATGGTCAAGAGGAGTCAGGTGAGTCAGGTGAAAGTGATAGGGGAAGTGAAGGAAGGGTAGAAGATGTGGATGATGGTGACAGCACTACGAAATATAGCACGAGGACTAGTACCCGATTAATACGGTCTTCAACGAGTTCTTTGGGTGATACAAATGAAGGCACTAGCGACCGACCTCGGAATCGAACCCGCAACCTGCACTTAGAAGGTGGAGTATTCGACCCCAGAGATGATTCTACTGATTCCAACTTATGTCCCGTATGTGCATCAAACTTGCTAGAACTCTATCTACATGGACATAAGCATATTGAAGAAATAACCAACGAGGATTTCGAGAAGTTTAAGGAATCGCATATCAACGACTGTTTGGTGGCCTACGATTTTAATCATGGCGACAATCAACGGTTCAATTCTCCGACTGCAAGGTCTCACCCCGTAAACAAGATGCTTGTTTTCAACATGCCACCTATACCCAAACCACAGTTTGAGAATATTCCAGACTTAGAGGGCTCGTTTGTAGACACGATTCGTCAAGGCATTGATACGCACATCGGATCTGTCACCTCTTCTTCCTCCATCCCGGAAAAGAGTGACTTTACTTACAACTATGACAATGAATGCGTGATTTGCTTGGAGGATTTAAAGCCAGGAGATAAAGTGGCCAGGATGGAGTGTTTGTGTGTGTTTCATTACAAGTGTATAAAGTTCTGGTTTAAGAAGAAGGGGTTTGGTGAGTGTCCTGTTCATTTCGTACACAAGCAAAATGACTGAGGTTATAAGAAGAAGTTCTGTTGGACCTGAATTTTGGTAAAAGTTCCCTTAGATTTGTATAAATTTTCAGGGTGATCATGGCCCGCTGGTTCCTGCGATGATACTTAGCATATAAATTGTCATTTTCAGTTCTATTTCTTTAGTCCTGGGGTTTCTTCACTTTCTTTAATATCTCTGTTCCTGTTTGATCAACTTCTTTATATTACAAGTCTTTCTAGTTCTAATTTCTAGTTCTAGTTTCTAGTTCTTGTTTCTAGTTCTCGATAGCTCTGGTTCTCGCTAGGGTATCGTTTCTATTTATTTCTTGTATAGTGGACATTTTTTACACCTGGTTGGTTTTTGTTTTGGTGTCATTGGTGTCATTGTCTTTAGTGTTGGTAGCTGGTTGTTTCCAGTATAGTCTTGGAAGTTGGTGATATCTCTATTTGAGTCCTAAAATTTCCCTGGTTGTTTTCCTGAAATTAAACTCGACCTATTACGTCCTGACACTGTAATCGTATATTTTAATTCTATATTTATTAATCTCTGAGTACTTCGTTAGCTTTTCCTTGCTGTAATGATCAATTGCTGTTCGTATATCTCCGTTGTATTGAAACTGCTTAGCATGTTTTATAGCCAAATTTGTTCTTTTAACTTGGAGAGTGGCCGATATATCTAGAATTTCTTTCAACTTCCTCGTGAACGGAATTTGTGAGAGATCAAATATTATGAAACTGCTTCCACACTATGTCACTGGATATGTAAGCAGAGGAAATAGTCACTTTTGATCAAGATTTCGATGATTTCTGGTATCAATTTCAGAATTATGCAACCGATTTAGCTGCAAAAAAACTGAAAAATTAGTAGTAACGAGCACATTTTCCGAAGTGCTAGCTAACCAGAGCTAACCAGAGCTAACCAGATTATGTGCTTAGAAAGAATATTTACTTAAACCCTTCTCCTGTCTTTGTATATATATCTAGTTCAGGTCGTAGTTTCAACCAGCGATAGTACCAAAACTTATCAGTCTTGGTTCAACAAATCAATTTGATTACTTTCTTCATAGTTTCGTTTCGCTACAAAGTTTCTATTCTGTTTCAGAAGAAACTACCAACCTGACAATATATGACTTCAATTATCATATATTTGGCTAGCCTGTTTTGAAACATTACCTAAAATATGTATTAACCTAACCAAATAGAAATATATATGGTGTGATATCTTCATCTATGGAAGACACCTTAAATTATAGAAGCATTTAGAGAATACTCCTTAGCCTAGTTATGGATTTATCCTCTTGATCCTGAGATTCTACCGAATTAGATATGAATTTGTCGATTTTAATACAGTTAAATTATCATCACACCTCTCGCTAGAAGTTATTCTTGCGGAGTCTTCAATAGTATCGTCTTATGAGGAGTAGTTTTCTCTGACTTACCTCTCTTCTCTATCTCTGTCATCTCTTCCCTTCCCTTTTCCTCCTCCTCTCTTTTCATGGAAATCCTTAGTCTGTCTAATAGCTTCTGCAGCAGCCCTGTCTACGTGATAGTGTAAAGCATTCAACTCTTCCTTTGGAGGACTTGGATCCTTTGGAAGTTTCTTGCCCAAAACACTTTCGATTCTCAAATACATTTCCAAATCATATTGGGTGATCAAAGAAATGGATCTTCCAGATCTTCCAGCTCTTGCAGTTCTACCCACTCTATGGATATAAGCCTTTGAGTCTGTAGGAATGTCGTAATTTATAACCACATCTACCGATGGGATATCCAAACCTCTGGCAGCAACATCTGTCGCTATAAGAATATTCGACTTTCCTGCTTTGAACTTGTTAAGGGATCCTAATCTTTGGGCCTGGGTAAGCTGTCCATGTAATGGAACAGCCGCGAATCCTAAAATTCTTGCAAGCAATGATGTTCTTTGGGAATGGGCACAGGTTCTGGTGAATATGATAATGGACTTGCCGACAAACTCGTTAAGGAGGTGGATCAAGTAGGTGTTTTTGTAACCGTCACTTACCAACATCATTGACTGCACTAAATTGTCAGCGGTTTGATACTTTGTGGAGACAGCGACTCTGACAGGATTGTGCAATGAAGCTCTCTGCAACTTTTCAATCTTACTAGTCATCGTTGCAGAGAACAAATAGGTTGTACGTTTAGAAGGGATGATTTTGAGGATTTTATCCAAGACTGGACCGAATTCCATATCCAATAATCTATCAGCTTCGTCCATAACCAAGTATTTCAAGTTCTTCAATGAGAATCCCTTGGTGTGTTCCAAATGATCCATTATTCTACCCGGGGTAGCTACGACGATGTGAGGTTTTCTCATCAAATCTCTTGCTTGGTCCATCATATCCATACCTCCGACAATACATACGGATCTTAAACCCATAGACGATCCCAAGGCCACAAAAGTTTCATTGATTTGGTAGGCAAGTTCTCTAGTTGGCGCAAGGACGAGGCCGTAATATGGAGTTTGAGCTTCCCATAACGATTGCAAGATAGGAATAGCAAAGGCAGCGGTTTTCCCGGAACCGGTTTGTGCAAGACCAATGATATCTTTGCCTTCGAGAGCATGTGGGATGGATTCGGATTGGATGGGCGTTGGTTTAGTATATTTCAATTGTTGGATGGATTCCATAAGTTCTGGAATAAGATTAAGATCGGCAAATGATGAGAATGACTTGGATTCGGTTACTTCTATGATGCTTTCTCCGTCATCAGATAACTTTGGCTGGGCTACTTCTTGTTCAACTTCCTTCTTATCATCCACTTTTATGGCATTTTTCTTTATTCTCTCTACCAAGCTCTTGGTGTCAACTCTGTTGCTCCCCTTAGACTTTGTAACTTTTGATTTTGATGACATATTGATGGTTCTCTCACTATTCTCTTCTTCACTATGGAACTTTTTGTCCTGGAAAATAAAATGTCGCGATGAGATGGATTGGTAAATTTTTCAGGACATCGCGAATCTCATAGTTAACTAGAAGAAGAAGACTACAGGAAACAAGTAAAAAGAACCTCAACTGGACTCATTGCTATCAAAATTCTCAAGTCTACAGTTCAATAACGTTTTCTGTATCTACAAGTCTTTCAACTACTGATTGGAGTACTTCACATCGATTTTTACTATCGACTCAACACTACCTGAACATTCCATCTATCCATATAAACGATAGATATTAACGTTTCCTGAGTTTTATACAACATAATTCTAGGACAACATCACTTGATTCATATCCTTTAACCTCATTAAGCTTTATTCCTTCCAAAGTTCACTGCTAATTCACTAAAATGGCTAAAAGAAGACAAAAGAACAGAACTCATAAAAAGGTCTCTGAAGAAGAGCTTTCGAAAATCCCCCGTTCTATGGTGATTCGTCTTGGTTCGTCGCTCCGTAATCATTCCCTTTCCCAGCTTGTCAAAGATTTCAGAAATGTCATGCAACCCCATACAGCCATTAACTTGAGAGAACGTAAAAGTAATAAGCTTCGAGACTTTATAGTCATGGCCGGACCTCTTGGAGTCAGTGACCTTTTCATTTTCAATCAATCTGAATCAACTGGAAACATTTCCCTCAGAATTGGAAAAATGCCTAGAGGACCAATTCTTCAATTCAAAGTCAACACATATTCGTTAGTTAAGGACGTGCGTAGAATTCTCAAGCATCCAAAATCTGTCGGTAAGGACTCCAAAGAGTTTTTATCTCCACCATTGTTGGTTTTAAATGGGTTCAAGATGAATGACGTCAGTAACCACGAAAAATTGATGATCACCATGTTTCAAAACATGTTTCCACCAATTCAACCTCAATCTACTAGAGTTTCATCTATCCACAGAGTATTGATGATAAATAAAGATGCTGATGGTAAAATTGACTTGAGACATTATGCTATTGATACGAAATTGGTTGATGAAAGTAGAAATATAAAGAAATTGATGAACTCACATCACAATTTGAAGAAAAACTTACCAAACTTGGCTAGAAATTCTGACGTCAGTGATTTGTTGTTAGATCCATACTCTGTTGGAGGAATTACTTCTGATTCTGAGGTTGAGGACGATGCGATTGTTGAGATAAAAAACGACACGGCTGCAAACTTAAAAAATACTTCAACTCCAGAAACTGCAAACTCGGAAACTGCAAACGAAGAAATGGCTGCAAAAGATTCCACCAGAAAGAGAGCTATAAAATTGGTTGAATTGGGACCTCGTTTGAACTTATCATTGATGAAGATCGAAGAAGGTTTGACCGGGTCATCTAAGACTCTCTACCATGCAACAATCACAAAGAGTGAAAAGGAACAGAGAGAATTGCAAAAGAAACATCTCTTCAGAGAAAAGGTCAAGACTGAGAGAAGAGCCAAACAACAAGAAAACTTGAGAGTCAAGAACCTTGCCAAAGAAGAAAAGAAGGCCAGAAGAAAGGCAAAGAGAAACGGTGGTGAAGAAGGTGAAGAAGGTGCAGAAGGTGCAGAAGGTGAAGACGTCGACATGGAGGGACAAGCTGAAGAAGATGAAAGCAGTGAAGACGAACCAGAAATCAATCCTGATGATTATGAAAATGACAGTGATTTGTTCAGTGACATTGAAAAGTAGATAGAGTAAAAGTGCTCTAGTAAATTGGATGAAGATTCTTGGGTTCGTTATATCTATCAGGAAGGATGGTTCTGCGTAAGTTCATATTCATTGGTAGATATTCAGGGCCAATAATCTCCAATCATTCTGGTTTTGGTTACACTCTGCTATTTTTATAGTATAGTTTCATACGATCTCTCGTGGTTCGTCGCCTGAGTATCATTATTTAGCACAATTTTGATTGCATTATTAGTCCAAACTTTCTGAAAGCCATGGTAATAGATTGTAGTTGAATATCCTGTGGTATTGTAAGTTCAATGGAGTATCTAGTGGTATTTTAGTTTAAAGGAATGTCCAGTGGTGTTTTCAGTCTACTTGAATATCCAGTGGTATTTTCAGTTTACTGGAATATCTATTTACAGATATTGTTAGCTAATGCTTACACGATTTTAAAATTAGAGGAATCTTTGAGAACAATTGTCCTTGACATCATTAAAAAGAAGAAGACTCTCGGGCGTTGCTTGATGAGAAATATACAGCTGCTATATAATTAAGCTGAATACCAGCAATATGCACATTAGGTTCGATTTCAGTCGTTCTATATTATCCTCGACTATATTATCTTCGATACCTAGCAAAATACCAGTTTTCGATCTAAATACTTAATTCTGACCTGTTGTGGTAGATATTGATCTCAATTATCACCAGAATAGTTATGCAGAGACTAATTTTCCAGATCTGTATCCTGGCAAACTTCCAACGACAATTTTTCTCGCTTCCTCTTGTGTCTTCCAAGCATCTGTAGTGTCTGGTTGTCTCCATGATGAATGGTGTTCCTCGCATCACCTTATAAATCACGTCTCCTTGTTCTACTAATTAATTGTGCATTCATCTTTTTAATCACTTTTCCTCTAAGTAATTGTCTCATCATCCTTCTAATCACTTTTAATCTAAGTACTCGTCTTCTCTTCCTCTTTAATCGCTTTTCCTCTACTTATATCCTCAACCTTCTGCATAACCTCTCGAATTCTCTTCTGTAAATTCGCCGCTGTCACTACATCTTCTAACCCCTTAGTGAAATAAGTTTGTGCTAGGCGCAATTGATATGGTACCATGCCCCCAAATTGATATATTGGGTCTTTAAATTGAACCTCTTCACTGGCGTAGACTTTGGATTCTGGAGCTGATTTCTCTGATGTTTTCTCTTTGCTGCCTTTGGTTTCTTCCAGAGCTTTCTCCTGCTCATCACTCTCTAAACCTTCTCTCTCTTTCTCCTTCCTTCGGCTACGTAAGTTTCCATTTTTATGTCTAGAGACTCCAGATGCCGATGTTTTCGTTTCCTGAGTTAGCCTTGATTCGTTGGAATTGTCCTCGGTACTTCCACTCTTCTCTGTGGCGTTTGTCTTTGTCTCTGAATCTCTCATGTCTATCACTTCGTACTTTTCAGTATACAGTATTCTCTTGACAGCATTTCTAGGACGTAGATCCAACGATTCTGAACCAAATTTCTTTGACAAACTTCCAGCGTTATAGTTGGCTCTGCTGAGATTTAGGTGGCCATTGACAAAGTTCATTCTCATTGACTCATTGGTGAGTTTCTCGTACTCTTCCACAAGTTGGAGAAGCTCAAAAGTTAAAAGGTCGAGTTCGGAGAATTCCTCGACTATTTCTCCTGGCGGAATAATAATTTCCACTGGTGTATCCTTCTCTGTCTCATCCACTATGGAAATGTCTTCAAAGACATTGATGATCTTCTCTATTGTATATGTAGACATGGTAAGTAGTGATAAGTATCATTAATTTGGCGCGAGATTTGAATAACAGCGCGTAGTGAGAACGTTGTGAGAACGACTAAGTTTGTACGGCTACGATTACAAGATTCAAGGAGATTACGATTTAGGATGGTGTCTGCTTTTAGCAGCTAAGGGGTCTAGTATTCATGGTGCTAATATTTCGTATATTCGACTGATATTAATAGATTTAATTCTTATCATGACTGATATTGAAGAGTAAGGCTTCCCAATTTAGTGAGCATTTTAGTGACGAACCGTGAAAATTACTGAACAGTCCCAGAAATTACTCAAAATTTAGTGAAAAGCCGCAAAATATTGTCATATTTGTGAGAATTGAATCTTATTCATTATGCCCTAAACTAGTCTTAAACTCAAAAAACCATCAGTTTTCCGGCACTGATTGGTTATTGATATTACTGAGACTATTCTGATAATGTTGCTAGTTCTATTGAATAATTGAGGGTCCAGGTTTGTTCAGAAAGTACAATTAACTTCCCAGAGTCTTACGCGAGTCGCTAATTCGAAGTTCTTGTGAAGTCGAGTATTTCGTTTCTGGATCTTAGTGAATTCCCTTTACCCCATTAGTTATAGCTTTTATCTAATTCCAGAGAAAGCTGACGTGGTTAGCTCAGGTAGATCCCAGTAACCTAGTCCTATTGTCAAAATCCTTTTTGGTGTCAGTTTATAGTGATTATCAATCTTTAATTTATGAAACTTTCTAGTGGGGTCCCCCGAAATTACCCACAATGTTAGTGAATAGCATTAAGTTGTTATGCCACTGGATCTGAGTAGTGAGTACTCCACTTAGAATCATTGATCAGACCCTGTGACTATTGTCCGCTATAACTTCTCTAGCACTTCACTCGATTACAACTTATAAATTCCTCTCAATTTAACAAATTCACTCCGTGGAAGAATATCACCAAAACCGTATTCTGATTTTAACGAAGCATTGATCAACTTCACCTCCTCGTCAGACCTCTTCTTTTCCTTCATTTGATGGCCATGGTGCCAAACACTATAAATCAATTCTTCCTCGCCTATTTCTCTTTCAGTTGGGCCACGGTAAATGATCTCGGCTAAATCGTGAAGAATATTGGCAGTTAGGCCCCAAACATCGTAGATTTTCTCGTTAGTAGCTGAGTGTCTTCTTGAACCTAAACGTCCCCATTTTGATAAATCTTTCTTGGGTCGTTTAGATTTATAAGTGTGGGGTGCAACTTTATGAGAAGAATGTGCTACTGTTGGAGATACGTTAGTAGTGGAATTAGTACCATTCAAATGATCAGGACTTTCGACATTTTCTCTGGTCTCAACATGATGATCTGAACTTTTCACATTTTCACTGGTTTCAACATGATGATCTGAACTTTTCATATCCTCCCTACTCTCAACATGATGGTCATCATGTTCTTCGGGAGGTGGAGTGACCATCTCCTTCGCCCTTTCATCTTTATCGCATTCCTCGTCAGTTTGTGACAAGTCTAAAATATCCTTCAACCACGAAACCTCATTATGGTTCGTTTGAAGAAACGTATAACTACGTAGGTTCCAGGGAATTCCTCCCCATTCAATCTTATACGAGCTTCTGTCGAGACTTTCTATAGGAGTTGTTTTTTCTGCCGGGTAAAGAAAGTCTCTCAACGGACACGAGAACACCGACGAACTTTCGCCGGGGTTCAAGTTGATCTTAAGATTGTGGATCAAGTCGGCTTCGGAAATCGATTTGGAGAAGTTCATAAATCCCACACACGGTCTGACGGCAGAAAAGGTTCTGGAGAGGTAACAGGGCATGACGTTTAAGTGGTCAATGGTGAATCCATAGTTGTTCCTTAGTACTTCGTTGTCTGAGTGAAGGCCGATTTCTTCATGCATTTCTCTTCTGGAAACTTGCCATTCCGTTTCCAGGCTATCATCAGCATTTCCGCCTGGAAACGATATGTGTCCAGGAAAACTTCTAAGCTTTGAAGATCTCTTGGTGAGAATCACTCTTAGTTCTCCTAAATGTCCCAAGAAAAGAAGTATGAAAACCGACGATCTTCTAGTCACCGGTAATTTGTGCCATATTGAAAGCGCCAGACCTTGGAAATTCTTAGCTCCGAGGTTTTTGATATTTGCCAAATAGGACGCTTCTGTTTCCAATACCATTCTGGGTTAGAAGAAGCTGGTATGGTGGGAAATTAGTGGGTACGAGGTGGAACGAGTTCTTGTAGTGTGGAGAACTGGAGATTTTATCACGTGATTTAGTAAGCTATTTGTTGATGATAAAGAAAAGTTGCCGCTGTGCCTAATTGTGTGGAGCACGACTTTTTGCAGTAACAGAAAGTTGCAGCTGATAAGAGTTTTTTAATAGCTTAAAACATACTGAGAATTTGATCTAATAACTGAGCGAAGCGAAGTTGCTTGTGGAGAGGTTATTTAGGTGGTCAACAATAAGGACTAGTCAATTCTACGCTCCTTAATAAGTCTATTCACTCTAACATCATCAAAAGTCCATGAGTATATTAACATCATTTATCCATAACTATAATACCATCATCCGTCATATATCGATGATTTTGTAAGATTGAATAATACCATCAAGCATTGAGGAAATTTATGGTATTGTGAATAAAAATGAGTATATGTTCAAGAGCTGTACGAGGATGGAAGGATCATTATGGATCATTATGGATCATTTTGGATCATTATGATTATGGGTCGTTGCGAAAGTGATTGTAAGAGCACCCATTTAAGATGATTTTAAAAAGATCATAAGATGATGATTCTGGGAGGAAAGTTCAAATATAAATCTATAAGGACGATTCTATTAGGATCTTTATTTGAAAATGACATAAGTGATGGTGGATTTGAGCTGAGATATAAGTACCATATGTCTTCTTTATGTGATATCAGAAGGGGTATTTAACTATCAAATTAACTATCAAATGTCCATGGGGTCGCTAGTCAAAATCATGATAAATATTCATGACAAGGCCAGAAAACAACCTTTGCCTTGGTCAAGTAGTGATCGGCTTGGACACGAATTTTTGTCTTAGCATGCCTCGTAATTTGTCTTTAACACGATTTGTACTTTCAACTACTCACATGATTCTCTTCGCTAAGCAAGTATTAAAACTCCACTGGGCGTAGTATGAACCCCCGTCCAAAACGCAATATTTTTATATCCCGTTGTTTTACTGCGGTGCTATGATCGCAAATCCCATAGTTCGTAAAGTCTACGGCACCCAGGTCCTTACACATCCGAACCGATATTTGACCGCGGTTCATGGCTGTTGTGTCTATATGTACCTACTATACAACATCTTGCAATCTTTTTGACTTGGATTACATCTTCGCTTGTTACCAATTCAATTCTAAAACGTTTGACATAGCTAAACTAATGTTCTAGACCGTCTATTGCCTATATTTATCACCCCAACAATAGGCATATATCACCCGACGGGAGAACCAGCGTTTCTTAAACTCTTTCGCAACCTTCGCTAGGATGTAGATTCTCAGATGCTGTGTAATTTAAAAAAAGGCTTGGTATAACCCCCACGAATTATGCAAATATTTTCTTTATGAATGTCTTGGATTTCATTTATAAGATTTTAGGATCATAACCCCTGTCATGTTTGGCGAGAATGCAGAGTATCGCTGCAAGTTTTGGTTTCTAAAGGTCTCAAATTTCTTAAAGCTAAGGTTTTTTTATACTACGGGTTTCTTTAGAGTCAAGATACTGATAGTTGAATCTCCAACCTAACTAGCTCAGAAAATGCTCGAAATATTGCTTATGCTTAGTTCACTATTTTCTATAATACTTGATTGTCTCATAATATTTATTTATTTATTTCCTATTTGTTTTTGAATTTACCACACTTGCATATGGTTCTAACCTGTAAATACCTGATCTCTTTTGGATTTTTGCTGTACATTGCTGGTTGTAATATCATAACCCAGATTATGATCGGTGGCAATAAATAATATTTTATTTACAGGTTGCGCGTACACATATGAAAGATTCTGCATCATATTTTCACGACAATGTCGTACCAAAAAACAAAAAGCATTAAGCGCTTCTTGGCACGTTTTAGAGGAGGCGTCTTTTTACATATTACTGGCTTACGCTTTGTTTCGTATGCTTCGTTACATGTTGTCCCGTCCGTTCGTATACTTATAGGTGTTGTTTACGAACTCAGTTCAATGTGCAACGTTCCATTTAAACTGTGAATTCTTTTGAATTATTCGGCTCTATTGTTTCTGAAAGATCAATACCGCAAATATTATAATTCTCCCATAATCAACAAGTGAAAACAAGAAGGGTGAATCGTCATCAAAATAGCACCTAACCTTTCTGATACCAGAGCACCAAACTACCAATAATTGAGAATATGATGAGTTTGTTAGGGTCATTAATATATTAATATTATCCTAGGATAGTCTACTAACATTTATTTTTTTATAATTTGGGTGCAAATTTTATAATATTCCAACTTCCTCAGCTATTAAATAAAAGTTTTCGAGATTCCCAGTAGAGCTTATTGTGTACAAATCGCCTACCTAGTAACTTTTAGTACTCAAAATAGACTGAATATAACACCCCAACGTAGACAAGTTCGATATTAGTATTAAGTGGCCCGCAGACCTGACTGCAATTCTACAACTTGAAGGATTACTTAGCAGCAGTCTAGGTCTTGGGTCAGTTAGAGATTTGATACCAAGAAATTGCTTGTATTGAACCAGTTGATCATCCAATTTCTACAAAATTTACATCTCAATTGGTAAGGATCTCGGAAAAAACGGTAACTTTAGTTAAAAATTATGGAAGTTTGAATGTGATATTTCCAAATATTTTTGGGTTATAAATCATCCGATATAGTGTAACGGCTAGCACGGTTCGCTTTCACCGAGCAGACCCGGGTTCGACTCCCGGTATCGGAGAATTTTATCATTCTATATTTTTTAATATTTGGAATACAAGAGAGCTATATGCACAACAGCTATTCTGGATTAATGATATATACTCTGGGCAATCTTAGGAACTTGTAGTGTGAAAAATGAGTCGATTCAGTGCCATCAAAAGGAATTACTGTTTCTCAGAGGAAACTTGAAAAGAGAAGCCCCCGTGTACTATTTGTACGATATTCCTCAGTATCAGCGAAACGTCATTAGGTTGTGATCTCTGGTCAAAAATGCCACCCTGGTTTTGAGGATTGTTTCGTATTTGTTTGAACTTCTCATGAATGAATTCTCAGTAATTCTCAGTAATTCTCAGTAATTCTCTCATATTAGTGAGGAAATTTTCAAGCCCTCACTAGCTATTGACAATTTTTCAATATTTCGTCGCTTTTTAATCACTAACTCTTCGCACCATTAAAAACACCATAGGCTTATATTTAAGTGATAGAGATCAATAAAATAGTGACAAGTATTATACCGACTCTTCCGATTCCGATTCCGATGCTCTCAGCGAGTATTATGACGATAACTCCGCGTGTCGGCTGTGCATGTCACACTCCTAATTAACTACACGTGATTTTTCTACCACAGAAAAAATGAAATCTACCATATAAAACCTAGAAACCCCTCAGGTATATACGAGACTCCCTAAGTCAAGCAAGTGTGTTAGAAACTACCAACCGTAAGTAAAATCGTGACTAAATTTAGCTCAGTCGTCAATGGCGACAGATCCATTTACGATATTTAATGACCTCAATGGTTGATCTCAGTAAACTCAGATCTCATTAAGTTAACTGAACTTGTCGTTAACTTTCGGATAATTGTGAAGCGTGTAGAGAAGGTAAGTCTGAATTTACGCATGTTTGATTGATAAAGTGGTTATGGATCTTGCCAGATCTTAGAGATGTCTCGGAATCCCTATAGAAAACTGACCATAGAGGTCTTAGAGATCCTCAATGTTGCTCAATGTTGCTCTATGATCCCAGAGGATTATTTCTAAATGAATACAACTAATGGACCGATTCACTACACTCTTCATGAGAGGCTATCTGATACTGATTTTAACCACCAAGAGAACATATCACTAACTCCTAGTCTATTGATCACTATACTGTCCACGCGATTGTCGCTCATCGTCTCATTAATTTACTGAGAAATTTACGAGTTTTCATCCCAATTTTGTTGATTTTACACTAATATCTCATAGATATCTTGGTACTTGCCTAAGTCACATTTTTCTCATAAAGTTTGAGATCTATTTATAATTTACGAGAACCCTGAAAAATTCTCGAAAACCCCTAGAAATTGACAATTGGGTACTACAGGTAATTATCACTAACTGTTCAGTACCCTTATAGTTAGCACTACCACGATAGTTGATCTCAGTGCACCAATTGCTGGATTAATTGAACTGAAAATATTCGCAACGGTAACTAAGCCTCGCAGAATAAGCTTCACTAAATAAGCTTCACTAAATAAGCTTCGGTAAATAAGCTTCGGTAACAACGCATCACTAAACGCTTAGCATTATCAATATGCATATTTTCATCCTTTTCCTTCTTTCCGCAGTCCTTGCCTGGTCTCCTACAGACTCGTACGCACCAGGTACTGTCGACTGTCCTTCAAAAAACCTCGTTCGTGTTGCAAACAACATCTCTGAAGAGGAGTCAAGCTGGCTAGAAGGTAGAAATAAAATCACCGATGAGGCTCTCGTGAAATTTCTCGAACAGTCTAATATGACTGATTTTGATGCTCAACAATTCATTTCTTCTGCCAACAGGTCAATCAGAATCGGTTTAGCATTTTCGGGTGGAGGATACCGTGCCATGTTATGTGGGGCTGGTCAGCTAGCAGCCTTAGACAACAGAACTACAGACGCACACAAAACAGGTCTTGGAGGTTTGCTTGACGCTTCAACTTACCTTGTTGGTTTATCAGGAGGTAGCTGGTTGGTCGGCACAATTGCCATGAACAATTATACTGACGTGGAAACCATCTTGAGAGAGAATGAAATTTGGGATTTGGAGCACAGTATCGTCAATTACGGTGGTAAGAACGTTTTCAAGACTGTCAAATACTATACTGGAATCAGTGACGATCTCGAAGCAAAGAGAAAGGCTGGATATGATGTTAGTATGACAGATACTTGGGGTAGAGCGTTGAGTCATCAATTCTTTTCCAAGTTGAATGATTCTGGTGCTGCACTTACCTGGTCGACATTAAGAAGTTCAGATGTTTTTACAAACCACCTGATGCCCTTCCCCATCGTTGTGGCTGACGGAAGAACTCCAGATTCGTTTATCATTAGTTCCAACTCGTCTGTTTTTGAATTCAATCCGTTTGAACTTGGCTCGTGGGATCCTTCTTTATACTCATTCTCCGATGTGAAGTATCTTGGTACCAATGCTAGCGATGGTGAACATAACGGGACTTGTGTTGCAGGATTTGACAATGCTGGTTTCGTATTGGGAACATCTTCTTCCTTATTCAATCAATTTATTCTTCAAATCAACACAACCAGTTTTTCTAGTGCCGTCAAGACAATCTTCACTTCCATCCTCAACAAAGTTTCTCATGCTGAGAACGATATTGCAATTTATAAACCAAATCCGTTTTTCGACACTGACGAAGCTGCCATTCAATCTATAGTCAAAAACGATACTCTCTTTCTATGCGATGGTGGTGAGGATTTGCAAAATGTTCCTCTTGCTCCATTGCTCCAACCAGAAAGAGGCGTGGATGTCATTTTTGCTTATGACAATTCTGCTGACACTAATCAAAGCTGGCCAAACGGAGCTTCTCTCATCGCTACGTACCAAAGACAATTCCATGTTCAAGGTAATGGTACACTTTTCCCATATGTTCCAGACAAGAACTCGTTTAGAAACTTGAATTTGACTGCAAAACCAACTTTCTTTGGTTGTGACGTCAAGAACTTGACCTCGTTGTTAAATAGTTCGCTCTCCACCTCGAAGGGAAACATTTTCGATACCCCATTAGTGGTTTATACTGCGAATAGACCATTTTCATTTTGGTCCAACCAGTCCACTTTCAAGATGAGTTATGACGAGAAGGAAAAGATTGGTATGATCAAAAATGGTTATGAGGTGGCTTCAAGATATAATAATACTCTTGACACCGAATGGGCTGCTTGTGTCGGTTGTGCTATTATCCGTAGACAACAGGAGAGGGAAGGTGTCGAACAATCGGACCAGTGCAAGCAATGTTTCGACAGATACTGTTATGATGGACTGATCGATAATGCTGAACCAGGCGTCAATTTTACTACCGAAGGAACTACTAATGGTGATGAAAATGACGGTGGAACGAAGAAAAACGCAGGAAGTTCCATTGGCGTGTTTAGAGAGAAGGCTATTGGTTATGGAATGGTGTTGGCTATCGTTTTAGGGATGGTTACTTTCTAAAGGTAGCAAAGTTCCTTCAAAAGAATGACTTTTTATTTGCTTAAAGATGCTTTTAGAAGGTAGTTGAAAATTGAATGGAAAGTGCTAGCTACAAATAGCCAACGAAAGAGGGCCACAGGTTCAGTCTAAGTTCAGTCATTTAGCCAAAAACTCGGCATTTAATCGAATAATTTCCCCATTTCCAAGAGCTTTTTGAAGTCAATGGGCCCTTGAAAAAGATTCGTTCTTTTGCCTCCAAGACCTGGTACTGCAACTGAACGCCAATTCAAACAAGTGTAATTCCGTACATGATTGTTATTTTATACGCTGGTTGGACCCATACCTCCTTAAAACACAGAATGTAGTTTTTATTTGATAAGACCGCGTGGAGCGGAAATTGGAATTAGCTTTATCTCCCCGCGACTGCACCAATAGTGATGCAGATGCAGCTGCATATTCAAGTTACAAAGTAATTGATAACTCAATGTAATTTCCGTATTTGCAATCAGAACGCGTTAAGGGTGATGTGGTACATTAACATCAACTGCACGTCTTTTTAAAGTATTTTTGTTTTGAGACATAGATGGAGAATTGTCCATTCTGTCTATTTCAGATATTTTTATGAGTAAAGAGACACAAGATCATATCTATAAAATATACATCCATTCAAGGCTCATACTGCAAAGGTTCTAGACATTCTGCACCTTAAAAATGCATTTCTATTAGACGCTATCTATGCGAGTTCCAGAAGTTCAAGGCAACATGGCAGGTATTGGAGCTACATACTTGAAGAAATCAGATGATTTCAGTAATTGTGTTTGAAAATAAAACTGAATCGGTGTTTCGATCGGTGTTTTGGTCAGATGCAATAAAAAAGTGTCGCACAAAATATTGAAGGGGGGGGGTGAATATTATTTTTAAATACTAATCTTTATATAAAATGGTCATCAGTACATTATAGATCTATAGAACTTCATCAACATCTCTATTTGAAGTAGTATCCTCACTTATGTTGATTTTGAGCAGTGTTTCTATGAGAAATTTGATATTTTAGAGCCAGTTCATTATGTGCAGATTCAGCTTTACGATATAAAGAATGATTTTTAGATACACAGATAATTGGAAGTAGATTTAGTTCTTTCGTATATAATATCGTGATCAATAGATATTGCTCAAATCCCGACACAAAGCGCACATCGTAGTTATGAATATCTGCTATGCAAGATTATTGCAGCTTGCTTTGGCTTACCTAGATGAATATCATGCGTAGATACATTATCCAAACATTCTGAAAACTAAATTTGTGTCGTATTTGAGTATATTAATTACTGCAAATTATGTAGTTACTTGGTTTACATGTTAGAGGAGTATTTTATGTAGAATGCACACAAGACGCCATTGTCAAATGCCAACTCTAAGGAAATTATTATGCAGCTCGGGTAAAAATCCCCTCGGGGGAATCAAGTGCAATTACGCAACTTTATCAGTGGATGAGGAAATCTTACCCCAGACACCAATGAAATATACTTCATAAGCCAATTGAATAGAAGTCGGACTTAAATGTAAGCAATAATTTTAGGCCTGTAATCACTAATGACCGTCCAAGAAGGAACTGCCTTAATCGATGCCGATACCGATTTGCTTCAACCGGTTCGCAGAGCCACAGATAATCTCGTCGTTGATGTACATGAGATTCGCTCATCTCCTTATCATGAAATTTCCCACCTCCTAGACCTAACGAGGTTAAGCATTGAACATCGAATCATTGCGCTAGCTTTACAATCGTTTGAGCCTCACACTCCGAAATATGCATTTGGAGACTATGCACAGGCATTCAATCCGAGATCATAGCGCTTATCCCCCTCTACGCCAGAGAGCTACTGGTGACCTTCAAAGATACAGATATTTATATAATTGTCTTTAGATCCGTCCTCCACGAAGAAGTTCAACACTCTACAGTGAAGAGACAGTTTCTTGCAGATGTAGATTCTGCTTCACATATCGAAGCAAATATATCCGGAGGGTTATTGAAATATTGGTTTGGGACTCCTGACAATGTTCACGGCCAAAATTTGGCAACATGTTGGTGGGAGTCAAAGAAACACGCCCAAGTCGGTGGAGGAGGGAACGCACACAAGCTGGGAATGGAAGCGGTCAAGACTTGGTTCAAGAGATGGAACGTTGAAGAGTATATGCTAGAAATTAGACAAAGCGGGAACGAATACACGTTACTAAAAGTATAATAGTGATTCAACGTCCGCAGAAGTTCTCCAAATCAATAAGGAATTCATGAAGATTCAGAAAGCTATAACACTGATCCTTAGAAGCTCATACTGAATTTAAACATTTGGTAAATAGTGAGTTCTTAATGAAATTTGAGTTATTGGAAAGTTTTAAAGTTTGGGTTTATTAGAGAGTCTTCTCAATCTCGAGATCACGCTAACCATTACTGGCGAGCCTGATATCATTTATATAAGTATGAACGGGGCAACCAAATCTTGATACCCGAGAATAAGGATCTTATTGACAAGTAGAAGAAAATAATAATTAATAAGTCTGGATGTTCAAGTCAATTGGGTGCAAAATTTAGAATTATTCATTTGAGACCGAATACTGGAAGTTGTTTAAGAGGGCACGTACCTGAATTGTTCGGAAATAGACTCAATATTCTAGATAAGAGTAATTTAGGGAAGCTCGTGGGAAATTAGGGAAGTCATGAAAATTTAGGGAAGTCATGAAACCTTAGAGAAGTTGTGGAAGTCTCGTAGCATTCTTAAATATGTCTCACACGGTGAATAGAGAACGTCTCAACAGCGGCTATGATCATTTGACAAGAATTACGAGTCTGGGTATTTCTATTTACGAGATCAAGGAGGGCCCAAAAAATAACAGGTGTTATCAAGGCTAGGAGAACTTTGGTAGATCGCCTTCACTTGGATGAAATCCTTGCAGTCCAAGTCTAAAATCTAAGTCGTGAAATCTTGGCTGGGTTGGGAAAATACTTTACTCAAAGAACGAAATGACAAAATGCATCGCTAGTAACTCCGAAATTGCTAACCAAGAACGCCGAAATTAATCTCTAGAAACACCAAGAGTACTCGCTTGAATATCTTAACTTCCACATTAGATTCTCCTAGATCACTGCAAGAACAAGAATCACTTCTCAGAACTTCCTTTCATTTATTAGACACTTTTCGCTTAGCTCACCTCTCCTTATACTTCTACCAAATAATACGCTATTATGCATTTCTGTCATTATTTTCTCATTTTTGACACCTTTGTGTTCAGATTGCTCTTCCACACCTGGTCTTCGAAACGTTGCCTTACCTCTTATCGCAACTTCTCTATACTATCTTGAAGATCTGGGATCATTCGGCTTGTCTTTACACCGATGACGCAATGGTTAAACTACCTCACCCCCCTAGCCGTATCATTACTAATCGAGGGGCTGCAAGTTGCCATTATTTATATAAAGGATTATCGAAATAGATATCTTATATGAAGGATTTTGCAACTATCCCCAAAATCAATTACAACAAATATGACCAGAGAAGTCTTCAATTGGAGAACACAAATTTCACCGAGTCAAAAGCAGGAAGGAGGCGTCGAGCGGCTATCTCCTACTGTGTATTCGTAAGCTCCACAGTAAACTCTAAATAGAGAGGACCTGTATATACTATATACACTCTCGGAAGCAATTTAAACTCAGGAAGCCAAAATTATTATAACGCCATTCAATGTTAGAAATTAACAATTCACACTTTCGTAATGAAATAGAGCTCTGGAATTTTGTATAAAAAAGTCCACAAATCTTGATAATTTTGCAGTAATTGAGAAATTAAAACAGAGTGTGATAATTAGAAACGATTCTTAACAAGTGTGATATTGGAAACGATTCTAAACAAGTGTGATATTAGAAACGATTCTTAACATTCAAATAAGTAGAAACAGTTATACCACTTGAGATTAGAACCCTTCCTTTGAAGGTTCATTAATATTCGTCTCTTATAGTGGCTGTAGCTTATTATCACTATTTCAAACAGTAACATCATAGTCAATTTAGATTTATCAAGCTCATAGCTAACAAAAACTAACCACCAATAAAAAGTTGCAGTATTATACTAATTTTTAAAAGCAACCTATTTTTCATTATAATTATTAGATATTTGTTACTAACAGTATAATTGACGCAGAATTGTTACTAATATTGCCAGGGATTGTCACTAGAATAATTAATCTAAGCTGAAATTGGCACACTAATATTGGATATTTATATTTATATTTTTCATAATGTCTGATATCCAAAAAACCCCTCTACAAGTTATTGATTCACGAATCTCGTCCCTAATATCAGAGGATGATTTATTTGATGACAATGGACTGAACCGTACGTACCACGCCAAAGCAAAATTGATCTCCGAAGCCATAGATACTATAGGCTTTGGGAAATATCAGATAGGCTTATTCTTCGTCGCTGGATTTGGTTGGTTTGCTGATAACGCATGGCCCATCGCTACAGGGTTGATTCTTGCAAGATTGAATGAAGTAAACGGTGTACACGCTCCCCCTGGAAAGGCACCATATTTAACGTTGGCTCAGAATTTGGGGTTGCTCGCGGGAGCTCTTGTGTGGTCTTTGTCGTCCGATATCATTGGTCGTCGGTGGGCATTTAACCTTACTTTTCTAATTACTGGGATTTTCGCAGTCATTGCTGGATCGTCCCCAAATTTTGCAGCCCTTGGGGTTTTCTGTTCATTTTGGAGTTTTGGAGTGGGAGGGAACTTACCTGTGGACTCCGCTATATTCTTGGAAGCATTGACTACTTCGCATAAATGGATTTTGACTGTGATGAGTTTTTGGTGGTCGTTGGGGCAAATCGTGGCGAATTTGATCTCGTGGGGATTGATCAGTAATTATTCCTGTGACGACACTGCGCCGGTCTGTCTCAAGGCTGATAACATGGGGTGGAGATACTTTTTGTTCACCATGGGAGGATTGACTCTCTTGATGTTTGTCGCCAGATTTAGTTTCAGAGTGTTTGAATCGCCTAGATTCTACTTGGCTAGAGGAGACGACGAGAGAGCCATTGCTACCATCGCAAAAATAGCGAAGATCAATGGCAAAGAGGTCCCTATAACTCTCGAAGACTTAGTAAGAATCGAAAGTTTGAAGCTAGACGGCGACAAGGTAGAGGAAATACGAAACAAATCCTCGCTAGTGGAAGAAAAATTGTCAAAGTATAAATTCACCCATATCCGTGAATGTTTTGCAACCAGAAAGTTGGCCATCTCATCCTCATTGATTATCCTCACCTGGGGGATTATTGGTCTTGCGTTCCCGTTGTACAATGCCTTTTTACCATTCTATTTAGAGACTAGGGGTGACGCCAACAAACCATTGAGCGTTGCGCTCACCTACAGAAATTCGTTGATTGTGGCAGTGATTGGAATTCCTGGAGCGATTCTCTCTGGATTTTTAGTGGAGTTGAGGACGGGTAGGAAGGGAACTCTTTTCGTGTCGCTAATTTTAACGGGAGTTTTCTTGTTTGGTTCAACTACTGCCAAAACCAGTAACGCAAACTTGGGCTGGAACTGTGCTTTCTCGTTCGTTTCAAACATTATGTACGGGGTGTTGTATGCTTATACTCCGGAGGTATTCTACAGTAGAATCAGAGGGACCGGGATCGGGTTGGCGTCAAGTTTTAATAGAGTGATGGGAGTTTTTGCTCCAATCATTGCTATCTATGCTGACTTAACTACTTCTGTGCCGATTTTTGTTAGCGGAGGATTGTTTATCTTCTCAGCGGTTTTGGTTGCATTCTTTCCGTTTGAACCAAGGGGAAAAGCCAGTTTATAGTGATCCTAGGGAGCTAGCGGATCATGAGAATGATAATTAATATGCTTATACTTTTTGCCAGTCTTCGTTATTTAGCGAACTTCAAAAAGAAATTCATGTTCTGGATTCTGTTGCTCGCTAAGTATTTGTATAGTAGAAAATGACTGAGGAGTATCTCTCAGCTACGATTAATGTTGTATATTAATGATGTAATAGTGAACATTTCAATATAATGGAAATGTAGTGGAAATACAGTGGAAATATAATAGAAATAATGGAAATATCGTGGAAATCTTTACAAATTTAATGAAGTATATATATATTTAGCAAGGCACTCTAATATATATAATACCTATAACATCTCACTTATTCAGTAGTTAGACAATATATTAGTTACTGTGGTTTAGCGAGAGACCTTAAGACCCGCTAGGAGTCTCAGGCCCTGATAGTCAATCTATAATCTCACTCCGGAATCAGTTTCCTAATTCAGCAATCATTTCCCCATCAAAACTTATAAATTATGGCCCTCACGAAATCAAACTCACTACTACTTCTCTCACTAGATCAGTCACTAACTACAATGACATTCTCTATCAATGCTGAGATCCACCAATTCCAAGGAAAGCTCCTTAAACTCTCTCACGAGTCTGCTGTCACCAAAACCAAGATGGACGTCAACGTCTTCCTTCCACCTTCTGCACTTGAAAAGTCCTCTTCCAAAATCCCCGTGTTGCTCTACTTATCAGGCTTAACTTGTACTCCCAACAATGCTTCAGAAAAGTCGTTTATTCAGTACTTCGCCGGCAAATACGGTCTCGCCGTTGTGTTCCCAGATACTTCTCCTCGTGGCGCCAGTATTGCTGGCGAGGACGACTCATGGGACTTCGGCACAGGTGCCGGTTTCTACGTGGATGCTACGCAGGAACCATGGAGCACAAACTACAACATGTACACGTACGTCCATGAAGAATTGCAGGCAGGACTTGCTGGTGAGTTTCCTCAACTCGACTTCCTGAACATCTCAATCACCGGTCACTCAATGGGTGGTTTTGGTGCATTGAGCGGATTCTTCAGAAACCCCGGTAAGTACAAGTCCGTGTCAGCGTTTGCTCCGATCTCCAATCCTTCCACATGTCAGTGGGGGGAGAAGAATTTCGGCAACTACTTGGGCAGTAACAAGGAGGACTGGTACGCCTACGATCCAACCCACTTGGTGGGAAAATATACCCACAGCAACCAGCCGCCGATTTTGATCCACCAAGGGTCTCAGGACGGATTTTACTTCAAGGACCACCAATTACAGCCAGAGATTTTTGTCAAAGCTGCCCAGGACGCTGGATACCAGGGAGGAGTTGACTTGAGAATTGTAGACGGTGACCATAGTTATTTTTTCATCAGTAGTTTTGTTGAAGACCACGTTAAACATCATGGAAAATACTTGGGCTTGAAGTTGTGAACCGCAAACCTCTAGGAACTGATACGAGCTTCCAGTTCAGAACACTAGAAATTCTTAGAGACACAGACATCATATTTCTAGTGGTTTCAGGAGCTCTAATTGTCATTGATGACCTTTATCGAGAGAACAAATGGCCAACTTTAGCTCTCTCGAACTCTCTGGAAGTAGATAAAATAAAAAATATTTAAAATAATACTTTTGCACCCAAAATCGGGTAATTCTTGTAGTTCTCGTAGTTTATAGTTTAGTCCCTGATTACTTTACTAACTATATCGTGAATTATATCATTAAACGAGGAACTTCTTCAGAATCTCATATAATTATCACTACTATTAGTGAAAATCTCTTATAATTACCACTAATTTAGACTACATAAGTCTTCAGTTTTGTATAAATTTATCAGATTATGGATTTAGTTTATTAACAGATATCATTATATCTATCTATAACCTTATAAACTCAGGAATATTAGGGAGAGTCTCAAGTATCAGTAGAATATACTTATATATATATCAGAATTATAGCTGAAATTATCGTTCTACATCAAAACGTAAATTACTACTAATGAATGGAATTTAGCTCACCCTCACTAATTATCATTAAACTTAGTCTCCCAGGTTTCATACCACTTAGCCTTCTTTTCATTATCCTTGTGGAGTTTTCTAACAACAGTGGAGATTTTTTGTGAAACCTCAGTGATATCCTCAGCACACTTTTCAACAACTTCATCAACTACCTGGTCCAACATCAAGTCTACCACCAATTTATCAATAAGATTCACTAGCCTACTCTCGTGAGAGTATATAGAGTCGATACTTTCCCCAGTAGTCGTAGCTGGTAAAGATTTTTTTAGCGACGAAAGCAAGAGTTTTATGAGTTCAATTTTCTTGATCCAAGTTTTAGCAAACTTAGCTACAACATCTTTACTTTCTCCATCAGTAGATTCGTTATCGGAATCAGCAGGAGGTTCGTCGTCGCTTTCGTCATCAGAAAACCCAAACGGATCTTCCATCTCAAATTCCTCTGGGTTTTCTGCCCACTCCACAAACTCCTCAAACCCGTCGTCGATGAGCAGGATGCTTTCTTTGATTTTGGATGTTAATAAGTTTAAATTTCCGGACTCTATAAGACTCGTGGTTGAGTCACAGTATGCCCAGATAAGTCCTACTGATAATAATCTCCCATTGACAGAATTAGAGGAATCTACTGAGGAATCTACTGGGGAATCCTTAGTAGAATTTGCAGATTCTGTCGATTCTGTAGATTTTGATGATTCTGTCGATTCTGTAGATTTTGTAGATTTTGTAGATTCTGTAGATTCTTCACTTGGTTGGATCAACAACTCCTCTACCAACTTCTTGTTACCATCCAATATCAATTTCACATGGTCTACGATTTCCTTGTAAAACAAATTGGAAATTTCTCTGGGATCGATCTGGGCCACCACGGAAATCATCAAAACTACACTTTCTGACAATTTAGAGAGCGTACTGAACGCAGGCTCTGTACTCTTCGCAAGATTCTCTGGTTTGAATATGATTCCGACCTTTGTTGTATGTGCTCTTATCAACTTTGTGAGTTTGGCGAGCTCATCTAGCGGTTGTTTGACATTGGCAGCTTGTATTTTTTTGGCTGTTACGTCGGTCTGCGAGAGGCTCACGGAGAAGAACTCAAGAGCCTCTTGATATGACGTCAACAAGTCTTTTAGGTTGGATTTGGGGTCGGCCATGGTGAAGCTGGAGAAGAGTAAATTTTTTTAATTTCTCGTCACGTGGATTTATTGAATAGGAAAAATCAATCCTACGAGACATGGTGAATATATTCTAGAGGCTAAACTGTAGAGATAGTGCTATGTAGTCAGGTCCTGATACGTCCTGATACACGAGGCTTGCCTTGAATAATGATCGAAATTTTACTCGTAGCTTCAAACGATCTCTGAAGTAGTTCAGTTCTACATATTATAACGTAATTTTATGCTAAGATATTAAACAAAGTGTACATCAAAGGTCAACGGCCAATTGTCATAATCATTTTATCACCAGTCTTCATCATCTTCATCATCACTTTGTGCAACTTTCCCCTTTCTCTTGTTAAGTGCTAATGATAATGCATCTGCTAGAGTAGCAGGTTGTCCTGGCGGTCCGCCGCCAGAAGGTGCGCTAACAGGCTCACCCTTAGCTTCTTGTAACAAAACACTTGGCTTTTCCAATTGTGATTTGTCGGTCTTTTTAAGGTTTCCAAGCCCAGAACCTCGGATACTTGCTAAGAGAGCATCACGAGATGGATCAAAAGATGGCGCTGGTGCAGACGAGGCTCCTCCCATATCTGGCATAGGTGGAGGAGGCGGAGGAGGACCACCAGCCATTGAAGGTGGCAAAGGCGGTGGTGGTGGGGGACCTCCAGCTTGGTTCATAGATGGCATAGGGGGTGGCGGAGGAGGTGGAGCTCCTTGGTTCATAGATGGCATAGGAGGAGGTGGGGGAGGTGGGCCACTTTGTGCAATAGGAGGTTGTGGGGGTGGTTGAGTTTGATAATGCTGGGGAGGAGGAGGAGGAGGAGGAGGAGGAGGAGGAGGAGGAGGTTGAGCATGCTGTGGGGGTGGCTGGTGTTGTTG
>Ga0065704_10070184_pt1 | contig 119655 bp, 107 predicted proteins | sample SwiRhicommuniRL2_FD_59091 | JGI IMG/M metagenome (GOLD analysis project Ga0065704, IMG submission 59091) | Switchgrass rhizosphere bacterial communities from Rose Lake, Michigan, USA - RL2 v2 (version 2) | ecosystem: Host-associated > Plants > Roots > Rhizosphere > Soil | place: East Lansing, MI | reverse complement strand
CGCATCGTCGGGCTGGAGATCGGCGCCGACGACTATCTGCCCAAGCCCTTCAATCCGCGCGAGCTGGTGGCGCGGGTACGAGCGATCCTGCGCCGCACCCGCGACAGGCATCGGGTTGCACCCGCGCCGATCGCCGAGGAGCGGTGGCGCTTCGAAGGGTTCGTTCTCGACCTGGTTCGAAGGACGCTGGTCGATCCCGGCGATGTGGAGATCGAACTCACCGGGGGTGAGTTCGACCTGCTTGCTGCTTTCGTGCGCCATCCGCGCCGGGTGCTGTCACGCGACCAGCTGCTCGACTGGACGCGCGGGCGCGATGCGCAGCCCTTCGACCGCGCGATCGACGTGCAGGTGGGCAAGCTGCGCCGCAAGCTGGAGGTCCATCCGATTGGCCAAGGCCTGATCAAGACGGTACGCGGCGGGGGCTATTGCCTCGCCGCGAACGTCGAGCGCGGTTGACCACCATGCAGCGCGGCACGCTATCCTTTCGCATCACGGTGTTGTTGGTCGGCAGCTTCGTTCTGCTACAGCTCGCGGTGTTCGCCCTCACATGGGCGCCCGACAGGAACGCGCGTTCCGGCGGCGGCGGCCTCCCCAGCGTCGCGCAGGTGCGCGCGATGGCCGATCTGATCGAGGCCGTGCCTCCGCCAAGGCGCGCTGCAGCCGCAAAGGCGTTCGACGGCGCCCTCTATCACGTGCTGGTCGAAAGCGGTCCACTTCCGCCATCGGCGGAAAGCGCACAGGCAATGGACATCGGCCGCATCTACAGCAGCGGTTTGCCCGGACATCGCCTTTCCGTAACAGGACGCGCGGTGCGCTTTCGCAGGCTGGCCCGATTGAACCCCTGGCCGGGATGGATTTCAGATCCGCTCGCCATTCACGTCACGGTCGGTGGCGATACGCACACCATGATGACGATCGAGAGCCAGCCGTCGGAGCCGGTGCGTGCCTTGCTCCGGCAGCGCGCGGCGCTGCTGGGGCTTGGCGGGATCGCCGCGCTGGTGGCGCTCGCCTTTGCGGTACGCGCGACCACCCGACCGATCGCGCGGCTGGCCCGCGATATCCGTACCTACCGCGGTGAGCCGGACTCGCCCGATCTCGCCGTCGCCGGTTCGCCCGAACTGCGTGACCTTGCGCAAGCCTACAACGAAATGAAGAGTCGTATCGCCGAGCTGATTGCCGAACGTACCCGTGTCCTCGCCGCCATCGCGCACGACATGCGCACCTATATCACTCGTTTCCGGCTGCGTGCCGAGTTCATCGACGATGCCGGGCAGCGGGAGCGGGCCGCGCGCGACCTTGACGAGATGGCGGCGTTGCTTGACGATACTTTGCTGCTTGCCCGCGCCGAAGCCCGCAGCACCGAGATGCGACGCCGGCTCGATCTTGCCGCCGAGCTGCGCCGCGCCGCTGAAATCCACCACGAGATGGGCGATGCCGTCATCTTGTCGCTTTCGGTCGAGCAGGCGCCCGTCGTCGCCGCGCCGCTTGCGGTCCGCCGGACGTTGACCAACCTGATCGACAACGGCCTGCGCCATGGCGCGCAGGTTGTCCTGTCGCTGTGCGAGGACCGGGGGCGGTGGCGGATCGACATAAGCGATGACGGCCCAGGCATAGCGCCAGACAAACTCGGTGGATTGGGACAGCCCTTCGGCAGGATCGACCCCTCGCGCGACCGAAGCGCCGGGGGCGGCGCGGGGCTAGGGCTGGCGATTGTTCGTGCACTGATCGCCGCTCAAGACGGCGAGATCGCGTTCGCCAATCGCGACGAAGGGGGCTTTCTGGTCAGCATCTGGCTTCCGGCCAGCCTTTAGCATTCCTGCCGCACGACCCCACTCGCGCCCACACCGGCTTAGCGCGCCTCAACGGCAGAGCCTGTCCCGTCTATGAGCGACGGAGCCCCGGTCGGCGTTCCTTAGTCGACCGGCGGTCCTATGGCCGCCCGAAACTTAAGCGCATCTCATTAAGAAGGGTCGCAACCATCGCCCAAAAACCGTGCGCCGTCATTTCTTTCTGGCTGTAGCGCCCCTAGGCCGAACGCCACCGTTACGATGCTGCTGTTTTTGGCAAGCAGGGTCAGGATGGCGCCCGCGAACGTGATCATGTAGCACGGCAGAAGAGCAATCGCGCGCGTGGAAGCGCCCCATCGCTTCGCGATCATGTCCGACATGCTTCCGCCGATCAGCGATGCGGCTAAGCCGCTCGCCGTGATGGCAGCGGCAATCATGGTGCCGGCCTCCAGAGCCGTGAGCCCATAGCGCCGCTGCATGAGCGTCGGCAACCATGAGATGAGGCCATAATCCCCGACGCCCAGCGCCGCCTTGACAAAACACACGCGCAGCACCGTACCATTGTCCGCGAATAGCCGGCGATGGACTCGCCTTGCCTTGCCAGCAGGCCCATACTCCTGGCATGTCACTCAGCACCCACGGCGACGAGAAGTATGGCGCAGGGCTAGTGCTTAGCAACGTCGCCGAGTGGGATTCTTTGCGCATAGAATATCGCAAGGTGGACGCTGGCTCCTACAATTGTGCACGGGCTGCCTGCACGGAGCTTATACAGATACTGTCGGGACACGCTCGCGTGCGTCGGAAGGGAGCCGGCAAGACCGAGGAGGCCTTGGCCCGACCCGGCACAAATTGGCTCGTGCCTGCCGGCACGTATGAAACGCTGCTTGAAACAGACAGCTACACCGAAATGCTGATCATATTTCTGCCTGAAACGCTGCTGGAAAAAAGCGCGCTGGAATCATACGGCATCGATCCGGAAAAAGTGCAGCTCGCCTACACCGGCGGCTTTTTCGATCCGATGCTGACGCAAATCGGAAGTGCGTTGCAGAGCGTGCTTGGCCGGCCGCCAAGCACCGTCGATCAACTGTTCGTGGACGGCATGAGATCCATGCTGGCCGCACGGCTGATCGAGCGATATTCGGTCGGTGGATGGGAAGCGCCGAAGCGAAAGCCCCCAATGGACCCGAAACGACTCAACCGCGTGCTGGCATATATTGAAGGCCGCCTTCACGAGTCGATCACTTTGGTTGATCTTGCGGGGGAGGCTTGTTTGAGCCCTTCGCATTTCTGCCGTCTGTTTCAAGACGCGATCGGACTTTCTCCGCACCGCTATGTGACTGAACGCCGCATCCAGGCCGCTCAGGCGATGCTTGTTCAAGGCGAACACTCACTGGCCGAAGTTGCCCTCTACTCCGGGTTCAGTTCGCAGGCGAACTTCACGCGCTGGTTCCGCAAGATCACCGGAACCACCCCAGGGCAATATCGCGACTGTTCACAACGCGCGCCTCCGAGCCAGTTGATCGCAGTCGAAGCCTTGGATCTGGCGATTTGAAATGGATGTCCACGCATCTCCGCTTCGATTTGGTGCAGTGACCGCCGGAACACGCGCCCTCCGTCATGTCCGATGATTCGTTCGCAGCGACACCCCTCATTGTGATGCGGATCGCTTTACCGTCGCTTGGGGAGCAGCATGGCCGATAATGGCGACTTCGGCTTGGGACAGGCGATTGTCCTGCTTGGTGCGGCGACTGTCTCAGTGCCGTTGTTTCGACGTCTGGGGCTGGGGTCGGTCCTGGGATATCTCTCCGCCGGCCTGATGGTAGGGCCGTTCTGCCTTGGCCTCTTCGGCGACACCAGCGCACTGCTTCACACGGCGGAACTCGGCGTCGTGATGTTCCTTTTCGTCATTGGGTTGGAGATGCGCCCTTTCAAGCTATGGAAGTTGAGGCGGCAGATCTTCGGCTTGGGCGCGGCCCAGGTCGCAACCTGCGGTATCCTTCTCACATTGGTTGCGATGGCGGGAGGGCTGGCATTCCCTGCCGCTGCCGTCGGCGCGATGGGCTTCGTGCTCTCGTCTACCGCGATCATCATGCAGTTGCTCGACGAGCAGGGCGGAAAGGCGACGCCCGAGGGGCAGCGGACCGTAGCAATCCTCCTGCTTGAAGATCTCGCGATCGTCCCGTTGCTGGCGATCGTCGCACTTTGGGGAAGGACCGGCGGCTCCGCTGGGTCCGCCGGACCGCCACCATGGCAAAGCATCGCCGTTGCTGTTGCCGGGCTGACGGTACTCGTCGTGGCGGACAGATGGCTGCTCGACACCTTCTTCCAGATCATCGCACGGGCCAAGGCCCGGGAAGTCCTCACCGCCGCGGCGCTGCTTGTAGTGCTGGGTTCTGCCGTTTTCCTCCAGAGTATTGGCCTGTCGATGGCCATGGGCGCCTTTCTGGCGGGCGTCCTTCTTTCCGAGTCCAACTATCGATATCAGCTGGAAACCGACATCGAGCCGTTCCGCGGGATCCTGCTCGGCCTCTTCTTCCTGAGTGTCGGCATGTCCCTCGATCTGAGCATAGTAAGAGACGAATGGCGTCTGGTTGTGGGCGGCGTCCTGATGTTCATGATCGTCAAGGCAGCCGGTATCTACCTCGTCGCCCGGATTGCGCATTCGGACCACGCATCGGCATTCCATAGGGCCGCCCTTTTCGCGCAGGGCGGCGAATTTGCCTTCGTCCTCTACGGGGCAGCGGCAGCGGGCGGCGTCTTGGACGTCAGGACCGCGTCCGTCATGACGGCGATCGTGATGGTCTCGATGGCGCTCACGCCCATCGGCCTGCTCCTGCTGTCCCAAGTCCGCAGCCGAGCGCCGGTCTCGCTTGATGGTGTCAGTGAGGCCAGAGACCTGTGCGGCCGTGTTCTCTTCATCGGCTTCGGCCGATTTGCGCAAGTTGCAAGCCAAGGGCTTCTTGCGCGCTGCGTGGATTTGGCCCTGATCGAAAAGGACGTCGATATGATCAGGGCGGCCTCCAATTTCGGCTTCGAAATACACTATGGCGACGGGACGAGGCTGGACGTCCTGCGCGCGTCTGGCGCGGAGACGGTGGAGGCCATTCTGGTGTGCGTCGACGATCCTCAGGCCGCTGACGCCATCGTCGAGATCTGCCGATCGGAGTTCCCGCTCGCCAAGCTGTTCGTGCGGTCGTTCGATCGTGGGCATTCCCTGCGCCTGATCAAGGCGGGCGTGGATTTCCAAATCCGCGAGACATTCGAATCCGCGCTCGTCTTCAGCCATTCCGTGCTGAGAGGGCTGGGCTCGACGAAGAGATGGCCACCAGGGCGATCCAGGACGTGAGGGAGCGGGATCAGCAGCGGGTGGACCTGGAGCTTGTGGGTGGCATCGATGCAGGACGCGTGCTGATGCGCAATAACGCGCAGACTCCCGAGCCGAGTCCGTTCTTCGGCCCCTCGGCCGCAGCCGAATGAAGGGCGCAAAAGTCTCGAATGGGCGCGAGATCGATTTCGCGACCGGCTCAGGCTGGCTGTGCCCCAGGTCATGGCGCGGACGAAGACCATCGCCTATGATGATTCGGGCTTGCCCACCGGAGGCGTGAACATGAAGCGCAGCTATGACGCGATCATTATCGGAGCAGGACAGGCAGGGCCATCGCTGGCGGGCCGCCTCGCAGCGGCGGGCCAGGACGTCGCCATCATCGAGCGGCATCTCGTGGGAGGAACCTGCGTCAACACCGGATGCATGCCCACCAAGACGCTCGTGGCATCGGCATATGCGGCGCATCTGGCGCGACGAGGATCAGATTACGGCGTGGAAGCGGGGCCGGTCACCATCGACATGGCTCGTGTCCACGAACGCACCAGCACGGTTGCATCCGATGCGCGCGGGCGCAATGTGAAGTGGCTGGAGGAAATGGACCGCTGCTCCCTCATCTACGGTCATGCTCGTTTTGAAAGCGCGAACACCGTACGCGTGGGCAGAAATCTTCTTCAGGCAGGACGCATCTTCGTCAATGTTGGCGGACGGGCCTTCATTCCGGACATGCCTGGCGCCCGCGACGCGCCTTTGCTCACCAACAGCTCTATACTGGGCCTCACGACGGTGCCGGAGCATCTCGTCGTGGTCGGCGGCAGCTATATCGGGCTGGAGTTCGGTCAGGCTTTCGCCCGGCTCGGTTCCCGCGTCACGATTGTGGAACGCGGATCGCGCCTGGTTTCACGAGAAGACGAGGCGGTGTCGGACGCGATACGCGCGATGCTGGAGGCGGAAGGTCTGTCTATCCGCACCGCCGCAGAATGCATCCGCTTCCACGCCCGCGAGGTCGGCGGCATCGATGTCGGCCTCCGGTGCGATGACGATCCCGACATCCTGACCGCCAGCCACGTGCTAATGGCGGTCGGCCGCGTGCCAAACACCGACGACCTTGGACTGGAGGCGGCCGGAGTAGCAACAGATTCCCGGGGCTACATCGTCGTCGACGATCGCCTCGCGACTTCGGCGCCAGGGATTTGGGCGCTCGGCGACTGCAACGGCCGGGGCGCTTTCACGCACACCAGTTACAATGATTTCGAGATTGTCGCTGAGAACCTGCTGGACGGCGCCGATCGCAGAGTGACCGACAGGATCGCCTGCTACGCGCTGTTCACCGACCCTCCCCTCGCTCGCGTGGGTATCAGCGCCGACCAGGCACGATCGGCCGGGCGCAAGGTGCGCGTCGGCCGCCGACCGATGACGCGGGTGGGTCGCGCCGTCGAGAAGGATGAAACCACCGGTTTCATGGAGATTGTCGTGGATGCCGAGACTGACATCATTCTTGGCGGTACGATATTGGGCACCGGGGGCGACGAAGCGATCCATGCCATCCTGGGCATGATGGCGAATGGAGCCACAGCGGCCAAGATGCGGCGCACAATGCACATTCATCCTACCGTGGCCGAGTTGATCCCAACCATTGCGGGTGAAGCACAGTGAGATTCGCCCGCCTCCTCCCCTATGCAGCAATGGAACTCTTGTCATGACCACAAAGGTTACACGCGGGCACCAGATGTTCCCGGTGCTCACGGCTGCGCAGATCGAGACGGCGAAGCGCTTCGCGAGCGGCCCTCCCCGGCGGTTCGAGCCTGGCGAGGTCGCCTATTCCATTGGTGAGCAGGGCGTGCCGACATGGCTGGTGCTGGACGGCGGCCTCGAAGTTTCACGGCGGCACGGCCTCAGCGAGGACCAAGCCTACACTACTTATCATGCGGGCCAGTTCAGCGGCGAGGTAAACCAGCTCAACGGGCGTCCCACTATCGCTCGCGGTTGCGCGGGTCCCGAAGGTTGCACCGCCTTGCCCTTCGACGCACCGCACTTGCGCGCGTTGATGGTGGGATCAGCGGAGATCGGCGAGATCGTCATGCGCGCGCTCATCCTGCGGCGAGTGGAACTCATCGAGGATGCGGAAGCCGGCACGATCCTCATCGGGCGTCCAGGCAGTCCTGCCGTTGTCCGGCTGCAGGGATTTCTTGCGCGCAGCGGCTACCCCAATCTCGTGCTCGATGTCGGAAGCGATCCCGAAGGTCGTGCATTCGTCGAGCGATTGGGCGTGTTGGAAGACCAGTTGCCTCTGGTCGTATGCCCCGATGGCGCGATTCTGCGCGACCCCGGCGAACTGGAATTGGCCACTTGCCTGGGCATGTTGCCCGAATTCAGGACGAACGAGCCTTATGACGTCGCCATCGTCGGCGCCGGCCCGGCAGGGCTGGCTGCTGCCGTCTATGCGGCCTCCGAGGGTCTTTCGGTCGTGGTTCTGGATGAGCGCTCCAGCGGCGGCCAGGCGGGAGCTTCCGCAAGAATCGAGAACTATCTCGGCTTCCCCACCGGCATATCCGGACAGGCCCTGGCCGGTCGCGCCTTCAATCAGGCACTCAAATTCGGAGCGGAGATCGCCGTCCCCCTGAAGGTTCGCCATCTCGACTGCTCGCGAGGCGAACTGGCGCTGCAAGTCGAAGGCGGACGTCGAGTCGAGGCGCGGACGGTCGTCATTGCGTCGGGCGCCCGCTACCGCCGACCTCAAGTGGAAGGCCTGTCGATATTCGAGGGGAATGGCGTCTCCTATTGGGCCTCCTCCATAGAGGCGCGATTGTGCACAGGCGAAGAAATCGCGCTGGTCGGGGGAGGAAACTCCGCTGGCCAGGCAGTCGCCTATCTCGCCCCGCACGTGAAACGGCTGCACCTTTTTGTGCGCCGGCCGCTGGCCCAGACGATGTCGCAATATCTGATTGATCGGATAGCCGCTCTTCCGAACGTCGAACTTCATGTCGGCAGCGAGGTCGTGGCGCTGGAAGGAGACGCCCAGTCGGGCCTGGAAGCCGCGACATTCCGGACCATGTCGGACGGCGCCACGCATCGATGCGAACTGCGGCATCTGTTCCTCTTCATCGGCGCCGATCCAAACGGCGATTGGATCAAGGGCTGCGTCGACACCGACGAGAAGGGGTTCGTCGTCACCGGCTTGAGCGCTCGCTCGCTGGAGACCAGTCGTTATGGCGTGTTCGCCATTGGCGACGTTCGAGCCGGCTCCACCAAGAGAGTAGCCTCGGCAGTGGGCGAGGGAGCGGCCGTCGTTTCCCAGATCCACGCACTGATCGCAGAGAAAGCAGAAAGGAACACGCCATGACCCCCTGCAGACATACAGCCGCGATAAGGCCGGTCGAGCCAGGCTCAAGGGGCTGCGAGGAATGTCTCAGGACAGGTGGTCAGTGGGTCCACCTTCGGTTGTGCCGGACTTGCGGTCATGTCGGCTGTTGCGACCAGTCTCCCGGTCGACACGCACGCACACATTTCCGCGAGACCGAACATCCGATCATCGAAGGCTATGATCCGCCTGAGGGCTGGGGGTGGTGCTACATCGACAACGACATGGTCGACCTGCCCAACCAGACTCCGCAACTTGGACCGATACCTCGATATTTCTAGTTCTATGGGGATCACGTGGCGGAATCGATGCAAGGGGAATATCGTATCCATCCTGCGGTCCCGCCTTGTCAGGAGGGCAGGTGCGCTCGAGCCCACATCGCCCACAACAGGGCCCCAAATAAGACAGCCTGCACTGGCGACAGTCCGATCTCGTCGTTGAGCGGCGAGGTCGGACTGCCCCCGATCCTTATCTTCGACCTTTCGGCCTGCGCCACAACGTCGCGATGCTGGTCAGCACCGCTGCGATCCCGAGAAGAAATGATCCGTCGATTATCACCATTGCCGACTCCTTTCCTGCTTTGCATGTTTGCTATATGTTCCCATGTAGGAAAGAGGGATTTTGCGATGTGCGTTTCGATCACCCCATTCCAGATAGCGTACGCCTACGAGCAAGCCCAGGGCTTGCCAGCGATGGCAGGCACCCGCCGCCAAGGTCGATCCCGAGACGCTGGTCCTGCGCGCAAGTCCCGCACGGGCCATCCGGTTTCGGCGGGGCGCGATCATCGGCATTGCCGAACTGGGCTCAGCCAGCCTGATGGGCATTGCCTGGATGGCGCTGAAGCCCCGGATCTTCCACCGGCCAACCCAGGAAAGCGAGCTGGCGCAGCCGGTGGGCAAGACCTCGACCGATGCCCTTTCGGCCTTGCCGTCAAGCTACGGCGATGCGCCAAGACTGGGGCCGCCACTGCCCGGCGACCTTGGCCGACCGATCCTGAGCGCGCAGCAGCAACAGTTCGCACCGGTAGATGGCAGTGCTGCCGCCCGGACAGGCGCCGACACTGCCGAGGCAGAGAGGATGGCGCGCCTCGCGGAGTTCAAGGCTGCGCGCCAGTCGGGGCTCACGGTCCAGACGAGGCCCGGCGATTCCGCACCATCGGCAACTGAAGCCACCTCGGCGGGTCAACAGCACGTCCCGGCAGAAGCGCCGGCCTCGCAGGATCGCAAGATGGCATTCGCCGAGCGGACCGACTCGGGCGGCGATGCCAATTCGCACACGCTGCTGGCCCCGGCCTCTCCCTACATGCTGTCTGCGGGCAGCGTCATCGCGGCCAGCCTTATCACTGGCCTCAATTCGGACCTGCCGGGACTTGTCACGGCCCAGGTCACGCAGAACGTATTCGACAGTGCCACCGGGCGCTTCCTGCTGGTTCCGCAAGGTGCCCGGCTGGTCGGCAAGTATGACAGCGTCGTCGCCTTCGGTCAGCGCCGGGCATTGGTAATCTGGCAAAAGATCATCCTGCCCGACGGCAGCTCGCTACGCCTCGACAATATGCCCGCAACTGATCCTTCGGGCTATGCGGGTCTCGCGGACAAGGTCGATTTCCATAGCTGGGCACTGCTCAAGGGTGTCGCCTTGGCGACCTTGCTTGGGGTGGGTTCGGAACTGTCGATCAAAGGCGAGAGCGACCTCGTCCAGGCTATCCGCGAGTCCACGCAGCAGAACGTATCGCGTGCTGGCGACCAGTTGACGTCCCGAAACCTCGACGTCCAGCCGACCATCACGATCCGCCCCGGCGCACCAGTACGGCTGCTGGTGAGCCGGGACCTCATCCTCGCGCCCTGGCGCGGCAATATTGGAGGATAGCCATGGCCGAACTGAAGCTTGCCAAGCTGCCGGACCGCACGCCAGTCAAGCTTGAGATTACGATCACGCCCGACCTGCAAGGCGCCTTGCGCGAATATGCCGCCATCTATGCGGCGGCATACGGCTGCGAAGAGCCCATTTCCGAGCTGATCCCGGCAATGCTGGCGGCCTTCCTTGAAGGCGACCGGGCTTTTGTCCGGGCTCGCGAGGCAGCGCAGAGGGGGCGTACATGATGGACCACTTGGCAGAGCAGGCATTGCAGCCGCTGACGGTCCGTGTCGCCACGGCCGTGCGCGTCACGGGTCTCAGTCGCTCGCGGATCTACGAGTTGATCCAGTCCGGGGACCTCGAGACCATCAAGGTCGGGCGTGCAACGCTGATCCAGTTCCGGAGCCTCAGGAACCTGCCCCAGACCTAGCCGACGGGCGCACCACGCAATGCGTGGCGGCCGTTGCCCGCTATTCCGTTCTGTCCACCGGATGCGGGGCCCAGTCCTCGAAGCGGGCGGCCAGGTCATCCGGAGGCACGATGCGGCCCTTGTCATCGACAAACGCGACGTGGATTTCCGAACCGTCGGACTGGCGCACCAGTCTCATGGGCGGTGTCCGGCCCTGGCCGACCCAGTGATCGGACCACTCGCGCATGGCCAGGAACGGCAGGCGTAGCGCCTCGCCCATCTCGGTGAGGCAGTATTCCTTCCGCGGCCGGCTGCCGTCCGCCTTGTAGTCCTGCCGAATCATCAGTCCCGAAGCGACGAGGCGCTTGAGCCGGTCGGCCAGGACTGTCCGGGGGATTCCGATCTCGGTGTGGAAATCGTCATATCGCCTCACCCCGAACAGGGCGCTGCGCAGGATCAGCAGGGACCAGCGATCCCCCAGGAAATCGAAGCTCGCCGCCAGCGTGCAATGGCTGATGTGGATCGGGGACTGTCGGCGAAACGGAGGTGTGGCCATGCGGCCCACAATATCTGGGTTGCAAAAGCAAATCCAGCCTCTACACCTAGGTATCAAATATGGACTCAGTATCGATGCGAGGAGGCACTGTCGTGAGCGCAATGAACTTGGCCATTCTCTGGCCGACCGTGGCCCTGGCAGGCCTGATATTCGTCGTCTGGTCCATTCTCCTGCGCAAGCGCTTCGCCCATATTGCGGCCAACCGGCCCACTGCGGCCGACTTCGCCAATGCGGAAGCCGTCGGCCGCTACTTTCGTCCGGTCGAGCGGCCCGCGCAGAACCTCGCGAACCTGTTCGAGATGCCGGTCCTCTACTTTGCGCTGGTGCCGCTGCTAATCCTGACGGGCAGCGCCTCGGCCGCGCAGGTCGTCCTGGCGTGGGTCTTCGTCGCGCTCCGGTTGGCGCACACCGTCATTCACATTGGCCCCAATACGGTTCGGACCCGTGCCCGCGTCTATATCGCCTCGAGCATCGTGCTGTTCGCGATGTGGGTGGGCTTCGTCATCGATCTCCTGGCAATCAACGGAGCTGGCACATGAGCCTTTCCAAGGGCGACGCCCAGCAGCCCCATGTCCTTATCATCCATGAGGTTGAGGACTACGATAAGTGGAAGGCCGTGTTCGACGATGCCGCCGTGATCCGGCGCGAGGCGGGCGAGATCGCCTATCAACTCTTGGCCTATGACACGGATGCCCGTCAGGTCGTCCACTTCTCGCGGTGGACTTCGCTCGATGCGGCCCGCGCCTTCTTCGAATCCCCGGAGCTCGTCGAAATCCGGCGTATCGCGGGCGTTCGCGCGCCGGAGTTCCGCTACCTCAACCAGATCGAAGCGAGGACGCTTTGAAGGTTGCATCTGCTTGTCCTGCAGGAGGAAAGCCCCGTGTCCGTGCCCGTTAAGCTGAAGCGCGTCACCGCTCCTGATGTTCTCGGCCGGAAGGCCGGAGAGAAGCTTGTCGTCCTCACCGCATACCATGCCCAGTCGGCCCGGATGGCTGATCCGCATTGTGACGTCCTGCTTGTGGGCGATTCCCTCGGCAATGTTCTCTATGGCTTCGACACGACCCTGCCGGTGACGCTCGACATGATGATCATGCACGGGCGGGCCGTGGTGGCTGCATCGCGCCGGGCGCTGGTCGTGGTGGACATGCCTTTCCAATCCTATGAAGCCTCGAAGGAGCAGGCGTTCGCCTCGGCGGCACGCGTCATGCGGGAGACCGGCTGTGGTGCCGTCAAGCTGGAGGGCGGGATTCATTTCGCCGAGACCATCGCCTTCCTCGTCGCCCGCGGCATACCGGTCATGGGGCATGTCGGCCTGACCCCACAGTCGATCCACACGATCGGTTCGTTCCGATCCCAAGGGAAGGCCGAGGCCGCCGCCTTGGGAACCTCCAATCAGCCGGGGCCGATCGAGGCTGATGCCATCGCTGTCGCCGAGGCCGGTGCATTCTCGATGGTGATAGAAGCTGTGGTCGAGCCTTTGGCGCGCCATATCAGCCAGACGGTCGCCATACCCACGATCGGCATCGGTGCGAGCCAGGCTTGTGATGGGCAGGTTCTGGTCCTTGAAGACATGCTCGGGATGACGGAGCGCACGGCGCGCTTTGTTCGTCGGTTCGCGGATCTCGGATCAGAGGCCGATGCCGCGATCGGGGCGTTTGCCGATGCGGTCAGGAAGGGAGCATTCCCTGCCCGCGAGCATCTATATGGGCTGCCTGGAGCATGACTTCTGGATCGTGTGGGGCTGGGCGTTGTGATCAGATGTCGGGTTGACCGAAATTTTGCTTCCGCCGGATTTGGACTGCCCTAGATGTACCAAATCTGAGGTTGTCGAAATTGGATTTGCAGGAATTTTGAAAATTCGTTATTTAGGCCATTATGGCCGAACCAAATCGCAATCGACTAAAATATGTCCTTGATCGGGTTCCGGCTGGCTTCCTGGTCGACTCGCAATGGTTGAGTGCCCATGACGTCGCCAAGAGTTCCGCAGCGAGCTATGATCGAGAAGGATGGCTCGAGCGTGTCGCACGCGGCGTCTATCGCCGACCCTACCCGGGCAAACCAGCGGGACATGCTGTCGAATGGAAGATGGCGGTGCTCTCGGCCCAGTGGATCATGAATTATGATTTCCACGTCGGCGGCATGAGTGCGCTGAGCCTCGAAGGGCACAGCCACTATCTCGCCCTTGGCCGCAGCGCGAACGTCTATCTCTACGGCAACGTACCGTCATGGCTGTCCAGGCTAACTCTCGACGCCCACGTCTTGATGCGGCGACGGCAGTTGTTCGGTTCGGGCTCTCTTGGAATCGAGGACAATGACTTCGACCCCGCAGCAGGCACTGGACCGAACCCCTGGGATTGGCCAATGCGGCGCTCAACCCCCGAGCGCGCGGTGCTCGAAGCCCTGAATGAACTTCCCGACCAGGAGAGCTTCCACAAGGTCGACATGCTTTTCCAGGGCCTGGCGACGCTGCGTCCCGGCCGGTTGAGTGCCTTGCTGGGCGCCTGCAAGAGCATAAAGGTGAAGCGGCTGTTCTTCCTTTTCGCCGACCGCCATCGGCATCGGTGGCTGCCGCACATCGATCGTGCTGGTATCGATATGGGCAAGGGCCCGCGCATGCTGGTCGAAGGCGGTCGCTATGCGGCAGCCTATCAACTCGTCGTGCCGGAAGAATTTGCGGCCCCCGCGCCAGCCAATGAGGCCGGCGATGGCGCGTGAACGCTATGCAGCCCAAGTCAGCCTCCTGGTGAGCGCAATTCCTATCGTGGCCGACGAGCCGGATTTCGCCCTCAAGGGCGGCACGGCGATCAATCTCTTTTACCGGGACATGTCGCGGCTCTCAGTCGACATCGACCTGGCCTACGTGCCGCTCAGCGATCGTGAAACCGCCCTTGCCAACATCGATGCCGCCTTCGACCGTATCGTTGAGCGTGCTCGGAAGAGCCTTCACGGTGTCGATGCGCGACGGATCAGCGGCGGCGGCGATGGTGACACTCGGGTGCTCCTCCGTTCCGCCGATGCCGAAGTGAAGATCGAAGTTTCGCCCGTTCTTCGAGGCACCGTGAAGGCGCCGCACACCATGCGGGTCACGGATGCGGTGGAGGAGGCATTCGGCTTTGCGGAAATGCCGGTGCTTTCCTTCGAGGACATCTATGCCGGCAAGATCTGCGCAGCACTTGATCGCCAGCATCCACGCGACCTCTACGATATCCATCTGCTCTACCAGCACGAGGGCATCAACGAGGACCTGTTCCGCACCTTCCTGGTCTATGCCGCCTGCTCAGGGCGACCAATCCACGAACTGATCGATCCCAATCGCGTCGATATCGACCGTGCCTTCGCGCAGGAATTCGACGGCATGACGATCGAGCATGTGCCGCTCGAAACGCTGCTCGCCGCCCGTGAGCGGCTGATTGAGGACATCCGAGCGCGGACCAATGGCGCCGCCGCCGAATTTCTTCTTTCCCTCCACGAGGCGCAGCCTGACTTCAGCCTGATTGGGTTACCGGAAGCGGCAGATCTCCCGGCGGTTCGGCGGAAACTGATCAATCTCAGGAAGCTGATGACCGCAAACACTGGAAAGCATGCCGATCTGCGGGGCAGGTTGAATGCTGCCATCGGTAGATAATCTGGCGTCGTAGGTCTGGCAGCTATCGCCCTGACGGCGGACACTGAAGGCTGCTGACGACAGCGCTAATGGCTCCGAGAACAGTTGGGTTGCAAAAGCATATCGAGCTCATATAGTTGAGTATCGAATTCACACTTAGCGTGCTTTGACGGCGAGGCGAATGATGTCCGTGCGGGACGTCAATCCAGGCAGATGCTGCACGTTGGGTCTTGAAGTCTCAGGGATGTTGGAACTCCGAATCGCCCGACGTGCGCGGCTGGAATTCCGGAACGGCCCCACGAGGCACTGTGTCATTGAACAGGAACTGCAACATGCCGACCACCTCCGAAAAGCGTGCTGACTTCCGGGCAATGCACGAAGCAGGATTCTTCGTAATCCCAAACGTCTGGGATGCTGGCAGTGCCGTTCGTCTGACCAAGCTGGGTTTCAAGGCACTGGCTTCGACCAGTGCCGGTGCAGCCTGGGCTGCAGGCAAGGAGGATGGCGATCTTTCACGGGATGAAGTGCTTGCACATCTCAGGTTGCTCGTCGATTCAACCCACCTGCCGGTCAATGCCGACTTGGAGAACGGCTTCGCCGATGACCCCGCTGGTGTCGCTGCAAGGGAACTGAGGCAATTCGAGGGGGCGACCGTTATCCAGTAGTTCCTTGCGCTCGCAGTCAGTTGCTAAGTATCCTACGATGCGTTGACCGGCTGGGTTTAGGCCGAAAGCAAATGGGCAGCTTCAGATTCGCATGGGCTGAGCGGTCGTTTGCGGCTTCAGCGCCGAGTACCCGCTGCCGACCACTTTACGACGCACGCTCCTCTGGTCGCGAAGGTCCGGATAGGACTGAACCAGCCGTCCGCGCGTCGCAAGGAATCCGGGTAGAAGCACGGCGTCGGCGCAGCCAGCTCCATATGCCGGTCACATAGAGCGTGGGTAGCGCCAAGCCGGCGAACAGAACTGCCAGTCTGCCGAGGAAGCCAGCAGCTTCACCACTGTGAAAAGCGAAGGCGCTTTCAAGCAGGCGATTTGCCAAGGGAGCGCTCGCCGCATCATAGATGTCGAGCACGCGGCCGCTGGCCGGATCGACCGTGACAAGGCTGGTGCCCGACCAGCGCCGCCACTCGCCTGGCTGACGCAGCCGCACTTGGTAAGCGGGCAGCCTCCCGCTCGGAAGCGTCAGGGAGACGAAGAACGCCTGCGGAAGCCGTGATCGAGCAACCTTGACCGCCTGATCAGCCGATACGACCGGTTGAACGACAGGGCCCGGTGGCATCGTAAATGCAGGTCGAAAAGGCAGATGACGTTCACTGAAGCTGCGCAGCTGCTTGCTGAAGTCCATCGTCGCACCTGTGACGGCAAGCAACACGAGTGCGGTGGTCGCACTGAGTCCAACCAACCGGTGCCAGCTATAAAGACGCTGCGCGCGGGTGCGCCAGAGGCGGACATCGAACGTTGCGCGCCAGGCGCGACGCCGGGGCCATGCCAGCCACAGGCCCCACGAAGTGCTGACCAGAAGCAGGAGCCCGGATGCACCCAGCAAGAGCCCGCCGCCATCGCCCAGTAACAGGCGGTGGTGCAGTTCGTAGACCCATCGCGTCGCACTGCCCTTGAGCGGAGAAGACGGCCGCCAGTCGCGCTGTGCCAGAGTAGCCCCGGTTGCCGCCTCGATCAGGACGCCGCGTCGTTTTCCTTCAGCATCGGTGTAATTGACGACGAGGATCGACGGGTCCCTATCCATGCGTCCGATGCTTTCGGGGGGCACTGGGATGCGCGCCGTCACCGTTGCCAGCAGTTGGTCAAGGGGAAGCGGATCGCCCTGCTGCACTGAGGGCAAGACGGCCCGGTCGAGCTCGCGGTGGAATACCAGAAACGCGCCGGTCAGCCCCTGCAACACCCAGATAAGGCCAATGGTTAGGCCAAGCCACAGATGCGCTCGGGCCAGCATGCGCCGCGCGCTGCCGCCCTGCCTAAGGCTTCGCGAACCAAGGGTCTTCTTTTGAACATGCCTCCCCATAGCGCCAACGAGTAAATATAACAACGCTATTGCGAGGCATTCGCATTATGGTTAGGGCCACCGCAATCCAGGAGGGACATCTTGAAAATCACGCTTTCGACTGCCACCGCCCTCGTTGCCTTTGCGGCAGCACCTCCATTGACCATCACGGCTCATGCCGCATCGGCGAACGAGGCGACGACATCCGCCGGGGAGCCGGGCGCCGACATTGTCGTAACCGGATTGCGCGATGGCTATGTGCCGCAGGACAGCTCTGCGGCGAAAGTGGCGCTGCCGCTGCGCGATATCCCCCAGTCTATCGCCGTCGTACCGGCCGAGGTGCTGCGCGACCAGCGTGCGCTGTCCCTTCAGGATGCCGTCCGCAACGTGCCGGGTGTCACGCTCGCTTCGGGCGACGGGCAGCGCGACGAGTTCAGGATACGCGGGTTCACAGCGATCGCCGATCAGTTCGTGGATGGCTTCCGGGACGATGCCCTCTATTACCGGGATCTGTCGAATGTCGATCGGGTAGAAGTCATCAAGGGCCCTGCTGCAGTGCTTTACGGCCGGGGATCGTCAGGTGGCTTGGTCAACCGCGTGACCAAGAAGCCCGATGCCGACATAACGGCCTTCGTCCTCTCGGCGGGCTCGTTCGACAGCTATAGGGGCGAGATCGATGTGGGGCGCCTCGGTCAGACTTCGCATGTCGGTTTCCGGCTGACCGGCGCGATTGAAGACAATGGCAGCTTTCGCGAGCAGCAATTCCTCAAGCGCTATGCGCTGGCGCCGTCGCTGCTGATCGGCGCGGGTCAGGATACGACCATCCTGCTCCAGGCCGACTACGTGAACGATCGGCGCCTCATGGACCTCGGGATACCGGCACTGAATGGCCGCCCGGTTGATGTACCGCGTTCCACATATTACGGGGCAGCCAATGCGCGGGACGCTGATTTTGCGCATTCGGAGGTCGTGTCGCAGCGCGTCGCCCTGACCCATCGTATCTCCGACACATTGAGCCTGCGCAACGGGTTTAATCACTATCGCTACACACTGGACCGGCAGAGTACGATCCCATCGGCGGTCAATGCGGCGGCGCTTACGGTAACTCTGGAACACAGCCGCTTCGACCGCGACGAGGAAGGCTGGTCTAATCAGACCGAGTTGACCCAAAAGCTCAACATCCTCGGGACAGCCCATACCATCCTTTATGGCTTCGAGATCGCACACCAGAACAAGGGTAGCCAGCGTTTTGCGGGTCGAACCGAGGCAGTTACGTCGATCTTCGATCCTGTTCTGCCGGTGGTCGACAACAACAGCTTCAACACCTTCACTGACAACAGTGTCACGCGCCTCGATACACGCGGCCTCTATGTGCAGGATCTCATCGACTTCGGGCATGGCTTCAAAGCCATGCTGGGTCTGCGGCATGACTGGTTCATCCAGAAGACCGATCGGCGATTGCCCGGCCAGACAGATCTGGCCCGGACTGATCGCAACTGGAGTCCGCGCGCCGGATTGCTGTTCCAGCCCGATGCGGCTCAATCCTACTACTTGTCCTGGAGCCGCAGCTTTCAACCTTCGGCAGAGACCTTCGCGCTGGCAGCCAACAACGCTGACATCGCTCCGGAGCAAACCACCAATAAGGAAATCGGTGCAAAATATGCACTGTTCGGCGGCAGACTGTCGGTGCAGGCGGCAGCCTTCATCCTCCGGCGCACTGGCATCAAGGGTACGGACCCTGTCACGCAGCGCATCGTGCCGATCGGTACGCAGCGGACCCGCGGTGTCGAATTGTCAGCCGCGCTTGACCTTCCGGAAAATTTCCGCGCGATCGCTGGCTATTCGCACCTCGACACACGCGTCACGGAATCTGCGACCCCCAGCCTGATCGGCAGCCGCGCCACGCTCACGCCGCTCAATTCTGCCAACCTCTTCTTCACCAAGACAATCGCCACCCGCTATGGCCTGGGCGGCGGGATCAATTATGTTGGCGATCGCTGGGCTGACCCCGCCAATACGACAGTTCTCCCATCCTATGTGACGTTCGACGCCCTTGCCTGGGCACAGTTCGGGCCAGTTCGGCTCCAGCTCAACGCCTACAACCTGACCAACAAGCGGTATATCATCGCAGGGCATGGCACCTCGCCGATCCTGAACCTTCCTGGCGCGCCGCGTTCGGTGATCGGGACCGCCCGGTTCAGCTTCTGACACGGGCGGAGATAGGATGTCGGCAAACACCGCCGGAAACCAACGTTTGCCTCAGTCACTGGCAACGACGGGTAAGTCCTGCGAAACGTCAACTGTCCAACGGCAACAGCCGACCAACTCAGGCCGTTCCGGCGTAGACGCTCGAATGTCTGTCGACGCCGTAACCGGTCCTTCGCTCCTTGAACGACTGCCAATCGGACTGCGCCGATCTCGGTCGCTGATGTGGCCAATTTCCTTCGTTAAAATATGCCGTTCCCGGATGAGTGTCACACCTCATCCCGAAGGTTTAGGTCTAGAACATAACTTATGGACAGGTTTAGGCTGCGGGTGGATGATTTCCACCATCGACGTCCGCTGTCTTTTTTATAGGGGACGCGCTTTAGAGGCAGAAATGAATTGACATATTTCAGAAGTATTAAGTGGCGAAATCAATTTTCAATTTCATCGGTTCGTATCGATCCTGCTCATATCTGAAGGTATAGTCCAAAGCATAGCGAAATACGGGGGCAATGCTGATAGTCCCATCGGCATTATACGTTGGGCCGTTCAGTATGGACGTGAAACTGAAAGCGCTTGGCGTCGAGGCTCGTCCGCCGGGTGACGCCCAATATGCTTGAGCCAACGTCAAGAGATGATCCTGTTCGAGGGTGTTCGATTGACCAAACAAAACAGCCCATCCATGCTGCTGGAATATCATCCCATAACGCTCTGCGACACCCATTACGGTTGATGGCTGGGTTCCCAGATAGGAGCAGACCCGAAAAAGGGTCTCGAATTGAAGGGGGCTCTTTCCAGTTTCTACCTTAGTCCAAGCGCTAGCAGTTTGGCCCAACGCGTCTGCAACCTGGGCTTGATGTAAACCGCGCTCGGCGCGAGCTTCCCTCAGTAAAATTGCACAGAAGCTTGTCCAGGCTGTAATCTGGCTTAGATTTTCAAACACGAATGGTTCCTTTGTATGTGCCTTTTGGGAAGGCATATGTTCCTGTCAGGAATGTATATAGTCAATCGATATGGCGCAGCCGGTTGATGATAGAAGGGTCGGAGCGTCGTGACTTGGGCCGCCGCTAGAGTGGCCCAAGATAGCGAGCTGGCGTCCTCAAAGGCCCGGCGATACAGATCTGTGCCGATACGCCAACTGGATCTCCTATGATCAAGACCATTGCCGGATTGCTACGAGCCCTGATGCTCGAACAGGCCGCTGAACTCGATAAGGACGAAATCGTCCATGGTCCGTCGATCGGCGCTATGTACGAGGGGCTGACGCGCGACCTACTCGACCGCACTATTCCCGAAAGCCTCAATGTCCGAGTGGTCGAAGGTTTCATCAAAGGCGTCGATGACAAGCTGAGTCGGCAGATCGACGCAATGATTGTTACTGGCGAGGGGCGCCCGGTGCCGCATACCGGTCAGTTCGTCTGGCCGATCGCCGATGTGATCGCCGTCTTTGAGGTTAAGAAGATGCTCTACGGCGCCGACCTTCAAGACGCATTCGAGAAGATGCACGAAGTCAAGCGCATGTCCGAGGCGCATATTCAAAGCGGAGTCAAGGTCGATCCCCGGCACACGATGCTCGCCTTCGCCAAGACGACGGGCCATTATCCCCCGACGATTACAGCGGTCGATGCGCTGCCCCATGAGCTAAACTACATCTTCCGTACAATGCTGGCTGATCAGCTCGCGCCGCTACGGGTGATCCTCGGCTATCACGGCTACGCTGACGAATACGGTCTTCGCAAGGGACTGCTCTCCTACCTGAAGGATCAGGGCGATTTCGCGCCTGGATTCGGTCCTTCGTCGATGCCGAACCTGATCGTCGCCGGTTCGAGCGCCTTGCTTAAGATGGATGGCCATCCTTACACCGCACCGCTCAGCGAAGGATGGTGGCACGTGCTCACCTCCAATCCGGAAAACCCGCTGCGCCTGTTGATTGAGCAGCTCTGGACCAGATTCGGCGACCGCTTTGGCGACATCTTCCCCGCTGACAACGCTCTCGAACTCGAGCGCCTCGCGCCCTTTCTCGATGCGCGTCTCGCCAAGCAGGGCACAGCTGTTGGCTGGACTTACAACTATCACCCGCTCTCCAAAAAGCAGATGGCGAGCACTGAAACGCTACGTTGGGATCCTGACGCCGTGGAAACGTGCGAAATGGTCATCCAACTTAAGCTCGCCAAATTTGGTTCGATCGATCTCCGTGACGAGGAGTTTCGTACCTATGTGGAATCGGAGGGGCTCGATCCCGATGCGCTGATCACTGATATGGTTGCCAGGCGCATACTCGCATGGATCGATCCGAACACTGTGCGGATGATCGACAGCGGCATATTGTTTGCCGGCTTTATGCCGAATGGAGACGGCTTCTCGACAACCGACACTGATCGGCTGTCGCCGTGGTTGAACCACGAATTGGACAAGGGCAAAGACAACTAGACCCTTCCACTTGTAGCGTGGCGGATCGGGCGTTGAGATAGGCACACACTGCACCGGTACGTAGCGGCCAAGGCTTGAGCGTTGTTGAGCTCCGCGTAGCGCGCTAGCCCCGGCCGCCGCCAGACCAGCTTCCGACTTGATGCCCCTATTTGGACGGCTAAAAGGACGGGCTGAACGGTAAAGTTTGGTCGGCAAGGGCACCGATGAGCGGATGTCAGGGACCCCAGCCATTTCGGCGGGATGTCCTTAACCGGTCAGGCAGGAAACGGCCCGAACTGCCCGTTGGCTGGTGCCGCATGCTGTCTTTTAGAACGACCGATTTTCGGCTGCAAGTTGCCCTTTAGATGCCGGTGCAGGAAAGGCAGCAAAGTCCCACAACGCCGCGTTCGGCGCCAGGCAGCAGGCGACCCATCTACGACACTCAGCAAAGAACTTTCGCTCATCAAGTGCAGACCGTCCGTTATTCCGACGCATGTCTGAGTTATCGGCCACATGATCTCCGGCATGGTTTCAGACGACACAGAGATGATTGAACCGCCGTTGCTGGCTTAGCGTGGCAGCGCGGGGAAAAGCATCCGTCTCCAATTAATCCCGCGTCCCGGACGATCTGCGAAAACGCATCGTGCTTCCGGTCGATGCAGCGTCAGGGTGTCCCCCGATATCTCGGCGATCGCGGCGGTCAGGTCGCCGACGCCGAAGTCATTCGGTATCAGGTCGAAGGTCGTGACTGTCCCGGCCCGCGCCCGCGCATCGAGCGGCAGTCTTGCGGAACGCAATCGGTAGCTCGGCATGGCAAACGTCACGAAACGCGGGGCCCGCGTCTCGTCCTCAGGAAGAGACCATGCCGAGCCGTTGGTGTAATCATGCAAAGGGTCGCCGTTGTCGAAATCGATGCTGAAGTCGACGCCGGGCACGTCGGTGCCGTTGGGTGGCAGAAGCCTGAACGTGAATGACCGGCCCGGCGCGGCGTTCACGTGCCCGGCTACAATCGCAGGCGCGATCGGTCGCGGATCGCTGGTTAGTTCGATCTGCCCGTGTGTCTGCGCCCAGCGCCCTTTCGCCCGTTCATCGAGCGAGCCGACCGTCAGCCCATATTCGAACGTCCCGTCTTGGTTGAGGCGAATGCCCGCCACCAGTTCCATTTCGGAATGCACGTATTCCCCAGCCGGGGAGATGGCGCCCTGTTGCGCTGGCTGTTGCGTTGACGCAGATTCTGCCGGAGCCGTCTGCGCGAAGACAGGCCTAACAGGCCAAAGCGCCATGATCAGCGCGACGCAGCAACCCGCGATTTTCAACGATGCGACCGCCAAACCCATGCGTCTTCTCAGTTCCACCGGGGATTGTCCGGCACCACGACGCCAATTGTTTCGTTGAATTCGTTCTGAAATCCTGTTCACGTACTGGTCTTTTCGATCCGGCTTCGACACTATGCGACATCGGCATGCGAAGACGAAGGGGGAAGTCGATGCGTAAGAGGTACTTTGGCTGGGCTGCCATGCTTGCGTCCACTTCCGTCTCGCTGGCAGCGCAGGACGCAGGCCTCCCCGCGACGGCGACCGCGCAAGGCGACCTGTCTGTCACCATCTACAGCAACGATGTGGCTCTGGTGCAGGACATTCGCACGCTGAACCTGGGCAGCGGGCGGGTGCGCCAGGATTTTCCCGACGTCAGCGCCCAGATACGCCCTGCCACCGTTTCGCTTACGGTCGCCGACGCGGCGATTGTGGAGCAGAACTTCGATTACGACCTGCTCTCTCCGACCAGTCTGATGGAAAGGGCGGTTGGAGAAACGATCACGCTAATCCGCACCAATCCCGCCACCGGCGCGGAAACGCGCGAACGCGCCCGCGTGCTGGCGGTAAACGGCGGCGTCGTGCTTGATATCGGGGGGCGCATTGAGGTGCTGCGCGACGACGGCCTGCCGGTTCGCGCCGTGTTCGACCGGGTGCCGGAATCGCTGCGGGCACGGCCGACGCTGTCGGTTACCCTGGCGAGCACGCGGTCCGGGACACGGCCGACGACGCTGTCGTACCTCACCGGCGGACTGCGCTGGAACGCGGATTATGTCGCTATGTTTGATGACAAGTCCGGCAAGATCGACGTGCAGGGCTGGGTAACGCTGCAGAACAACAGCGGGACCACCTTCTCCAATGCGAAGACCTTGCTGGTCGCAGGCGACGTCGGCAGTGCGAACGGCGCGGACACGTATATGCCGCAGCCGCGCCGCACGACACGTATCCGCCCCGGCACCGAAAGCGCCGATCGCGAACAGCTGGGCGACTTCTATCTCTATCCTCTCGCGGAACGGACGACGATCGCGGACAAGCAGACCAAGCAGGTCAGCTTCCTGGACGTGAAGGGCGTCACCGCGAGTTCGGGCTATCGGTTCGAGAACGGCTGGCTCGCCAGTGCGACCGAGGCCCGCAGCGCACAGAGCGTCCTGAGCTTCGCCAATTCGGGCGCGGGTGGCCTTGGCGACGCACTTCCCGCGGGAACGGTGCGTGTGTATGTGCGCGACGCGCGCGGGCAGCCGCAGTTCACCGGCGAGAACACCATCGACCACACCCCGCAGGGCTCCACCATCGCACTGCCGACCGGCGACGCCTTCGACGTGAAGGTGCAGCCCGTCGTGGTCGCACGCACACGGATCAACGCCGACCGCTGGCGCACCCAGATGCGCTACCGCCTCACCAACGCACGTTCGCGCGGCGTGACGGTCGAACTGGTTCAGGGCGGGCTCGACTGGACCGATACGCGGATACCTGAGGAAAACCGCAAAAGCGAGCGCCGCGACGCCGGGACCGCCGTGTGGCAGGTGCCGGTGCCGGCAAACGGGGAAGCGGTGGTCACCGCGACGTTCGACACCCGGTACTGATGTCCCGCCTGCATCTCGCCGTCATCCTCGCAGCCGGTGCCTTGCCGTCGGCGGGCGCGGCGCAGGAAACGCGGATGGTCGTCTCGGCCGCTCCGGCACGGGTCGCGCTGACCGTCTACCGGGCCGCTTACGCCCGGGGCGATATCGACCGCGCAAACCCGCGCGGCTTCGCGATGGTCACCGAAACGCGCAAGGTCCGCCTGCCGCGCGGCCGCGCCGAGCTGCGGTTCGAGGGGGTGGCCGAGGGCATCGTACCGGTCAGCGCGGTGATCGAGGGCCTGCCCGGCGGTACGATCGAGAAGAACCGCGACGCGCGCCTGCTTTCGCCCGCATCGCTGGTCGACGGGACGCTGGGCCGCGAAGTGACGATCACCCGCACGGACAAGGCCACTGGCCGCAGGGCCAGCGAAGACGCCACCATCGTCGCCGGCCCGCAGCAGGGTGTCGTCCTGCGCACGCAGAAGGGGATCGAAGCACTGCGGTGCTCCGGCCTGCCCGAGAAGCTGGCCTTCGGCGCTGTCCCCCCCGGCCTTTCGAGCAAGCCGGTACTGAGCGTGACGACCGACAGCCCCTCCGCCCGAACGGTCACCGTGCGGCTCAGCTACCTTGCCTCCGGCTTCGACTGGCGCGCGAGTTATGTCGCCACTCAGGCCGCCGATGGCCGCACGCTGGACCTGTTCGGCTGGCTCACCCTGGCGAACGGCAACGGGCAGGCATTTCCGCAGGCCGAGGTCAACGCCGTCGCCGGTCGCCTCCACCGTGTCGCGACGCCGCAGTTGCAGGCCGCGATTGCCCGCCTGCGCATGTCCTGCTTCCCCCTTGGAACGACCACGTCCGACCTCACATCGCGAAATGCACCCCAGCAGGAGATCATCGTCACCGCGCGGCGGCGGTTCGAGGAGGCACCACCACCATTGGCGGTGGCCATGGCGGCTCCGCCACCGCCTCCTCCCCCGCCCGAGGATCTGGGCGATCTCAAGCTCTATCGCGTGCCGGAACGCGTCACGGTTGCACCGCGCGCGCAAAAGCAGGTCGCACTGCTGACGCGCGGGAACATTCCGTTCGAGCGCCGCTATCGCCGGGCAGTTTCTCCTTGGCAGATGCTGGACGGCGCACCCACTGCCGTGGTGCTGGTGCTGCACAACGAAAGCAATGCGGGGCTTGGCCTGGCCCTGCCCCAAGGCACGACAGCGCTTTATGCGCAGGCCACGGCAGGGCGGCAGCTTTTGGGTCTCGGCACGCTGACGGATCGGGCCGAGGGGGAAACCTTCCGCCTTTCCGCCGGGACAAGCACGCAAGTCCTGGCGACCCAGAAACCGCTGGCGCAAAGGGAGATGCTGGTGACCATCTCCAACGCCAACCCCTTCCCAGTCTCAGTGGAGATCCCGATCGGCTCGCCCGGCCAGAAGATCACCGCGCAGGGCGAAAATCTGCCGCAGACAGACGGCGTCGCAACATGGTCACGATCGCTTGCCGCCGGGGAAGAGGCCCAACTGCGTTACAGCTACTAAGCTTCATCAGCTCAGGTCGGTAGGGGCAGGCATGAGTTACACACTGCGGCAAGCGGCAGCCGGGGTATCTCCGCGCTCCATCGGAGGCAGCACGATTGAATCGGACACTATCGATTCCGACCAAAATGCGTCGTTCGCCGGTGGAGCCTTCAACGGCAGGTTCCGCCCAAAAACCCGGCCATTCAGTCTGTCGGTGACGATCCCGAAACCTGCCGTTCGGGCAATCATCAAGAAGGGGGCAGGAGAGTGCTGTTGTGGCGCGCCATTGACACTTGGCTCTCTCCCAGCATCATCCGACCAAGGTTAACCGACCAGGAGATCTGGCGTGCACATCAAAAGGATTATACTCCTTCCGATGACGTTCCTCATCTTGGGAGCAGCGCCGTCGTCTTCGGCCCATCATTCTCGGACTGTCGAGCATGTTCAGGCGCAAGGGTGCTCGCTGCCTCCTGGGTGGGAGGAGATTGCAGCCCGTAAGCCGCGCTTTGTGGTTTTCGGAGAACTACACGGCACCCAGGAGGCGCCTACATTCCTTGGCAACCTGGCTTGCGCGCTGGCCTCACGCGGTAACCGGATTTTGCTCGCCATTGAGCACTCCTCAACTGAAAACATAGCTTTTCAGAACGCTTGAAAGCTGCCGCAATCGAAGTTCACTACCGCTCTTAAACAAGCAGGCTGGAGTGGCCGACTTGATGGAGTGGCCAGCAACGCGATGGCTGATCTGCTTGTGCGCCTTCATAGCTTGAGTCGAGGCGGGCAGCTCATCGACATTGTAGCATTCAACGGTGCCACAGATGAGGCACAAGCAAGTCGTTTGTCCCATTTGCCAGCACAGGGGCCGCACGAAGCCGCCCAAGCTGAAAACATACGAGCAGCCGCATCGGCCAAGCCCTATGACTATGTGCTTGTTTTGGTCGGGAACATCCATGCGCGTAAACGTCCTGTGGAGCGCTCTGGCGTCGCCTTCGAGCCGATGGCGATGCAGCTTGCCCCGGCTACCGATCTTGTGACGCTCAACATGGAGACCGCAGGAGGCACGGTATGGAATTGCCAGCTGAAGCCCGGTGTTAAGCCTGATCCGAAGGAGCCAATCGGTGACGATGCGATTGCCTGTGGCAGTTACCCTTTACGTGGCTCAGCAGACCGCGAGCGTGAACCCTTCATCGAGCTATCTAGGCCGCTTATGACCAACTCGGATGCCGACTACGATGGAGTTTTCTGGTTGGGGACGGTCAGCGCTTCTCCGCCAGCAGTACCGTGAAGGCCTTTCGGATCGCGGCAATTTTCATAGCCCCCCTCTCCCTGGAGTGGCAGCTATCGCGATCTGCTTCCTGAAAGCTGCCTGTCCGTTCACCACCTCGTCCGCCATTCGCCGCAGATCGAAGCGGAAGGGCAAAAAGCGCCAGAATCTGCCGCGCGCCAGCTGCGGTGTTGAGCGGTAGCAAGGCGCCCGCTATCGCGGATGATGGCAGGAGGATTGCTGATGACAGTAATGAGTGTCCTCCTGCACTCTGCCCTTATCGCCGCAATCGAGGCGGTGGCGCGAGGTACGAGGGTGGGAATGTCGCTTGCTCATGTCCCTTGGGGCTGCGCGATTGCGCGCGGAAACCCGCGTCCACGCTTAGCGGAATCTGCATGCCCCCGGTCTGCTCGAGGATGGCGAACAGCTTGTCGCTCAGTTTAGCGGCGATTTCCTCATGTCCGAGCTTCGCGATCAGGTTGTCGTTCTCGTGCGGGTCGGCAACAAGATCATAGAGTTCATCCAGGTCCCATAGACCGTGGAACCGAATGTACTTGTATCGGTCTTCGCGAAGGGCGTGGACGGTGGGCGTCTGTGGAAAGTTTCTTTCCCAGTAGTACTCGTAAACCAGCTCGGTGCGCCAAGGCGTGGAGCCATCCCGTGTGAGCGGAAGCATGTTCGCTCCGGCCATGTGCTGGGGTGTCTGCAACCCGGCTGCGGCCAGTATGGTCGGCGCGATATCAATGTTCGCAACCACGGCATCAACCGTGCTGCCCGGCTTGAACAGCGATGGGCACCGCGCGAGCAATGGCACGCGCATCGACTCCTCGTAGGCGGTCCGCTTGTCGATCAGACCATGTTCGCCGAACATGAAGCCGTTGTCGCCCATGTAGACGATCAGCGTATCGTCAAGCTCGCCGCGCTGCTCGAGCAGGTCCATGATGCGGGCGATGCCCTCGTCAACCGCGAGCAGCGTTTCCATGTAGCGCTTGTAGTAGTCGGCGATGTCGAGGCTGCCATGATAGGCGTAGTCGACCCCGTGCCAGCTGTTGCGCTGGTTTTCGACCCACATCGGGCGCCCGGGCACGCCTGGCTTCATGCTGTCTGGATAGCGGAAGGTCTCCTTATCGTAGCGGCCCTTGTGGCGCTCGGCAGGAACGAACTCGGCGTGCACCGCCTTGTGCGCCAAGTGCATCATCCAGGGCTTCTTGCGGTCCCGCTTCTCGATCCAATCAATCGCGTAGTCGGTAAGTTCGTCGGTGATGTAACCCTTCTGGGGTACGTTGCGTCCGTTGACGTTCAGCCCGTCCTCGCTCGGGAGGTAGGTGCCCTGGCCTTTGAAGCTAACCCAGTGGTCGAAGCCGGGCTGCGGCGCGTCACCGGTGTTGCCCATGTGCCACTTGCCGATGAAGGCGGTGTCGTACCCCGCTGTCTGGAGGTATTGTGGGTAGAAGACCAGCCCGGCTGGGATCGGGTGGTTGTTGTCCACCACCTTGTGCTGGTGCGCATAAAGCCCGGTCAGGATCGACGCGCGCGAAGGGGAGCATAGGGCGGTCGTCACGAAGGCATTGCGGAAGTGGACGCCTTCGCGGGCCAGGCGATCGAGCGTTGGCGTATCGCCGAAACTCTGCGCCTTCATGAAGCCCATCGCATCATAGCGGTGGTCGTCGGTCAGGATGAACAGGATGTTCTTCGGCTTGGTTCCAGGCTGGCGCGGCAGGCGCAGATCCTGCGGCGTCGGCGTGGGCTGCGCCCCGGCCTGCGCCGCCGTGGACCAGGAATAAAGGCCGAAGGCGCCTCCGGCACCGCCCAGAAGGACGCCGCGACGATCGAGGTTGTCGGTCATTTTGTTCTCCAATGCAGACTGTACGTGCGGCGCTTGCGCCTAAGGCTTTTCTTCAGAAGCTCACCCGAACGCCACCGAAGATGCGTCGGCCGGCATCAAGGTAGTTGGCGGGCAAGCCAGTGGTGAACTCGACGATCTCGTCGCGATCCAGCAGGTTCACGGCTTCGAGCACAAACGAGGCTTGCGGTGTCACCTTGAGGCTGAGACTGGCGTCGAGCGTGCCGAACGCCCGGTTGGTCTGGCCCATGGCCGGTGCCACCGCCGCGCTGGCGAGATAGCTGCTGCGCCAGGAATAGGACACGCGCGCACCGATCAGACCCTTTTCGTAGTAACCGATCACGTTGTAGTTGTGCTTGGATGCCGCGGTCAGCTGGGTCGGGTCGCTATTGTCGATGTAGGTGTAGTTCAGGATCGCGCCGAGCCCGTCGAACGGCTTTGGTAACCAGGTGAAAGCCTGCTGGAAATACAACTCCACACCCTTCAGGTTGACGCCCGACCCGTTCACCAGCTGGCTGACGGTGAAGTCGGTCTGGATCGTCGTGTTGCCCGTGGTGCGGATGTAGGTGACGGGCAGGGACTGGACCGTGATCTCGCGGCGGATGAGGCTTTCCAGGTTTTTGTAGAAGAACGAAGCGCCCACGAGGCCATCGCGACCCAGATAGTACTCGATCGTGGCATCGACGTTATTTGCTCGGAACGGATCGAGGTAGGGGTTGTTGCGCGTGACGGTCAGCGCGTTGCCGTTCGCGGTTGTCGTGGGGGAAATATCCGCCAGGTTCGGCCGGGTGATCGTGCGCGAGGCGGAGAACCGGAGCTGCAGTTGGTCGTTGACTGCGAACTTCAGGTTCAGGCTCGGCAGATAATCCCAATAGCTGCGGTCCACGTTTAGCGGACCCGCAGCGGGTACGCGGGTCGTCTGGCCCGTCTCAACCGCGACCGTGATGCCGTTGAGATCGGGAGCGACGCCCTTGGTCGTCTGTTCCGTCCTTACAGCGCGAAGGCCCAGGTTGCCTGTCAGCCGACCGAACGCGAAATCGGCACGTCCATAAAGCGCGAGTGTCTGCTCCTTCACGTCCAGGATGCCGGTGGGATCGTTGGTGTATGCGCCCGCGGCGATGAGCTGCTCGTTGCTCAGATCCTTGACGAAGGAACGGACGTCGGATCCCAGCCACTGCGTCGGAAAGACGCCATCGCCCGAGTAGCTGCCCAGGAAAGATCCGGCTCCCGGCCGGACTGGGATCATGAAGGGCGCGGCGCTGAACGATCCCGCAGTTGGCCCGGCCGGCAATCCTCCGTAGAGGCGCGAGACATTGGCGGCCGTGATCGTCAGTGTCTTGTTGTCGGCGAAGATCGCGCGGTCGGTGAACTTGGCTCCGAACCGCAAGGCGGTCAGCCCGCTTTCGCCGAAGTTGCGGCGGACATCGAGCCGCACGTCGCGCAGACGATCGCGGGTGAGCCGGTCTAGCTCGCCATTGAGGCTGAGCAGGCGGTAGTTGCTCGCGACAAGGCGGCGGCTGTCGAAATCGCCCAGGTAGGTGACGCTTGGGATCGAGTCCCCGGGCTCGGCGACGAACCGCGCGGTCCCGTTGATGCTGTCGGCGATGTTAAGTGTGTTTCGGGTCTGGCGCGAGCGCTGCTCCGATCCATCCAGCGTGACGGACCACGGGCCGCTTTCGAACTTGCCGCCTGCCACGAACGAGCGAATGTAGCCGTTGCGATCCTGAAATCGCCCGCCTCCGCGCAGATCCAGGTTGCTGACCGTGAAGTCGGTCGTGGTGTCAACGCCCTCCAAAACTTGCGACCGGGAGGCGACCACGCCGCCCGAGCCGGCGAAGTTCATGTAGTTTTCCTGGCGCACGGCTCCTACTTTCACCCGGGTGTAGAACGCGTCCACGAAGAGTTCGAGTGTGTCGGAGGGCCGGAATTGGACCGAGGCCAGGCCGCTCAGCCGGCGATTGTCCTCGGTGAACATGTCGCCGATGATGACGCCGGGGATTCGCACAAGCTTGCCAGGCTCGATACGCCCATCGCCGTTGAGGTCGTCGCTACCTCCACCCAGCGGCACGCCTTGCGCTTCGGTAACGGTATTCCAGCTCGTGTTGATCTGGTGGGTCTGAGGCCGGCGCTGCGTGTAGGAGCCGCCGATCGTCAACCCGAGCCGACCATCCAGGAAAGTGTCGGCATAAAGCCCGGCGACCCTCGGTGAAACCTTGCCGGAATTGCTCTCGTGTTCGGCCTGGGCCGAAAGCGAGAGCACGCGCTTGCCTATATCCAGCGCGTGCGGCGTCCGCACGTTCACAGTCCCCGACAGACCGCCATCTTCGAGGTCCGCGGTAGGGGACTTGTAGACCTCCAGCGTGCGGACGAATTCGGGTGGCAGCGCCGAAAAGTCGAACGAGCGCGAGAAGCTCGAGAACAGGTCGTTCAAGGCATTGGGAACGCTGCGACCATTGAGGGTGACCAATGTGAAAGTGTCCGGTAACCCGCGAATGTTGACGCTGCGCCCTTCGCCGCGGGTGCGGTTGATCTGCACGCCGGAGATGCGCTGCACGGACTCCGCCACGTTTACATCGGGAAATCGGCCGATGTCCTCGGAACTGATCGCATCGACGATGCTGTCGGCATCGCGTTTGATCCGCACCGCGCGCTCGATACCGCCGCGAATGCCGGTCACCACGATGGCGTCCGCAGCATTCGTAATATCGGCGTCACTTTTGGGCGCGGGTACCAGCGTCTCGGCGTCAGACGCGTCCTGCGCCCACGCTCCGCCTGGAAGGCCTACAGCAGCCAGTGCCGCGGCACAGGTGCGCCACTGCCAAAGCCATGCCGCGGGCGTGAGAGTAGGCGCAAGGGCATGACGCGGGGTTGCCGCGGAAGAGGTACGACGAAGCATAATGGGTCCTGTGCACGCGACGAGTGTCGGCGAAGCAGGATCTGCCTCGCCCTCTGGGAAAATGATGGTCGGTGCCTGACGCTGTCGTCTCAGCTGTGTAACTCTAGCGGAGAACTTGACTATCATATATCAACAAAATGTTGATGGGACTCAAGCTGAGCTGTGGTCACTCGGCGCGATGTAGGAAACGCTTACCTCAAGCTTTTGGCGACGTGTGATGGTGCCGTGCGACCGCCTCGTATTCCGAGACACGATAATTTCAGGTCAAAGTTAGGCGCCCAGTGGTGCAAAGCCGACTGGCGGTCAGCTAACGAGAGCAACGCAATTGCCGCCCGAAGCTTGCGGTTCCGTAAGGCCAGTCGAACAGGCGCTGAATGTCAGGTTTTGCTAGAGCTGACGTTCAAAGTAGTACGCTTGTGAGCCGGAAATTGTCCCGGCTCCCGTGCCCGGCTTGGCACTGGACACGGGAACCGGTGCGTTCAAATCTCGGTGTTCTCAGCGAGGGTAAGTGCGTCTTCCACGTCAATACCGAGATACCGGACGGTATTGTCGATCTTGCTATGGCCGAGAAGGATCTGAACGGCACGGAGGTTGCCGGTCGCCCTGTAGATGATCGATGCCTTCGTCCGCCGCAGCGAGTGGGTACCATACTCACTACGCACTAGGCCCACCGCTGTGACCCATTCATCGACAAGCCTGGCGTACTGGCGGGTGCTGAGATGTCCGTGATGGTCGACCCGGCTAGGAAAGACATAGTCGTCGACGGAGCCGCCTCGTCGATCAAGCCACGCAAGGAGACTTGCCCGCGTATCTGCCAGCAGCTCGAACTGAACCGGGCGACCTGTTTTCTGCTGCGTCACGATCGCCCGTGTTCGGATTTGCCCGCCGCTAACGAGGTCGCCAATTTTCAACTGCACCAAGTCGCAGCCTCGGAGCTTGCTGTCGATCGCGAGGTCAAACAGCGCCCGATCTCGCAAGCGGCGTTGCTGATTGAGATAGAAGCGGATCTCACAGATTTGCTTCGGCTTCAGAGCTCGTTTCGCCCCGACGGTTCTCCCCGCGTTCCAGACCGGACGCTTGATGGCGGCGATTTTCGTTTCTTGCTTCTCCATGGTCATTCTCCAACGGCCATAACGGCCTTGTGAAGAACGCGGCAGCCTCGACCTGCGAAGACCCCTGCCGACCAACTCAAGCCATTTCTAGACAGCCTCGGGAACGACCGTTCATTCCGAAACCAGCCATTCGTCTATTGGCGTAAGGACCTCGACGCTGATGAGCTTAACGACTCGTAGTCTTCCAGCTCTAGCAGGCGGGACACCTCGACCCGAATGTCGGGGGGAAGCACTAGGTCATGCATAGCTGCCCGTAGCCCTAATGCGTGGAGGTCGGCCATGGACGGATGCGAGGCACGGTAGCGGCCCGCCGTCGTGAGCGCATGCTCAAGGTCACCATGGGCCAACGCGCGGCACAGGTCACCCTTGAAAGCCAATGCTACCTGACGCGCGTATTCGCCGATTTCGGGCTGCCGGTAGAAGTGAGGCGAGGGCAGGATGCCGACCTCGTGGCGGAACTCGAGGAAATGCGAGATCCGCGCATAGAGGTCGGCGAAGCGCGCACGGTCGAATGCATAAAGGGGACGTGACGGGAGCGAGGCCATGGCCGAATTCCGGTCCCAAAGTGGCCGTACGACACCTTTCGCTGATCGGCATTGACATTTCGCCATATCACGAAATGATAGAGCCATCGACGGAGGCAGCGATATGACACAGACTGTGGCGACGATCGGGCATTTCGATATTGCTGGCGACGATATGGCGGCGCTCACCGATTTCTACGGCGGACTGTTCGGCTGGGACATCACGCTGCGCGGTCCGGGCTATGCGCAGGTAGCGACCCCCGGTCTGCGTGGTGCGATTGTCGAGACGTCCGAAGCCGCCCTGACGCTGGGGGTCATCGTAGACGATCTGGACGCGGCACTGGTGCAGGCAGGCAAACTGCGCGGTGTGGTCGCCATGCCGGCGACCGACAATGGCTGGGTCCGCAAGGGGCAGGTCCGCGATCCCGCAGGCAATGTGCTGACGCTGATCCAGAAGTGACGCTTGGACGACGACGATCTCGATGAAATTCTGCGCGCACTGGCACATCCCGCACGGCGGACGTTCCTGCGTGCTTGTCTGGGCGGCGGGCGACCTGTCGGCGTTGTCGGACCTGTCGCTCGCCGCTGTGTCGGAGCATCTGAAGGTGCTGCGCAAGACCGGACTGTTGCAGTTGGATCGGCGGGGCCGGTTCTGGATGTACCGCACCGATGCCGCACTGCTCGAGGGGGCCGCGTCGGCAATACGCAAATTGGGAGACGGATGATGGGGCGCGAGGCGAGGGTTTATGCCGAAGTGGGAAGCGAGGCCGGGGAGGTCCGCGCGTTGCTGGAAAGCGCCGAACTAATATTGCGCGGCGAGATCAAGCGGCGCTTTCCCAAGGCGGCGATCGAGCAGCTGCGGGTCGAGGACGACATGCTGCGGTTCCGGGCGATCGGCGAGGCCGTGGCGCTGCATCTCGGCGCAAAGGTCGCGCAAAGCTGGGTAGCTGCGATCGCCAAGCCGCTGCCCAGCCTGCGCAAGAAGCTCGGGCTTGGCACGGATGCGCGTGCCCTGCTGATCGGTGAGGTCGCGGACGAGGCGCTAGCCGAGGCAATGCACGAGGCGCTGGTAACGGACGGTGCGGCGGCGCAGATGATGATTGCGGTCATCGACGGTCCCTGCGATCTGGTCGAGGCGCAGCGTATCCATGCAAGCTTTCCCACGTTGCCGCTCTGGGCCGTCTATCCAAAGGGGCGGGGCGTCGCATTTGGCGACACTGCGATCCGCACCGCGCTGCGCGAGGCAGGATTCCGCGACACGAAATCCTGCGCCGTCTCCAAAGACCTAACCGCCACGCGATACAATCGTTGATGGCGATGTATCAGCGCAACCATCGCGCGTCCGTTGCTCGACTGGCTCGCTCCTCTCGAAGCGGACGCTTTCAAGTTCTGCAAGGAACGACGTATTTGTCCCACAATCAGCCGCAAGCCTTGATGCTGCCTAAATGCGCTGGCGGTCAGCGTCCGCCAGCGCATGGAAGTGTTAGATCAGGAGGCGCGCCGTGCCGCTGGGAAGCTGGGTCGAAGAATTTTGCCGCCGTCGCGCAGTTCGTCGAGATAGTCCGACCAGCGCTGCATCATCTGCACGCGCTCATCCCAATATTCGCCGCGGGCGTAGGCCCGCCGCACTTGGTTGGTATCGACATGCGCGAGTTGCCGCTCGATCGCGTCGGGGTGCCATTCGCCCATCTCGTTGAGAAGGGTCGCGGCCATTGCCCGGAAGCCATGGGCAGTCATCTGGTTCGTGGTGTAACCGAGCTTGCGCAGGCCTTGATTCACGGCGTTCTCTGACATCGCCTTCCGCGGCTTTCCGAGGCACGGGAACAGGTATTTCCACCAGTGCGTGTGCTCGTGGAGCTCCTTCAGCATCGCGATCACCCGCTGCGCCGGATGGCGCGAGTCAGCGGTCAACGAGTGGATGCGCAATCCCGTGTATTACAGGGTCGGCGACGAAGCCTCTGATCGCCCGATCCAGAGAGCGGGTGAGGCGAATAGATCGGCCTAGGGACGAGGACGAGCGACGGCAATCATCGCCGAAACGGCGTGCCAGCCGCTGGATGACGGCAGCCTCAGTTCAGTTTAGGAAAGTGCATATTCGCGGGCCTATGACGCACGAATCTGGATATTTGCAAACTTTCACTGGCATTTGGTTTAAAAAAATGCCATTACATGCGTCATGAGGGCGGAAAGAGCATCACTTCTAAACCGGCTAGTTCGGGAGCTGCCCGAGGATTTCGTGGTGGACACGAAATGGCTGAAGGCTGCCGGATTGTCCGCATCGTCGATCCGGGACTATGCCGCGCGCGGTTGGCTCGAACATGTCGCGCCTCGCCTCTATCGCCGGCCCGGGCAGGCGGAGTCCGGGGCGATACGCTGGGAACATGCAGTTCTTTCGCTCCAGGTGCTGCTCGATGAGCCGGTCCATGTCGGAGGCATGACCGCTCTCGAACTGGCAGGATACTGGCAATACGCGCCCATGGGCCGCCGGACGATATGGCTCTACAGCGATGCGAGCGCGGTAAAGTCCTATCTGGCGCGGCTCGACCTCGACGCGGATATGGCAGTCAGGTCGCGCAAGCTGTTCGACCAGGCCGAGACAGGCCTTGAAACGCGGGCGTTCGATCTCGTCACGTCTACCCTGTCGCCCGTGGATGTGAGCGGCTCACCAACCGTGAAGCACAAGCAACACCTGCGCGTATCGAGCCTCGAACGCGCGATCCTTGAAGTTCTCGACGAGATCCCGGACGATATAAGCTTTGCGCATGGCGCAGAGCTGTTTGACGGCCTCACCACGCTGAGACCCAAACTCGCCAGGTCGCTTCTCACCTCGTGCCGGAGCGTGAAGGCCAAACGGCTCTTCCTCTATCTGGCTAAACAGCAGAATTATGCATGGGCGCGCGACATGCGTCCGACCGACTACGACCTCGGCAAGGGCAAACGCCAGATCGTTCCCGGTGGCGAGTTCGATCCGACCTTCCAGATCACCGTTCCCAGACGAGATTCTACCGCGCGCAGAGAAAGCGCCTCGCATGTCGGCTGAACGCTACGCGGCGCAGGTTGCGCTTCTTGTCCGCTGTCTTCCTGAAATCGCGGTCGAGGAAGCCTTCGCGCTCAAGGGCGGCACGGCAATCAACCTCTTCATTCATGACCTGCCGCGTTTCTCGGTGGACATCGATCTGGTCTATCTGCCGGTAGCGGAGCGCACCGCGTCACTCGAAGCGATCCAAACGGGCTTTGGTCGCATCGCCGATCGCCTGCGGCGGCGCATCGGCGCCAAGGTGCAGGAGAACCAGTCCGCCGAAGGCACGCGGATGGTGGTGCGGGTGGGCGCAGCGCAGATCAAGATCGAGCTGAGCCCGGTCCTTCGTGGCACCGTGTTCGAGCCTGAAGTCCGCGCGGTCAGCGCGGCGGTCGAAGAGAGATTTGGCTACGCGGAAATGCAGGTGGTCTCGCTGCCCGACCTCTACGGCGGCAAGATCACCGCCGCACTCGACCGCCAGCACCCCCGAGACCTGTTCGATGTCCGGTATCTCTACGACAATGGCGGCATAACCCAGGACATATTCACGACCTTCCTGGTCTATCTCATCAGCCACCCCCGTCCGGCCTATGAACTGCTTCAGCCCGGCCTGAAGGACCTGACGAACGAATATCAGGGCGACTTCGAGGAGATGACGGTGGACGCCGTGCCTCTCGAATCTTTTCTGGAAACGCGGGAAACGCTCATCGACGAGATTGCCCGGCGGGCCAGACTACCGGCAAGCCGATCCTTCCTCCAATCGTTCTTTGCCTGCGAGCCGGATTGGTCCTTGCTCGATCTGGCGGCGGACATCAGCGCGCTACCAGCGGTGCAATGGAAGCTGCGCAACCTGGAAAGGCTCCGCGCAGAGCAACCCGCCAAGTTCGAAAGGGAGCTGGCTCGCCTCGATGAGGCGCTGCGTTAGCGTCACTCTGCAGCGACGGACCCGCGCAGCGTAGCAGGAACGCTGCTGCGCAGTTCGTCGAGATAGTCGCTCCACCACTGGTGCATCGCCACGCGTTCCTGCCAATAGCGCCCACGATTGTAGATGCCGCGAACCGCGTCCTTGTCCGAATGCGCAAGCGAACGCTCAATGGCATCGGGGCTCCACTTTCCGCTTTCATTGAGCAGCGTCGAGGCCGTCGTGCGAAGGCCGTGCGCCGTCACTCCGCCAGTCGTGTAGCCCATGCGGCGAAAAGCCTGGTTCATGGTGTTCTCGCTCAGCGGGCGGCGCCACGTGTGATGGGCGGGGAAAACAAATCCGTCCGGCCCGGTCAACGCGTGAAGCTCCACGAACATGGCAAGCACCTGCCGGGAGAGGGGCACGATATGCGGACGGCGCATCTTCATCCGATCGGCCGGAATCTTCCAGACCGCGTTCTCCAGATCGAGTTCGGACCACTGGGCTTTGCGCAGTTCACCGGGCCGGGCCATCACGTGAGGAGCGATCTGCATCGCAATCCGGGTCACGCCGTGACCGGCGTAAGCATCGATCGCCCGCAGCAGTTCGCCGACTTCCTCCGGTTCAAGGAGCGCAGCATGGTGCTTGGGCTTTGGCGCGATCAGTGCGCCGCGCAGCACCGACGTCGGATGGCTTCGGCTCGTCCGGTGGCGACGCCATAGCGAAACACCCGGCTAGCGAATGAACGGCAGCGCCTCGCCGTCTCATACTTGCCATGCGCTTCGATCCGCTTGAGCGCGGCAAAGATGTCCATCGGCTTCAGGTCGACCAGCGGAAACTTCGAGATGGGTGCCAATTGCTCCAGCAGCCAGTTCGCCTTTGTGGTCGTGGCGACGGCCCGGCCCTCGGCGACCATCTTGTCGATGTACTCCTGAGCGACTTCGCCGAAGGTGTTGGCGGCATGATAGGCGGCAACCAGCTTCTGACGCCGCCGCTCGGCCAGCGGATCAATGCCGTCGACGACCTTGAGCCGCGCCTCGTCGCGCTTGCGGCGGGCTTCTGCGAGACCGACCTCGGGATAACGGCCAAGTGCGAGCCGCTTGTCCTTGCCTTGATGGCGGTACTTGTAGCGCCAGAGCTTCGAACCGTTGGGATGAACTTCCAGATAGAGGCCGCGATCATCGGCACGCTTGTAGACTTTGTCCTGGGTATCGAGGGCGCGGATCGCGATGTCCGTCAGGGGCATGACCAATTCTCCTTCCTACGCGGCACTGCTTCGGCAGATTCGACGCATAGGAAGGCCCCTCAAAAAGGGCTGGGGCCATGAGGCCGAAATCAGGCTCCAAAAGGGTCAACTTCGTGGCCCCATTTGGTGTGGCATGGCCTGAGATCGCCTCGGACGTCGTGAAACAGAGCCAAGGAGAAAATGGCAGATTTCTGCCATTTTTGCAACTTTCTTGGGATGCCCCGGGAGGGGAAAATGGTGCCCAGAAGAGGACTCGAACCTCCACGCCGTTACCAGCGCCGCCACCTGAAGACGGTGCGTCTACCAATTCCGCCATCTGGGCACGGACAGGACTGCCGAAGCGCTTTCCTGTTGGGTAGGAGCGCGCCTCTACGCAGGCTGCCGGGGGTTGTCAACGGGGGACGAAGCAACATTATTTGGGAACTCACGCGGCTGATCACGGTCTTGCTCGAGCGACCGGGCAACAGTCGGTTGCTCCGTCCCCGCCCTTGTGGCAGGGGCGCAGTTCATGTGCTGCGGCGCGGAATCACGCGAGCATTGTCGCGCCGCCGACGGAAGGACGTATGCTGACCATGAGCCAAAGTTCCCCCTCCCCCCTCGCAGGCAAAATCGTGACCGTCCTTGGCGGCAGCGGATTCGTGGGACGACATCTGGCGCAGGAACTTCTCGCGCGCGGTGCCCGTCTTCGCATCGCCAGCCGCAACCCGCGCAAAGCCTTCGCCGTCAAGCCGCTGGCCAATCTGGGTCAAGTGCAGTTCGCGCATGTCGATGTCACGCGGCCTGATTCGCTGAATGCGGTCCTGGCCGGATCGGACTACGTCGTGAACCTCGTCGGCGCCTTTGCCGGCAATCTGGATGCGCTCCAGGGCGCGGGCGCAGGCCGGATCGCCAGTGCGGCAAAGGCAGCCGGCGCGCGCGCATTCGTGCACGTTTCGGCAATCGGCGCGGACGTGGGTTCGGACGTCGCGTACGCCCGCAGCAAGGCCGATGGCGAGCAGACCGTGCTGGCGGCGTTCCCCACTGCCACGATCGTAAGGCCATCGATCATGTTCGGCCCGGACGACAACTTCGTGATGATGTTCGGGGATCTCATTTCAAGCATGCCGGTCCTGCCCGTATTCGCGCCCGATGCAAAGCTGCAGCCGGTGTTCGTGGATGACGTTGCCGAGGCGATCGCCAATGCGCTTGCCGAGCCGGTGGCTCATGGCGGCAAGATTTACGAGGTTGCCGGCCCCGAAGTGATCACGATGCTCGAACTCAACACGCGCATCGCCGCGGCGCAGGGCCGGTCCCGCTCGTTCGTGCAGCTTCCCGACATGGTCTCGGGAATCATCGCTGGCCTGACAGGGTGGCTTCCTGGTGCACCGATCAGCACCGATCAGCTCAAGCTGCTGAAGGCCGGTAGTGTAGAAAGCGACGCGCAACCGGGAATTGCGGAGATGGGCGTTGCACCCCGTCCACTGGGCCTGTTCCTTGACCGCTGGATGACACCCTTTCGCAAACACGGCCGCTTCGGCGCCAAGGATGCGAATGCGACCTAGCTTGGGATATATCGGTGCCGCCAGGCTCGGTAGGGCAGCGGCACCGGTCATCACATATCCACGTCGGCATAGTGGCTTGGTGGTTGGATGACTTCCATGCGCTCGGACAGAAGCGGGCGGAATGCCGGCCGCGATTTCATCACGAGATACCAACCGCGCGCCTGCTCATGCGTCGACCAGTCCAGCCCGCCGAGATAATCGGCGACGGAAAGCTGTGCGGCAGCCGTAAGGTCCGCCAGCGTCATCGTCGCTCCCGCCAACCAGGGGCGGTTGTCGATCAAATAGTCGATGTAATCGAGATAGTCGTGCGCGAGCTTCATCGAATCGCGCAATGCCTTGCCGTCGGGCGATTGGCGTAGAACGAGCCGCTTCTTCATCCGCTCGTGCAGCAGGGGGCCGGAAACGTCGTTGAAGAAGTTCTCGTCGAACATCGCGATCAGTCGGCGGATTTCCGCGCGCTGCTGGGCGGTGCCGCTGATCAGCGGGTTACGGTCGACCGTCTCTTCCAGGTACTCGCAGATCGCCCGGCTGTCTGACAGGACAATCCCGCGCTCCGTTTCCTTGACGACCGGCGTTCGGCCCGCCGGGTTCATCGCGAACAGACGATCCTCTCCTTCCCATGGACGAGCAGACTGAAGTTCATAGGCAATGCCCTTCTCTGCCATGAGCAAACGGACCTTGCGGCTGAAGGGGCAGAGCGGAAACTGATAGATGTGCCACATGCCATTTCGATGCCAAAGCCATGCTCAGGCGTCCACCCGGACAAGCCGAGCAGGCGGGCTGAAACGAGTGGATAAGTGGCCGGCCCGAATGTGGCGGCGTTCAAGTTCCCCTATCGTGGCAGCGGAGGCGCATAGATTGTCCCGATGCCCCAGCGGCCGAGCGCTCGAACACTACAGACATCAGGCATGAGGGCCTATGCTCTTGAACCGGGGGGCCGCCGCTCTGACCGACGCCGCGGTTTTCTGAGGGGAGGCTGCGGGCCTCCCGTCAGTTTCCCCGCGAAAGAAGGAATACCGCGTGCTCGGCGCGGAAGTTGGCTGCCGCTGCCGAGCAGCTCGTATCGCCTGACAGAAACCAGCGGCCTTCCACGACGATGTTCCGCGCCTGCAGCAAGGCGCGAAAGTCGTTCACGGTCAGGTGGTGAATGTTCGGCGTCTCATACCACGGGATCGGCAGCAGGCGCGTCACCGGCATGCGGCCGTTCCACAGCAGCGACACGCGCACCCGCCAGTGGGCGAAGTTGGGAAAGCTGACGAAAGCCTTGCGACCGATGCGCAGCAGTTCCTCAAGCACCATGTCTGGCCGCATGGTCGTTTGCAGCGTTTGCGAGAGGATAGCGTAATCGACCGACTTGTCAGGATAGAACGCCAGATCCTTGTCGGCATCGCCTTGAATGACCGACAGCCCCTTACCAACGCATTCACCGACGTTGGCGGGATCGAGTTCCATCCCCCGCGTGTCGCACCCCTTTTCGGTACGCAGCGCTTCCATCAAGGTGCCATCGCCGCAGCCGACGTCGAGCACACTAGAGCGAGCCGTTACGTTGCGAGCAATCACCGCGAGATCGGGACGTAATCTGCCAGTCATGATGCAGCGCCCAGCATGGCCGCAAACGACGGCGACAACCGCTCCATCAGCCGGTCCGGGCGCATCAGCGGCGCGAAGCCGAGCGCCGCATAGACGCCGTGGGCATCCGCTGTGGTCAGCGCGAAGCGCCGCACGGTCGCATAGTCGGGATGGTCGAGGAACCAGCCGACCATGCGGCGGCCGATCCCGTGCCCGCGCTGGCTCTCGTCGACCCACACGTCAGCCAGCCAGGCGAAGCTCGCGCGATCGGAGATGACGCGGGCAAAACCGACCTGCCCCTGTTCTTCATCATAGGCGCCCAGGCAGTGGGAGCCGGCGTTCTGGCGTTCCATTGCGTCGCGCGCGAGGCCGGGTGTCCAGTAGCTGGAGGCCAGCCAGCCGTGGACGCGGTCAAGATCGATCCGTGCTGGATCGTCGGATAGCTCGATCATCCAAGGAACCCCTTCACTACCCGGTCCAGCGCGGGCACGTCGAGCAGGAACGAGTCGTGCCCGAACGGCGCTGAAAGTTCGACGAAGCTCACCTGGTGGCCGGCGGCGTTCAGGGCATGGACGATATTGCGCGATTCGGCGGTCGGATAAAGCCAGTCGGTATCGAAGCTGACGAGGCAGAAGCGCGCTTTCGATTTGGCAAAAGCACTGGCAAGCATGCCGCCATGCTCCTCCGCCAAGTCAAAATAGTCCATGGCGCGGGTGATGTAGAGATAGGAATTGGCATCGAACCGGTCGGTGAACGACAGGCCCTGATAGCGCAGATAGGATTCGACCTGGAAATCCGCATCGAACCCGAAGGTCTTTTCCTCGCGGTCCTGCAGGCGGCGACCGAACTTCGACGTCAGCCCCTCTTCTGAAAGATAGGTGATATGCGCGGCCATGCGCGCGACCGACAGGCCCTTCTCCGGGCCTTTTCCGTGCGCGTAGTAGTTGCCCTCGCGCCATTCGGGATCGGCCATGATCGCCTGACGGCCGACTTCATGAAAGGCGATATTCTGCGCGGAGTGGCGCGCTGTCGATGCGATGATCAGCGCCGCGCGGGCGCGTTCGGGAAAGTTCGCCGCCAGCGACAGGGCCTGCATCCCGCCCATCGATCCGCCGACGACCGCGTGAAGCTGGTCGATGCCCAATGCATCCAGCAGCGCGACGTGGCCGCGCACCATGTCGCGTATCGTGATCACCGGGAAGCGCATGCCCCATGGCTTGCCATCGGGCGCCAAGCTCGCCGGACCGGTCGAGCCCATGCACGATCCGATCACGTTGGCGCAGATCACGAAGTAACGGTCGGTATCGATGGGCTTGCCAGGCCCGACCATGCGCACCCACCAGCCCGGCTTGCCGGTCTTGGGATGGTTGGAAACCACATGGTGATCGCCCGTCAGCGCATGGGCGATGAAGATCGCGTTGTCCCTGGCCGCATTGAGCGTTCCGGCGACCTCATAGGCGATGCGGGCGCCGGGCAGGCTCTGCCCGCCGTCGAGTTGCAGCGGCTGGGCCAGGTCGAGCACTTTGCTCTCGTCGAGGATCGGGGCAGTTGCCATGATGATTTCGCCAAGTGGGGCGGCGTCCTTCCCGAGTCAATCGCCCCCTGTCAATCGGGCACGTGCTGGGCTAAAGGCGCGCGCGTCATGTCCGAAACCGAGACCCCATCCCGCTCGCCCGAGATCAGGCCCGTTCCCAAGCCATGGATTGAGGCTATCCACGCCTACGTGCCGGGTAAGTCTGCGGGCAAGGATGGGCGTCCGCTGATCAAGCTTTCGGCTAACGAGAATCCGCTCGGCACCAGCGAGGCTGCCCTGGCGGCGCGTGCCGAGGCGGCCGTGCCCTCGGTCTACCCCGACCCTGACAGCAAGGCCCTGCGCTCGGCCATTGGCGAACTCCACGGCATCGACCCCGCCCGCATCCTGTGCGGCACCGGCTCGGGCGAACTTCTGGGCGTGGCGGCAAGCGCCTATGCCGGCCCGGGAGACGAAGTTCTTTATGTCCGCTACGGTTTCTCGCTCTACGAAATCGTCGCCCGCCGCTGCGGCGCGGTTCCGGTGATCGCGCCCGACGACGACTACGGCACCGATGTAGATGCCCTGCTCGCGCATGTAACGGAGCGCACGCGGGTGATCTTCGTTGCCAATCCGAACAATCCGACCGGATCTTATCTGCCAGCGTCCGAACTCGCACGCCTCCACGCCGGCCTGCCCGCCGATGTGCTGCTGGTGATCGATCAGGCCTACGCCGAATACGTCGAGCCTGAAGACGATGACGGCGCGCTCCGTCTCGCCGCCGCGCACGGCAACGTGCTCGTCACACGCACCTTCTCGAAAGCTTATGGCCTCGCGGGGGAGCGTGTGGGCTGGGCCACCGGCGCCGAAGACCTGATCGAGATCCTCAATCGCATCCGAGGACCGTTCAACCTCAGCAATTCGGCGCAGGCGACAACACTCGCGGCCGTGCACGACACCGAATTCGTCAAACGCAGCCGCATCCATAACCGCGAAGAACGCACACGCTTCGTGTCCGCGATCGAGGCGCTGGACAACTATGGCCTGCGCGCGATCCCGAGTGAAGCGAACTTCGTGCTGGTGCTCTTCGAGGGGCCGCTGACGGCGGAAACGGCTTACGAGGGCCTCGCCGAACGCGGCTACATCGTCCGCTGGCTTCCCGGCCAGGGCCTCCCGCATGGACTGCGCATCACCATAGGTCATGCACGCGATATGGACATCATCGCAGACGCGCTGCGCGAAATGGCGGAGGCAGCCCGGTGAGTTTCGAACGGCTCGCCATCATCGGCCTTGGGCTGCAGGGCGGCTCGATCGGACTAGCCGCACAGGAATACCTGCCGGGCATCGTCACCACCGGCTATGACGTTTCGGAAGAAAATCGGAATCGTGCGGCTAAACGCGGTCTTGTCCAAACGGTTTGCGCTACTGCTGCCGAAGCGGTGAAGGAGGCGGATCTTGTGATCTTCTGTGTCCCGCCCGGCGCCATGGGCGAGGCGGCATCTGCCATCCGCGAGGCTATTCCCGCAGGCGCCCTCGTCAGCGATGTCGGGTCCAGCAAGCAAGCGATCGCAAAGGCACTGGGCGAAGCACTGCCGGATCATCTCGTCATTCCAGCCCACCCCGTAGCCGGCACCGAAAACTCGGGTCCGGATGCCGGCTTCGCGCATCTGTTTCGCAACCGCTGGTGCATCGTCACGCCGCCCGAGCAGACCGACCTGCTCAAGCTGACCGCCCTCGTCGCGTTCTGGGAAGCGCTGGGCGCCAACGTCGAGATCATGACGCCGGAGCATCACGACCTCGTGCTGGCGGTCACCAGCCACCTGCCCCACCTGATCGCCTACACCATCGTTGGCACCGCTTCCGATCTGGAAGACGTCACACAAGGTGAAGTCATCAAGTACTCCGCCGGCGGCTTTCGCGATTTCACCCGCATCGCCGCCTCGGATCCGACGATGTGGCGCGACGTGTTCCTGTCCAACAAGGACGCGGTGCTGACCATGCTCCAGCGCTTCACCGAAGACCTGACAGCGCTCCAGCGCGCAATCCGGATTGGCGACGGAGAAGCCCTGTTCGACCACTTTGCCCGAACCCGCGCCATCCGCCGCTCGATCATTGAGGAAGGGCAGGACGATTCCCGGGCCGATTTCGGACGCGGCGATCACGAAGGCGCCCGTTCGGCCTGAATCAATTTTTGTAGAGGCAGTGGGAGCCAAATCACGCGGCGGGCATTCCTGCGGTGCGGCACTGTCGCCAGCACATGAGACCGCCATGCAGATTTCGATTGAGACGCACCTAGATTACGCTGTGCCGGGCCCGGTGGATGTCCTGCTTCAACTCGAAGCGGCGATCATCCCGGAACAGACCGTGCTGGAAGCGCACATTAGTCTTCCGCCATCGGACCATTTTGCGCGCGTGCCCGGCCAATCCGGCATTGGCGACCGAATCTGGCTGCGTACCGCACAGCCGCTCACCATCCATTATCGGGCGACGGTAGAGATCAACCGGATTCTCGCGGAAATTTCGGCGCTGCCGCGCACGCCTCCCCATATGCTGCCGGGAGAAACCGTCGACTACCTCATGGCGTCGCGGTATTGCCCCGCGGACAAGTTCCAGGACTTCGTGGACCACGAATTCGCAGGCACCAACGGCGGCGCAAGGATCGCCGCCATCCGCGACTGGATTTCTCAGACGCTGAGCTACGAGCCGGGCTCAAGCGATGCCACGACTACCGCCACCGACACGTTCAGCAGCCGCACGGGTGTTTGCCGTGACTATGCCCACCTGCTGATCTCCATGTCCCGCGCCAGCGCGATCCCTGCACGATTTGCCAGCGTGTATGGCCTCGGGGTCGAGCCGCAGGACTTCCACGCCGTAGCCGAGGTCTTTCTGGACGGCACATGGCACATGGTCGACGCCACGCTCATGTCCCGTCCGGAACACATGGCCAAGATCGGTGTCGGGCGCGATGCGGCGGATGTCTCGTTCCTCACCTCGTTCGGCCAGGTCGAGCTTCAAAATCAGTCCGTGGAGGTTCGCGAGGCCATGGCGGCCTGACACTTCAAGGGTTCAATGCATTGATAGCCTGTTGCACCCGGGCCTCGATTACCGGGCGCGGCAAGCCAGCTTCGATCCGCTCGCCGACTTTTATCGTAATCGTGCCCGGCTTCTTCCACCTGCGATGATAGAGTCTTCCACTGTCCACCGCCACCGGGATCACCGGCAGGTTCAGAAGCTTGTAGATACCCGCGAATCCTGACTGCAGAGGATGCCGGCTGCCCGAGGGGACGCGGGTTCCCTCGGGAAAGATCGCCAGCGGCCTGCCCGCGGCGGCAAAAGCCCGTGCGCTGGCGACCATCCTGCGCAGCGCCTTGGCGCCTTCATCGCGCTCAACCACTACGATGCCGTAGCGCCTCGCAGCCCTGCCCCATCCTGGAATGTCCGCCAGTTCCGACTTGGGAAAGGGCGCGGGCCAATCCAGCAGCGCAGGGAGATCGATTGCCTCGAAGAAGCTCTCATGCTTGAGGGCAACGATCACGCCGTCATTCGCCAACTCTCCCTCGACCTTCACCTTGATCCCGAGCAATACCCGTGCGCACACCCGGTGATAACGCGACCATCCTCTAACAACCCTACGCAGCAGCGTTTCGCTTATCGACGCGGAGAGTATCGCGCCTACCACGAAGAACACCGATCCCAGGTAAAAGGCGGCATAGAACAGCAGGCTGCGCACGACGTCGGCCGGTGTAGCTCGCATCACTTGTCCATCAGGTTCAGCGCGGCGCGCGCCAGGAGTTTATGATATTCCAGCACCAGCGCCGCAAGGCTTGGTCGAGAGGGGACGCCATCCAGTTCGATCTGTACCTCGTCCGGCATCTCCCTCGCCAGTTCCAGCGCCGCGCGGCGCATGTGCCAGTCGGCCGTCACAAGCCGCACCGAACGGGCCCGATGGTCGCTGACCCACTGTGCCGCCTCGATCGCGTTCGAACGCGTGTCATAGGCCTGGTAGCCCAGCGTGACGCAGCACGTCATCAGGCGCGGCGGAACTCCGAACTCCGCCGCGAACTCGCCCGGCTTCACTTCTCGGTCCACGCCGGAAACCAGCAGGCGCGGTGCCTTGCCCGCATCGAGCACATCGAGGGAGCGCTCTATCCGCCCCTTGCTACCGGTCAGTACGATGATGGCATCCGTGCGCACGTCGGCCGGCAGCGGCCCGGGCAGCGCGACAGCGAACCACAGGAACCCGAAGAGCCAGATCAGCACGATAAAGGCGACGAAGCGGCGGAACATGCGAGCTATATAGCGACTTGTGACTGCTATAGCATCTTGCGCAATGCATGCATGACAGTCAGCCGCGCCGTGACCATGGCCAGCATCGTCGAAAAGAGCGGCACCAGCGCCAGCAGCAGCCAGTCCACCCAGCCGAGCGCGCCATTGTCGACCATACCGGCACCCAGTCCGGCAAATCGCCGTCCCAGTACGAGGATGACCACCAGAGCCAGCACCAGACCCACCGCTCCGCCCCCCGCCGCGTCATAACCGATGGATCGCTGGAACACCCGCGCGACCTGGGCGTCCGTCCCGCCGAGCAGATGGACGATTTCGATAGTGTCCCTGTTCACACCCAGGGCATTGCGCGCGGCGAGCAGCACCGCCGCAGCAAGTGCCATGGCCAGCAGCAGCACCAGCGCGATAGCGACGATCTGGAGCGAGACCATCGCATCGAACACGGGCCGAAGCCAGTTGGACTGGGCATCGACGCGGGCCGATGGCGCGACCTTCTTCAAAGCCGCTTCGATCGCCGCCAACTGGGCCGTACTGGCCCGCCCGTGAAGACGAACGTCGATGAGTGCGGGCACCGGGATCGCCGATCCGGTCGCGGCCGCGACACCCGTGCCGAGCCAAGGCTCTATAAGTGCATCGAGTTCCTGCTGTGGAACCTGGCGCAGCCCGACCACCCCCGGCAGATCTTCAATCGCCTTTACCGCGCGAGCGGCCTCCTGCGCGCGTACGTCGGCCCGGGGTTCTATGATCTGAACGGTGACACCGCCATCGATCTCAGCTTTCGCTGCGGACACCGCGTTGCCGAGCGCGAGACCGGCGGCAAGCGCAATCGCCGTCATCGCCACCATGATCGCGATCACCCACGGCATCGGCCCCGACATCCGGCCCTGCGGTATCAGTTCGGCATCGCGAACAGCGAACACACGACGCACCATCAACTGGGCCTTCGTGGCGGATAGCGCAGCGCGCCGGTGGGATCGGACAGGCGCCCGCGATCGAGGCGCATGATAAGGCTTTCGGGCACCTTGCGCAGCAGATCGAGGTCGTGAGTGGCCACAACAACGGTCGTTCCCTGCCGGTTGAGCATCTCAAACAGCCGCATGAGCTTCAGCGCCATGTCCGGGTCGACGTTGCCGGTCGGTTCGTCCGCCACCAGCATGTCGGGCCGGCCTATCACCGCGCGGGCTATGGCGACGCGCTGCTGCTCACCCCCGGACAGCGATGCCGGCGGCGAGTCCAGCCGGTCGGCCAGACCGACCCAGTCGAGAATATCGCGAACCGGCCCGGCGAGTTCCTGTTCGCGGTGGCCGGCAACGCGAAGGGGCAGGGCAACATTGTCGAACGCGGAAAGGTGCGGGATCAACCGGAAATCCTGGAAAACAACGCCTATCCTGCGTCGCAACTGGGGCAGGCGGCTGCGCGGCATGGTTATGGCATCGGCCCCGAACATACGGATCGCCCCGCGCGATGGCCGCTGGGCAAGATAGAGCAGTCTCAACAAGGAAGTCTTGCCGGCGCCGCTCGTCCCGGTGAGGAAATAGAACCGCGCCGGATACAAGGTAAATGTCAGGTCGCTCAGCACCTCCCGATCGGTGCCATAGCGCAGTCCGACATTGTCGAAGTGGATTATTTCCCCGTCGGTGGTCATGCTCGCAGGATATTTCCGTAGTTGTCGGGTCCGGACGGGCGACTTGGGCGGCTATAACCACCAATCTATGTGGAAAAAAGAGCAATAGGGCGCGAACCCACAACTCGAAAGCTTGTCGCATGCAAGTCAACCGTGCTTATGGGGATAGCCATGATCATCGCCTGCCCTGCCTGCTCTACGCGCTACGCCGTCCCGGACAGCGCCATAGGGGTCGAAGGACGAACGGTGCGGTGCGCCAAGTGCCGCCACAGCTGGTTCCAGGAGGGTCCGGAACTGGAGCTGGCGACTGCTCCTGCGCCGCAGCCGGCTGAATCCCACGCCGCTGACACAGGCCCTGCGCCTGTTGCGAAAAAAACCGCAGCGGCCCACTCGCCCGCATCGCCGCCAGCCGTGCCTGAAGATACACCGGAACAGGCAATGGGCAAGGAGGCAGAGGTCGGCAATCCCGTTCCTTCGCCGGGGCGTGAAGCGACTGCGGAACCGGAATTCGCTTCCCTCCCTCCCGCCCCTCCGCGCAACGCAGCAGGCAAGCGCACAGCGGCCGCATTCTACGATGACACTGGCAACGCGAACTATGCGGATGAAAGACCGTCCAGCTTCGACTTCTCGCCGCCGTTCAAGCCGCGCCGCAACTGGACCAAGATCGGGACGTACGCGGCAGCCGTGTTCGCCGTAGTCACGATGGGCATGGCGGGAGCCGTGGCGTGGGGCGGCCTGCCGGACTGGGTTCCCTTACCGCGCGCAACGTTCCAGCAGGCTCAGCCCGATCTCCAGCTCGATTTTCCTAGGAAACGGCAGGACCGAAAGCCACTCCCCAACGGTACCGAGTTCTTCAGCGTAAGCGGCACCATCACCAACATCGGTAGCACCGCGCGCCGGGTCCCGTCATTGCTGGTTGTGCTTCGCGATGAGCGCGAGCGCATCGTATACGAAAAGGAAATCGTGCCGCCCCGCAGCAAGCTCGCGCCGGGGGAAGGCATCACCATCAACGAGGCGCTCACCGATATCCCCAAGGCAGCACGCGCTGCGGAGATTGGCTGGAAGCCGGATTGAGGCCGCCTGTGCTCGGCGGAATGAGGGCCAAAACGACCCCTGCAGCACAATTCGGAAAAATAAGTTCCCGATCCGCTTGCAGCCCCTGAAACCCTTTGCTAATGGCGCGCACCTGCCCTGGGCGATGCGACATTCGCCCTGGTGATTTAGCGGTCGTGGCGGAATTGGTAGACGCGCAACGTTGAGGTCGTTGTGGGCGAAAGCCCGTGGAAGTTCGAGTCTTCTCGACCGCACCATATCCTTTGAAAAAAGGGATAATTTAGGGGGTTGGCACCGTTTGTCACACTGCCAACCCCCAAATATGCTGCGAGCAGCGCGTAAATCCAGATAGACGACAGGGTCCATTTGCCCTGATCCATCATCGATTGCTCCGACGCCGCCCGCCTTTCCTATTCGGCGGATCACTGCTCTCCTTTGCCCACTCCTTTTGTTCCTTCCGGGCGAGCGAGCATCGGATGGAGGCAGCGTAATGTCGGCAGCGAGATCCACTTCGAAACCGTTGCTGGTGACTTCGCCAAGCGGCGCAAGATCATCCGCACCATCGGAACTGTCGCCATTGGCGATCGGTTTGCAGCATGTTGCGACGTTTGATCTGATAGACGGCGGCATCGGCCTGAAGCCGCCCATCGGGGCCAGCTTGATGCCCGCTTCGACTTGCTCGCAGGTGATCGGCGCGAACGGTCGGCGGGCAAGCGGGCTTTGTGAAACGACCTCCTGCGGCTCGAAGCCCTCGGACCAGATCGGGTATCGGCGCCCTTAAATTGCGATTGACTCGCAATAGCCAGAAGCATTAGGCGTGCCCCTCGAACAGGGGGAATCATGAAGCGCTATCGGTTGCTGTCCACATCGTTGTTAGCTGTCCTTGCCACGCCATCGGCCGCATTCGCCGACGAGGCGGTGCCTTCGAACGAGCAGAACGAGATCATCGTCACCGGCGAAAAAGCAGCGCGCAGTCTGCAGGAAACGACCGCTTCGGTGAGTGTTACGACCGAGAAGAAGCTGGCCGAAGAGAACATCCTGACGATCCAGGACGTCTACAATCGCACGGCCAATCTGTCCGAGACTTTTGGCGCGGCTGGCTTCTCGATCCGCGGGATCGACCAGCGCGGCGTTTCCGGTGGCGGTGACGCCGCCACCGCGACGGTCTTCGTCGATGGCGCACCGGTTCCGCAAGACGTGCTGTCGAACGGTCCGACAGACATGTGGGATGTGGCGCAGGTCGAGATCTTCCGCGGGCCGCAATCGACCATCCAGGGCCTCAACGCCCTTGCCGGCGCGGTGCATATCCGCACGCAGGATCCGACCTTCGACTGGGGGCTCAAGGGCCGTGTGCTCGTCTCTTCGTTTGACACGACGCAGTTCGCCGTCGCCGGCGGCGGGCCGCTGGTGCCCGGTGAACTCGCCTTTCGTATTTCGGCCGAGAAACGTGATTCGGACGGTTACATTCGCAATATCACCCGCAACGAACCGGAAGGCGGCGTGGATTCGACCTCGATCCGCGGGAAGCTGCTCTGGACCCCGTCCTCCCTCGCGGGTTTCGAAGCGCGCCTCGGCTATCATCATTTCGAGACGAAGGGCGGTTATCTCTTTACCTATGTCGACCGGTCCGTCGGGGACTATTTCGACAACCGCACCAATCCCTCGGATTATCCCAACAGCAGCGACGTCGACAATGATCAGGTGACGCTCGACCTGCGTTACGATTTGGGCGGTGGCCTGTCGCTGAACGCGCTCGGCACCTGGACCGACACCGACTTCATCCGCAAATATGACGGCGATTCCTCGGCCGCCAGCAGGGCGTACAGCGATATCGCGGGCGGTGCGGAAACCTTCACGCAGGAACTACGCCTGAACTATGAGGGCGAGCGGCTGAGCGGCCTTATGGGTCTGTTCTATTATAACCGCGATCAGTATCGGCGTGCGCATCAGCTGACGCTGGTGCCGACGCCTGGCCCGACCATCGCGAACCTGTTGACGCCCGCTCTGGGTGCGGGGACGGCTGCACAGGTCGCGGCGCTCTACACCGCCGCGCTTCCCAACATCCCGGTCGACTACACATCGGATTTTCCGACAAAGGTAGAGACGATGGCCGTGTTCGCCGACGCACGATATCGCCTGACCGACCGGCTCTCGCTGCTCGGCGGCTTTCGCTTCGACCGCGAGCGCAACAAGATCGGCGGCGAGGCGATCGCCACCTTCGTGGGCACCTTGCCCGATCCGGCCACATACGGCCCGTTGGCGCCGGCCTTCACCGGCGTCAACGCCGCCGTCCTGGGTCTGGTTGCCGATGCCAATGGCTCCGCTCCGATGGGCGCGCGCACCTTCAACGCCTTCCTGCCCAAGGGGGGCATTGAAATGGCGTGGACGCCCGATCTTGCCACAGCCGTCGTCGTGCAGCGCGGCTATCGGTCGGGCGGCAGCGGGTTCAACACCGCTCGATCGCAACTCTTCCCCTATGACCCCGAATTCACCTGGAACTATGAACTATCGCTGCGCTCGGCCTGGCTCGATGGGCGCCTGACGGTGAACGCCAACGCCTTCTACATCGACTGGAAGGATCAGCAGACCACCGCCAATTTCGGCAACGGCGTCTATGACACTCATACGGTCAACGCCGGCAAATCGCATCTCTACGGGTTCGAGCTGGAAGTGGCGCATCGCGTATCCCCGGCATTCGACTGGTATGCGAGCCTCGGACATACACGCACGAAGTTCGACGAGTTCGTCACCGATGTCGGCTCCATCACTGACCTGTCCGAACTCGAATTTCCCTATGCGCCCCGATGGACGCTGGCGGGCGGCGCCAATGTGCGGTTCGGCGGCGGCTTCAACGCCAATGTCAACGCCAGCTATCGCAGCGCGGTCTATACCGACGTGTCCATCCCGCAATCGGACAGCCGCGTAGGCGCGCGTACGCTGGTCAATGCCCGGATCGGCTATGAAGCCGATCACTGGAGCCTGTCGCTCTTCGCCAACAACCTGTTCGACGAGAAATACGATCAATATGTCAACAGCTTCACCGATTTCGCCATCATCGGCGCGCCGCGCAGCGTCGGCGCGATGCTGGAAGCCCGGTTTTGACCGGGGCCGCGCTTCTTGGCGCGATGGCGGCCATTTTCGGCGGCACCATCGCCGGCGCCTGGATGCTGCGCCGGGCCTGGAGTCTCAAAGCCGACAAGGCGCCATGGCGATGGGCAGGGCTTTCCCTGCTGTCCCTCAGTGTCCTTTGGCCCGCATGGCTATTGGGTGAAGCGCGCGGCCCCTTCATCGCCCTGCCATTGTTGTCCATTGCGTCCTTCTGCGTCATCGCTTCCGGCTATACTCTCCGCCCGGCCAGGGCAGGCCGCCCCGCGCGCGACGGGTTGGCTCCCGAACCGGCAGAGCGTGCATCGAGCGCATGGCGCACCGCCCTGCGCTGGTCTCTCGCCGGCCCGGTTGGCATGGTCGCCGCAATGGCGCTTGGCATCAGCTACGCCGTCTGGGCGCCCGGTGAGATGCAGACACGGCTCCTGATCGGCGGACTGATCGTGCCCGTCGCCTGGGCCGGTGCGATGGCGTGGACGCTGGCCGACAGCCGCATCCTGCGCGCAACCGCGGTGCTGGTGGGAACCGCCATAGCCGGCTTCGGCGCGGCAATGCTCAAGGGATTCACATGACGAAGGCGAAAAAGAGCATGGGCTTCCCGTCACCTGATCTCGTGCGTGCGGTGCTCAAGGGGCATAGCGGCCTGGGCCTTGCCTTCGCCGCGCTCCTGTATCTGGTGTGCCTGACCGGCACGATCGCCGTTTTCGCCAATGAGTTCCAACGCTGGGAGAATCCCGGCGCCGAGCGTATGGAGACGATGTCTGCGGACGCCGTCCAGGCCGCCTATCGCGCCGCGATCGACCGCGCCAACGGGCCGGTCGAGCATGTGCTCATCCTGATGCCCAGCGAAGAGCGCCCATGGCCGACGGTGCGGGTCGATGCCGAGGACGGCACGCAGACCACCTGGATCGCCGATAGCGCTGGTCGCATCACGGGCAAGGTCCGGGAGAGCTGGACGAAATTCCTGACCCGCCTGCATATCAATCTGCACCTGCCGCAAAGCTGGGGCATCTTCATCGTCGGGCTGACCGGCGTCGCGCTGCTCTCCTCGCTGATCTCCGGCCTGCTCGCCCATCCGCGCATCTTCCGCGATGCGTTCCACCTGCGGCTCGGCGGGTCACGGCGCCTTCAGGAAGCCGATCTGCATAACCGGATTGGAGTGTGGGCGCTGCCCTTTCATATCACCGTATCGCTGACGGGTGCGCTGCTTGGCCTCAGCTCGATCATCATCGGCGTGATTGGCCTTGCTGTATTCCAGGGTGATACCGCCAAGGTCTATGCCATTTTCACGCCGCCTCATCCGGCAGAGGATGCGCGACCTGCACCGCCTCTGGACCTGCGGCCCCTGTTCGCCAGCGTGGCCGAGCGGGCGCCGGGGGAGCGCATCAGCTATCTCGTCGTCGAGCATCCCACCGAAATGGGCGGGGCCGCGATGTTCGAGGTCGAAGATGGTTCTTCGCGGCTTGCCAATGCCGATACCTACGCCTTCGATCGCCAAGGCAAACTCTATCATGAGCAGAAGGCAGCGGAAAACAATGTGGGCCAGCAGATCCTCGGCTCGCTCGGCCTTCTGCACTTCGGCTGGTTCGGCGGCGGCGCGATCAAGATCACCTATACCCTTCTGGGACTCGGGCTTACTTACCTCGCGGCGGGCGGCGTCAACATCTGGCTGGCGCGAAGGCGCGACAAGGGTCGGCCCGCGCCGGGCTGGGAGCGCGTGTGGACAGCGACCGTCTGGGGGCAGCCGGTCGCGCTCGCAGGTGCTGCGCTCGCCGCGTTGTTCACACCCTTGGTAGCGCCATTGATCTGGACATGGGGTGCGGTCAGCGTCGCGGCGCTTGGCGCGGCCGCGCTGTTCCCGCCCGCCGTGCTGTCGCGGATCGGGCGTGCCGGAACGGGTGCTCTCTTGATCGCCATTGCCGCAGTACATCTCTTCTTCATGGGCACTGACGACGGTATGGCGCTGATCGTCGATGGTGCTGTCATCCTGATCGGTCTCAGCCTGCTTGCAACCGTCATCAACAAGATTTCTATCCTTGGACGCTCAAACTCGAACGCGGCCGCGCGAACGCCGGAACCCGGACAAGCCTGATCCTGAGCTGCCTCGTGAGAGGGGTACGGCACATTTGCGTCGCCAGAAGGCTTGAGCATCACATTATGGTGTGATACGACCTTACACATGTCACAGCAACTTATCGCGCGTGTTACGCAGCTCATCAATTCCGGCGAGATGACCCGGGCGGGCCTTGCCCGTGCGGTCGGCCTTCACCCCAACACCCTTCGCGATTGCGGGGAACCGCAGTGGAACCCGACGGCGGAGACCCTTGGCAAGCTGGAGCGGTTTCTTCAAGCCAATGACGATCGGCCCGTGCTCGTCCCGATCGAGGAGATCATAGACGAGGCCCGCAACGGCCGCATGTTCATTCTCGTCGATGACGAGGATCGCGAGAACGAGGGCGACCTCATCATCCCTGCTCAGATGGCGACGCCCGACGCGATCAACTTCATGGCCACTCATGGACGCGGCTTGATCTGCCTGACGCTGACGCGCGAACGCTGCGAGCAACTCGACCTGCAGCCAATGGTTCGCCAGAACGCCACCCCGCTAGGCACCGCCTTCACCGTGTCGATCGAGGCGCGCGAAGGCATCACTACAGGGATTTCCGCCGCCGACCGCGCCCGCACCGTCTCCGTCGCGATCGATGGCAACAAGGGCAAGGCAGACATCGTTTCACCCGGCCACGTTTTCCCGCTGCAGGCGCGTGACGGCGGCGTGCTGGTGCGCACCGGTCATACCGAGGCCGCCGTCGACATCTCCCGCCTTGCCGGGCTCAACCCCTCAGCCGTGATCTGCGAAATCATGCGTGACGATGGCGAGATGGCGCGGCTGGACACCCTCGTCAATTTCGCGCGGATGCACGATCTCAAGATCGGCACGATTCGCGATCTCGTCTCCTACCGTCGCCGCCATGACCATCTGGTCGAAAAGCGCTCGGAAACGCAGTTCAAAAGCAAGTGGGGCGGCAACTGGGTGGCCCGCGCCTATTTCAACAAGGCTACCAACGAAGAGACGATGGTGCTGATCAAAGGCAAGGTCGATCCGTCCAAGCCGACGCTGGTACGCATGCACGCCCTTTCGATCTTCGCCGACATTCTTGGCGAACCGAGCGACCGCTCGGAAATGCTGCACCGTTCGATGGGGATCATAGACGAAGCCGGAGCCGGCGTGATCGTGCTGATCAACCGTTCGTCTACGAACTACTTGTCGCAGGTCATCGAAATACGCGAGCGCTTCCGTGCCGGCGACACGCCGGCCATCGAGGAACTGCGCGACTACGGCGTCGGCGCCCAGATTCTGGTGGAACTCGGCGTGCAGGAAATGGTCCTGCTCACCAATTCGCACCATTCGCTTCCGGCGCTGGAAGGCTACGGCCTTTCGATCGTCGACGAACGCCACATCGACTGAACAAAGGATCGCTGCACATGGCCAAGGTTCTCATCGTGGAAGCGCGCTTCTACGATCATCTCAACGACATGCTGGTCGCCGGCGCCCGCGCCGCTCTGGAAAAGGCTGGCCACACGGTCGAAGTTCTCACGGTGCCAGGCGCGCTGGAAATTCCCGGCGCCATTTCGCTCGCTGACGCTTCCGGCGAATATGAAGCCTACGTTGCCATCGGTGTGGTGATCCGAGGTGAAACCTATCACTTCGAGATCGTCGCCGGCGAAAGCGCGCGCGGGATAATGGCACTCACCATGGACGGCGTCGCAATCGGCAACGGCATCCTTACGGTGGAGAACGAAGCGCAGGCGCTGGTCCGCGCCGATGCAGCACAAAAGAACAAGGGCGGCGAAGCGGCAGATGCCGCCCTGTCACTTCTGGCCTTGCGCGAACGCTTCGGCGCCTGAAGAAGGAGAGCCGGGCGCCGCCCTTAGCGGCTGCCGCCCGGCTTCTTCTTGAAGGGCGCGCCTTTTTTCTTGCCGCCCGGCGGTCCGCGATATCCACCGCCCTCACGGTTATATCCACCGTCGGACTTGTAGCCGCCTTCCGAACGGGGCCCACGCTGGAAACCGGGCTTGCGGCCGTGTGCGGCACGCGAGCCGCCCGTCCGGTGCTGACGCGCCTCATCACGCGGCTTGCCGTCGATCTTCTCGATATTGACGGCGTCGTCTTCATCGGCGGTACGCCGCACGGCATCCAGGAAACGCGTGGCGAGGGGCCCCTGAATTTCGAACAACGTTTCCTGCCCGGTAATGCGGATCGCGCCGATCTCGCCGCGGCTGACATGGCCCCGACGGCAGATCAGCGGCAGTATCCAGCGCGGATCGGCATTCTGGTCGCGGCCGACGTCCATGCGGAACCACACACTGTCCTCGAAGCCCGGACGCGGGCCACGCGGCTCGCGCGGGGCATCGCTGCTGGCCAGCAGTTCCTCGGGTTGGGGCAGGCGCGCACGGTGCGCGTGAACCAGCGCGGCGGCCAGTTCCTCGGCGTTGCGCTGCCCAAGCAGTTGTTGCGCCAGCGCATGATCCTGCTCTGTCAGTTCGAGCGGCGCCAGCAGCGCGGCGAGCAGGCGATCGTTGTCGGCTTTGCGGATGTCCTCGGCGGAAGGAGCTGAGATCCAGTCTGCCGGGATGCGCGCGCCGCGCAGCATCGATTCCACGCGCTTGCGGCGCGGATAAGGCACGATGATCACGGCGGTGCCCTTCTTGCCGGCGCGGCCGGTGCGCCCCGAGCGGTGCTGCAGCGTTTCGGCATCCCGCGGAATTTCCACGTGAACGACCAGGCTGAGCGAGGGCAGGTCGATACCGCGCGCCGCCACGTCGGTCGCCACGCAGACGCGCGCGCGTCGGTCGCGCAGGGCCTGCAGCGCATGGTTGCGCTCGTTCTGGCTGTGCTCGCCGGAAAGGGCTACCACCGCGAAACCGCGCTCGACAAGGCTAGCGTGCAGGCGGCGCACGCTTTCACGTGTGGCGCAGAACAGGATCGCCGTTTCCGCCTCGTGCAGGCGAAGCAGGTTGACTACCGCGTTCTCAATATCGGCGGGTGCGACGGCGACGGCCTGATAGGCGATATCGCCGTGGCCGCGATCCTCGGTGACCGTGGAAATCCGCAGCGCGTCGGTCTGGTAACGGCGCGCCATCGCCACGATCTGCGAAGGCATGGTCGCTGAAAACAGCAGCGTGCGGTGCTGCGGCGGGGTTGCGTCGAGGATTTCTTCCAGATCCTCGCGGAAACCCATGTCCAGCATTTCGTCTGCTTCATCGAGAACGATCGTGCGCAGTGCCGACAGGTCGAGCGCGCCGCGCTCAAGATGGTCACGAAGGCGTCCTGGCGTACCCACCACGATGTGCACGCCTTGCCCGAGCGCGCGGCGCTCGCGGCTCGGGTCCATGCCGCCTACGCAAGTCGCGATGCGCGCGCCAGCCTTGCCATATAGCCAGGCCAGCTCGCGGCTGACCTGCAGCGCCAGTTCGCGCGTCGGCGCGATCACCAGCGCCAGCGGCGTGCCGGCGAAGGGCAGGCGGCCTTCATCATCGAGCAGATCGCCTGCCATGGCGAGGCCAAAGGCGACGGTCTTGCCGGAGCCTGTCTGGGCGGAAACGACCAGGTCGCGGCCATGCGCTTCGGGCTCCAGCACGGCAGCCTGGACGGCGGTGGGGGCGGCATAGCCGCGTTCGGTCAGGGCATCGCCGAGCATCGGCGGAAGATTGGAAAAGGACATGCGTCTCGCAAATACATCAAGGGCCACGAACGGTGGCGGACTGGGACATCGCTGGCCTCATCCGGCCTGACATCGCTTCGGGGACTGCGGTTTGGGCAGCGACGGCAAGGCCGCTGCACCGCGAATCGTGCTCGCCCCATACAGATACCGAGCCCGTTTGGCTTCAATTGTTTTCAAATGAGCGTGTACAGGGCGATGCTCGAGCCCAGCCTCAGGCGAGCGCCGAGCGGATCACCCATGCCACCGCGCCGAGCGTCAGTACGCTGGCCGCCCATATCGCGGCCATCCAGCCCAACCGCTTGACCAGTGGGGCCTCATCAGCGGGAAGGTGCCCGTCGGACATCAGTGGTACCCATCATGGCCGACCTTGCCGCGAAACACCCAGTATGCCCATCCGGTGTAGCCGATGATCAGCGGCATTGTCAGTGCCACGCCCACCAGCATGAAAACCTGGCTTCGTTCCGGCGCGGCGGCTTCCCATATCGTCACGGATGCTGGGATCACGTGCGGCCACATCGACACGCCGAGGCCCGCCATGCCGAGCAGAAATATGCCCTGCGCCAGCCAGAACGGTGCCGCCTGCCAGCGTTTGGCAAGGCCGTAGAACAGCGTTCCGGCAAGGATCAGCGTGAGCAGCGGCACCTGGCTGGCGAAATAGATGCCGGGCGCCTCGAACCAGCGGCGCCAGTAAGCCTCTGCCAGGAGCGGCGTATATAGACTGACCGCGACGAGCAGCGCGAGCGTCGCGACGGCGGCGCGCCTTGCCACTTTGTAGGCGTGGTCCTGCGCTGGACCGTCGAGCTTCCAGATCAGCCAGCAGCTTCCCAGCAGTGCATAGCCCGCCACCACGCCAAGTCCTGTCAGCAGCGTGTAGGGTGTCAGCCAGTCCCACCACGATCCGGCATAGGCCCTGCCCGAGACCTTGATCCCCTGCAGGATCGCGCCGAGCACCATGCCCTGTGACAGGGCCGCCACGAACGATCCACCCGAAAAGGCGAGATCCCAGAAAGCCCTATGGCGTGCGTCCCGCCAGCGAAACTCGAAGGCGACGCCGCGAAAGACGAGTCCAAGCAGCATGGCGATGATCAGGGGATAGGTGGCCGGCAGGATGATCGCATAAGCCAGCGGGAAAGCAGCGAACAGGCCGCCGCCGCCCAGCACCAGCCATGTCTCGTTGCCATCCCACACCGGCGCGATCGAGTTCATCGCCCTGTTTCGCCCCTCTCCCACCTGAAAGGTTGGAAAGAGAATACCGATGCCCAGGTCGAAACCATCCATCACCACATAGGCGAACACGCCGAAGGCTATGATGAAAGCCCAGATCACCGTCAGGTCGAAATTGACGCCCATGTCAGCGGTCCTCCTTGCCGAGCGCGCCATGTGCAGGCGCAGGCGTGATCCCGGCCGACCGGATCGGCCCTTCGCTCTCGTGCTCGATGCCCGGCTCATGCGGCACTGGCGCCTTGCTCATCAGTCTGAGAACGTACCACGTTCCGATCGAGAAGCAGGCGAAGTAGACGACCACGAACGCCAGCAGCGATGCCCCCACAGCAGGCGCGGCCAGCGGCGAGGCGGCATCGCGGGTACGCAAAAGGCCATAGATCACGTATGGCTGGCGGCCTACTTCGGTGGTCACCCAGCCGGCGATCACCGCCACGAAGCCGGATGGGCCCATCAGGATCGCCGCCCGGTGCAACCATCCCCAGTCATAGAGCTTGCCGCGCAGCCGCCCGATCAGGCTCCACAGGCCCAACCCCAGCATCGCGAAGCCGATCGCAACCATCACGCGAAACGCCCAGAACACCACGCCCACCGGCGGCTGGTCGGCCAGCGGCACGGTGTCCAGTCCCTTCAGGGGGGCATCAAGGCTGTGTTTGAGGATCAGCGAGGATAGCTTTGGCACCTCAAGCGCATAATCCATGCGCTGGGCCTTCTGATCGGAGATGCCGAAAAGGATAAGCGGGGCGCCGTCCGGATGGCTCTGGAAATGGCCTTCCATCGCCATGACTTTGGCCGGTTGGTGCTCAAGCGTGTTCAGCCCGTGGGCATCGCCCATGAAAATCTGTACCGGCGCAACCAGCGCGGCCATCCACATCGCCATCGAGAACATCTTGCGAGCGTGGAGGTTTGTCCGATCCCGCAGCAGGTGCCAGGCACCGACGCCGCCAACAGCCAGCGCCGTCGTCAGGTAGGCGGCGATGACCGTGTGGACGAGCCGATAGGGGAAACTTGGATTGAAGATGATCGCCAGCCAGCTCGGCCCTGGCAGGAACTGGCCGTTGGCGCCCATCTCATGCCCCGCCGGCGTCTGCATCCACGAGTTGACGGACAGGATCCAGAACGCCGAGACGAAGGTGCCGGCGGCCACCATCAGCGTCGCCATGAAATGCAGCCTGCGGCCAACCTTCTCCATCCCGAACAGCATCACGCCCAGGAACCCGGCTTCGAGGAAGAAGGCGGTGAGCACTTCATAGGCCATCAGCGGCCCGATAACGGGCCCGGCCTTGTCCGAAAACACCGACCAGTTGGTGCCAAACTGATAGCTCATCACCAGCCCCGACACGACGCCCATCGCGAAAGCCACCGCGAAGATCTTCAGCCAATAGCGGAACAGGTCGAGGTACAACGACTTGCCCGTCTTCAGCCAAAGACCTTCCAGAACGGCGAGATAGCTCGCGAGGCCAATCGAGAAGGCGGGAAAGATAAAGTGGAAGCTGACCGTGAAGGCGAACTGCAGCCGCGCCAGAAGCAGGGCATCCAAGCCGTCGAACATCTGATCGTCCCCTTCTTTCGCCGCCGACCCATGCCACAAGCGGGCGAAATTGTATTACGAACGCCTTATATCTCGCAGGACTATCCTGCCGAAACCCGCGCCGCCATTGGGCAAATTGTCATGCCTTGGAAGACTCGCCTTTACCCCACCGGGCAAAGGGAACCAAGGCCGCACACGTGACTTTTCCGATGGACTGCCTTTACGCAGACGGGGAATGCGAACATGGACAAGTGCGTTCACTCTGAACTTTTACGTCGCCGCGCCATTCGCAGCGCGGCTTTCCCTCTTTGAGCCTCTTTCCGGACCGTCTTGAAGGCGGGTCACCCTATCCCCTTGGCGCCAGCTTCGACGGGCTGGGCGTCAACTTTGCCGTCTTCTCGGCCCATGCCGACGCTATCGAGCTGTGCCTGTTCGATCCGGCAGGCAAACGGGAAGTCGCCCGACTGTTTCTGCCCGAATGCACGGACGAGGTCTGGCACGGCTACCTGCCCAACGCCCGCCCCGGTTTGATTTACGGGTTTCGCGCCCACGGCCCCTACCAGCCGGAGAACGGCCACCGGTTCAATCCCAACAAGCTGCTGCTGGACCCTTATGCGCGGCGCATGCACGGCCAGCTGCGCTGGACCGACGCTTTGCACGGCTATCCGGTGCGCGGACGCAACAAGGATCTGGGCTTCGACCGCCGCGACAGCGCGCCAGCCATGCCCAAGGCCGTAGTCGCGCACGATTTCTTCGACTGGTCACAGGACCGCCGTCCCAACACGCCCTGGTCGAAGACGGTGATCTACGAAGCGCACGTCAAGGGCCTTACCAAGCTTCTGGAAGACGTGCCCCACCATGAGCGTGGGACTTTCGCTGCCCTGGCCCATCCGCGCGTGATCGATCACCTGCACAAGCTTGGTGTCACCGCGATAGAGTTGATGCCGATCCACGCTTTCACGCAGGACCGTTTCCTGCAGGAACGAGGTCTGAGGAACTACTGGGGCTACAACACGCTCAATTTCTTCACCCCGGAACCGGGCTATTTCGCCTCCGACGTGCAGGACGAACTGCGCGTGGCGGTGCGGCGCCTCCACGCCGCCGGTCTCGAGGTCATCCTGGATGTCGTCTACAATCACAGCTGTGAGGGCAGCGAGCTTGGCCCGACGCTGTGCTGGCGCGGGCTTGATAACGCTACTTACTACAGCCTTCTTCCCGACAATCCGCGCTATTGCCTGAATGAGACGGGCACGGGCAATACGTTCAACCTGGGACATGCGCGCGTCATCCAGATGGTGGCAGACTCGCTACGGTATTGGGCGACGTCCTACGGCATCGACGGGTTCCGCTTCGACCTGGGCCTGACGCTGGGCCGCACGCCGCATGGCTTCGATCCCAACTCCGGGTTCTTCGACGTGCTGCGGCAAGACCCGGTCCTCGGCCGGCTGAAGCTCATCACCGAGCCGTGGGACGTCGGTATGGGCGGCTACCAACTCGGCAATTTCCCGCCCGGTTTCGCCGAGTGGAATGACAGGTATCGTGACACCGTGCGGCAATACTGGCGCGGCGACGGCGGCCAGCGCGGTGATCTGGCGGCTCGCCTTTCCGGCTCCGCCGACATGTTCGACAGCCGTGCGCGGCGCCCTTGGGCCAGCCTCAACTTCCTGACCAGCCACGACGGCTATACCCTTGCCGATCTCGTTGCTTACGAGCACCGCCACAACGAAGCCAACGGCGAGGAAAACCGCGACGGGCACGACAACAATCACTCGCGCAATTGGGGGGCCGAAGGGCCGAGCGAGGATCCCGGCATCATCGAGACGCGCGACCGGGTACGCCGCTCGATGCTGCTCACCCTGTTTGCCTCGCTAGGTACGCCAATGCTGTGTGCCGGTGACGAGTTCGGACGCACGCAGAATGGCAACAACAACGCCTATTGCCAGGACAACGAGATCAGCTGGCTCGACTGGTCCATGCTGGAAACGGAGGCAGGTGCTGCGCTGAACGGTTTCACTGGCCGCGTTGCGGCGCTCCGGCGGCGCTATCCCGTGCTGCGCGCGGCAACCTTCCTAAATGGCCAGGATTCGCCAGGCTACGGCATAAACGACGTGGAATGGCGCGACGAGCGCGGGGAAATGCTGTCACCCGACGACTGGCACAACCCGGAAGGCCGCGCTCTGTCCATGCGGCGCGCGATCCGGCGGGAGGACGGTCGATTCGAGGCGGTAAACCTGCTGCTCAACGGCGGCGACGCCGCGATCAGCTTCACCCTCCCCCCGGATTTCCGCGAACGCGTGCTGCTGGTCGACAGCGCCCGTCCCGACGAGCCCGAGCAGTCTCTTGGCGAGGAGTACGAACTGGCGCCCCACTCTGCCGCTCTCATCTCCTCAATCTACGAATACGAGGCTTGATGACACTGTGGGGGCCAAGAGCCGCACCGGACGGAGCGACGCGTTTCGCGCTGTGGGCGCCTGCGCTTCCGTCCCTCACGCTGGAAATTCACGGCGCCCAGCCGCGCGCCATGGAGGCGGGTGCCGAAGGGTGGTTTCTTGTCGATGCGCCTGCATCTCCCGGCACCCGTTATCGGTTCGTGCTGCCTGACGGCACGCCGGTTCCCGACCCTGCGTCGCGCGCGCAGAGCGGCGGCGTGCACGGTTGGAGCATGGTCCTCGATCCTGCCGCCTACGAATGGAAAACACCGGACTGGCGGGGCCGCCCGTGGCACATGGCCATTATCCAGGAAGTCCATCCCGGCCTCGCCGGCGGCTTTCGCGCCTTGGCGGCAGACCTGCCCCGGATCGCCGCACTGGGTATCACCGCTATCGAGCTGATGCCCATCGGCGCTTTCCCCGGCGCGCGTAACTGGGGCTACGACGGCGTCCTGCCTTTCGCCCCTGCCGAAAGCTACGGCAACCCGGACGATCTGAAGGCACTTGTCGATACCGCCCACACGCTGGGCCTGATGGTCCTGCTCGACGTCGTCTACAATCACTTCGGGCCGGACGGAAACTACCTCGGCGTCTATGCCCCGCCCTTTTTTCATGAAGACAGCCCGACACCCTGGGGCAACGCCGTTGCCGTCGATGAGCCCGCCGTCGCCGCGTTCTTCATCGAAAACGCGCTGATGTGGCTTGAGGAATTCCATTTCGACGGGCTGCGCTTCGATGCTGTCCACGCGATCTGCAACGACGCCTTCCTTGACCGGCTTGCGGTGACGATACGGGAGCGCATAGGTCCGGACCGGCACATCCATCTGATCCTGGAAAACGAGGCCAATCAGGCGGAGAGGCTCGGCCCAGGCCTCTACGATGCACAATGGAACGATGACTTCCACAACGTGATGCATGTGATCCTGACGGGCGAATCGGAAAGCTACTATGCCGACTTTTCCGAAGAGCCCACGCAGCGCCTTGCCCGGTGCCTGTTCGAGGGCTTCATCTATCAGGGCGATCCTTCGCCCAACCATGACGGCAAAACGCGCGGCACGCCCAGCGCGCATCTGGGGCCAACGGCGTTTGTCGCTTTCCTCCAGAACCATGACCAGATCGGCAACCGCGCTTTCGGCGAGCGGCTGACCCAGCTTGTCGATCCACCGCGACTGCGGGCAGCGACAGCGCTGTTGCTGCTATGCCCGCAGATCCCGCTACTTTTCGCCGGTGATGAGGCGGGATCAGAAAGCCCGTTTCTGTTCTTCACGGACTTTCAGGATGAACTGGCGGATGCAGTGCGCGAGGGTCGCCGCCGCGAATTCACCAAATTCGCGGCGTTCCGAGATGAGGTAACGCGCGCACGGATTCCCGATCCCAACGATCCACATACGTTCGCTTCGTCGTATCCCCTTCCCGGCCCAGATGCCGAAGGCTGGCAGAGACTGTATCGCGACCTGATCTCCCTGCGCCGCCGCCACGTAGTCCCGCGCCTTCCGGGCACGCGTTCCGCAGGCACCGAAGTCATCGGCGAGGGCGCGGTTCATTCCGCATGGATTCTGGGCGACGGCAGCCGCTTGAACATCTGCATCAACCTCGGCCCTGAAACCGCCGCCTTTCCCCCGGTTTCCGGAGATATCCTGTTCGCGCTTGGCGAGCCCGGCGCACCGGCAAGCATTGCGGTATGGTTATCATGATACCGCGCGCGACATACCGCCTGCAGTTCCACGCCGGCTTCACCTTTGAGGACGCCCGCAGGATCGTCCCCTATCTCGATCGACTAGGCATCAGCCACATCTACGCATCCCCGATCACGACTGCAGCGCCCGGCTCGATGCACGGCTACGACGTCGTCGATCCTTCGCGCGTGAACCCGGAGCTCGGCGGCGAAGAGGGCCTAAGGGCTCTCGCCGCGGACCTGCGCGAGCGTTCCATGGGCCTGATCATCGACATCGTGCCCAATCACATGGGCGTCGCCGGAGATACAAACCCCTGGTGGCTCGACGTACTGGAACACGGCGCCGAAAGCCGTTTCGCCCGGTACTTCGACGTGGACTGGCAGCGCCAGCTTGTCCTGCCAGTGCTGGGGGCGCCGCTGGATGAGGTCATCCACGCCGGTGACCTGTGCCTTATCGAACAGGACGGCATTCCCGCACTGCGCCTTTACGGCAACGTCACCTATCCACTGCGGGCAGACGATCCGGTGCGTACCGCTATGGATCCGTCAGCCTATTCGGCCGAGACGGACACGGGCCGCGCCGCCCTGACCGCGCTATGCGAGCGGCAGCATTACCGCCTCACCTTCTGGCGCGCGGCAAACGACCTGCTCAACTGGCGGCGCTTCTTCTCGATCAACGAACTGGCAGGCTTGCGCGTCGAGGATGACACCGTTTTCGAGCTGACGCATGCGCTCTACTTCGATCTGTTCACCAAGGGGCTGATTGACGGCGTGCGCGTCGATCATGTCGACGGCCTGACCGATCCTGCGGGCTATTGCCGCCAATTGCGCCGCAGGTTCGAGGAAATCGGGCAAGGGCGCCGCGCCTACATCGTGGTCGAAAAGATTCTCGCCGCCGACGAGAAACTGGCGCCGGATTGGGACATCGATGGCACCAGCGGCTATGACTTCATGCGCGAGATGGCGCAGGTCCTCCACTCTCCGGAAGGCATTCCCTCACTCCGCCGGCTCTGGACCGAAATAAGCGCAAGGCCTGGAGACTTCGAGCAGGAGGCGGCCACTTCACGCGCCGACATTCTCGACTGGCAGTTCGAGGGGCAGCTTGCTGCGTGCGTATCCGCCTTCCATGCACTCGCCGCTGCTGAAGGCGACGGATGGATCACCGCCGGGATGCTGCGCCGCGCGCTCCAGGGTCTGCTTCGTAAATTCCCGGTCTACCGGACTTATGGCAACGGCCTCGCTGCCCCGCAGGAAGACAAACGCTGGCTGGATCAGGCCATCGTCGCAGCCCGCCGCACCGCCCCGCCCGGTGAAGCACCTATACTGGACAGGATCGGCAGCTGGCTGTCCGGCAGCGGCACCGCGCATCCGGGCCTTTCCGCCGAGGCGGTGCGCCGGTTTCAGCAACTTGCTGCGCCGATAGCAGCAAAGGGCGTGGAAGATACGGCGTTCTACCGCCATTCGTCGCTGCTTTCGCTGTGCGACGTCGGTTTCGACCCTGCTCGCCCGGCGATTACGATCGAAACCTTTCATCGGACGATGGAGCGGCGCGCTGCGGTATTCCCGCACGCCATGCTCACCACCGCAACGCACGACCACAAGCGCGGAGAGGATGGCCGTGCCCGTCTTGCCGTGCTGAGCACTATTCCCGAAATATGGGAGGAGCATGCGCGCCGGTGGCTTGATCGCGCAGCTGAAATGGCGCCGGACGTCCATGAGGCCGATGCCTATGCGCTGCTGCAGACGCTCGTCGGCGCATGGGATGGGACGCCCCCCGCCGAACTGCTGCCGCGTCTTCATGGCTGGCAGGACAAGGCCTTGCGCGAGGCGCAGCTGCGATCGTCATGGGCGGCCCCGGACGAAACCTACGAGACGGCCTTTCGCAGGCTCGCGGACGCTCTGCTCCAGGATACCGGGCCTCAAGGCTTTGTCCCCACGTTCGAGGCATTCATGGCAAGCATCGCTCCTGCCGCGCTCGCCAACAGCCTGGCACAAACCGCATTGCGGTGCCTGCTGCCCGGCGTGCCTGACCTTTATCAGGGAGCGGAAGGCATGGACTACAGCATGGTCGACCCCGACAACCGCCGCGCCGTGGATCATGCCCGCTTCGCCGCGATGCTGGCCGCCCCTTCCGGTTCGGCCGAGGATGCCAAGCTCAGCCTCATCGCGGATCTGCTCGAAAGGCGCAGGCTCAGCCCCGACCTGTTCACCAGCGGCGACTATCATCCTGTTCCGGTCCATGGACTGCGCGCCGATCACGTCATCGCCTTTGTCCGCCGCTATGGCGGCATCACGATAACGTGCTGCACGGCTATCCGCCTTGGCGGGGAACTTGTGCGCGGAGGCGGGCCGATGCCCTCCGCCCGGTGGTGGGGCGATACGAAGGTCGAGATCGATGGCCGTCTGCAAGAGGCGGCGGAAATCTTTGAGGAAAGACCGGTACATGTCGAGTAATCCTGCCTTCCGGCCGATCCAGCTGTTAACTTCGGCACGTGGCTAGGGTATCGCCGGTTTCATGGAGCATCAGGCACTTGTCTTCGCGCTGATCGGCGTCCTTGGCATCGGCGCGCAGTGGATCGCATGGCGCACGGGGTGGCCCGCGATCGCACTCATGCTGGCCGCAGGCGTTATCGCCGGGCCGGTAACCGGCATCATCATGCCGGAACACAGCTTTGGCGAAATGCTGGAGCCGATGGTTTCGATCGCCGTCGCCATCATCCTCTTCGAAGGCGGGCTGAGCCTGAACTTTCGCGAGTTGCGCAAGACCGAGGGCGCAGTGCAGCGACTGGTGTTCGTCGGCGTACCAGTCGGATGGGCACTCGGGGCAGCCGCCTGCTACTATCTGGCAGGGCTGGTATGGCCGGTGGCGATCCTTTTCGCCGGCATTCTCGTCGTGACCGGTCCGACCGTCGTGCTGCCCCTGCTGCGACAGAGCAATGTCGCGGCGCGGCCACGTGCGATCCTGAAGTGGGAAGCGATCGTAAACGACCCCATCGGGGCGCTGTGCGCCGTGTTGACCTATGAGTATCTTCGCCGCTCCGATGAAGGAGGCACACTTCTTTCGGTCGTCCTGGCGCTGCTGGCGGCAGCCGTGGTGGCCAGCCTGATCGGCTATGCGACAGCCAAGCTGATTGCGTGGGCCTTTCCCCGCGGCCATGTGCCCGAATACCTGAAAGCGCCGGTCCTTCTTGTCGCAGTGATCGGGACTTTCGTGCTGTCGAACCTGATCCAGCAGGAGACCGGCCTGCTCGCCGTAACCGTGATGGGCATCGCGATCGCCAACATGCGGCTCGACAGCTTGCGGGACATCCACCCGTTCAAGGAAAACGTCACCGTCCTGCTGATCTCCGGCGTGTTCGTCCTGCTGTCCGCCTCGCTCGACCTTGAGGTGCTGCGCCAGTTCGAGTGGCGCTTCATCGCATTCCTGGTGGCGCTGCTGTTCCTGGTGCGCCCGGCGACCGTGCTGATCAGCCTAGCCTTCAGCAAAATTCCGTGGAACGAGCGCCTGTTTATAGCGTGGATCGCGCCGCGCGGCGTAGTCGCGGTGGCCATCAGCGGCCTGTTCGCGCTGCGACTGGACCTGCTTGGCTATGCCGATGGCAGCATCCTCGTCGCCCTTTCCTTCGCGGTGGTTACCGCCACCATCGTCGCCCATGGCTTCAGCATCCGCCACGTTGCGCGCTGGCTGAACGTCACGGGCGTCAGGCAGAAGGGCTTGCTCATCGTGGGCAGCAATTCCTGGAGCCTCGCGCTGGCCGATCAATTGCGCTCGCTAGACCTGCCGGTCACCATCTGCGACACCAGCTGGCAACGCCTGTCCGCTCCCCGTCAGGCTGGCATCCCCACCTATCATGGTGAGATCCTGGCCGAATCGACCGAGGAAAGGCTGGACATCACGCAGTTCCAGGTTCTGGTCGCGACATCGCAGAACGAGGCATACAACGCGCTCGTCTGCAACGAATTCGCGCCCGACTTCGGCCGGGATTCGGTGTATCAGCTCGGCGGCATGGGCAACGACGAAGACCACCGCAGCCTGCCCGAGGCGCTGCAAGGCCGCGCGATGTTCTCCTCCGGCATTGGCGTCGAAGGCATCATGGAACGCGAACGTGCGGGCTGGACCTTCCGCAAGACCCGCATAAGCGAGCAGTTCGCGTTCGCCGATGCGCAGGCGGCCCTGCCGGACGAGGCGGACATGCTGTTCCTGCTGCGCAAGGATGGCAAGATCCGCTTCTTCACCCACGCATCCCGCCCTGCCCCCCAGGCAGGAGACGTGATCGTATCCTACGGGCCGTCCCGCCATGCCGAAACGCAGCAGACGCGGCCCGCGCAGAAAAGAACGGAGGCAAGCGCATGAGAGCCGTGATACACATACCGTGGAACAGGGCTATGTTCATGGCGCTGGTGCTGGGGGCCTGCAATCAAACGGGGGACCCTGCCCCGCAAACGAGCGAGACGGCCGAATTGCCCTCGCCCGTGCCCAGCGCGGCAAGCTCCGAACCACGCAAATCGATCATAAGGCCCGATCTGGAAGCCACGCCGATCGCGGCGATCGAACTCAAGCCCATAGAACTGTCGGTCACTTTCGACGACAAGAGCGCGCAGCCGGACAAGGCTGCTCTGGCGGAACTCGACCGAATCATGACCACTCCTTCGTTTCAGGCGGGCGGGCCGATCATTCTGCGCGGACACAGCGATTCACTGGGATCGGACAAGAAGAACCTGGCCGCATCGAAAAAGCGCGCCGAGGCGGTCAGGGACTACCTTGAGAAAAAAGGTGTTTCGGCCGATCGGATGACCGTGGTGGCGCTGGGGGAAGGCCGTCCAATCGCTCCAAACCGAAAGTTGGACGGCTCGGATGACCCAGAGGGTCGGGCCAAAAATCGCCGCGTGGAAATCCTGGTAGAACTGCCTTCCTCCACTGCGGATGAACTTGATCCTGCAGCCAACGAAGACCCAGCGCCAAAACGCTGACGGGCACAACTTTCGCTGTCGGGCGTTTCTGCTGGAAACGTCATTAACGGTGATACCTTTGAAAAATTTGCCATTCCTTGCGGGTGTTGCCCTGCTGGCCGCTTGTTCGCAAAGCCCTGACAACCCGGCAGGCGACAACATGAGCGCGCCCGAGGCCTCGCCCGGGGACGAACTTGATTTCGTTTCGCAGCAGGGCGGCGAGGCAAATCAGCCGTCGATAAACCCTGTGTTCGCGGCACAGGTTGTGCTGGACCGGCTCGGCTTCTCGCCGCTCGTGGTGGACGGCAAGGAAGGCCCGGCTTTCAGCCTCGCCCTGCGAGGCTTTCAGCAGGCCAATGACCTGCCGGAAACGGGCCAGTTCGATGAGCCGACGAGAAAGGCGCTCGATCGTTTCGGGAATGTGCCACCGACCATCACCGTGGAGATTCCCGCCGCTTTCGCGCGTGGCCCTTTCGATCGCGATCTGCCGCGGGATTTATCCGACCAGGCGCGGTTCGAGCATCTGGGCTATCGTAGCATGACCGAGGCGCTGACCGAGCGGTTTCACACGACGCCTTCCACTCTGTTGGCCCTGAACGGTCCGAATACCCGGCTCGCCGCCGGCGCCAAGGTACGGGTGCCCAACATCGCCAATGTCGATCCGGACAAGACCGCCGACGACCCCAGGAACTGGCAGCGCACGCTCCAGCTTCTGGGTGTGTCCCCGAAACAGCCCGAGGCAGACAGGTTAGTCGTCGACAAATCGGATGGGGCGTTGCAGGTCTTTGACGCAGATGACAAGCTGATTGCGCAGTTTCCTGTCACGACGGGTAGTTCGCATGATCCGCTGCCCATCGGAGTGTGGACGGTGAAAGGCGTCGCCCGCAATCCAGACTATCACTACAATCCCGATCTCTTCTGGGACGCGAGCGACAGTGACGACGCCGCACGGCTCCCGCCCGGCCCGAACGGGCCCGTTGGGGTGGTCTGGATAGACCTTTCAAAACCGCATTACGGCATCCACGGAACACCGGAACCGCAGAATATCGGCCATACCGAAAGCCATGGCTGCGTGCGCCTCACGAACTGGGACGCGGCGCGGCTGGCGCAGATGGTATCACCCGGAACGAAGGTCATCTTCGAGCCGTAACCGGGCGATAAGGCGAACTGGACGTCTTTCGGTTGCCAGTAGCGATCGATACCTGCTGCCTTAGTCTTTCTTCTTGCCGCTGCCACTCCCGACGTCATCGCGCGGCTTGCCCTTGGTTGTGCGCTGGGCCGATGCCCGTGCGCCTTCCAGGACCGGCCCGCACGCCGCTGACTTGGCATCGCCGACATCGACGAAGGCGAAGAGGCCCGCGAGAGGTGTGGCGACGACGGCCAGACCGACGCCTGCGCCAGCGCGCGCCAGCAGTTCCGGCGAGAGCACCTGAAGCGACGGGCTGGCAAAACGACCACCCAGGCCGACCGGCGACTGACCGGAAAAGAGGCTGAACTTCTTTGCATCGGCGCGGAATGCCAGATCCACCGCCTCGGTATCGAAGCTGAACTTTCCGCGTCCGGTAATTACGTTCTTGCTGGTATCGATTAGCACCGGATCGGTCGCGGCGGTGCCATCCCGCACGGTGAAGGCGACGAGACCACAGTTGATCTTTACCGGCTCCTTCAGCTTGTCCTGGAACATCTTGTAGGCGAATGTACCCAGATCGAGTTCCGCAAGCTGGACATTGCGCGTCCACAAGGTGCCTTTGGGAATGACGAACGCAATCCGTCCGGAAGAAGCGGCGAGCGAATCGTGAATGGTGTCGCCGCGCCCCGAAAGGTCGATGCGTCCCGATATGGTGCCGGTCGTACCTGCCTCTGCGACACCGTATCCCGCGAGCAGGCGCGCCAGCGGCGTAGATGAAAGCCGCACGTCATAGCTGACGGCAGAGGGGCGCTTGCGGGTGTCGAAGATGAGGTCTGAAGCCACATCGCCGCGCGCCATCGAAAAGGTCAGCGGCGAGAGCGCCAACCGTCCCCGGTCGAGTTCCAGCTTGAGCGCGACGTTCTGAACCGGCACGCTCCTCGAACGAACAGTGCCGATCTTCCAGTCCAGCCCGGCGTCGAAACTCTGCATCGATTCCACCGGCAGGCTCGCATCGGGAAGCACGCGCTGCGCTCCAGCGCCGGTAGCCGCCGCCGCGGCGACGGCGCCCTTGTCTGCGACGATGTCAGGATTGTACCCTATAAATGGAGCGGCATCGATGATGTCGAGGCTTTTGGTGCGCATCGTCGAATCAAGACGAAGCCGCGCGGCATTGTCGATGGTCAGCGTCCCGGCAATGTCGGAATTGCCGAAAGTACCGGCCAGGTTGGTGAAGCGATAGATCTCGTCATCTTTCACCAGTTGCCCGCCGAGCCGATACCGACGGGTCTGCGGAATGGTGACGCCGATGATGCCTAGAAGCTCGGACAGGTCGCGCCCCTGCGCCGCCACTTTCAGCGGCACGCCTTCCACATCGGCAATCGAGGGCAGCTTGCCCGAAACATCGATGACGTTGTTTGCCGCCCAAGCACGCAGTTCGAGCGCATTGCCGCCGCGATTTGCTGTCTCGTTCGGCGACAGCAGCCGGGCTTCGACGCGGAAAGGCGTGCTGCGCAGCGTGCCGTCGCCACGCAGTCCCACGGCATTGCCGATGCGCGCGTCCTTCGAAAGGATGGGATCTACCGCAAGCTCGGCGACGAGCGGCATTCGTGGATCCAGATAGCGGACCCGTGTCGCCGTTACCTCGGCGCGGTCAATCCGCGGAAACTCAAGAGGTTCTCCGTCACCATCGCCAAAAGTCCAGGTGTTGCGCTTTCGGGCGGCATCCCATTCGAGATCGATCTGCGCGTCATCAAGGTCAAGCATATCGGCACGCCAGCGCCCGATCACGAGCGATAGGGGCGCGATACGTGCCTCGACACGGCGGGCTGCGAAAAGTTGGGGGCGTTCCGCCCAGGCCGGATTAGATATGTTCAGCTCCTCGGCAAGGAACTTGATCCGCAGGGGCGCGAAGTAGAGCTGGAAATCTCCGCCGACCTTCACCGAGCGCCCGGTGAGAGAGCTCGTCACACTCTCGAACGGGCTCTTGAGAAAGCGTCCCTTCGTGACGAACAGGATCAGCCAGACGGCGAATACGACGCCCAGCATGATCAGCGCGCCGTTGCGGATCCCGCGCAGGTACTTTTTGCGAAGCCGGGCGTGAGACTTGGGGGTCTCGCCATCAATCGTCGATGCCGCATCCATGATTCGCTCTATCGCTTGGAAGCGGGATTAGTTTCCTCGATGTCGGGCTGAAGGGCTCAATCCCGTTTTAGCGCCTCCGGCTTGTGCGCCGCCCGTTTGCCGTCTTCCGTCTCGACGATGAACTGGGGGGCATCTTTGGACGCCGCGACCTTATGGCCCTTGATGTGGGTGGGGCTGGTCACCTTTCTCACAACCTCGCCATGGGCTTCGCCGCCATGGCTGTTCCACTTTACCTTGTCACCGCAGCTCAGCCCGTTTGCCATTTCCATCGCTCCTGTCGTCTCCAAAGCAACGATCTGAGCTGCGTCACGTTCCGGAGAACCGCGACGGGTCGACCTGCCAATCACGCAGATTTTACGCGCATTCCGCTAGGCTGTGTGACTTTTTGTAAAAATGACGAACCAGACGCTGAATCGCGCGTTGGGAAGCAAAAGCGGTCGCCTGGGCAGGGAAATTCCGGCGAGGGCAATTTGCCGGGTCGTTCAGGGGGGCATTGTGCATCGCGTTTCAGCAATTTGGACGATCGTGCTGGCGGGTATGTTGGCCGGGTGCAATGCCCATCAGTCGGCGCTCGCACCCTTCGGCCAGGAAGCGCGCGAAACGCTTTGGCTCACGATCATCCTTGTCGTTGCTGCAACGCTCCTGTTCGCCGGGGTGATCGCAGTTTACATCAGGGCTGTCACCGCGCCCGAAGGCCGCCTCGACCATCGCGGCGGCATGCGGGTGGTGCTGTGGATGGGCGCCATTGGGCCTACCATCCTGCTGACCGTGCTGCTCCTATTTGCTCTACCGGCGATGCGGCCGCTGCCCAGCGAGCCGGAAGACCTGCGCATCCGGGTGGAAGGCGAGCAATTCTGGTGGCGGGTCGCCTACGATGACGGCAAGGCCGCGCCGCTGGTGACAGCCAACGAGGTGCGCATTCCGGTCGGCCGGACGGTCGCCTTCGATCTCGCGGCGACCGACGTGATCCACAGTTTCTGGATCCCCGGGCTGGCGGGGAAGATGGATATGATCCCCGGTCGCACCAACCGTCTCGTGGTCAAGGCGGAGAAGGCCGGTCGCTATCGCGGGGCCTGTACCGAGTTCTGCGGCCTCAGCCATGCCCTGATGGCATTTGATGTCATAGCGATGGACGCGGCAGAGTTCGACGGCTGGCTGGCGAATGCGCGCGCGGCTGCGAGCGGCAGCGAGATTGCACGAGCAGGCCACCCCGGCGCGGCGGTGTTCGACCGGTACGGCTGCGGCGCCTGCCATGCGATCGGCGGCACCGGGCACAACGGCAGGATCGGCCCCGACCTGACTCGCTACGGCGATCGGCTTTCGCTCGGCGCCGGGACGCTTGAGCCTACTCTGGCCAATACCGCTGCCTTCATTCGCGAATCCGGAGCGTTCAAACCCGGATCGCGGATGCCTTCCTACAAGGGAATGCCCGAAGACGATGCCCGAGCCGTGGCAGCTTATCTGGAAAGCCTGAAATGAGCCTTCACGAGCAGGACGACAAAGCCCTCCGCGAAGCGCAGGAAGAGCGGCTTCGTGCAGTTTGGGCACCGCCCAAGGGGCTGTTCCTGAAATGGTCCGACACCAACAACAACGCTGTCGGGGTGTGGTACACGCTGACGGCGTTCGTCTTCATGCTGTTCGCCGGGTTGCTTGGCGTGCTGATGCGCACCCAGCTGGCGGTACCGGAGAACGATCTCGTCGGCGCGGGCACGTTCAACCAGCTCTTCACGCTCCACGGCTCGATGATGATGTTCCTCTTCGCCGTGCCGATGTTCGAGGCGGTCTCGATCGTCCTGTTGCCACAGCTTCTGGGCGCCCGCGACCTTCCGTTCCCGCGTCTTTCAGCCTTCGGGTACTGGTCGTTCCTGTTGGGCGGCGTGTTCGTATCTGGATCGATCTTCTTCAACGCTGCGCCCGATGGCGGCTGGTTTATGTACCCCCCGCTGACCACTCGCACGGATCTTTCCGGTATCGGCGCCGATATCTGGATGCTGGGGCTTTCGTTCATCGAGGTCTCGTCCGTTGCGGCGGCGGTGGAACTGATCGTCGGCGTCCTGAAATGCCGCCCGCCGGGCATGCGGCTCAACCTCATGCCGCTCTACGCCTGGTACATCCTTGTCGTGGCGGTAATGATCCTGTTCGCGTTTCCACCGCTGATCGCCGGAGACCTGTTGTTCGAGATGGAGCGGCTGCTCGATTGGCCCTTTTTCGATGCCAGCCGGGGCGGTGACCCGCTGCTGTGGCAGCACCTGTTCTGGATCTTCGGACATCCAGAAGTCTACATCGTGTTCCTGCCTTCTATCGCCCTCTTCGCGATGCTGGTTCCCACTTTCGCCAAACGCCATCTGCTCGGCTATCCTTGGATCGTGCTGGCGGCGGTGGGAACGGCATTCCTCTCGTTCGGGCTGTGGGTCCACCACATGTTCGCAACGGGCCTGCCCAAGATCAGCCTGGCATTTTTCTCCGCCGCTTCCGAGGCGGTGGCCATCCCCACGGCAGTGCAGATATTCGTCTTCATCGCGACGATCTGGGCTGGCCGGGTCACGTGGTCGACGCCGATGCTCTACGCCACCGGCAGCCTGGCCATTTTCGTGATCGGCGGGCTGACCGGAGTGATGGTCGCCGTCGCCCCGTTCGACTGGCAGGCCCATGACACTTATTTCGTCGTCGCCCACCTGCACTACGTGCTGATCGGCGGCACGCTGATGCCGCTATTCGCCGGGCTGTATTATTACTGGCCGCTGATCACCGGCAAGCTGCTGTCGGACAAGCTAGGCCGCATCGCGTTCTGGCTGCTCTTCGTCGGCACCAACCTGTGCTATTTCCCGATGCACCTGATGGGGCTGGAAGGCCTGCCGCGCCGGGTGTTCACTTATCCGGCAGAACTGGGGCTTGGCGGGCTGAACCTTGCGTCCACCATCGGCGCCTATCTGATCGCGGCGGGAGCGGCGGTGATCTGCGTGGACATTGCCCTTTCCCCCCGCCGCCCGAAGGCAGAACGCAATCCGTGGGGCGCGGGAACCCTGGAGTGGCTGGCCCACCCGCAAGACGAGCACTGGGGCATCCGCTCCATCCCCCTTATCGAAAGTCGCTATCCGATCTGGGATCAGAAGGACTTCGTGAAGAAGGTAGACGAAGGCCGCTTCTTCCTTCCAGATGCCGAGGAAGGGCGGCGTGAGACGATCGTGACCACCGTGCTCGACGCCCGCCCGCTCGCCGTGATCCGGCTCGGCACGCCAGGCTGGAAGCCGATGCTGACCGCCTTCGCGCTGGGCGGTGTGTTCATCCTCACCACCTATCACCTCTACTGGCCGGCTCTCGTCTCCGGCGTCCTGACGCTGGCGATGGTGCTGTGGTGGCTGTGGACCGGAACCGCCGAAATTCCCGAAAAACCGTGCAAGGCGGTGGGTCACGGCTTGGAACTGCCCCTCTACCTGTCCGGCTCCTCGGCGCCCGGCTGGTGGGCCATGTTCATCACCATGATGGCCGACGCCACGGCCTTTTCCGGACTGGTCTTCGGGTACTATTTCTTCTGGACCAAACACCCCGACTTCCCGCCGCAAGAACTGGCGAGCAGCCCCGGCGTGATGTGGCCGATGATCGCCCTGGTGATCGGGCTGGTCAGTTGGCTGCTGACAGTGGGCGCGCGTGAAACCAATGCGCGCGGCAAGGCAGGCACGGCGCGGGGCCTGCTTATCCTGGCTGTTGCCGCCAGTGCGGCCAGCGGCGTTGCCGGGCTGGCCGGGCCGTGGCTTTCCGGCATGGACCCCACGGTCCATTCCTACACCGCGATCGTCTGGGTGCTGACCGTCTGGACGAGTTTTCACGCGCTGGTTGCAGTGATCATGCAAGCTTACGTGATCGCACGGGGCCTGGCGGGACGGATGACACCGAAGCATGACGCCGACTTGCGCAATGTGACGGTTTACATGCACTTCTTCGCGCTGACCGTGATCGTTACGTACCTGACGCTCGGCCTGTTCCCGGAGGTGGCGTAATGGACGAGCCCAAGGAACTGCACGAGCGGCTGAAAGTCACCCTGTGGACGCTGATCGTGCCGCCAACGGCATGGGCAGGGCATTTCCTCTTCTCCTACCTGTGGGCGGCGATATCCTGCGCCAAGGTGGGCGAGTTCGCGACATTTCCGACGCTGTTCGTGATCGGCACGGTGCTGGCGCTGATCGTCATCGCGCTTTCCGGATATATTGCGCGGCGGCAGGCCCGCACCCCCGGCGATCCGCCTCCGCACCAGCAATCCACGCGGATCGATCGCATCCGGTTCGTCGCCAAATCCACCATGCTGCTCGCCGGACTGAGTTTCGTTGGCGTCATCTACACCGCGCTGCCAGTCTTATTCCTGAGGGAATGCACGTGAGACGCGTCATGCTTCTTGTGGGGCTGGCGTTGGTGCCGGCTGGCTGGACGCTCGCACGGCTGGGCATGACCGGGCACATGGCTGGACACATGGCGCTGGTCGCCGTGGCCGCCCCCTTGATCGCCTTTGGCATTACTGGCACCCGCGCCGATCCCGCCGGTCGTTGGCCTCGGCTAGTCACCCCGATGGCGATGATGCTGCTGGAACTCGTCACGGTATGGGGCTGGCATCTGCCGGCTATGCGCAATCTCTCGCACCAGCTAGCACCGGCGATGATCATCGAGCAGGCGAGCTTCCTCGTCGCCGGCGTTCTGCTGTGGAGCGCGGTGGTGCATGCCAGCAATCGTGCGGCGGGCATTGGCGCCCTGCTGCTCACCACGATGCACATGACGCTGCTAGGCGTGCTGATCGGCCTTGCTCCGCGCCTGCTCTATCACGCAATGCCGGGTGCACCGTTCGGGCTCGATCCGCTCGCCGATCAGCAGATGGGCGGCGCCGTGATGCTGGCGATCGGCGCTGGCAGCTACCTGGCAGGAGGTCTGGCACTGCTGGCGGGCCTGCTGCGGCGCGAACCGGAGAAGGTACAATGACCGTCCGCATCACATGGAAGCGCGCAATTGTCACCGTTGTGGCGCTGGCTGCGGCAGGGATTCTCTTCGCCTGGTCCGGCCTGTTCCAGATCGCCGCGTCGTCCGGTCACTGGAAGATCACCGACTGGTTCCTGCACTGGACGATGCAGAACTCGGTGCGCACTTACAGTGCATTCCAGACACCCGAGGAAGTCTCCTCCAGGACCGGCCTCATCAGCGCGGCGGGGCATTTCCAGCAAGCTTGTGCGGTGTGCCACGGCGCGCCCGGTACGGCGCCCTCACCTATTATGCAGGCCGCGACACCGCCCGCCCCCGATCTGGCCAAAACGGTGGGACACTATACCGACCGCGAGTTGTTCTGGATCGTTCAGCACGGGGTGAAATACACCGGCATGCCCGCGTGGCCGTCGCAGGACAGACCGGACGAGGTGGCTCGCATGGTCGGCTTCCTGCGCCGACTGCCGCAGATGGATGTGCGCGAGTACCGCGCGCTGACCCTGTCCACGCCGGTCAGCACGGTTCCCGGCCTGTCCTCCGGCACGCTGGAAAGCTGCACCGGATGCCACGGCACTGACGGGATGGGGCGCGGGCAGGCGGACATTCCGGTGCTCGCCGGGCAGAAGGAAGGTTTTCTGCTGGAGGCGCTACGCCTCTACGCTTCGAAGAAGCGTGCCAGTGGACCGATGCAGTTTGCCGCCTCGACACTGGACGAAACCGAGATGCGCGCCCTCGCCCGCCACTTCGCGGCCATGCCGGGGTTGAAGGATGCACCCCTGCCGCAGAGCCACCCGATCATCTCCCAAGGCTTGCCCGCAAAGCAACTTCCCGCCTGCGCAAGCTGCCACGCCCCCGGCAAGGGTGCCCCGCTGATCGGCGGACAGCGCGCGCTCTACATGGCAGACCGGCTGCGTCTCTGGCACGGTGACAAGACTGTGGTCGACGTGGAGAAGCCGCAACTGCCAATGCCGGTGATCGCACGGCGCATCCCTGAAGGCGAAATAGATCCGCTGGTAAAGGTCCTCTCCGGGAAGCGGTAGAGCCCGGTCATGCAAAGCTAGACATGCTCCCCTCGAATGGAACATAATGAGAACATAGTTTCCTGATTCGAGATTCGTCCAACCATGCGCCGGGATCATGCCCTAGCTCTTTCATCGCTTGCTTCTTCCTCTTCCGCCCAGCCTGCGGAAAAGGATTTTCCCGTACTCGGGGCAGGGCAGCTGCATGAAATCCATGCCGCCTGCCATGCCATGGCGGCAGCGATGGCCTTTGCCCTTGGCATCATGGATCATGTGGGAGGCAAGCCGATCCTGCTCGCCCGCTGCGCGCCGCGCCGGCAGCCACGCATGCGGCTCTATGGCGAGGGATTGGCCGCGCTGGGCGTTGATCCCGCCCGTCTGCTGATCGTCGAGACGCAGGACGAACGCGCCCTGTTGCAGGCCGGGCTCGATGCCGCGCGCTGCGGCGGCCTTGCCTCCGTGCTGCTGGAAACATGGGGCGCGCTGCCCCGCTATGACCTCACCGCCAGCCGCCGGCTGGTACTGGCGGCGGAACGATCGGGCACATCGGTGATAGTGCTGCGCGCCGAGGCCGAGCCTCGCGCCAGCGCCGCGCATACCCGCTGGATAGTACGGAGCGCGCCGTCCAGCCCTCTCGCCGCCAACGCTCCCGGTCTCCCTGCCACCGAGGCGGAGCTATCGCGTCGGCGCGGCGGCCCTTCTGGGCTGCGCTGGAGACTGGAACGAAGAAAAGAAAGCGAAGGATATTTTCATGCGCAGCGCCTCGATGCCGCGCCGCTATCTGGCGCTATGGTTTCCATGGCTGGCGTGCGAGCGAGTGAAACGGAAGAAGCCAGAGTGCTCTATGCCTTTGGTGCTCGCCTTGCGCATCAGGAACGCCCTGCGGCTCTCGGCGGTCGACGCCGGGGCCCGGCGGCAGGGCCTGCAGCCGGGGATGACGCTGGCGGACGCCCGCGCACGCTGCCCCTCGCTGGTGAGCCTGCCGCACGATCCGCAGGCCGATCTGCGTGAACTGGACCGTCTGGCCGCCGCCATGCTGCGCTTCACGCCCATCGCGGCGGCCGATCCGCCGGACGGAGTGATGCTCGACATCACCGGCTGCGCGCATCTGCACGGGGGCGAGACAGCACTGGCCCGCAAGGTGGTGAGTGAGGCAGGCTACACTTCGCGGCATGCCCTCGCAGACCATGCCGCTGCGGCACGCGCGCTGGCGCGTCATGGCGCCATGGGCGAAAGCAAGGATGTCCGCGCCCTGCCGATCGCCGCGCTGGAACTGCCCGCCGATGCCCATGACGGACTGCACCGCGCCGGCCTTGCCACCCTGGGCGATCTGGCGGCGCAGCCCATGGCCTCGCTTGCCGCCCGCTTCGGCCAGGAGACCGTGGACAGGCTGCGCGCGGTCCTGGGCGAGCGGGACAGCCCCCTCGTTCCGCTCCGCTCCTCCACCCCCCTTCGTGCGAAGGCCCGCTTCGCCGAACCCATCGCCCGTACCGAGCACGTGCTTGATGTGATCGAGACGCTGCTGGCAGATATTTCCCGGCAGATGGAGGTGCGCCAGCTCGGCGGGCGGCGCTTTGTCGTCAGGCTGGAGCGTACCGACGGCGCCCGGCGCGAACTGGCGGTCGAAACCAGCCTGCCCAGCCGCGATCCGGCGCGGATCATCCGGCTGTTCCAGGAACGGATCGACCACCTTGCCGATCCGCTCGATCCCGGTTTCGGCTTCGACGCAGTGGCGCTTGCCGTCACCCGCAGCGATCACCTGCCCCCGGCCCAGACCGCCATCGCAGGGGAAGAAACTGCCGAAAGCGATGGTGTGGCCGCGCTGATCGACCGGCTTGCCACGCGCATCGGTCCCGGCGCGATCAGGCGCCTGCACCCGCGCGACACCCATATTCCCGAGGCGGCGCAGCTTTTCCTCCCGGCATTGCGCTCCGCGCCGGCACGCTGGCCCGACTTTGACGGCCAGCAGCCCCGACCATTGCTCCTGTTCGATCCGCCCCAGCCGGTCACCGCTCTCGCCAGCGTTCCCGACGGTCCGCCCCAGCGGCTGCGTTGGCGCGGCCACCTGCACAAGGTGGTGCGCGCCGAAGGGCCAGAGCGGATCGCCGCCGAATGGTGGCACTGCGCCGATGGTCACAAGCCCGGCTCAGGTTGCCTGACCCGCGATTATTACCGGATCGAGGACGAGACAGGATGCCGTTACTGGGTATTCCGCCACGGCCTTTTCGATGAGACCGGGGAGCCGTGCTGGTACGTCCACGGTCAGTTCCCGTGAGTGCGTTTGCATGAGTGCGCCGTTTTATTTCGAGCCGGTCGCGGCCACCGCCTACAGCTTCCTGCGCGGTTCTTGCGCGCCCGCCGACATGGTGGTGCGCGCCCATGCGCTGGGCATGGCAGGCATCGGCATCGCCGATCGCAACACGGTGGCCGGCGTGGTGCGCGCGCATGATATCTGGCAACGCGCCGGCTTTCGTGAGGACGGCTTCCGCCTGATCGTGGGTGCGCGGCTGGTCTTTGCCGACGATACCCCGCATATCGCCGCCTACCCCGTCGACCGGGCAGGATGGGGGCGGCTCACGCGGCTGCTCACGCTCGGCAACCGGCGCACCGAAAAAGGCGAGTGCGAGCTGCGCCTGCCGGACCTGCTGGACCATGCCAAGGGCCTCGCGCTGATTGCCATGGACGGCGCGCCGGACCTGCTCGCGGCAATGCGCGAGGCGACACCGCATGTCTGGCTGGCCGCGCGCATGCCCCGCACCGGGCGCGATGCGCGCGAACTGGCTGCCCGCATGGATCTTTCGACCAGAACAGGCGTCCCGCTGATCGCCACCAACGATCCGCTCTATGCCGCACCGGAGAACCGGGCACTGCACGACGTGATGACCTGCATCCGTGAAGGCACAACCATCCACGCCGCCGGGCGCAGGCTGAATGCCAATGCCGAGCGGCACCTCAAGCCTCCCGCGGAAATGGCGCGCCTTTTCGCTCCTTGCCCGCAGGCTCTGTCCGCCGGGGCGGGCCTGCTGGACACCATCGGCTTCACGCTGGACCAGCTGCGCTACGAATACCCGCATGAGCCGGTCCCTCCCGGCCAAACCCCCCAAGGATGGCTGGAACATCTGGTGGAACAGGGCGGACTGGCCCGGTTCTCCGACGGCCTGCCCGCGCGATATCGCCGCACACTGGACGAAGAGTTCCGCCTGATCCGCGAGAAGAATTACGCCCCCTACTTCCTCACCGTGCATGACATCGTCGCTCATGCCCGATCTCGCAATCCGCCGATTTTGTGCCAGGGACGCGGCAGCGCGGCCAATTCGCTGGTCTGCTATTTCCTCGGCATCACGCCGATCGATCCGGTAAAACAGCAGCTTCTGTTCACTCGCTTTCTGTCCGAAGCACGCGATGAACCGCCGGACATCGACGTCGATTTCGAACATGAGCGCCGCGAAGAGGTGATCCAGCACATTTACGAACGCTATGGCCGCGACCGTGCCGGGATTGCCGCTACGGTAATTCATTACCGCCAGCGCAGCGCGATCCGCGAAGTCGGCAAGGTTCTCGGCCTGACCGATGATGTGACGGCGCGCCTTTCGGGCACGATCTGGGGCAGCTGGGGCAAGGGCGAACTGCCCGAACAACGGCTGGCCGAAGCCGGTTTTGACACCGCCAATCCCGATCTGGCGCGTCTGCGCGATCTGGTGGGACAGCTGCTGGAGCTTCCCCGTCACCTCTCGCAGCATGTCGGCGGCTTCGTGCTCACCAACGGCCGGCTCGACGAACTGGTGCCGATCCACAATGCCGCCATGCCGGATCGCACCTTCATCGAGTGGGACAAGGACGACATCGATACCTTGGGCCTGATGAAAGTGGACGTCCTGGCGCTCGGCATGCTCACCTGCATTCGCAAGTGCTTTGACCTGATACGGGAACATGGTCTTGGCGATTACGCACTCGCCACTGTCCCGCATGATGACGAACCCACGTTCAGGATGCTCCAGCGGGCGGATTCCATGGGCACGTTCCAGGTCGAGAGCCGCGCGCAGATGTCGATGCTGCCGCGCATGAAGCCGAAGGAACTGTACGATCTGGTGATCCAGGTTGCGATCGTGCGGCCCGGCCCGATCCAGGGCGGCATGGTCCACCCCTACCTGCGCCGCCGCAACGAAGAGGAGGATGTCGAATTTCCCGGTCCGCCGGGCAACCCCGACGAACTTCATGAAGTTCTGGGCCGGACGCTGGGCGTACCGCTGTTTCAGGAACAGGCGATGAAGCTGGCAATCGTCGCGGCCCGCTTTACCCCTGCCGAAGCCGATGGCCTGCGCCGCGCGATGGCGACGTTCCGCCGCCACGGCACGATGCCGAAATACGAAGCCATGCTGATCGAAGGGATGGTCGCGCGTGGCTACCAACGCGATTTCGCCGAGCGCTGCTTCGAGCAGATCAAGGGCTTCGGCGATTATGGCTTTCCCGAAAGCCACGCGCAGGCTTTCGGGTGGCTGGCCTATGTCTCCAGCTGGCTGAAGTGCAACTATCCCGCTGCCTTCACCTGCGCGCTGCTCAATAGCCAGCCGATGGGCTTCTATGCCCCTTCGCAACTGGTGCAGGATGCCCGCGCTCACGATGTGGCTGTGCGCCCGATCGATGTTGGCGCCAGCCTGTGGGACTGCACCCTCGAAGGCGAGCATGTGCTGCGCCTCGGCCTGCGACAAATCGGCGGCTTCCGCAAGGAATGGGCGGAAAGGCTGGGCGAAGTTCGCAAGGAACGGCCGTTCGTGGATATTCAGGATCTGGCCAGCCGCACCGGCCTGCCCGCACGGGCGATGACGCTGCTTGCCGATGCCGACGCGCTCGGCTCATTGGGGCAGAGCCGCCGGCAAGCCGGCTGGGAAATGCGCCGCCTTCCGCCCAGGCAATTATCCCTGTTCGCGGCCATGGAAGCCCCCGAACTCGCCGCCGAGCCCGATGCCGCCCTACCCGCCATGCCTTTGTCGGAAGAGATCGTCGCCGATTACCAGACGCACCGTCTTTCGCTGAAAGGCCACCCGATGCAGTTCCTGCGCGGGCAACTTGCCGCCGAAGGCGTGCTGAGCTGTGCCGAGGTCAATGCCGCGAAGGACGGCGCGCGGGTGCGCTGCGCCGGCGTTGTGCTTGTGCGCCAGCGGCCCGGCAAAGGCAACGCGGTGTTCATCACCATCGAGGACGAGACGGGAATCGCCAACGCGCTGATGTGGGCGCGCGATTTCGAGCGGCAACGCCGCCCGGTGATGGCCGCGCGGCTGGCCGAGATCCATGCAGAGGTCCAGCGCAGCAAGGAAGGCGTGGTCCACTTGATGGCGGCGCGGCTGATTGATCGCTCCGAATTGCTGTCACGCCTTGACGCCGCGCTTCCCGCCGATCTCAAGGATGCACCGCCGCCCGATGCCCGCCGCCATCCGCGCAACGTGCGCGTCCTGCCCCGCTCGCGGGACTTTCACTAGGCCGAGCGACAGGATTTAGAGCAAGTGCCCGGTGCGGTCGCGCTTGGTCTCGAGATAGCGGGCATTATGCGGATTAGCAGGCAACTGGTGCGGCACCCGCTCTGTCACAGCCACGCCAAGCTCGCTCAGCGCCTCTACCTTGGCCGGATTATTTGTCATCAGCCGGATCGCGCGTACGCCCAACAGATCGAGCATCCGCGCCGCAACTGGAAAGTCACGCGCTTCGGTGGGCAATCCCAACCGGTTGTTGGCATCCACGGTGTCGAATCCCTGATCCTGCAGGCGATAGGCGCGCAGCTTGTTGATGAGGCCGATCCCACGCCCTTCCTGACGCAGATAAAGCAGCACACCCCATCCGCCCGCGTTTGCCTCGTCCGCCATTGCCCGCAGCGCAGCGTCCAGTTGCGGGCCGCAATCGCATTTCAAACTGCCGAGAATGTCGCCGGTCAGGCATTCGGAATGGAGCCGCACCAGCGGCGCCCGGCCGCCATTGCGCTCGCCGATCACCAGCGCGACATGCTCGCGCAGATCGTCGAGCGAGCGGAAAGCGACGATCTCGGCATCCTCGCAGGCCGCGATGGGCAGCCGGGCGCGGGAGGCAATCTCCAGACGGCGCGTGTCCTTCCATTCCGCCAGGTCGGCACTCGATACCTGCTGCACCTCTCCCGCCAAGGCGGGCTCCACCAGGAAGGCCGGAAGAATGCCCGCCAGGCGCGCCAGTTCCATAGCCGCGCGCGCCGTTTCCAGATCTCCGATCGGCTCGGCCGCAAACGGACCCTTCATCGGATTGGCCAGGTCCAGCGCAGGATCGGCCACCGCACGCGCCGTTTCCAGATCGAAGGGAACGGCAGCGCGGATGAGAACCGGCGCTTCCGGCACGGCTGCGTCGCGCTGGTTCGCCAGCTTCAAGGTAAACGCGCGCGCGGCCGAGATCAGCATTCGCCCAGCCTGCACCCCGGCAGCAAACCCGGTTTCGGCGGGAAGCAGCACGGCACCCTCGCCCATCCGGATCGGCCAGCCATGCCGTAACGCGTCGAGCGCGAGCGCCACCCTGCGCGCACCCGCCGAGGGCATCAAGGAAGATGGCCCGCTCAGAGCTCGAACTCGGTGATCAGCGGCACATGGTCGCTGGGCTGTTCCCAGCGCCGCGTCTCCTCGACGAAGCGGTGCGCGCGCGCCTGGGGGGCCAGATCGGGCGAGGCCCACATATGATCGAGCCGCCGGCCCTGGTCCTTCTGTCGCCAGTAACTGCGATAGGACCACCATGAGTAATTGCGAACCGGCGCGGGAATGAACTCTCGGCCCAGATCGACCCAGCCATGCGCGTCACGGAAACGGCCCAGCGTCTCCACCTCGATCGGGGTGTGACTGACCACCTTCAGCAGCGCCTTGTGATCGTAGACGTCGCATTCGAGCGGGGCGATGTTGAAGTCCCCGACGATCAGCGTCGGCCGGTCGATCTTGTCCGCCCAGCGCGTCATCCGCTCCAGAAAGTCCAGCTTCTGGCCGAATTTGGGATTGACCTCGCGGTCGGCGATGTCGCCGCCCGCGGGAATGTAGACGTTCTCGAGGATCATGCCCCTGCCTGCGCCGTGCAACTCCACGCCGACATGGCGCGCCTCGCCGTTGTCCTGCCAGTCATGTCGGCTGAAGTCGGTGAAGGGCACCTTCGATACCGTGGCTACGCCGTGATAGCCCTTCTGCCCATGGATCGCCCGATGCGTGTACCCGAGCCGCTCGAACATCTCGTGCGGGAACAGGTGCTCGGCTACTTTTATTTCCTGGAGGCAAAGCACGTCGGGCGCCTGCTCCGTCAGAAAGCGCTCCACCTGATCGATGCGCAGGCGGACGGAATTGATGTTCCAGGTAGCAATCTTCATTCCGCTGCCTTTAGGCATCGTATTGCCGAATTGCCATAGGTGCGCGAGGCGCAGACGGATGCGGCATACAGAAAACCCTCGAGCCGGGGGCAGAGGCTCGAGGGTTCCTGTAAGCGTTCGTCACGCTAGTATCAGCCGGCAGGTTCAAGAGACGTGGGCAACAGGGGGGAAAACCCGTCTCAAGCCGTGCTGACCCAGCCAATCTAGGATCGATCGCCTTGCTGGCAAGTGAACGACATCGAGTAAATTGTCGCAACTCGTCGCTAGCCGGCCACGCTCTGCGACAGAACGGTACTCTCTATCGACGAGTTTTCCGGCGGGGGTCATTCCACCTGAAGTCGTTGTCGCTGACAGGTACGCCGTACCGCTGGTTGGTGAGAGATATCGTCGTGCGCTGATTCTGCGAATCGAGTGCGACCCAATAGCTAAGTTCGAGTCCGCCGGGCGCATTGGCATCACGCGAGAAGATCAGGGTGATGACGCCGTATTCCGGGTGCGACTTGTCGCGCACCTCGATGCTGGTCACGTTGGGATTACCAGTCGGCAAAACTTTGCCGAACTTGGCGACGTCGCGGCTTGGGTCCAGCAACGCGCCTAGCGGGCTGTTGCTGATCGGCCATCGCTGCACCTGGTTCACCGCATAGTCGATCAGCGTCAGCGCCTTGCCGTCGCCGACGATCAGCATCTGGGCGCTCTTCTCGTACTGGAAGCGGATGCGGCCGGGCCGCTTGAGCGTCAGCGTACCGCCGAGCCTTTGCCCCTTCCGATCCGTCTGGACGAAATCGGCACGCATCGTCGAGATGCCCCGCAGAGCCGCGACGGCCTGATTGAGTTGCTTCGCATCGGCTGGCGATGAGGCAGCGGAGGCCGGAGCGACCGGCAGCATGGCCGGAACGCAAAGCGCGACCGCAGCGGCCGCGCCAGCGCAATTTCGGAAGATACATTTCAGAGTTTTCATGGCTGGGTCCCTATGTACGCAGCCTTGAACCGTCCCTGAATCGCAAGGTTCCGAGATCTTACTTGATCTTGGCTTCCTTGAACTCGACGTGCTTGCGCACGACGGGGTCGTACTTGCGGAAGTTCATCTTTTCCGTCGTATTGCGCGGGTTCTTCTTGGTGACGTAGAAAAATCCGGTGTCGGCGGTCGAGACCAGACGAATCTTGACGGTTGCGGGCTTCGCCATGGCGGGTTCCTGTAATCTCTTGCTTCAGCCGCCCTGGCAGGCAGGCCTGGTTGAAAAACATCAGGGCGGCAAACGCAGCGCCGCCCTTCAAGGCTGCGGCCCATGCGTCAGCAGGGCTGCAAAGTCAAGCGCGGCGCACGTCCTCAATCGGTCGGATAAGGCTTTATCGGCTTCAGGACGCCGAATTTCTCTTTCTTCGGCTTGCCGTCCAGTGCGGGCATTTCCAGTTCCGGCGGATCGCAGCGGACATCCGGCAGCCGATCGAGCAAATCGCGAATCACCGTCAGGCGGCCAAGTTTCTGGTCGTTGAAGTCGACCAGGGTCCAGGGCGCGTTAGCCGTATGTGTCGCTTCCAGCATCCGCTCGCGCGCCTCGGTGTATTCGCTGTACTTGCTCCGCGCGGCGACATCGACCGGCGACAGTTTCCAGCGCTTGAGCGGGTCGTCCAGTCGTTCCTGGAAACGCTCTTCCTGCTTCTCCTGATCGCAGGTCAGCCAATACTTGAACAGCAGGATGCCGTCGTCCGTCAGCAGCTTTTCGAACACGGGGGCATGGCGCAGAAATGCCTCGACCTGAGTGTCGGTAGCATACCCCATGACCTTTTCCACGCCCGCCCGGTTATACCACGAACGGTCGAACAGAACGATCTCCCCTTGTGCGGGCAGATGCGGGACGTGGCGCTGGAAATACCATTGCCCCTGTTCACGGTCGGTGGGTGCCGGCAATGCTACGGTATGGCACTGGCGCGGATTGAGAGGACCGGAAATGGCCTTGATGACGCCGCCCTTGCCGGCGGTATCGCGGCCCTCGAAAATCACGGCGACGCGCGCGGAAGTGGTCTTGATCCAGCGGGCCAGTTCCACCAGTTCCTCTTCCATCGGCTCCAGGAGCGCTTCGTATTCCTTGCGCCCCAGCGAACCGGAGGAACCGTTGCCCATTGTCAGACCCGTGACAGGAGGAACAGTGCCACCACCCCGGCAACGATGCGATACCAGGCGAAGGGCGCGAACCCGGAACGGCTGACAAAGGCCATGAACGCCTTGATGACCACCAACGCGACGACGAACGACACGCCGAATCCGATGGCGATCTCGCCCCAACCGACAGGCCCCGTTCCGGCAGCCAGCGCTTCGCGGGCGCTCCACAGCTCCAGCGTCGTGGCGCCCATCATGGTGGGGACGGCAAGGAAGAAACTGAACTCCGCGGCCGTCCGGCGCTCCACGCCCATCGCCAATGCCCCCATGATGGTCGCGCCGGAACGGCTGACGCCCGGGACCATGGCAAGGCACTGCGCGATGCCCACACCGATGCACTTGCTGGCGGGCAATTCCGCAACGCCGGTCAGCGGGCCGGGCTTCGCGACCTTTTCAATGGCGAGGATGGCAATACCGCCAGCGATCAGCGCCCAGGCGACAACGCTTGGCTGGCCGAGCAGAGATTCGATGTGATCCTTGAGCGCCAGACCGAGCGCGGCGGAAGGCAGGAAGGCCAGCAGTACATTGCGAACGAACCGGATCGAAACGGGGTTCATCTTCAGCAGCCCGGTGCCGACAGCCCAGAAGGTGCGCCAGAACTGCACTATCACCGCCAGGATCGCGCCCAGCTGGATTACGATGTTGAACGTCGACCACTGACTGGCGTCGTAGCCGAACAATTCGGTGGCAAGGATGAGGTGCCCGGTCGAGGAAACCGGCAGGAACTCGGTGAGGCCCTCGACGATGCCGAGGAGAATTGCGGTAAAGGTCAGATCCATCGCCGGCAGGTGATGCCCTACGCCCCGCGCAAGTCAACCCGGGGCGCGCTGCATTGCAAAAATTTATACATTCCGGCGAATGCAGGCGAGGCACGGGCCGCCCTCCACCGAGGAGAGCGGCCCGCGATCTTCACCAGATCCTCACGCGTTGTTCAGGCGGCAGGTAGAGTGCATCGCCCGGCTTGACGTCGAAGGCTTTGTACCATTCGTCGAAATTGCGGACGATCCCGTTGATGCGGTACTGCGGCGGCGAATGCGGGTCGGTGACGAGGAACTGGCGCGCCTGCGCCTCGCGAACCTTGCTGCGCCATACCTGCGCCCATGCCAGGAAGAAACGCTGGTCGCCGGTGAAGCCATCGATTACCGGTGCTTCCTGGCCATTCAGCGACAGCTTGTAGGCGCGGTAGGCCAGGCTCAGGCCGCCAAGGTCGCCAATGTTCTCACCCATGGTCAGTTTGCCGTTCACGCAGGTCTTGCCATCATCGAACGGACAGAATGCGTTGTACTGTGCTTCCAGCTTGTCCTGCAGCTTCTGGAAGGCGGCCTTGTCTGCTTCGGTCCACCAGTTCCGCAAGTTGCCCGAACCGTCGGACTTCGAACCCTGATCGTCGAAGCCGTGGCCCATTTCGTGACCGATGACGGCGCCGATCCCGCCATAGTTCACCGCCGGGTCCGCCGTCATGTTGAAGAAAGGGGGCTGCAGGATCGCGGCCGGGAAGACAATCTCGTTCATCGTCGAGTTGTAGTAGGCGTTCACGGTCTCGGGCAGCATGCCCCATTCGCTCCGGTCGACCTTCTGGCCAAGGCGGTTCATGTCGAAGCGGGACTGCCACGCGCCGGCACCGATCATGTTGCCCAGCGGATTATCGGCGTCGAAGGTCAGTCCTTCATAAGTCTTGAACTTGTCCGGTGCACCGATCTTGGGAGTAAAAGCATCGAGCTTGGCTTTCGCTTCCTTGCGCGTATCGGCGCCCATCCATTTCAGGTCGACGAGGTTCTCGGCCATGGCAGCGCGCAAATTGGCAACCAGCCTGGTCATCGCCTCCTTGCGCTCTTCGGGATAATATTTTTCGGCGTAGATCTTGCCAACCAGTTCGCCCGCCTGTGTTTCCACCGCTTCGATACCCCTCTTCCAACGGGCCCGCTGCTCAGGCTGGCCAGTCAGCGTGCGCCCGTAGAAGTCGAAGGTGGCATCGTCGATGTCGCCGGGCAGGACCGATGCGTGGTTGCTCAGGAAATGCACGGCAAGATAGGCCTGCCAGGTCGCCACCGGGACCGTGTCTATCATCTTCAGCACGGCGGGCATGCCGCCGCCGAACAGCATCTGCGCACGCGCTGCATCGATGTTCGCTTCTTTCAGTTCCTCGGCCGTTGGCGGCATCTCGCTTACAAGAACATAATCTGCCTTGTCGGCGCCCAGCGCGCCCAGGAATGCCTTGCCCAAGCCGGGCGAGGCGAGCGCCTCGAACTCGGCGATCGACAGCTTGTTATAAGTGAGATCGCGGTTGCGCGATCCGGCGCGATCCCAGTCGGCCTGCGCTATCTGGGTCTCGACCGAAAGCACGGCATTCGCCGCCGCTGCCGGATCGGCATAACCCAACTTGCCAAACAGGAAGCCGAGGTACGACACGTACTTGGCGCGCAGGTCCTTCGACCGCTGATCCTGCTTCAGATAATAATCACGGTCGGGCAGACCGAGGCCGCCGATGTTCATGCGCAGGGCATAGATGTCGCTCTGCTTTGGATCCGCGTCGACGCCGGCACCGATGGGAGAGGCGTAACCGGGCTGGCCGAAGAGCTGCATCAGGTCCGCCGCGCTGCGTGCCGCGTAAATCCTGTCGAGATAGGGCTTCGCGGGCGCGAGGCCGGCAGCATTGATCGCATCGGTATTCATGAATGCCTGATACGCGGCGGCGAGGCGCGCCTCGTCGGTGCCGGCAGCGGGCTTTGACGCAATGAGTTGGTCCATGATCCCGTGCATGCGCTGTTCGGACAGATCGCGCAGTTCGATGAAGGCGCCCCAACGGGTGCGATCAGCCGGAAGTTCGACCGACCGGTTCCACTTGCCATTGACGTATTCATCGAAATCGTCGCCCGGCTTGGCCGCGGTGTCCATCCACCGGGTCTGAACACCGAACGCGCCCCAGTCGTCCGAGGTGGTCATCGGATCATCGGCAGCGGATGCCGAAATGGAGGAAAGCGAAAGTACGATAGCGGAAACGCTCGCCGAAACGGCAAGCGCTCGCCCAAGAATGTTGCGCATGTGCGACCCTTCTTCGGGGAAACGACTAGAAACCGGACCCGGACGGCCCGTCATGTGCCAGCAACATAATTGCTTGTCCGCGCAATGCCAGCACAGAAATGCCGTTAGCCGAGCGGCATCAGCCTCTCGTCGAACTGAAGCGATGCCAGCCGGGCATAAAGCCCGCCCACAGCGATGAGTGTTTCATGTGTGCCCTGCTCTACGATCACGCCGCCATCCATGACGATGATCCGGTCAGCCTTGCGCACCGTGGCAAGCCGGTGAGCGATCACCAAGGTCGTGCGATCTTTCATCAGCGCTTCAAGCGCGTCCTGGACCAGTCGTTCGCTCTCCGCATCCAGCGCGCTGGTCGCTTCGTCCAGGAGCAATATCGGCGCATCGCGCAGCAAGGCACGCGCGATGGCGAGCCTCTGCCGCTGACCGCCGGACAGCCGCGCGCCATCCTCACCAAGGAACGTGTCAAGGCCTTGGGGCAGATCTCGCAGGAAGCGTTCCGCATTGGCGGCACGCGCAGCGGCCCAGATGGCATCGTCGTCTGCCTGCCAGTCTCCATAGCGAAGATTGTCACGGGCCGATGCGGCGAACAGTACGCCTTCCTGCGGAACGAAAGCGATGCGCTTGCGAATTTCCGTTGGCTCAGCCGACGTCAGCGGCACACCGTCGATCTTTATCACGCCGCCCTGCGGATCGTAGAAGCGCTCGGCAAGCTGGAACAGGGTGGACTTGCCAGCACCGGACGGACCGACGATCGCCACCGTTTCGCCCGGCTCAACCGTCAGGCTGAAGTCATGCAGCGCGGCCACCTCCGGCCGCGTCGGATAGCGGAAACTGACCCGCTCGAACGCGATCTTGCCGCGCGCCGGCGTTGGCAGCGCCTGTGGGCGGGCCGGTGCCGTGATCGGCGAGCGTTCTTCCAGCAGTTCGGACAGCCGGCTTGCTGCACCGGCGCCGCGCACCAGATCGCCATAGACTTCGGTCAGCGATCCGAAAGCGCCCGCGACGATGCCGGCGGTGACCACGAACGCCGCGATCGTGCCGCCAGTGATCGTGCCCTCTGCCACCCCGATCGCGCCGCGCCACATGATCACGGTAATCGATCCGAAGATCAGGAACATGATCACCGCGGTCATGATGGAACGGATGCGTATGCGCTGCCGGGCGGTGTCGAACGTACGCTCGACAACACCGGCAAAGCGCTCCAGTTCGCGCTCTTCCTGGTTGAAAGCCTGCACCACGCTGATTCCGCCCAGCACCTCGGCGGTCCGCGAGCCGATATCCGCTACCCGGTCCTGACTGGTGCGCGAAACAGTACGCAGACGCCGTCCGAACGCGGCAATGGGCAAGATGACTACGGGAATCGCCACGATCAGCCCTGCGGTGAGCGCCGGCGCCAGCGCGAACAGATAGATCACACCGCCCACTGCCATGATCGCATTCCGCAGCGCCACGGAAACGGTCGTGCCCACGACCTGTTCGATGATCGCCGTATCCGCCGTCATGCGCGAGGCGATTTCCTTCGGGCTGCTTTCCTCGAAAAAACTCGGTGCGAGCGATATGAGGTGTCGCTGGACGCGCAGACGGATGTCAGCCACCACGCGCTCGCCAAGCCATGATACCGAGTAGAACCGGATGGCCGTCGCGACGGCCAGCACTATCACGACGCCCAGCAGCATGACGAACCACGAGCCGATGGCCGAGGGATCGGAGCCTTCCGCGAAGCCCTTGTCGATGATCTGCCGGAAACCGTAAGGAATCGCGAGGGTAGAGGTTGCCGTGACCACCAGCGCGGCGCCCGCCGCTGCCATGCGCCCAGGATACTTGAAAAGCTCCTGCCATACCATGCGCAAGGGCCCGAGGCTGCGCCGGCGCGGTGCCGCATCCTCTGATCTATCCGGTGCGCTGGCTAATGGCGCGGTCAAGCCTGCGTTGGCTTCCATGCCGAGGCCCTTACAACCTCAAGCCTGTCAGGAAAAGACCGGGGCCGGGTTGGAAACGTAGCTTGACGATGTTCGGTTATGCGACAGAACGCCCCGTTTTAGGGATTGCCGCATTGCACAATTTAATCTTACGCCCCAAATTGCAGCTGTAAACCTGCACGGCCGGGGTTGCGGCCAGGAGACGAACATTGCTTTACAATGCTTATGAGTTGCAGCGCACAATGCTAAATGGTGCCGCTGCCTGGGCGTCGGTTGGCGCAGAAATGCTGACTAATCCGGCCCTGCCGATGGGCTATTTCGGTCTCGGTCCGGTCATGGCATCCGCACTCGACGTCTTCGCACATGCGGCCATGGCCCGCGGCAAGCCCAGCTTCAATATCGAAAACGTGGAAACCAACGGCAAGTCCTGGCCCGTCACCGAATCGATAGTTCTCCATCGGCCCTTCGCAAACCTTTTGAAGTTCGAGCATGAGGGCCTGCCTGCCGATGCGCCGAGGCTGCTGATCGCCGCGCCGATGAGCGGCCACTTCGCCACGCTGCTGCGCGGCACGGTCGCCCGCATGCTTGAATCGTGCGTGGTCTACATCACCGATTGGGCCGACGCGAAGATGGTGCCCGCCAGCGCCGGCAAGTTCGACCTCGACGACTACATCGACTATCTGTCCGATTTCCTGCGACACATCGGCCCCGGCACGCACATGCTTGCCGTGTGCCAGCCATCCGTGCCCGCATTCGCCGCAGCGGCGATCATGGGCAAGCACCAGGACCCGTGCCGCCCGGCCACGCTGACAATGATGGGCGGCCCGATCGATACGCGCGAAGCACCTACCAGCGTCAACGATGTCGCGATGAACCAATCGCTTTCCTGGTTCGAGAACAACGTCATCGCCACCGTACCGCTCACCTATCCGGGTGCCGGACGGAAGGTCTATCCGGGATTCCTGCAACTTGCAGGTTTCATGGCGATGAATTTCGGCAATCACATGATGAGCCACTACGGGATGTTCAAGCATCTGGTCGAAGGTGACGGAGAAAGCGCGGCCGCGACCAAGGCATTCTACGACGAATACCGCTCCGTCGCCGACCTTACCGCTGACTTTTACCTCCAGACCATCGAACACGTTTTCAAGCGTCATTCGCTGCCCAAGGGCGAGTTCGTCCATCGCGGCGAGGTGATCGACCTGGGCGGTATCCGCGATACCGCAATTCTGGCGATCGAGGGCGAGAAGGACGACATTTCCGGAATTGGCCAGACCAAGGCGGCGCTTGGCCTTGCCCATAACCTGCCCGAAGACCGCAAGAAATATTACATGGCCGAAGGCGTTGGCCACTATGGCATTTTCAACGGCAGCAAGTGGCGCACGCGGATCGCACCGGTGCTGGAGCAATGGATTGGCCAGCATCGCCGGCAGCCCCTCAAGGTTGTCGCCTGACCCGTTTACCCGGCGGAATCGGCAAACGCCGCATTCCGCCGGGACAGTGCTTTGCGATTGAAACGTTCTCCCGTGCGCCGGGCGGCTTGGCATCCGGCGCAAAACTGTGTTAAATATACATCTATGGGATCGCTGGGTAGAAGAACAGTTATCAAGGGCGGATTGGCGGCAGGCCTCGGCCTGACGCTGCCCGGAAGGCTTCTTGGCGAGGAGTCGTCCGACGTCGTTGCCACAAGCGCCGCTTCGGCGGCCAGTGCCACGTCGCTGAGCCCCTATCAACGCCGCGTCATGGCGGTAGCAGCCCTGCAGGTCCAGCGAATGGGCCCTAAAGTTTGGCGCTCCGACATCGTCGGCATCGCAGATTTCGCACAGCCATCGTGGAAGCCGCGCTTCCACTTCGTCAATCTCGAAGCCGGCACCATGCGCTCGTTTCTGCTTGCTCACGGGCGGGGCTCCGATCCCGGTCACAGTGGCTGGCTGCAGAGCTTTTCCAACATCCCCGGCTCTGAAGCGACTTCGCGCGGGGCGTTCCTCACGTGCGAGTGGTACAAGGGCAAATACGGCACCTCGATCCGGCTCGAAGGTTTGGACAATGACAATTCGATGGCGCTGCAGCGGGCTATCGTGATGCATCCGGCATGGTATGTCGATCAGACGATGATCGACAAATGGGGCAAGCTGGGCCGTAGCGAAGGGTGCTTCGCGATGAGCAACGCCAATTTCAATGAGGCCTTGTGGCACCTTTCCGGCGGGCGCCTGCTTTTCGCGGATCGCATCGGCGAAGGTTGACCAGAACCTCGCTGCGGTGAATGTGCTGCATTTGATCCCGTTTTTCACGCCCGAACAGGCACATCAGGCGGATATGGCACATTCGGCTAAAAATGTGCGTTCGTCCGATGAATGCGGTCGCGCGAGGCACTGGACGCCGCCCTTCGAGCATTTCCAAGGCTGACATCCGATGACCGCTGAAATTTCAGGTGCTGACTGGCCCACGTTCGGTTGGGTAGACGATGTAAGACCCGATCTGGCACGGGCGATATCCAACGGCCGGCCCGCAGCGCTCGCGACACTCTACAAGGTTGAGGGGAGCGCACCGCGCGGCCCCGGCGCGCAGATGCTGTTCGTGGCCGGAGACGGGGGCGATATCGAAGCCAGCGGCTATTTCTCCGGTGATTGCATAGAAGGCGACGTCGCCGGCCATGCCGCGCAGGTTCTGGCGAGCGAGGAGCCACGCCGGTTGCACTACGGCATGGGAAGCCCGTGGATCGACATTCGCCTGCGCTGCGGCGGCGCCCTGTTCGTGATGGTCGAGCGCCTCTCGCCCGATGACCCGGCAGTTCTCGAAATGCTCCGGCATGCCGAGCAGCGCCGCCCCTGCGTATGGGGTACCGATGGATCGAACCGCTCGGTCCGCGCCGATGAAGGGCCACTGCTGGCATTCACCGACGATCCATTTCGCATCGCACGCCGCTACGATCCGCCGCGCCGCCTGATCGTGTCCGGCGGCGACCCGGGCGCGCTCGCCGCCGCCCGATTGGCGTCACTGGCCGGGTTCGAGACGACCCTGATCAGGCCGCAGGGCCCCGTCTCTCCCCCTCCCTTTCCGCTCGCGCGCTATCTGCGCGGCGAACCGGCCAGCGAACTCGCACGGATCGGTGTCGATCGCTGGACCGCCTATCTGGGCGCTACCCATGAGGATCACCACGATCTGGGCGGCTGCCTTGCTGCCCTTCGCGGCGGCGCGGGCTACGTTGCCATGATCGGCGCCAAATCGCGCGCTGACGGCCGCCGGGACGCGCTCAGAGCGCAAGGCGCGCGTGAAGAGGAACTGGCCCGGCTCCACTTTTCGCCCGGCATTTCCGGGCTGGGAAAATCACCGTGGGAAGTGGCCACCGGAATTGTCGCGGAGATCATGCAGGCACTCAATCCTGCGAGCGAACGCGCGTGAAGCTCGTCGCTGTCGTCCTAGCGGCCGGACGCGCGGTCCGTTTCGGCGGTGACAAGATGAGCGCCGTGCTGAGCGGTCTGCCACTGCTGCACCATGCGGTCATCGCCGCCCGGGCCGCACCCGTCGAGCGGGTCATCGTAGTCACCCGACCGGGCATAGACGTAGGCGAATGGGCCGGCTCACCTCCGGTCGAAACGATTCGCCTTGTCAGCGATGCGCTGTCCGATTCGCTGAAGACGGGCATCCGTGAAGCTGATGGCGCCGACGGCGCTTTCGTTTTTCTGGGCGACATGCCGGCGGTTTCCCACCTCGAGGCACATCGCCTCGCGGCCGGGATCGCAGACAGTTATGCAGCGATGCCGGTCATCGATGGGCGTCCCGGACATCCCGTCCTGCTTTCAGCGCGCGCGTTTCCGGACATTTGTGCTCTATCCGGTGACCAAGGCGCGGGCAGGCTTCTGAACAAGCGCGCTGACGTTTTTCGCACACAGTGCGCCGATGCCTCTGCGCAGCGGGATGTCGATCGGCCCGAAGATCTCGAACGCTGGACCTCACGCCAGGCCGATTAACGGGCCAGGCGCCCCGCTTCGTCGCGTTGTCGCCTGACCGCGGCCTGCCGCTCAGGCATGCCCCGTCTCCGTCGACAGCAGTGCCGGATCGATGCCTTCCGCTCGCCATGTTGCCGCCCAGCGCGCCTCCACCGGCGTATCGAACAGGACTTCCTCATGGCCATCGGCGGCGTACCACCCGTGGTGCCGCATTTCGTTCTCCAGCTGTCCCGGCCCCCAGCCTGCATAGCCCAAGGCCATCAGCCAGTGCCGGGGCCCGCGCCCTTCGGCAATGGCGCGCAGCACTTCCAGCGATCCGGACAGGGCACACAGCGGCTGAACGGTGATGGTGTCCGCCCCGCCCCAGTCGGCGGAGTGAAGGATGAACCCGCGTCCCGGCTCCACCGGCCCGCCATGGAGCACCGGGCCGTCGGGAGCTACGCCGGGATCGATGCCCAGTTCCGCTAGCACTTCGTGAAAGGTCACCCCTTCCCGCTCATGCCCGATACCGATGCCGAGAGCGCCGTGTTCGTCGTGGACGCACATCACATTGACCGAGCGCTCGAAGCGCTCATCGAACATGCCCGGCATGGCGAGCAGGATGCGGCCCGATAGATACTGTTCTGCAGTCACCCCACCAATTGTAGCCCTTAACATCCGAACGGCAAGCGCCTGACGCGCCAAAGCGGACAGAGCGCGTTGACGACAAGGACGGAACGCCTATGCAGCACCCTCTTGCAAGGAGCCCCGCCGTGAGCCTGCTGTTCGAAATTCCGCAAACGCCGTCGATCCCCGTAACCGGCGAAAGCGCCCGCTATCCCGTCCGCCGCATATTCTGCGTCGGACGCAACTATGAAGCGCACGCCCGCGAACTCGGCAACGACGTGGACCGCGAGGCGCCGATCTGGTTCACCAAGGCGCCTGCAGCCCTGTGCGAGAGCGGCGCCGCGATTCCCTATCCGCCGGGCACCGCCAATTGCCACTACGAGATCGAGTTGGTGCTTGCGATCGGCGCGCCGGGCTTCGAGGTCTCGCCCGAAAACGCGATGTCGCTGGTATACGGCTATGCCTGCGGCTTGGACATGACCCGCCGCGACCTGCAGAACGCCGCGAAGGATCGCGGTTATCCATGGGACACCGGCAAGGACTTCGAAAATGCGGCAGTCGTCGGAGCGATCACTCCGGCGTCGGAGTTCGGCGATGCCGCGGGCAAGGGGATCACACTCTCGCAGAACGGGACGACCAGGCAGGATGCCAGCCTTGACGAGATGGTGTGGTCGATCCCCGAACTCATCGCCGATCTTTCGCGCATGTATCACCTCGATGCGGGTGATTTGATCTTCACCGGCACCCCGGCAGGCGTCGGCCCTGTTTCCCCCGGTGACGAACTGCACGGTACGGTCGACGGCCTTGACCCGGTGCGGCTTTCGATCAGGCCCAGGAGCTAGAGCGGCTTTGCACGCCCTGCTCCATTACCTGGACGACCGCCGATGACGCATCACCTGGGCAGCCGCATCGCGGCATCAGCTATCGGTGTTCCCTTCGCATTGTCCGTGGCCGCGCCGGCGCCCGCGCAGTCCGATATGGACCGCGCACGGGCGATCGTCGTCACCGGCCACGGCCTGGACGAAGGCGCCAGCACAGCGGCCTACGACGTCTCGCGCATTTCGCGCGCGAACATAACCAGCAGCGCCTCCGGGCGGATTGAGGATGTTCTTTCCTCGGTCGCCGGCTTCCAGCAGTTTCGCCGGTCTGATAGCCGCTCCGCAAACCCTTCGGCACAAGGCGTGACACTTCGTGCGCTGGGGGGCAATGCATCGAGCCGGGCTCTGGTCCTGCTCGACGGCGTTCCGGTCGCCAATCCCTTCTTCGGGTACATTCCCTTCTCTGCGATCGCGCCCGGCAGCCTGCGATCGGCACAGGTCACGCGCGGCGGCGGTATGGGCGCGTTTGGTGCCGGGGCCGTGTCCGGAACGATCGAGCTGACGAGCGCCGGCCCCGCCGAAGTGGGCACGCTGGACGCGACCGCCCTCATCGACCACCGCGGCGAAACGCAGCTTTCCGCGGTCAGCGCGGCGCGGCTTGGCGATGGCTTCGTTCTTGCCGGAGTCCAGTGGGACAAGGGCCAGGGCTTCTGGACCACGCCGCAAGATCAGCGTGGTCCGGCATCGGCACGGGCCGCCTACGATAGCTGGTCCGGAACGCTGCGCGCCGTGGCTCCGCTTACTGACACTGTGGAAGTGCAGGCGTCCGGCCTCGTCTACGACGATGCCCGTACGCTGCGCTTCGATGGCGCCGATTCCACTTCCTCCGGCCAGCAGGCCAGCGTGCGTCTGGTGGGCCGGGGCGAATGGCAGTTCGACGTGCTGGGCTATGTGCAGGCGCAGGATTTCTCGAACGTCGTCATCAGTTCCAGCAGTTTCCGCAAGACACTCGATCAGGTGAAGACACCGACGCTGGCCGTGGGCGGCAAGGCGGAACTGCGCCTGCCGGTTGGCGGCGGACATGCGCTGCGCCTCGGCGCGGACTTGCGGCTTGCCGATGGCCACCTGGTCGAAGCGCCCTATTCCGCCATGACCGGCTTGCCGACTGCTTTTCGCCGCGCGGGCGGCAAGCAGTCCGATCTCGGGCTCTACGTCGAGGATGACTGGACGCTCGGCTCGCTTGTGCTCACCGCGGGCTTGCGCGCTGACCGCTGGACCATCCGCAACGGTTTCTACCAAGAAACCGCGACCAGCGGAGCCGTGACCACCGACGACAGCTTCACGGACCGATCGGGCTGGAGCGCCAATGTCCGGGGCGGCGCCGTGTGGAATGTCAGCGAATTCCTGTCCCTGCGCGCTGCCGGCTATACCGGACTGCGGCTGCCAACGCTGAACGAACTCTACCGGCCCTTCGTGGTGTTTCCCGTCACCACGCAGGCTAACGCGGCACTGAAGCCTGAGCGGTTGCGCGGATACGAGGCCGGCATCGAACTGCGTCCTTCTGGTGCGGTATCATTCTCGCTGACAGCGTTCGACAACCGGTTGAAGGATGCGATTGCCAATGTCACGCTTACCAACACGCTGCGCCAGCGCCGGAACGTAGAAGCCATCCATGCGCGCGGCCTGGAGGCAGGCGCCGCGATCGATCTTGGCCAGATCGAACTGGGCGGCTCGATCGCCTGGACCGATTCCGAAGTGCGCGCGGCGCGCGCGCAGGCGCCCCTCGACGGCATGCGCCCGGCGCAAGTTCCCAAGCTTTCCGCCAGTGCAACAGCGGCTTGGATGCCGGCCGATGGCTGGAGGATCGCTGCTACCGTTCGCCGCACCAGCGCACAGTACGAGGACGATCTCGAGACCGACGTCCTGCCTGCGGTGACGACACTCGATGCCTTTGCCCAGATGCCGGTCGCCGGCCCCTTCTCCATCGTACTGCGCGCCGAGAACCTGACCGACGAGACCATCATCACCCGCAACCAGGCCGGTTCGATCGACCTCGGCGCCCCGCGCACGCTGTGGGCGGGTGTTCGCGCCCGGCTATGACGGGTCTGGTGATCGGCCGTTCCAGCGGCTAGACATCTGCTCCGATGTCACGCCTCACGGTCAACGAACGTCCCGTCGAATTCGACATGGACCCGCAGACGCCGCTGCTCTTCGCCTTGCGCGATGCGGCCAACCTGACGGGCACCAAATACGGCTGCGGTGTGGGTGATTGCGGCGCCTGCACGGTGATGATCGACGGCGCCGCGCTGCGATCCTGCTTGATCACGCTCGCCGAGTGCGAAGGGCGCTTCGTAGTGACGATCGAGGGCCTCTCGCAAGATCGCTCGCATCCCGTCCAGCAGGCGCTCGTGGCCGAACAGGCGATCCAGTGCGGTTTCTGCACGCCAGGCATCGTCATCAGCGCGGCCGCCCTTCTGGCGCGCAACGCCAGCCCCAGCGAGCAGGACATAGCGCAGGCCATCCCCAACCTGTGTCGCTGCGGCATCTATCCCCGTTTGATGCGCGCAGTGCAGCGCGCCGCCGCCATCACTCGCCGCGAGGACACGATCAGCGCCGCGCCAGCGCCCGGCATCACGCACGAAGACGCGGGACGAGCCGTACCGGCGATGGCACCGCAGCCTTTCCCCACGAAAACGCAAGGGACCAATCCATGAAGGCAACCATCTGGCACAACCCGAACTGCGGCACTTCGCGCAAGACGCTGGCCATCCTGCAGGAGACGCCGGACGTGGAACTGGAGGTCGTGGAATACCTCAAAAATCCGCCTAGCGCCGAGAAACTCACCCAGCTCTACCGGGATGCCGGCATCACCCCGCAAAAGGGCCTGCGCATGCGCGGCACAGACGCCGCCGAGCGCGGACTGCCCGATGCGGACGACGCCGTCGTGGTCGCGGCCATGGCCGCCGAGCCGATTCTGATCGAACGGCCGCTGGTGGAAACCGAAAAGGGTGTCCGCCTCTGCCGCCCGCAGGAAACAGTCTACGAAATTTTGTGAACAGCCCCGCGGTTATCGCTTCTGGGCACTACCACCGCCTTGCAATGCGGTCATGATTCTGCCACCGCATGGCACATTCATGACACGATAACAGTGTGAGAGCTTCCGCCAGCATGACCAGTACAGAGCTTGCCCGCGAGGCCCTGCCTCAGAAATTCAAGCGGAAGATCAAGCAAAAGCTCGGCCCTTGGGGCGTGTTTTTCGAGGGCTTCGTTCGTAACCCGGTCATGGTCGGATCGATCGTGCCGTCATCGCGCTTCGTCATCAATCGCATGCTGGCCCCGGTGGACTGGGACAATTGCAAGCTGTTCGTCGAGTACGGGCCTGGGGTCGGGACCTTTTGTCGTCCGGTGCTGGATCGCATGCGCCGGGACGCCACCTTGCTGGTGATCGACACCAACCCCCAGTTCATCGACTATCTGCGCCGCACGATCACCGATAGCCGCTTCGTGGCGGTCAGCGGTTCGGCGGCTGATGTCGAAATGATAGTCAAGGCCCATGGCCACGAACAAGCCGACTACGTGCTGTCCGGCCTGCCGTTCTCTACCCTTCCCGATGGCGTAGGCCCGGCTATCGCCGCCGCAACGCACCGCGTGATCCGCAAGGGCGGCGCGTTTCTGGTCTATCAGTTCACGCCCCGGGCCCTCACCTATATGGCCAAGCACTTCGCGCGTATCGACAACGCGCTGGAAGTTATCAACGTGCCTCCCTGCTTCCTGTGGTGGGCGTGGAAGGACGAGGACTGAACGCGGGCGCAAGGGGCATGGACGCGATGCGTCCAGCGACCTAGGTCATTCTCGCCCGATTTACTCGCTCGCCTGATTTACTCGAATGTCTTTTCGATAGCCACATCCGAAGGCCCCGCGAGTTGCCGATGCGTATCCGCGAGCACCGCCGTCAGGACTACGCTCGCGACCGCGCCCACTGCCCCCGAGACGACGCCGGTGAACAGCGTCAATACCTTCCCCTCGCCTGCCAGCAATGCCACGGGCCCGACCAGCACGATCGTCGTGACGAAGGCGATGGCGACGTAGCCGATCCCCAACAGCAGGAAGAACCCGAAGATACGCAGGCTGTTGTGCTGCGTAAGGCGCCATGACCGGACCATTGCCGCCACCGGGTTCATGACCCCTTCGATGATCACGACCGGAACCACCAGCGACAGTTTCACGGCGAGATAGAACGTGATCACGATAAGGGCTATCACGACGATCCCGGAGGCAGCGACCGGGCCGATCGCCATGCCGAGCAGCCCGCCAGCTACCACCCCGAGCCCAAGCGACAGCGCGAACATCCCCGCCATACCGAGCAATCCGGCGCCTATCAGGGTCGGCAGCCCGCGCAGCGCCGCCATAATCGCCTCACCCACGGTCGGACGGCCGTTGTCACTGAGCAGCGCCATGGCCGCGAGATAACCAATGCACTGGACGAGAAGCCCGCCGATGCCGAGCGTCAAAAACAGACCGGTGTTTTCGGAAAAGATGCGCTCGACGATCTCGGCCTTGCCCATTGCCTCCAACATCCTTGTCTGGACGTCGTTCAGGAATACCGTGGAGAGCAACGTGGGCAGGAAAAAGAACACGCCCGCGAGCGGCACCAGAACCTGCCGGTTGGCGCGCACGAACGCCATGGCGTCCTGCCAGGCCCTGTTGCTGTCGAACTTCATTGCCAACTCCTGCGAGCCACGCGGCCCATTTGTCTAAAGACACTTGATAACCGGAGGGAATGACGCCACGCAACGCGCCATGACGATTCCTGCCTTTCTTCCCGGTGATATCGAGCTTCGCGTGTCCCGCGAACCGGTGCCCTATCGGGAAGCGCTGGACAGTATGACCGCGCGCAACGCCGCGATCGCCGCCGGCGAAGCGCGCGAACTCGTCTGGTTGCTAGAACATCCGCCCGTTTACACCGCCGGTACCAGCGCGGCCTTGGCCGAGTTGCTCGACCCGCGATTCGAGGTCGTGGAAGCAGGACGCGGCGGCCGATATACCTACCATGGCCCCGGCCAGCGCGTGTGCTACGTCCTGCTCGACCTCAAGCGGCGGGCACGCGATGCACGCGGCTTTGTGCATGCGCTCGAAGGCTGGGTGATCGATACTCTGCGCGATTTCGGCGTGGACAGTTTCCGGTCCGAAGGGCGCATCGGCATCTGGACCCGCGACATCGATGGCAACGCGGCGAAGATCGGCGCCATCGGCGTGCGCATCCGCAAATGGGTGACGATGCACGGTTTTGCCGTGAACATCCGCCCCGACCTGTCACACTTTTCCGGCATCGTCCCGTGCGGCATAGAGGAGTTCGGCGTCACCAGCCTCGCTCGCCTTGGCATTGCGGCGGACTTTGCCGGCTGGGACGAGGCTCTCATTGCCCGGGCCGACAGCTTCCTCGGTGCGCTGGAACGCCCATGCCCTTCGGAGACCGTCTGAATGAACGTGCTGAAGTTCACTGGCCTGCATCACCGCGCTGCGGTGCGAATGCCCGGAACCATTGCCCTGTCCGCGCTGCTGGCGCTTTCGGCCTGCGGCGGGGAGAAAGCGCCCGACCCGGCAGCGAGCGCCAAAGGAGAGCTCCTCCCTCGCTCGGTTTCCGACGACATGCCGCCTTACGATACGGTCAAGTCACAGCCGCCGCTGCAGAGCCCGGCACCCGAAATCGAAAGCAGCGCATCGGGCGATACGGCGGCACCGTCATCGCCCGGCAGCGAAGAAACGGAAGCGACGCCAACGCCCTCCTCGGATACGGAGGCGGCAACGCCCGCGCCTACCTCCCCTGCCACCGAATAAGGCGGCGGCAGGCACGTTGGGAAGGCTCTAGAGCATCTTTTCGTAGATCACATATTCACGGTTCACGGTGCTGTCGATGGCATCGGCTATGGCGACCATTCCCTGGTTATCTTCCAGGATCCAGCCGATCTCGCCGCGCTTGCCGCGAAACTTGGTTACCGCTTCCCGCCGAATGTATTCGATCATCATGAAGGCCAGTTGGCTTGCCAGGCGCGATGACTGCAGCCGTTTGCGCACGCCCATCAGCGGCACGCGCATGTCGGCAGGCCGCGGCTTTCTGATCCACAGCAGCAGCTTGATAAGGCCCAGGATAGACGGTTTGCCGTTGCGTTTGTTCACGCGCATCTGGATCTGGTTGAGATCGGGCAGCGTCATCATGAACGCAACCGGTTCGCCCTCGTATTCGGCGATCAGGATAAGCTCGGGATGAACAAGCGGCTTGAGCGCCTTGCCGGTATAGGCGATTTCCTCGGGGGTGAAGGGCACGAAGCCCCAGTTATCAGCCCACGCGTCATTCAGGATTTCGCAGATGATCGCCGCGTCGCGGGCGAAATGGCCCAGGTCCGACCTCCTGATGTTGATCTTTGCATTCTTCTCGCCGGACGAGATGATCCGCTGGATCAAGGGCGGGTATTCGCGAGTGATGTCGACTTCGTAGGTTCGCAGCGTCTTGGCAGGCGCGTAGCCGGTTCTCTCGATCCAGCTCTGATAGGCCGCGTTGTGGTGGGCCATCATCACCATCGGCGGATGATCGTGGCCCAGCGTCTGGATTCCCGGCTCTTCCCATACCGACAGGTTCATCGGCGCGAGAACGCGGGTCATGCCCTGATCGCGCAGCCACCCTTCGGCCGTCTCGATAAGCGCTCTGGCAACGTCCTCGCTCTCTGCTTCGATCGCGCCCCAGTTACCGGTGCCCGGCCCCATGCCCTGCGCGGCCGGCTGTTTCAGCGCCAGTTCATCGATATGCGCCGATATGCGTCCCACGGGCCGCCCATCTCGATAGGCCAGGAACAGCTGGACGCGGGCGTGGCCGAAGAACGGATTCTTGCCCGGCGTGAACTTTGAAATTTCCTCCGAGCGCAGGTTGGGCACCCAGTTTTGATCTGCCGCATTGAGCCGATAGGCCAGATCGACGAATGCCGCGCGATCGGCCTTGCTGGAGATCGGCTTGATGACTAGTTGGGATTTGGCCACGATGCTGCCTTTGTTCCGGTCTAAGAGACGTGCGGACGCGAAGTGCGGCGCTGCGCGGTGACTTGTCAAGCAGCGCCGTGCCCACCATTTCGTCAAACCCGGTCACAGGCGCATGGCCACCCCGGAATTTTGTGGAAACAAGTGCATGAGTGCCCAGAGCATTGTTGATCAGACCCGGCCCACGGCCCAGCCGAAAGAGCCCGGCCGCGCCGCGTCTTCCTGGCATTCGCAGATCCCGGATGACAAGGAGATGCTGCGTGCCGCCGTCGATCTGACGCGCGATCTCACGGCCGCGCGGGCTTCGATCTACTGGCCGGACATGCTGGCCTCGGCTCTGCTGGGCTACGCCGCTCTGGCCGGCGCGATCCTGCTTACCAGCCCGCTTGCCGCATTCGCCTGCGGCGTCGTTTCGGCGCTTGCGCTGTACCGCGCGCTGCTTTTCATCCACGAACTCACGCACATCCACAAGGACGCGCTGCCCGGCTTCCGGTTCGGCTGGAACCTGTTGGTGGGCGTTCCGATGCTAATCCCCTCGTTCATGTACGAGGGGGTGCACACCCAGCACCACGCGCGCACCCGCTATGGCACCGCCGAAGACCCGGAATACATGCCGCTCGCGCTGATGAAGCCGTGGAGCCTGCCGCTGTTCGCGATCACCGCCATCCTGCTGCCGCCGTCCCTGCTGGTGCGATCCGCGCTGCTGGTGCCGCTCGGCGTGGTCTTTCCGCCGCTGCGCAAGCTGGTGTGGGAACGGTTATCTTCGCTCTCCATCAATCCGCAGTACCGCCGCCGCAAACCGGAGGACGCTTTTGCCCGGATGGTGTTCTGGCAGGAACTTGGCTGCTCGGTCTGGGCGATCGGCCTGCTAGCGGCGAGCTTCGCCTATGGCTGGCGACCGCTGCTGATCGCGCTGTGCATCGTTTCGTTCACGGCGTTTCTCAATCAGGTCCGCACACTCGTCGCGCATCTGTGGGAGAATGACGGCGAGACCATGACGGTCACCGCGCAGTACCTCGATTCGGTCAATGTACCGCCGCCTGCGATGCTTTCGCCGCTGTGGGCCCCCGTGGGGCTACGCTACCATGCGCTGCACCACCTCCTGCCCTCTATGCCCTATCACTCGCTCGCGGAGTGCCACCGCCGACTGACTGCCCATCTTGGCGCGGATACGACCTACACGCGGGCCAGCTACGCGGGCCTCATGCCGCTGCTGGGCAGGCTCGCCGGCAGCACGATGCGGGCGCGCTGAACGAAAACCCCAGCAGCTCCGCCTGGGGGCTATTCCTCGGTACGGACGAGGACCGTTTCGCCGATCAGGGCAAACAGCACGAACGGAGCCCATGCCGCCACCAGGGGCGGATAACCACCAAAGTTGCCCATGGCGAGCGCGGCGTTGTCGAACACGAAATAGGCAAAGCCCAGCGCCATCCCGATCACCGCACGCACCAGCAGCTGGCCCGAACGAGCAAGTCCGAACGCCGCCACCGCGCCGAGCAACGGCATCAACGTCGAGGAAAGCGGCCCGGAAATCTTGTGCCACCATGCCGCGTCGAGAGAACTGGTTCGGCGCCCCGCCTCATGCAGTTCGCCGATCGATCCGGCGAGCGAGAACAGATCCTGGGAATCCGCATCCACGCGCGCGAGCATGACCTCGCCGGGAGTGATACCGGGCGCGACGGTCGCCGAGGCAAGCCGCGTGGTCTGCGTGCCAGCCACCACGAATCGCACCGGCCGTTCGAGCTTCCAGCCCGGATTGGCATAGACGGCGCGTTCGGCACGCAGTTGCTCCACGACCATGTCGTTCTGATCGCGGCGGTAGAAGGTCACGCCGCTGAGAACCATGCGGTCCCCCTGCCCCGCCAGCGTCCTTGCAAGCAGCAGGTCACGCCCGTCCGAGAGATAGAGGTTGTTGCGAACACCGGAATCCTTCGGCACCGGACCGTATTCCACGGCTGACCAGGCATCGAGCGACGCGGTCGCCCGCGTCACCACGCGCTCATTGAAGGCAAAGCTGAAGATCGAAATCACGAAGGCGGTCAGGATCAGCGGAGCCAACACCTGGTGCGCGGACAGCCCCGCCGCCTTCATGGATACCACTTCGCTGTTCTGGTTGAGCGTGGCCAGCGTAATGATCGTCGCCAGTAGCACGGAATATGGCAGGAACCGGGCGATCAACTGGGGAATGCGCAGCGACACGTAATAGAGAAGCTGTTCCTGGCCATTGCCCGAATAGGCAAGGATGTCTCCGCTGGCCCCCAGCAGGTCTAGCACCTGCAGCACCAACACCAGCATCAGCAGCACCGCCAGGATGCGTGTCAGGAACAGGCGCGCCAGATAGAGCGTCAAAGTGCGCGACGGAAAGAATTCTAGCATATCAGGACTGTTCCGCCGGAATAGGCAGCATGGGACCGCGGCGCCGGCGGCGCAGCAGCGACTTGAGGCGCTTGGTCACGATATCAGCGCCCTTTTCGAGCCAGCCTATGGCCTGGCCTCCAGGCACATAGGCCACGCGCCAGTACATCCATGCGATGAGGAGAGCAAAGACGGCAAACGGCCCCCACAAGCCGAGAATCGGATTGATCCGGCCGAGTGAGGCGACGTCGTTCGCGTACTGGTTGATCTTGTGATAGGCCACCACAAGAACGATCGACACGAACAACCCCAGCGCGGAAGTCGATCGCTTGGGCGGAATAGCGAGAGCCACGGCCAGAAGCGGCAAGAGCAGCATCATCAGCACTTCCACCATGCGGTAGCTGAAATTGGCCTGGTTGGACGCGCGGTCTACATCCGCGCCGTCCTTGTTCCATCCCATCTTCAACAGTTCGGGCAGAACGTATTCTCGGGCGGAACCGCCACGCTCGCGGAATTTCTCGATCTGCGGCAGGTCAATCGGAAGATCATGGCGAGTGAAGGTCAGCACGCGCGATGGCTGGCCGGGCTCATCCTGAATGATCTGCCCTTGCTCAAGCCGCAGGATGATCGTGTCCGGCGATCCCTTGAGCGCCAGGAATCTGCCTTCGCGCGCGGAAATCGACAGAACCTGCCCCTTCGCGTTGGCGACGCGGGTAAAGATGCCCAGAAGCTTGCGGCCATCGTCCTGGCTTTCATCTATGCGCAGCGCGATCCGGTCCTTCAACGCGGTGAATTCGCCCACCTTGATCGAGGCACCGAGCGCGCCCGACTTCAGCTCATAATTCAATTCCTCATAGGCATAGCGTGCCAGCGGCTGCAGATAGCCGACGTTGAGAAAGTTGAGCGCGACCAACACCACGGTGATTATGTAAGGCACCCTCAGCATGCGCGTATAGCTGAGGCCAACGGCGCGCATCACATCAAGCTCGCTGCTGGTCGCCAGTTTGCGGAACGCCAGCAGGATGCCGATCATCAGGCCCAGCGGGATCGCCAGGCTGGCATATTCCGGGACCATGTTCGCCAGCATCTTGAACACGACCCCGACCGGTCCGCCCTCGGTCGCCACGAAGTCGAACAGGCGCAGCATCTTGTCGAGCATCAGCAGCGAGGCGGCGAGCAGGAATATGCCCAGCATCGGCATGAGAACCAGCCGGAAGATATAACGGTCGAGGGCGGTGAAGAATTTCAAGGGAATGCGCAAATCTCTGCCGGGAACTGACCTTGCCTTAACCGCAACCGTGCACGGGTTAAAGGGATCAAATGACGAGCAGCGGCCAGAGCGCCATCAGCAGCCCGGCTATGCTGATCAGGAAAATGATCGTGCGCAACCCCTTGATGCCGATCAGGTAGACCGGGACATAGATCACGCGCATCGCCAGCCACAACCATCCGCCCACAACCGAAACATCACCGCCGCGCCCGGTGATCGCAAGACCTGCCAGCGCGACGATGGCGACGGGGAAGGTCTCCGCCATGTTATCCTGCGCGCGGCGCGCTCTTGCCGGCAATGGCTGAAGAGGCGGCATCGGCTTGTCACGCGCGCCGATATTCCAATCGGCGCCGTACTGTTTGGTCTTGAGATGTCCGGCGAGAAAGATCTGGACCATCAGGAGGACAGCGCCCCAGGCAAGGATCAGGATTTCCTGCGGCATTGCCTTCTCCCAATTTCGAGTGCCGTCGCCGAGCGGCGGCCTGTCTCGCCCCCGATCCGGGCAAGTTTGGCGGACTTCAGGCCTTTTCCAGCGTACATTGCAGCGGATGCTGGTTTTGCCGCGCGAAGTCCATCACCTGATTCACCTTCGTTTCGGCAATTTCGTAGGGAAAGATGCCGCAAACGCCAACGCCCTTCTGATGGACATGGAGCATGACGCGGGTGGCCTGCTCAAGATCCATGTTGAAGAAACGCTTGAGGACCATCACGACGAATTCCATCGGCGTGTAGTCATCGTTCAGCATCAACACTTTGAACTGGCTAGGCTTCTTCGGCTTGGCGCGGGTCTTGGTGGCAATGCCGACCTGATCGCCGTCACCAGGCGTGCGATCGGAATCATCGTCGCCCGCGGCGCGCACAGGCAAGGGACGACACTGTCCGGAATCGGCGTTGCTGGAAATCATAAGGATCAGAATATCGTACCGAGGCACCTTTCTTCAAGATGCCTCGGCAGCGATTGTCTTACTTTCAGCCCCGTTCATGCCAAGGGCGGGCCGCGACCGGCCCGGCATTCGTCAGACCGAGGTCGAGCGAACCTTGTTCACGGCCATGCTGACGCGGCCGGAAATCGGAGCCATCGCGTCGCTCATGAGCTTGAGCATGGTTTCGCTGTTCTTCGAGCTGTAGGCGACGGCGCTGTCGAAATTCTTGCGCATCATGTCGCCCTGGATCTTGAAGAAATCGGTCGGCGACTTGGCGGCGGCGAGTTCCTTGATGTCGCCGGACATGGTTTCGAACGCGCTACGGCTTTCCGAAACGATTTCCGAACCGAAGCTCTGCATGCCGTTGGCGAGGATCTTGCCCGATTCCATCACGGCCTCGACATTGCCCTTGGCAAAGTCGCTGGCTTCGCCGAGCATCAGGTTGCCCTTTTCGAAGGCTGCCTTGGCCTTGGCCTGGGCTTCGGTCATCGTGTCCTGGAATTTCGAGAAATCGAGATTCATGTCCATTGTCGTTTCCTTGAGCATGAAGTTGGATAAAAGTCCTGCAAACGCGGGTTCGGTAGTAATTGACTTCGGCTTCGGAGCGGTGATCCGGACCGCCGAGGCGGACACGGCCGGCTTCTTGATCTTTTCCCTGGCAAACTTCGCTGGTTGCTGGGCCGGAACCGGCTTCGCTGCGGCTTTCGCGAGAGGGCCCGGCTTTGCCACCGGTGCGGGCTTCTTTGTCTTTTTCGCTTCAGCTTTCGCCTTGTTCTTCGCGACGGACTTGGCCGGCTTGGCAGCTTCTGCCCTTACCAATGTTTCTGGGGCCTTGGGCGCGGAGGCAATTTTTCGCTGCATCACGTCCGCCTTGGTCGGATCAGGTTGCGCGGATGCGACCGGATCCGCCTTCGCGGGAGCAGCAGGCTTCACCGGCACGGATTCAGCCGCCGCCTGATATGCCTTGTCTGCGGCGTCAATGTCTTTCGGATTTTCATCGGCAGCCATGTCACTCGCCCATCGATCGTACAACTACGAAACACAATGCGGGTTCCCGCCCGATGCCGCCTGACGCCGTTTTAGCGCCGACTCATCATTGCTGCGATGCACAATAGGTTTTTGCGCGAGCGAAGTCAACAGCTTTATGTTGCAGTGCACCATTAATGTTGCACTGCAACAATGGCGGATTCCCGCTGGTCAGCGCCGCATTACGTAGCTTCCCGGAGCATCCTCGAGCACCTTGTCCCCGCGTCCGCCCGGCCTGCGCTTGCCACGCGCTGGCACTTCCGAAGCGTCCAGCGCGCCCAGCCACTCGCGCCAGTGCGGCCACCAACTGCCTGGATGTTCGTGCGCGCCTTTGACGAACGCCTCCAGCGTCTCGGCGCTGTCGTCATTCACCCAGTACTGGTACTTGCCCGATGACGGCGGATTGACGACGCCGGCAATATGACCCGATCCCGCCAGCAGGAACGTCGAGGGTCCCGAAATATAGTGGGTGAGCTTCCAAACGCTTTGCGGGGGCGCGATGTGGTCTTCCCGTCCGGCCTGGATATAGACCGGCGTCTCGATCCGCCGCAGGTCGATCGGCACGCCGCAGGCGTGGAGCGAATCCGCCACCACCAGCCGGTTGTCCCGGTAGAGATCGCGCAAGTAGTCGCGGTGCCAGCGCGCCGGAAGGTTGGTGACGTCCGCGTTCCAGTGCAGAAGATCGAAGGCCGGGTAGTCTTCCCCCTTCAGGTAGTTCTTCTCGACATAGCTCCAGATGAGGTCGTTGCCGCGCAGGACATTGAACGTCGCAGCCAGATACCGGCCATCCAGATAGCCTTCGGGTGATAGCTTGCCGACCGCCTCGATCTGCGGATCGTCGACGAAGTTCTTGAGATCGCCTGCCTCCTCGAAGTCGACTTGCGCCGTCAGGAACGTGGCGCTGGCGACCTTGTCGGCCATGTCCTTGCGAGCCAGCACCGCAAGCGTGGCAGCCAGCGTCGTCCCTGCCACGCAGTATCCCACTGTGTGAACCGAGGGAACGCCCAGCCGCTCGCGCACGACGTCGATCGCCTCGATCTGCGCGGCGATGTAATCGTCCCACACCACATTGGCCATCGACGCATCGGCGGATTTCCAGGACACCATGAACACGCTGACGCCCTGCTCCACCGCCCAGCGCACGAAGCTCTTCTTCGCGTTGAGATCGAGGATGTAGAACCGGTTGATCCACGGCGGGAATATCAGCAGCGGCGTCTTCAGTACCTTGTCGGTGGTAGGCGTGTACTGGATGATCTGGTAGAGCGGCGCCTCGAAAACGACCTTGCCTGGCGTGACCGCGATGTTCTCGCCCAGCACGAAGGCGCCTGGACGAGTATGGGTCAGCTGGCCCTTGCGCATGTCGTCGATCAGGTTCTCGAACCCGCGCACCATGCTCTCCCCCTGTGTCTCCACCGCCTTGGCCATCGCCACGGGATTGGTGAAGGGAAAGTTCGCGGGGCTGAGGGCATCGGTCACGGTACGCGTCGCGAAAAGCAATTGCGCCTTGCGTGCCGGCTCAAGCCCTTCGGCGGCCTCAGCCATTTCGAGCAGTCGGGAACTGAGGAAGAGATAGAGCTGGTGCATGAGCGCGGACATCGGCTGCGCGCGCCATTCAGGATCGGCAAAGCGGGTATCGGCAAAAGGCAAGGCTTCCGCACCACCCTTGCTTGCCCGCTCTGCCGGCCCGTTCTCGCCAAAGCCGTACTGGCCCAGCACTGCGTTGACCAGCGCCAACCCTTCCTGCCACAGCCTCTGCTGCACTTGCGGATGGGCCAACGGCAACTGGCGCAATACCGCCTCCGCCGTTGCAACCCACTTGACCGGATCGGCATAATGCGGCGGCGCAGCCTTCGCCTTGCCGAGCTGTTCGACCTGATAGTCGGTCCAGATCGTGTGCATCCGCTCGGCGACCTGGGCCCACTGGACCACGGCTTTCGCTTCGGGACTGCCCTCTTGCGGCGACAGCGTCCCCAACAGGGAGGCAATACCGTCCTTCTGGCTTTTCATCATCATCTCGATCAGATCGGTGGCGTTGGTCGCCATGGGCAGGTGATCTCCTTGGTCCCGCGCTCCGCAGGCGTCGCTGGCACTAAGATCCTGGCGGGCTTTCAGGTAACAGTATTTGCAACGATCTGCCATTTGCGCAACGTGCGTAATCCCCTACAGCGACGCTGCGGCGATTTTGCCGTCATATTTATGGATAAATCGAGGTCATGGAAGACGAGTTCTACCGCATCAAGCGCCTGCCACCCTATGTCATCGCTGAAGTCAACGCGATGCGGCACGCGGCGCGCCAGGCGGGCAAGGACATCATCGACCTTGGCATGGGCAACCCTGACCTGCCCCCACCCGCGCACGTGATCGACAAGCTTTGCGAAGTGGCACGCAAGCCTGACGCGCACGGCTATTCACAATCCAAGGGCATCCCCGGCCTCCGCCGCGCCCAGGCGAACTACTACGCCAATCGCTTCGGCGTCGATGTCGATCCCGAAAAGGAAGTCGTCGTCACGATGGGCTCGAAGGAAGGCCTCGCCAGCCTCGCCACAGCGATCACCGCGCCGGGCGACGTCGTGCTGGCACCCAACCCCAGCTATCCGATCCACACCTTCGGTTTCATCATCGCCGGCGCGACGATCCGCTCGGTGCCGACAACGCCGGACGAGCACTACTGGCGCTCGCTGGACCGGGCGATGGCTTTCACCGTGCCGCGACCATCCATTCTCGTCGTGAATTATCCCTCGAACCCCACCGCGGAGACGGTCGATCTCGCCTTCTACGAGCGGCTCGTCGCATGGGCGAAGGAGAACAAGGTCTGGATTCTTTCCGACCTGGCCTATTCCGAGCTCTACTACGACGGCAACCCGACCCGCTCGATCCTGGAAGTGCCCGGCGCCAAGGACGTCGCGATCGAGTTCACCTCGATGAGCAAGACCTATTCGATGGCCGGATGGCGCATGGGCTTCGCGGTCGGCAACGCCAAGCTGATCGCGGCGATGACGCGGGTGAAGTCCTATCTCGACTACGGCGCCTTCACTCCGATCCAGGCCGCTGCGTGTGCCGCGCTCAACGGCCCGCAGGACATCGTCGAGCGCAATCGCCAGCTATACCAGAAGCGCCGCGACGTGATGGTCGAAGCCTTCGGACGCGCCGGGTGGTACATCCCTAGTCCCAAGGCATCGATGTTCGCATGGGCCCCGCTTCCACCCGCGCTCAAGGAGATGGGCAGCCTGGAATTCTCCAAGCAGCTTCTCACCCATGCCGATGTCGCCGTAGCGCCGGGCGTGGGTTATGGCGAAGACGGCGAAGGCTTCGTGCGCATCGCCATGGTCGAGAACGAGCAACGCCTGCGCCAGGCGGCGCGCAACGTGAAGCGCTATCTTGCCTCGATGGGCGTTAACACGCCGGCAACTTAGAAAATCGTTATCAATGCTGCATTTACAGGCAACCCGAACATGATTTCGGGTTGCCTTGTTGCGCCGCAGCAGTAATCATCGCTTTTGATCGAGCCTTGGCGCGCGTTCGAGGGGAATCGATGGTCGGATCTAAACAGCTCCGGGGGGCTGGGCACAGCTTCTGCTGGATCGGTGCGGATGACATTCCGTCGCATCTCGATCTCCGTACCCGCGCGTGGAAACTGGATGATGCCCGCCTGCCGGGTAACGGGGTCGTCGGCATCATAGACGGCCGGCATGAGACACCCGACGCATGGCTGCGTGCATGCTCCAGCTACGACGTGGCGATGCGGCGCTCGATCATCGTTGCCGATGTCGAAAGCACGGAAGACCGGGCAATGCTGATCGACATGGGTTTTGGGGACGCATTGTCGCCATCCGTGCATCTCGACGAAGTCGCATCCCGCGCATGCAGGCTCCTCGATCTTGGCCAATGGACGCCGAGATGGCGGCACCTGGGCGAACTCGAACTCGATCTGGTCGCCCGCGATGCGTGCGTGCGAGGGCGACCGCTATCGCTCAATGCAAGGGAATTCACCTTGCTCTGGCGTCTTGCGGACGACCTCAATCGCACCGTAACCAAGCAGGACCTGATCAGGGACGTATGGCGCATGGCGTTCGTGCCGCGGACCAACAGCGTGGCGGTCCATGTGTCACGGCTTCGCAGCAAGCTCGCCTCGGCAGGGTTCGGGCAGATTATCGAGACGGTGCCGGAAGGAGGCTACATGCTCCGCGCGGAGCTCCCGCACCGCTTCGCTCCCCCTCCTCCACAATCCGGACCGCCCGGTCCGGACCTATTTTCGTAAGGTCAGGGCCGCCAGATCGGCAGGGGTATTGATGTTGGGCACCGATACCGCCAAATCCACTCGGCGCGCAGAAATCAGTTCCGCGAATCGCATCATCGAATGCCTGTCGTCGCTATGCAGCAGGTCTTCAAGGACAGAGGCCGCGTTCGATGGCCAAATTCCGATCACCGGCTGGCTGCCTAGATACGCCGGCGCCGGTGACAGGATATCGACGAGGTTGTCCGGCAGCGCTGCCGCATCCACCCCGCAACTGAGGACCGCCTCGAATCCCTCGTCCTGCGCATAGCGCAGCGCTGCCGCCAGGCCGGCAAGAGGCCCCATCCCCGCGCGCGGCCAGTCCGGTACGGTCGGTGCCGGCGCCAATTCACGGCCCACGACGATCACATGCTCGCAAAATCCCGCAAGCCCGTCGACCGCCAGCGTCAGCAGGCTTCGCCCGCCGAGTTCGGCGAGCGCCTTGTCGCTGCCGAAGCGCGTCGAAAGACCACCTGCAAGTACGGCTCCCAGGATCATGTGCAACGGCTCCGCTAACTGGAACAATCAGTATAGCCGCTGGTTGGTGGAATACGGAAGCGCCAGGAAGGTCACTGACGCTTGACCGAATCCCGCCCCCGTGCAAAAGGCGCCGCTCCGCGACGGACACCACCTACGCGGAAGCTGCCTGTCCGAATCCGTGCCAGCACGGATCGACACCCGCAGAAAATGAGGCCCGATGGCGGAGTGGTGACGCAGCGGACTGCAAATCCGTGCACGCCGGTTCGATTCCGGCTCGGGCCTCCATTTCACCCTCTCAGAGCGTCTGAGGGTGTCCCGTAAGTGGCAGTTTTTCAGCACTTTTAACTGCGATAGTGGCTCCGTCAGTTCAGGGCCGTTTCATCAAATCTCACCCAAATGATGGACGATTTGATGGGAGGCCCCGAGATCACGATGGGGACATACCATCATGTCGAGTGGAAAGCGGCAGAAATCCGGGCTAACAGCGGCATGGGTGTCGCGCGCGAAGCCCAAGGACAAGCCTTATAAACTCAGCGATCGCGACGGCCTCCATCTGCTGGTGGAACCCAGCGGTGGCCGCGTATGGCGGATGAATTACCGCATCCACGGCCGACAGAGAACCATAACTTTCGGGCGGTGGCCTGAACTGCTGCTCGGAGATGCCCGGGAGCGACTTCTTGATGCCCGGCGCTTGCTTGCCAAGGGCATTGATCCCGTCGAGCAGGCCAGCTCGAAAAGATCGCCAAATCGCTTGCGGCAGCGCGCACCTTCGAAGCGGCGGCCAGGGAGTGGCTCGACAAGATAACGGCCGAAGGCGCCGCGCCGATGACGATCAAGAAAGCGCGCTGGCTTCTGTCAAAGCTATATCCAGCGATTGGACGGCGTCCGATCAGCGAAATCTCAGCTCATGAGCTGCTGCTTGCGCTCAAGAAAATCGAAGCAACGAAGCGCTATGACACCGCCAATCGGGCGCGCACGGCGTCCAGCTAGGTTTTCAGATATGCCATAGCCACCGCGCGGACCGAGCGCGATATCGCCTCGGATTTGCGGGGGGCGCTGATCACGCCCAAGACCACCCATCGGGCAGCAATCACCACGCCTGTCGAAGTTGGCGCGCTGCTGCGCACCATCGACGACTATGACGGGCACCCCCTGACCCGAACGGCGTTGCGGATGCTTGCACACGTGTTTGTCCGGCCCGGCGAATTGCGTTGGGCGGAATGGACCGAATTCGACCTTGATAAGCGCGTCTGGACGATCCCAGGGCACAAGATGAAGATGCGCCGCCCTCACGCGGTTCCGCTCACCAGACAGGTGCTGGCCCTATTGGAGGAGATCGAGCACGATTCCGGTTACAGCCCCTTCCTGTTCCCCTCCCTGCGTGCGGTCGATCGACCAATGTCCGACAACACAATCAACGCGGCGCTCCGGCGGCTGGGCTACGGCAAGGACGAAATGATCGGCCATGGCTTTCGCGCCTTGGCCGCCACGCTGCTCAATGAAATGGGCTGCTGGAATCCCGACGCCATCGAGCGGCAGCTTGCCCACGCTGACGGGAATTCTATCCGCCGGGCCTATGCACGCGGTCAATATTGGGAAGAGCGTGTCCGTATGATGCAGCACTGGTCCGATCATCTCGACCATTTGCGCGATGGGGCGAGGATTCTACGTCCGAAATTCGGCCACAGTGGATCGTAAAGTGCGGAAGCGACGCATTTATGACCTTGAGCCCGTGCAACAGTCATCCTCAAACGACCGAAGTCGGCGGCCGTTGTCGACCAAGTTATGCCGTTTAGCCATGGCGCCGCTAACGTCCGGATATTACAAAAGCCGCCGTGCAATGACGGATTTTTCAGCGTCTGAGAAATGGCCGACATTGGGGACTTAGCCGCCCGGCAGCTTACAGCCGATAGACACACAAAGCGCCACTAATTGAACGCGCGCGCAGGTGTGGAGACGGCCAGTGATATTCCTGAGCGGAGCCGGCAGAAGGGTCCAACGCGACCTATGCGCAGCGGCGGGCGAAGCCCTTCTCCGCCAATCTCCCGCACTCGTTTCGACCATCCTCAACGTCGAACGAAGATGCGGATAGTGTCGACGTAGCTGGCGGCGATTGCCCGAAAATCTGTTAAACGGGGTCATTCATATCCGCAGACTGGTTTCATGCCAGAGAGTCCGCAATGCTTCCGTGACAACGGCAAGCGAATTTGTCCACGCCGCCTAGCACTGCTTTGGCAGAAATGCGGACGGTGGTCTGGTGAGGCTACATCCGCAATGAGGACATTGCTC